>Ga0315281_10004869_pt1 | contig 19372 bp, 26 predicted proteins | sample YL17G07_0_MG_FD_204540 | JGI IMG/M metagenome (GOLD analysis project Ga0315281, IMG submission 204540) | Sediment microbial communities from Yellowstone Lake, YNP, Wyoming, USA - YL17G07_0 | ecosystem: Environmental > Aquatic > Freshwater > Lake > Sediment | place: USA: Wyoming | collected... | reverse complement strand
CACGTGGCCTCGTCGGTGCAGGGCGCGGATGATTTTCGCTTTCTGCGCCGGGGACAGCTTGGCGAACACCGTTGCCCGCTCCGCCACCCCGGCGAGCGTATCGTCATTCATCGCCTCGACTTCGCTGCCCAGCACCACCTGCCCGAATTCCAGTCCGACGTCGCGGCACACCTTGCGCGTGACGATTTCATTGTCGCCGGTGAGCACTTTGACCTGCACGCCGTGGCGGCCGAGAACCCGGATGGCCTCGGCTGCGGACTCCTTCGGCGGATCGAGGAAGGCGATGTAGCCGGTGAGCACCAGGTCCGATTCGTCCGCCACCCCGAACGGTTCCGCGCGCACCGGCACTTCCTTGTGGGCGACGGCGATGACGCGGAAACCGTCCTCGTTCAGGTCGCGGATGACGCCCTGCAGGTCCTCGAAATGTCCCGGCTCGAGCGCCACCGTTTCGCCGCGGCGCTCGGCCCGGCTGCAGACGCTGAAAATTTCGTCCACCGCGCCTTTGCAGATCAGGATGTGGGCGGCGCGGTCCTTCTCCACCACCACCGACATGCGCCGGCGCTGGAAATCGAAAGGAATCTCATCGACCTTGGTGAAATGCTCGGGCACGGAGAGCGCCTCGTGCACCTCAACATGCTTCAGCACCGCCACGTCGAGCAGGTTCTTCAGTCCCGACTGGTAGTAGCTGTTGAGGTAGGCGTACTGCAGGACCAGTTCGCTCTCCTCGCCGAAAATGTCGACGTGCTTCTCCAGGATCACCCGGTCCTGGGTGAGGGTGCCGGTCTTGTCGGTGCACAGGATGTCCATCGCGCCGAAGTTCTGGATCGAATTGAGGCGCTTGACGATGACCTTCTTGCGCGACATCACCAGCGCGCCCTTGCCCAGGTTGATGGTGACTATCATCGGCAGCATTTCCGGTGTGAGCCCCACGGCGACCGCCAGCGCGAACAGGAACGCCTCCATCCAGTTGCCTTTGGTGAGCCCGTTGATGACGAACACCAGGGGCACCATCACCAGCATGAAGCGGATGATGAGCCAGATGAAGCGGTTCACCCCGAGATCGAAACTGGTGAGCTGGCGCTGCCCGGCGATGCTCGAGGCGATGGAGCCGAAATAGGTGCGGCCGCCGGTCGCCACGACCGCGGCCGTCGCCGTGCCGCTGATGACATTGCTCCCCATGACGCAGATGTTGGGGAGTTCGATCGCGGACTTGCCCCCGGTCGCAACCGGCGCCGCAAACTTCTCCACCGGAAGTGACTCTCCGGTGAGCGCGGCCTGGTTGACGAACAGGTCCTTGGCCGAAAGCAGGCGGACATCCGCCGGGATCATGTCGCCCGCGGAAAGGTGAACGATGTCCCCCCGCACGACCCGGGCCAGCGGGATTTCCATGGACGCGGAGCCGCTCGAGCGCAACTGCGCCTCGAATGCGCGGTCGGCCTCCTGCGGCACCGCGGGGCGCCCGTACTTGCGCCGCACGCTCGCCGTGGTGTGCACCATCGCGCGCAGCTTCTCGGCTGCCTTGCTCGAACGGTACTCCTGCACGAACGACAGCAGCACCGACAGCACCACGATCAGCATGATGACGATGGCGCCGCGGACCTCGCCCGTCAGCTCCGCCAGGATGGCGAGCGACAGCAACAGCAGGGACAGCGGCGTGGCGAACAGTTCAAGCAGCCGGCGCAGCGGGCCCTTGTGCGTCTCAAGCGCGACCGCATTGGCGCCATAGCGCGCCAGCCTTGCTGCGGCCTCGCGTTCGGGCAGGCCATCCGGCGAGCTATCGAGGTAGGCCAGGATCGCGTCCGTGTCCATTTGCGCGACCTCGAGCAGCTCGGTCGCCGCCGGCTTTGTCGCCGTCGCACCCGGGCCGTCAGCCTGGGGGCCGAAGGACCAACGAAAAAATGCGTAGCCGCAAGGTTTCAGTTCCACGCGCTATTCCTGTGGCGAAAAACATCATCAGGCGGCATGCCGTGCCCGGCGCGGCAGCCTACTTCTGTTGCTTCAGATAGGCGAGCAATTCAGTGAGTTTGCGCGCGGCCTCGGCCTTCACCTGGTCGGCGTCTTTGCCGCTCCAGTCGTAGAAGCCCTTGCCGGTCTTGAGGCCGAGGTGGCCGGCAGCGTAGAGATCCTGCAGCACGCGTCGCGGCTCATCGCCATGATGCAGCACCGGCACCAGCGCCCGCTGCACCAGCGCGTGGGTGTCGAGGCCGCTGATGTCCTTCTGCTCGATCAGGCCGGTGATGCACATGCGCGGGGCGAGCATCTCGCGCGCGCAGCGGTCGATCTCCTCCGCCGTGGCGACGCCTTCGTCGATGAGGTAATAGGCCTCGTGCAGGATGGCGTGCTGCAGGCGGTTGATCAGCAGTCCGGGCACGGCGCGCTTGAGGCGCACCACGCTTTTTCCCGCTGCCTCGAGCAGCCGCACCGCCGCTTCTGTCGCCGCGGGCAGCGTGGCTCGCACCGGCGCGACTTCGACCACGGTATTCACGTCGGCGGGCATGAAATAGTGGATGCCGAGAAAACGTTCGGGATGCGCCAGCGGCCGCGCCAGCGCCTCCAGATCCAACCCCGACGTGTTCGAGGCGAGCACCGGTTCCCCGGCATAGGCGGCCTCGATCGCGGCGTAGCACTCGAACTTCAGAGTCATCACTTCCGGTATCGACTCGATGATCAGCTTGGGCGCATCCCGGGGTAGTTTGTCGAGCAGGGCAACGCGCGCGTCGACGCCGGCGACGTTCGCTATGTTGCGCGAGAAGATGGCGGTGGGAATGCCGGCGGCGGCAAAGCCCTTGGCAATGCCGCGGCCCATGACGCCGGAACCGATGACGAGGACTTGTAGCGAGCCCATGCAGATCCTTTCCGATCGAGGTAGCGGCTGCGCGGCGGGTCAGTCGACCTTCGCGCCCGAATCTTTAACGATCTTGCCCAGGCGCGGAATATCGTTTTTGATCAGGGCGGCAAGCTCCTCCGGCATCATCCCGCCCGGTTCGGCGCCGAGTTCGTGAATGCGGTTGACCACGTCGGGCAGGCGCAGGATTTTCGCCACTTCCGCATGCAGGCGGCTGACGATTTCCTTCGGCGTGCCGGCCGGCGCGAACAAGGCCTGCCAGGAATTGATGTCGTAGCCTGAAAGGCCGGCTTCCGCCATGGTGGGCACTTCCGGCGCGTTCGAGGAACGCTTGGCCGAAGTCACCGCCAGCGCGCGCAGCCTGCCGCTCTTGGCCGGCGGGTAGGCGGTGGTCATGTTCTCGAAGCTCATCGCGATGGTGCCGGCCAGAAGATCGGGGATCATCGGGCCGCTGCCCTTGTACGGGATGTGCTGCATCGACACGCCCGCGAGCGTCTTGAACAGTTCGCCCGAGATATGCTGCGAGGTGCCGTTGCCGGCCGAGCCGAAGCTGTACTTGTTCGGGTTCGCCTTGAGCAGCGCGATCAACTCCTTCACGTTACCGACATTGAGGCTGGGGTGCACGATCAGCATGTTGGGCAGCGTCGCCAGCATGGTGATAGGCGCGAAATCCTTGACCGGGTCGTAGGCGAGCTTGCTGTAGAGCGTAACGTTGATCGCGTGCGAGCTGATGGTGCCGCTGCCGATGGTGTAGCCGTCCGGCGCGGACTTGGCCAGCAGTTCCGAACCGACGCTGCCGCCGGCTCCCGGCCGGTTTTCGACTACCACCGGTTGTCCCAGAGCCTCGGATAACCTGGGCGCAATCAGACGCGCGAGGATGTCGGTCGTGCCTCCGGGCGCGAACACGACGATGTACTTGATCGGCTTGTTCGGATAAATCGACTGTGCGCCCGCCTGCGCCGCAAGCGCACACAGCGTGACGAGCGCGGCCGCGCGCCAGAATGGAGCAACGAGTTTCATGTTTACCTCCTATAAGAAATTCCGCCTGTCATGCCACTGGAGTCAACACCGGCTTGCCGGAGAAATGCGCGCGCAGGTTGTCCACGGTGAGATCGCCCATGGCCTTGCGCGTTTCGTGCGTGGCGCTGCCCACGTGTGGCTGCAGCACCACCTGGTCCATGCCCAACAGCGCCTCGGGAACCTTGGGCTCGGACTCGAACACATCCAGGCCGGCTGCACCCAGGCTGCCGTCGGCAAGCGCCTTGACCAGCGCCTGCTCATCCACCACCGACCCGCGCGCGACGTTGATCAGCGTGCCCTCGGGCCCGAGCGCGCGCAGCACTTCGGCATTGACCATGTGCTGCGTCGCCGGGCCGCCGGGGCAAATCACCATCAGCACGTCGCAGTCGCGCGCCATCTCGGTCAGGCGGGCGTAGTACTTGTGCGCCACGCCCGCCTGCGGCTTGCGGCCGTGGTAGACGATGCGCATGCCGAACGCCTCGGCGCGCTTGGCGATGGCCTTGCCGATGCGGCCGTAGCCGAGTATGCCCATGGTCTTGCCGCCCACTTTTTGCGCCAGCGGCAGACCGCCCTTCAGCCAGTTGCCGGCGCGCACGAAGCGGTCGCCGAGGCTGATGCGGCGCAGCGTCGCAAGCGTCAGGCCCATGGCGAGGTCGGCGACGCACTCGTTCAGCACGTCCGGCGTATTGGTGACGATCACGCCGCGCCGCTTGGCTGCGTCCAGGTCGACGGCATCGACGCCGACGCCAAAGCAGGAGATGATCTCGAGTCGCGGCAGACCGGCCATCAGCCCGGCGTCGGCGCCGTGGCCGCCGGTCGTCTGGATGCCGCGGACGCGGCCGCCGACTTCGGCGATGAGCGCAGCGCGATCTTTGGTCTGCCACAGCTTGTGCACGGTGAAGTCGCGCTCCATCGATTGAAAAGACGGCGGGTAGAAGGGTCCGACTGACAGGATTTCCACGTCTTTCATGATTTGAACCTGGCGCGGAGTTTTTCGGATTCGCGTGCGAGCAGACCCACATCGGCGCCGACGGCGACGAACAGGCAGCCCAGTTCGAGGTAGCGGCGCGCGTCGGCTTCCACCGGCGCGAGGATGCCGGGGGCTTTGCCCGCCTTGCGGATGCGTTTGATCGCGTCGTCGATCGCTTGCTGCACTTCGGGGTGCGGGATATCGCCTAGATGCCCCAGCCCCGCGGACAGGTCGGCAGGGCCGATGAACACGCCGTCGACGCCGTCGGTGTTGGCAATGGCATCGAGATTGTCCAGGCCCAGCCTGGTCTCCACCTGCACCAGCACGCACAGCTCTTCCTCGGCGCGCTTGAAGTAATCCTTGACCCGGCCGAAGCGCGTGGCGCGCGTGGTGCCGGCCACGCCGCGCACGCCGCGCGGCGGATAACGCGTATAGGCTACGGCGTCCGCGGCTTCCCGCGGCGTCTGCACGTAGGGGATCAGCAGCGTCTGCACGCCGACGTCGAGAAAGCGCTTGATCAACACCATGTCGTTCCACGCCGGGCGCACGATGCTGGTCGTCGGATAGGCCGAAGCCGCCTGCAGTTGGGTGACCACGTTCTCCAGGTCATTGGGCGAGTGCTCGGTGTCGAGCAGCAGCCAGTCGTAGCCGGAGCCGGCGATGACCTCGACGCTGTAGTGGGAAGACAGGCTGGACCAAAGCCCGATCTGCGCTGTTCCCGCTTTCATGCCGCGCTTGAAATGATTGACTGGCAATTCCATGTTTGCTCCGTAAGGGATGAGGGTGGTTCAGAAATCGCAGCCGCGCAGCCGCAGCAGTTCGTCCACCCAGCGGCGGTCGGCCTTGCCCGCGGCGATGGCTTTGAGCATCGCGCTTTCCTTGGCCAGTTGCGCTCGGGCCAGCGCGAGGACTTCTTCCGCGTGCGCCAGCGGCACCGCGACCACGCCGTCGGCATCGCCGACGATGATGTCGCCGGGGTGCACTACCATGCCGTCCAAAGCGACCGCTGCGTTGATCTCGCCCGGCCCGTTCTTGTACGGGCCGCGGTGAGTGACGCCGCAGGCGTAAACAGGAAAGCGCCTGGCGCCGATCTCGGCCGCATCGCGGATCGCGCCGTAGACGACAAAGCCGGCCACGCCGCGCTTTTCGGCGAGGCTGGACATGATGTCGCCGATGATGGCGTGGGTGACTTCGCCGCCGGCATCGACCACGATGACGTCGCCCGCCGCGGCAAGGTCGATCGCCTTGTGCACCATGAGGTTGTCGCCCGGCGCGACCTTGACCGTAAACGCCGGGCCGCACAGCTTGCCGCCGCGGTGCATCGGGCGCAGCGCCGCGCCGCCGGCGACCATGCGGTTCATGTTATCCGACAGATGCGCGGTGACCATCGCCGCGAACGCCTTGATGAGCTTCTTCGGCGGACGCGGCGGCATCGGCAGAATGCGAAATCCGATATTGGGCATGGCTATGGTTCCGATTGAAAATTGATCGGTAGAGGGGCTTGGCGGGCGATGGCGCGGAGCTTTGCCGCTGGCCTAAAGCGGAGAGAACGAGGTCGAACGCAGGATCCGGTTTTCCATGTGCTCCATGTAACCCGCTTCGGTGTTCATCTTGAGATACGCCTGCCAATCCGGGTCCTGCTGCAACGCGTTGCGCTTGCGCTCGCGCTCGGCCTGGTCGGCGTAGGCCCAAAGATGGACCACCTGGTTGAGCGGCCCGACTTCTGTGGTGGTGAACACCACCGGCTTGCCCAGATAGCGCAACTGGATCGGATAGGCGTGCTGTTCGTACATGGCGAGCCAGGCGTTCTGCAGGCCCGGCTTGAAGGTATAGATGCGCAGGTCGAAAATCATGACGTCTCCTCGTGAGCGATGACAGGAATGGCGGCGCAGTGCGTGTCGCGCGGGAATGAATTGGCGGTTTGAGATTGCCTGGAATGATACCAGTCATTAAGCGGGCCGGGTTTAGCCTTGGCCGGAAACGGCCGGCGGTCTGCGCCGGCATGCGCGGGTTCATCACAGCGGACTGCAGCGGCAGGACGAACGCAGGTGGCGCCATGTCTCGGACGGCAATTCCGCTGCGCTCCATTGCCGCCGGTGAGCTTGGTCGTTATGCGCCGCTCCACCATCTCCGACATTCTTTTTGCACGGGCTTGACGCCATGTAATCGTTCGATTACAGTTCTCCCATGTGCTCGATCAAGCCGCTGCCTCAATTTACCGAGTGGCTCGACGGTCTGTCCGATGCGGCGGTGCGTGGCGTTGTGGTTGCGCGCATCAAACGTCTTGAGCGCGGCTTGATGGGCGATGTTGAGCCGGTTGGTGGGGGCGTGTCGGAACTACGCATTCACTTCGGCGCCGGCTGGCGCGTGTATTTCGCACAGCGCGGCGCTCAGCTGATCGTGCTGCTCGCCGGCGGTTCCAAACGCACCCAGAAGACTGACATCAAGCGGGCCAAGACGTTGGCGGCACTGCTGGACTAATTGACGGAGACGACCATGACCAAACGTATCAAGGCGGCTGATTTACCCGATTTTGACGCCGCACCGTATCTCGATAGCGAGGCGGCGGTTGCGGCCTATCTTACGGATATTCTGGACGCGAACGATCCGGCCTTGCTGGCGGCGGCTCTGGGCGACCTTGCCCGTGCACGTGGCATGAGCGAGATCGCCAGGGCATCCGGTCTTACCCGCGAAGCCTTGTACAAGGCGTTGCGTCCCGATGCGAAACCACGATACGACACTATCGCCAAAGTTTGTGCGGCGCTGGGCGTGCGGCTGGTGGCGCAGGCGGTTCATGGTTGAGTCTCCCGTGTCGATGGCATAAAGCGGTGCAATCCGGTCGGGGAAAAAGCACCGCCGCCGCTGAACGCCGACCTTGGGCTTTGCGTATCGGTGCATGGGCGTTGGAGTAAATAGTGGGGGACGCCCAGACTGTGTCCGTTCGCGCTGGTTGAGGAAACAATGGCTTGAGCGTAACCTGATCGTGCTAGACCCCGCTTTTTTTTGGGGTCTTCTTATACTGCCCCCTTTGGGGAGGCGACTTCTTGTTAGCGTTGCACAGTCAGGCGCTCGATACGTGGCTTGTCCGCGTGGTCGGCTCTCGCGGCTCCATACGCTGGGAGGTGAACGACTGTGGCGAGCAGACAGGCAATCCAGCCAATACGCCGGTCGATTTCCCCATTTGCGCCGAGGCCGTGATCGCGTTGTCAGATGGACGAGAAGCTGGGTTGTCGATTGCTGTCGGAACGGCGCAAAAGGGTGTATCCGGGCAGCCTACGGTTTGGTCCATGTATGTGACGGGGAAGGATAAGTCGTTTCAGCATCCTCGCCAATTGAGAGATTTCTCGCGACTCATAGAAACAGATGAGCCCAAGCCGTCGCTCCAGCCGACGCGAAAACGCGCGGCTGAGTTATATCGTTATGCACCATGAGACGATGACCAGCGCACCCAATTCAACAGTATGCGAGCTCTGTACTCCTGCTGATGTTGTCTTGGAGAACGAGTTCGCGTACGTGCGTTACGACAACAACTCGCTGAGCCGTGGGCACGTACTCGTTATTCCCAAGCGGCATGTCCCAAGCTTCTTTGACATGACAACCGAAGAGCAGTCTGCCATCCTTGGTCTCTTGAATCAGGCGCAACGTCTCATCCAGCCCAAGTATTCGCCCGATGGGTACAACATCGGCGTAAACATCGGGAAAGCCGGAGGTCAATCACGCATGCATGTCCACGTGCACTTGATCCCGCGGTACACTGGTGATGTAGTTGACCCAAGCGGTGGAATTCGCTGTGTGCTAACGGGGCGAACGCACGGTGCCTGGCGCTAGGTGCTGCGGACGGGCCATCAGCGCCGCGCGAGCGCAATTTCCTGCGCTGGCCCGCCGCAGAACAACACGTTGGAGCGCAATGGAATCGAAGCGGAGGCAATCACCATGAGCGGTCCCAATGCCGACAAAGTCTTCACTGGCTCAATTCCGAGGCTTTATGAGACGCATTTGGTTCCGCTGATCTTCGAGCCCTACGCTGCGGACTTGGCGAACCGGCTAGCTTCGCGATCCGTTACCCGCGTGCTCGAGATTGCAGCCGGCACGGGTGTCGCGACTCGTAGTCTGGCATCCGTTCTACCCGAAAACGTCTCCATTGTCGCCACGGACCTGAATCAGCCGATGTTGGACAAAGCTGCTGCGATCGGCACCAAGCGCCCCGTGGAGTGGCGTCAGGCAGACGCCATGCAACTGCCCTTCCGGGACGGAATGTTTGACGCCGTTGTATGCCAGTTTGGAGTCATGTTCTTTCCCGAAAAGTCGAAGGCGTTTTCGGAGGCACGTCGAGTGCTCAGGTCGGGAGGCGTTTTCATCTTCAACGTGTGGGATCGGATCGAAGAAAACGAATTTGCCGACACCGTGACGACGGCACTCGAGTCCCTGTTTCCCGGGGACCCGCCGCGCTTTTTGGCCCGCACGCCCCATGGCTATTACGACCATCCGACCATCGAGCGAGATCTTGCAAACGGCGGGTTCACTGCGTCGCCCCAAACCAGCACGGTTGCCGCGCGCAGTCGGGCAACCTCTTCCCGGGTCCCCGCGGTCGCGTACTGCCAGGGGACACCATTACGAAACGAGATCGAGGCGCGCGACGCCTCGCGGCTTGGCGAAGCAACCGACATCGCCGCGGAAGCTATCGCCCAGAGCTTCGGGCGGGGGGCCGTAGACGGCAAGATTCAGGCACACATTGTCACCATCGAAAACTGACGGTCGCGAATTGAGCGTGTTGCGCTCTAACCCCCGGTTACAAGGCGACGCGCCAGAAGCGGCGCGCGCCTGAACGGGAACGTCGAGGCTGTAGAAAAACCCTGATTTCTTGAAATTCACGCTCGCAAGCCAATGATCTGTGAGATAGAAAAAATGCGAAAACAACTTTTTCTTCACCCTCGTTAGCCGCTTTATGCACCTGCTCGATCATGTGTCCATCTCCGTTCCCGACCTTGAACGCGCTCGCCCATTTTACGACGCCGTTATGTCCGCCCTCGGCTGTGAGAAGGTCTACGACAAGCCCGACGCACTGGGCTACGGTGCACGCTGTCGCGCGGCGACCTGCGACGAAACTTATCTGGCCGTATATCTTTCGACAAACGCGAACGTCGATGACCGGCGCCATTGGTGTTTCAAGGCAACGTCACGCGCCGCCGTTCAGGCCTTTCACGACGCCGCGTTCCGGTTCGGTGGTTCCAGCGACGGTCCGCCCGGCCTGCGCGAGAACTATCATCCCTCCTACTATGCTGCGTTTGTGCACGACCCGGACGGTAACCGCATCGAGGCTGTATGCCATGTTCCTGAGTGAGCCGTCCAAAGACCCAGCTTGAATCCTGCGCTTAATCGGGCGGACAGACACGCGGGTGCAACTTGGCTAGCGTTGGCACCCCCTGCCGGTTAGCTGACTTTGTTGGGTCTCTTACACGCATGGCGGGTAGCAAGCCCATATCAAGCATGTCTGAACCGGATGTCTGAAGCGGAAGGCCGCCGATGAACAGCCTGTGGAGTATACTGTAGCAACCTGTGCCGGAGAGTTCTGCCATGAAGACACAGCTGATCACTATCGATCCCGAGATCCACAGCGGAACGCCCGTTTTCGCTGGCACACGCGTCCCGGTCAAGACGCTCTTCGCTCACCTTGAAGCTGGAGACTCGTTAGAGGTCTTCCTGGATGACTTTCCGTCCGTCAGTCGCGAACTGGCGGTAGCAGTGCTTGAAGAGGCGCGCGCCGCACTCATCCCCGATGCGTATCCTGCTTGACGAGGATATCCCGCGTCGTCTTGCGGCAATGCTAGTTGGTCACGAGGTTTCAACCGTTCAGCGTAGCGGATGGACAGGCATCAAGAATGGAAAGCTGCTAGGACTCGCCGCCTCTGAGTTCGATGTATTCCTGACGATGGACGGGAACCTTGAGTTCCAGCAGAACCTTTCCACTTTGCCGATTGCAGTGCTTGTGGTTGAGGCAGTAAGTAACCGGATGGGACACCTCGTACCGCTGGTGCCCGGTATCCTGAGGGAGCTCGGCCATATCCCACCCAAGTCCCTACGGAAGGTCGGCGCCTAACCGCGCGATGAACCCGACCGTCCAACAGCGGCGCTTCGCTTGCTGTTGTCCGGCGGGTTGTCGCGAACATTGAGGATTAACCTCACACATCATGCAACTCGTCCGCCCAGGACCCCAGCATCTTTCAAGCTACGTCGCCGCTCTTGAGCAAGGATGGTCAGCGGACAATAGCCGTGGAGTAGCGGCTGCCCGCGAAGAGCTTGAGCAAATTCGTGCCGATGCAGAAGCCTTTCTCGCAGGCATGGAAGATCGTGAGGCGAAAGGCCTACCAATCACACTCCCGGACGGTTCCGTTGTGGCCAGAATTCCAGGTTTCCGTCGGTGGCTATGGGACGGCGAGTTTTCGGGAAGTATCGGCTTCAGGTGGCAGCCCGGAACAACGGAACTCCCGCCACACTGTCTTGGCCATATCGGATACGCAGTCGTGCCTTGGAAGCAGGGGAAAGGCTATGCCACGGCAGCTCTTCGCCTTATGCTTCCAGAAGCAAGAGCCGTGGGGCTGCCCTATGTCGAAATCATCACGGACCCTGATAATTTGCCATCGCAGCGTGTCATCGAAGCCGCGGGAGGATTGCTGCATGAGACGTTCACAAAGCCACCGCAATTTGGCAGCAAACCTGGCCTTCGGTTTCGCATTACTCTCTTATGAAGACGCCGTCTACCATGTCCAATCTCGTTTGCGCGTCATGTGCCAAACCCGGTGTGGAACTCCGGAGGGTCACACGCAGCTTCGGACGTGGCGCATCTCTCTTGGTAATTGAAGGCATTCCCATGTGGTTATGTCCCCATTGTGGAGAGTCATACTTCGCTGCCCAGACGATGCACGAAATCGAGCGGATCAAGGCACTTCGCAAGTCTGTTGCGACCGATCGTGCAGTTGCGGTTGCCGAGTTCCGAGAACTGCCCGCCTGACTCGTGCAGCGGACGTCTATCTGGACCGCTGACCATCACCTTCGGCCTCGCGTATCGGTGCACGAGCGTTGGAGTAAATAGCGGCGAAAGCGCAGACTGGGTACACTGCGACCATGAGCATGTACGACCTCCTAGCCACCCTGTCCGGCGCCAACATCGACTACGTTCTGGTCGGAGGCCTGGCGGTGGCCTTGCACGGGTATCAGCGCGTCACCATGGACGTGGACGTGGTCCTGGCGTTAAACGATGAGAATCTGGCGAAGTTCGTTGACTGCGCCAAGAGCGCCGAGCTCAAGCCGGTGCTGCCGATTCCGATCGACACCCTGCGCGACGCCGCCCTTATCGACCTATGGCAGCGCGAGAAGGGCATGCTGGCTTTTGCCTTGCGCGGCCCGGACATGATGGCGACCGTCATCGGCGTGCCGGTGCGTCCGGTGGTTTCGTTAGACGAACTCAAGCGCAATGCGGTCATCAAACGCATCGGACCGCTGTCGATTCCGGTGGCGAGCATCGACGACCTGATAAGCTTGAAAACGGGAACCGGCCGGAACAAGGACCTGCTGGATATCGAAGAGTTGCGCAAGATCAAGGGGCAACTGGCGGAGGGGCAACATGGCCAGGGTTGAATTGACACCTGAAGAAAACCTGCGGCTCCTGCAGGAGATCGAGGCGAACCGCGCTTTCATCCTGCTCGCGTATCAGTCCGATCCGGAGCTGCTAAAGCTGGCGGACCCGGAAATCAGACGCTTGTTCGAGAATGTCAATGAAGCGACGCGGGAAACCGACGACGGATCAAGACCCTGACCACCCAACCGAAGGAACCACAGACCATGCTTTCACTAGCCGACCGCAGCAAAGCCGCTCAGATTCTGCTCACCGCCGAAAAGGAGCGCAAGCCGGCGCTGCAACTCTCGAAGACTTTTCCCGACATCACCATCGAGGACGCGTATGCGATCCAGAGCGAGGTGACCCGCGCCAAGGTCGCCGCCGGCCACCGAGTGCGCGGCCACAAAGTGGGACTCACTTCCAAGGCGATGCAGCAGTCCTCGCAGATCGACGAGCCGGACTACGGCCATCTGATGGACTACATGTTCATCGCCGACGGCGCCAAGATTCCGTTCGAGCGCTTTATCGTGCCGCGCGTCGAAATCGAACTCGCTTTCGTGCTGGGCAAGCCGCTCAAGGGCCCGGGCGTCGAGCTGGTGGACGTGCTGCGCGCGACCGAGTACGTGGTCCCTGCCATCGAGATCATCGATGCGCGGGTGCAGAACCCGCGCAAGATTTTCGACACCGTGTCCGACAACGGCGCCGCCGCCGGCATCGTCATGGGCGGACGCCCGGTGGGGCCGATGGACGTGGATCTGCGCTGGGTCAGCGGCCTCTTGTGCCGGAACTCGGAGATCGAGGAAACCGGCGTGGCTGCCGGCGTGCTCGGCCATCCGGCGATGGGCATTGCCTGGCTCGCCAATAAAGTGGGCACCTTCGGCACCACGCTGGAGCCGGGACACGTAGTGCTCGCCGGTTCTTTCACCCGCCCGGTGTGGGCGGCCAAAGGGGACACCCTGCGCGCCGACTTCGGTCCGCTGGGCGCGATCTCGGTTCAGTTCGTTTAAGGAAGCCCTGATTATTTCCGTGACGTAATCAGAGCCTCCGTGACCAGACCGGCTCAGTCGAACTTCGCGCCCGACTCCTTCACCACCTTCGCCCAGCGCGTTGTCTCGCTGCGGATGAAGGCCGCGAACGACTCGGGCGTATCGGTGCGCACTTCCGTTCCCTGCGCCGCGAGTTTCTCCTTCATGTCCTGCGTGTTCAGGATGCGCGTCAACTCGGCATTCAGCTTGGCGACGATCTCGCGCGGCGTCCCGGCCGCCGCCACGACGCCTTGCCAGGAGCCGGTCTCGAAGCCGGGAAGGCCCTGTTCGGCAACCGTCGGCAGGTCGGGGGCGGCGGCCACCCGCTTCGCGCTGGACACCCCGAGCGCTTTCAGCTTGCCGTTCTTCACCTGTCCATAGGTGGCGAGCATGCCGTTGAACAGGATGTTTGCCTGCCCGGCCACCACGTCGAGCACGGCCGCCGAGCCGCCCTTGTAGGGAATATAGGTCCACTGCACGCCAGTGCGTTGCTGGAACTCGATGCCGGCGAGGTGCGGCGCGCCGCCGGTGCCGGAGACGGCAAAATTGAGCTGGCCCGGCCGCGCTTTGGCGTAGGCGATCAATTCCTGCACGTTGGCCACCGGCACCGAGGGATGCACTGCCAGGATATGCGGCGAGTAGGACACCAGGATGACATGCGCGAAATCCTTTACCGGGTCGAACGGCAGAGTCGGATAAACGCTGGGAGCGATGGTGAGCGCGCCCATGTCCGCGAGCAGCACCGTGTGGCCGTCCGGCGCCGATTTGGCAACGTAATCCGCGCCTACGTTGCCGTTGGCGCCGGTCCTGTTCTCGATGATTACCGGCTGTCCCCAAGCCTCGGTGAGCTTCGGGCCGATGAAGCGCGCGAGGATATCGGAGGTGCCGCCGGCCGCGAACGGCACGATGATGCGGATCGGCTTCGACGGATAGGCCTGCGCGGCGGCGGCGCCGGCGAAAACGAATGCGGCAAGCGCGAGCGCGATGCGCGCGAAGCGCGATGAATTGGACATGAACCCTCCCGATGGATGAATGACTGCGCGCGACTATTGCCGGCCGGCACGAAACCGGCGGTCGCCAACGCGAAGCGAGCATTCTACCCGCAAGCCGGGCGGCGCAGTGCCGCAGTGCGGCTTTGCGTCAGCCGGGCCTGCCATCCGGGCGCGGCCGTGACAGGATAGTCCAATAGCGGATGGTGAACACGCCGAACGCCAGCGACCACAGCAGGCCCGAGCCGATGATGGCGTGCAGGTAGAACGAGGGAAGAACCAGCGGCAGGAACACGCGCGCCAGGGCCGCCAACTGGATCGCGACGTAACAGAACACCTCTGCGCGCCCCGCCTGCAGCGGTCGTCCGGTATGGCCGAGCGAGGTGCGCGTCATCATGCCCAAGGTAAGGCCGCCGATCGCGCCCACGGTGAGCGCGTGGGTGGCGAGCCCGGCCGGCACCAGGTCCCAGCAGGCGAGCGCGCGCAGCGCCAGCGCGAGCACGATCCAGGCGTAGGCAAAGTGGAGGATCCACACCATGGGTTTCTTCAGCGTCAACCACGGCCGCCACAGGCCGAGTCGCGCCGCGTGAGCCGCGGTGGCCACCGCGGCGATCGCTCCGATGACCAGATCCGGCGCGCCGGCGACATCGGCCGCAAGCAGCGCGAGCACGCAGCCGGGCGCCAGGCGCTCGAGCCAGGGCAGGCGGGCGCAGAACGCGCCGGGGACACCGTTCATGGTGAACATCGGGATCACGCGCCCGCCCATCACCACCATGATGAACAGCACCAGGTCCAGGCCGACTTGCAGACCGCGCTGCACCGGCAGCTCGATCAGCCCCGCCATGCCCAGGTGAAAGCCGAGATTCGCCAGGCCCATGCCCAGCAGCAGCGCGATGAAAAAATAATTGCGGCGGTTGCCGCTGCGCACGAAAGGCACGGCGATGGCCGCCGCGGCGGCAAGGGCGAAGGCGGTGTCGGCCGCCGCGGCCGCGAGCGCGTAGGGCGTGAGCACCAGCACCCGGGCCGCGACCCACAGCGCCGCGACCGCGGCGAGCGTCGCCCCCGTGGGCGTCGGCTGGTTGGCCCAGTTGCGGCCCGCAGTGAACAGGAAACCGACGATCACGGCGAGGGCGTAGCCGAAGAGCATTTCGTGCGCATGCCACAGCGGTCCTTCGATGATCACGTAGCCGCCGAGCCAGCCTGCGTATTGCGCCATCCACACCGGAACGCTGAGCGTCGCAAACAGGCCGGCCAGTAGATAGAACGGACGAAAACCGAGATTCCACAAGGCGAAGCCGGTCGGCGCGGGGGCGCTATCCGTTGAAAGCGGTCGGAGAGGATTGGGCAAAGCCATGACGTGCATCGATCCAAAAAAGGGCTGGGTTGAGGTTTGGAGTGCCGCTAAGGTTGTAACTCAGTTATGTGATTCCGAATGGTCGAGAACAGCCTTGATCGCCTTGGCGAGACTGAGTACCCTGACACCGCGCAACGACTTGCCGAAGAGGTGGCCGAAGTCACGCTGGTCGCCGGTCGCCAGCATGTCGGCATTTGCGTGCGCCGCGGCGGCGAGGATGGGTGCGTCCTTCAACGGCAGACCCTGCTCCAACGCCCATGCAACGAGCGGCGCAGGCGCCTCCGCAACCATTTCGGTCATCGCCAGCAGGTCCTCCAGCCGCTTGTCGAACGAATGGGATTTGCGCGTGAGATTGCGCCGCGCCTCCTCGAGCGCATGCCCCGAGACAAGCAGGTCGCAGCGCCCCGCACGCGCAAGCAGAAGCAGCGACTGCGCGCGCCCCTCTTGCTGGTGCGCAGCCGAGAAAACGACGTTCGCGTCGAGGAAGACCTTCACGCTTTGCGGCGCTTGATTGCCTTGGCGATCCGCGCCGATTCGGTAGCGGTGAGCTGGTTGCCCCGTTCAAACTCTTTCACGCGCGCGTCGCTGTAGAGCTCGATCGGATACACCGCTGCCGGGCGCAGGATCACCGCCCCGTCGTCGGTCGCCTCGACCATCAACGTGGCAGCGCCCCCCAGACCAAGCTTGCGCAGCACGCCCGCCGGGAGCGAGAGCTGCCCTTTCTTACCCAGTTTTACGATGTCCATGCTGTCTCCATATTTCCGGAATTCCGGAAGTTCGGATTATGGCATGTCCGGCGCAGACATGCTTTGCCCCTGCCCGCATCGGTTATATCTTGTAATCGTGCTGGTGCAGCGTTCCGATACCGCGCCGGGGGTGGTGTTTTACTCGGCTCTTGTCAGAACAAACCCGGAATGAATCGGCGCACCCGCTTGGCATACGCGGCGTAGCCGGGGAACCGGTCGCGCAGGCCGCGCTCTTCCAGCATCGCCTTGGCTAGCAACACCAGGGCCAGTGCGAGCCAGCAGGCGATTTTCCAGATGTCGTCATAAGCTACGACCTCCGCGGCCGCGAACAGCAGCAGCGCGGAATACATGGGGTTGCGCATGTATTGGTAGGGGCCGCTGGTCACCAAGCGACCCGATGCCTTGGGTTCGGGCCGGATGTTGAAATTTCCTGGCCGGTTGTGGACGAGCGTCCACAGGCCCAGGCCCGCTGCGCATCCAACCAGTACCAACGCTGGCAGCGACCATCGTTGCGGCGTCAGCGGCCAGATCAGCCAGGCGAGCAGCGCGAACTGCGCCGCAACCAGTAGTCGTCCGATCAAATCAGGCCGGGTCATTGTACGATTGTAAAGCGTAGCGTTACATGCTACGATCAACTTATGATTAAAAACTTCCGGCACAAAGGCCTGCAGCGTTTTTTTGAGAAGGGTTCCAAGTCCGGCATTCAGGCTCAGCATGAGCGCCGTCTGCGATTGATGCTATCCCGCTTGGATGATATAACAAAGGCGACGGATATGGACGCATCAAGTTGGAAACTTCACGCGCTCAAGGGCGACCTAAAGGGCCATTGGGCTGTGTGGGTCGATGGAAACTGGCGTCTTACCTTCACCTTTGACGGTAAGGATGCAAACCTGGTGAACTACCAGGACTATCACTAGGAGACAGTCATGGCACGCATGTATAACCCCCCGCACCCAGGCGAGGTGCTTCGGGAATTTCTGCCGGACGGAATGACGATCGAGGAAGTCGCACGGCGCCTCGGTGTGTCTCGCGTCCAGTTATCTCGCGTTCTGAACGGTCGTTCAGCGATTTCGGCTGATATGGCCATCCGGATCGGTTTGCTGACTAACACGACGCCGGAATCGTGGCTCACGGGACAAACAAAATGGGATTTGTGGCAGGCATCGCGAAAACCGCGTCCGGCCGTCGAACCGTTCCGTCGTGCCGCGTAGCAAAGGCGCAAACAAGAACGCTGAAATATTGCTCGGGTTCGGGCCGGATATTGAAATTTCCGGGCCGGTTGTGGACGAGCGTCCACAGACCGAGGCCCGCTGCGCATCCAACGAGTAGCAACGCCGGCAGCGACCACGTTTGCGGCGTCAACGGCCAGATCAGTCAGGCGAGCAGCGCGAACTGCGCCGCAATCAGTAGTCGTCCGATCAAATCAGCCCTGGTCATGGTGCATCCCTGCTGCTCGTCAGCGCAGGCGCCCGAACGACCACTTGCTTTTCCCGCCCTTGGCTCGCGCAAGGAATTGCGCCAGCTCGGTATCGCACAGCAGGCGTATTTCCTTTTGCGCAGCGAACTGCCGCGCGTTCTGGCTCACATCGCCTGCCGCTACATAGATGCACTCCTGCGCGCCTGTCGCCTCTTTTGCCAGCCATAGTTCGCGCAGCGGTTCGATGCCCGTCTGCGCCACCTTCCAGCGTTTGCAGCCCGCCAGCGCGACGCGGCCGTTCTTGCGCAGTTCGAAGTCGGCGGCACCGCGGGTGAGCACGGCGACCGCATAGCCTTCGCTGCGGAATGCCGCTTCCATGATGGCTGCGAATTCCTGCCAGGACATGGCGCGCAATGTTGCCAGCACCTCGACCACACGCTCTGAGTTCGGTACGCGCGACTGGCGCCAGCCCGCGTACCCGGCTATGCCGAGAAAAGGCAGCGTTGCGGCCGCAGCGGCGTAGTCGGGCATGAACTGGCGCACCACCATGAACACTGCGGCGGCGATGAGCACGCTTAGCCACCAGGGCGAGCGCGAGAGGATAGCGAACAGGCTGCGCTTTGCCATTATGGCTGCATCAGGATGCACGTGACGGAGTGAAGCACGTAGAATACTGGAGTCGGAGCAGTCGTTCCACACCATCGCTCCATATTTCGCGTCGAAAGCACTCATGGCCCAATACGTCTACACCATGCGCCGGGTCGGCAAAGTCGTGCCGCCCAAGCGCTTTATCCTCAAGAACATCTCGCTCAACTTTTTCGCCGGCGCGAAGATCGGCGTGCTTGGCCTGAACGGCTCGGGCAAGTCCACCTTGCTCAACATCATGGCGGGCGTGGACAAAGACTACGACGGCGAGGTGATCGCCAAGCCCAATATGCGCATCGGCTATTTGCCGCAGGAGCCGCAGCTCGATGCGGAGAAGAGTGTGCGCGAGGCGGTGGAGGAGGGCCTGGGCGACGTGTTCGGCGCGAAGAAGCGCCTGGACCAGGTCTACGCCGCCTATGGGGAGCCCGACGCGGATTTCGACAAGCTCGCCATCGAGCAGGCGGAACTGGAGGCGCTGATCGCCGCCTCCGCCGGCGACAACGTCGAGCACCAGCTCGAGATCGCCGCCGATGCGCTGCGTCTGCCGCCGTGGGAGGCGAAAATCGGCCCGCTCTCGGGCGGGGAGAAGCGCCGCGTTTCGCTGTGCCGCCTGTTGCTGTCCAAGCCCGACCTGCTGCTGCTCGACGAGCCCACCAACCACCTCGATGCCGAGAGCGTCGAGTGGCTGGAACAGTTCCTGCAGAAATTCTCCGGCACCGTGGTGGCGGTGACCCACGACCGCTACT
>Ga0315281_10004868_pt1 | contig 19373 bp, 14 predicted proteins | sample YL17G07_0_MG_FD_204540 | JGI IMG/M metagenome (GOLD analysis project Ga0315281, IMG submission 204540) | Sediment microbial communities from Yellowstone Lake, YNP, Wyoming, USA - YL17G07_0 | ecosystem: Environmental > Aquatic > Freshwater > Lake > Sediment | place: USA: Wyoming | collected... | reverse complement strand
AAAAAGGTGCAACAATGGTGACCACCACGGATATTCATCTTGCCCGTGGCATGGGCGAGGCGTTACACCATGCCTATCAGGGCGAGTTGCTGTTTCACTATAGCCCGGAACAAAATCTGTTGCGCGTAAATTGGACACACTGACGGACGAGGATGCATCCCATGTCTTCAAGTGCCTTGACCAAGTCACGCCTTTTCATTTACGCGACCAACAACTCTTCAACCTTACGGACGTATGGCACGTGCTCCGATTCCAGATCATCCAGCAAGTCCTTCAGGTTTTCGGCAAGCTCTTCTTTATGCTTTCCTTGAGTTTGGTAGTCGGGATATTCATTCAGGAAACCAATAAAAAACTCGTCATCCTGTCAGTATGTGAATTTGATTTTTCGCATAAGGGCACCTCTAAAAATTCATATTTCGTCGCTCCCGCGAAAGCGGGAGTCCAGTCAAATCAACAAGCTGGATTCCCGCCTGCGCGGGAATGACGAATTTTTAGAGGTTCCCATAATTAATCTCCTTGTGGCGCAATATTAGGCGCTTTTTCGTTAAAAGCAAGGGCGTTTTTGTTTGATGGGGCGGAAATCCAGAAGGTTGAAACTACCGGCAGAATCGCTGTGCGTTCAGGAGTGATCAATGGGCGAAGCTATGTAGATGGCGGTCTGGTTAGGCCGGTGCCAGTCAGCGAAGCACGCTTGCTTGGTGCTGATTTTGTCATTGCAGTGGATATATCCAACAGACCTGAAAACAACACAACGGAAACAACTATCAATGTGCTACTGCAAGCCATCGACATCATGAGTCAAAGCGTCAATCAGTATGAATTACCGAAAGCGGACGTGGTAATCCGCCCAATTACGAATGCGATTGACCAGTCCAGTTTGGATGATCGTCATACCGCCATACTGGAAGGTGAAAAAGCCGCTGCCGCTGTCATGCATGATATTAAAGCCAAGCTGCAAAAGCTGCGTGAAGGTCGCTGATATTTGCATTGTGTCGAAAGGAGATATTCAGCCTTGCCACCTATATGACTCGCTCGTCACTCAACCAAGTGAAAACTGGTAGCATAAAGCTCAATCTTTGGAAGACAAGATAACGAGGGAACCTCATGACGAAAAATCGGAGATAATAGTTCGCGCGTACATCGACCCCACCAAAGTGCCTCTCGTCGAACGACGCTGGAAATTTTTCCTTCAGTTTAAGCAACAATTTCATCCAACATTTATAGGGAGCATGATCATGAACATCCGTATTGTTGCAATATTGGCTTTAACATTTTCCTCATTTATGGTGTATGCGATGGGGGACGATGCAAAACAGCAGGAAATGTTTACCAAGATGAAACAGATTAAGGTGGATGGCATTCAAGGTAGAATTTCAATTCTGCAGAATGCATTGAACTGTGTAAACGCTGCAACTAGCCACGATCAGATGAAGCCTTGCGAAGAGCAGGAACGTAAAGCGATGGAATCCCTTCAACAGCAGCAGAAGGCAAAATGGGAAGCCGCCAAACCGCAAAAATAGGAAATTCATAATCACCAAAAAGGGCAGCGCTTTAGCTCTGGCCTTTTTATTTGCCAAGCATAACTTTTGGTCGAAGGCTTCATGTCATGTCCAACTGCTTACGGGTAATCTGACCGGCTCGCAGCACAGGCAAAAGGTTCCGTTATTGCCGGGGCAGAACACTGGATTTTCTTGATTTCGCCAGTAAGGAGAAAGTCGTGAAATCGCTATTCCGGAATGTCATATTTCTGCTTTTCTCATCGGTACTATTCGTCGCATTCGCCCACGCCACACCACCCACACAATGGAGCTCGATGGGCATCGGTGGCGGGGGCGCTTTGTTTTCTCCCAGCTTCAGCCCGCATAACCCCAGCGAACTTTATATCGCTTGCGACATGGGGGAGCTGTTTCATTCCACTGATCTCGGGGTAGGCTGGAGTGTCGTCGACTTCAGGCAATTGCAGTCCTTCCATTCCAGCAAAGTGGAATTCACCAGCGACCCGAATATCCTGTACAGCATCGATTACACCTATGCCGGAACCAATGCGGCGCGGCCAACCAAAAGCACCGACGGCGGAGCAAGCTGGGTAGCCGCCGCAAGCTGGCCCGCATCGCGCCGGGCATTCAATCTGTATGCCGACCCGGCAAGCACCAGCCGCTTGATTGTCACGACCGCCACCGATCTGTACTTCTCCTCGGATGGCGGCAACGCTTTTACGTCAAAGTATTCGGATGCCACGGGCAAAGGTTTGAGTATCGGCGGAGTGTTTTTCGACGGACAAGCCATTTATGCCGGCATCAATGCCGGGCTGTTGATATCGAGCGACGGCGGCAGCACATTTACCCTGGCGAGCGTTGGTGGTATTCCGTCCACCGAAGCAATTTTTTCTTTTGCCGGTGCAAAGCAAGGCGGCATTACCCGCTTCCTTGCTGTGACGGTCGATGCCACGAAAGTCGTAGCCAGCGGCCAAACCGATCCCATTTGGAGCGAAAGCGTCTATGGCAGCTATCGTAACGTCTATAGCCTAGACTGGGGCCAGCCCAATTGGACTCTCAAGAACAGCGGCATCGCCAGCGGCGATCAACCGGTACTTGTGGCCATGGCTGCCGGAAATGTTTCGATGGCTTATCTGGCGGGACAAATCGCCCCCATTGGCACTGCCAGAGCCGGCAGCGCTCCCGTCGTCTATAAGACGGTGAATGGCGGCGCCAGTTGGCAAAGCGTGTTTTTCACCAGCAATAATCAGAACATCTATACAGGATGGACCGGCCAGGGCGGCGACAATGGCAGCGGCAACTGGTGGTGGGGCAATACGCCGCTCGGCCTTGCCGTGGCGCCGAATGACCCCAACAAGCTGGTGACTACCGATAAGGGAGGTGTGCCGCATTTGAGCACCGACGGCGGTGCCAACTGGCACCAGATTTATACCGATGCCACCGTGCTCCACTCCGAAGGCTCACCCACGCCGACCAGACAATATTACCAAGGCGTGGGGATGGAGCCGACGGCAAGCCTTTGGCTATTCTGGCAGGATGCCTCGAACCTGTTCGCCGGCTACGCCGACATCTCGATGATCCGCAGCAAAGATGCAGGGAAGTTCTGGGCTTTCGATTGGTCTGGGCTACAGATGTTGGGCGTTAACGGCTATTACAACTATTCCACCGAGGTCTATCACATGCTCCGCCATCCGGTGAGTGGCTCGCTCTATGCGGCTCAATCAAATGGCATGGGTGCGATCTATCAGGCCATCGGCCTGACCGACGGCAGCATCGACAGCGTTACCGGCGCCGTGCGTTCTTCTGTCGACAGTGGCTATACATGGGCTACGCTGCACGACTTTGGACATCCGGTAGTCTGGCTGGCGGTCGATCCGAACAATTCCAACCGCATGTATGCCAGTGTCGTCAACAGCACCCAGGGCGGCATTTACAGAACCAGCGACTTGCAGAACGGTGCAGCATCGCAGTGGGCCAAACTGCCCAATCCGCCACGCACCGAAGGCCATCCTTTCAATATTCAGGTATTGAGCGATGGAACCTTGGTAACGACATTTTCTGGAAGAATCGGCGCCAACGGCTTATTCACCCAAAGCTCTGGCGTGTTTGTCAGCAGCGATGGCGGCAGCACCTGGTCGGATCGCAGCGACCCGGCAATGCTCTACTACACCAAGAATATGGCTCTTGACCCCGGCGACACGACGCAAAGCACCTGGTATGTCAGCACCTTCAGCAACTGGGGTGGCAACAATCAGCGCGGCGGTCTGTTCCGTACCACCAACCGCGGCCTGAGCTGGAGCAAAATCTTCACCGCCTATGACGTCGAATCGGTCACGGTCAACCCCGTGGATCCGAACGAAATCTATCTCGGAACCAAGAGCAATGGCTTGTGGCATAGCAGCAATGCGCGCGACGCCACGCCGTCTTTCGACGAAGTCACCTCTTACCCGTTCCGGCAGCCGACACGGATATTCTTCAATCCCTATAATGCTAACGAGATATGGGTTACGAGCGATGGCAATGGGCTGCACGTCGGATTAACCGTCGGCAAGGCCAGCCAGAGCATCAGCTTTCTTGCCTACACACCCACCGTTGCTATCGGTGGTACCGGCACTATCTCTGCTATGGCAACCTCCGGTCTTGCGGTGAGTTTCACCAGCACCACGCCCAGCGTCTGTACCGTCTCTGGCAGCACTGTCACCGGCGTTGCCGCTGGCACCTGCACCATCGCTGCCAATCAGGGGGGTAATGCCAACTACAACCCTTCTACTCAGGTTACTCAGAACATCTCTGTTGCCATAGCTTCATATACAGGCCTCTGGTGGAACTCGAATGAGCCCGGCTGGGGGATGAGTCTCACCCAGCATGGCAGCACGATAGCTAACGCCATGTACACCTATGACCAGAACGGCCAGCCAACCTGGTATACGATGGCCTGCCCGCTTACAGGAGTGAGTTGCACGGGTGATATTTACAAGGTGTCCGGTGGAACGCCGCCAACCGTTCCCTGGAATGGGTCAGGCAAAGTGACGAGTAGCGCAGGAAGCGGCACGCTCACATTCGCCGATGCCAACACCGGCACATTTATTTATACCATTAACGATCTGCCCGGATCAAAATCGGTTTCGCGGCTGGTATTTGCCACTGGCACTACCCCGCCAGCCGTGGATTATACCGACCTGTGGTGGAACCAAAACGAGTCCGGATGGGGGGTCGCGCTCACCCAACAATACGGCATAGCTTCTGCCGCGTGGTACAGCTACGACTCAACTGGAAAAGCAGTCTGGTACGTGGGGACCTGCACGGTATCGGGTAGTGGCTGCACCACAAGTGACCTTTATCAGTTTACAGGAGGCGCTCCCCTGACCAGCGTATGGCATGGCACAAACCCGTCAACCAAGGTGGGAACGATAAGCTTCGCCTTTACTGATGCAAACAATGGCACGATGAGCTACACCATAAACGGCGTACCGGGAAGCAGTATCATCAAGCGCCTGTCTTTTTAGGCATGCCGGGATCGTTACGACGCCTGGGAAACAGGGTGATGACAGGGCAAGGGGTAGATGCCAGCAATGATTCGCGCCAATAGCGGCATTACAAGTCATCTCATCTTTGAATGACCGCTTTGCGGAAATACCAATGACGGTTTTGTGTCGAAGGAACTGCATGTCACGAGCATCCGCCTCCAGGTGGTCTGAATAATGAACCTTGAAGCAAATCTTCAACGACCGCTTATAGGAAGGCAATCCGCTTGAGCGAAGGACAGGTCGGTGCCAACAGCAGCCATTCAATCGATTATTTACCACCAACCCTAAAGAAAGCCTGGTTCATGCCGATAACTCGTACAATGGCATTCTGTCCGTCACTTAACCCAATTGGAGGTTCACAATGGCCATCAGCCCCGTTTCACCAAACATCAGCAGCCAAGTAGGCAGTACCAAGCAAAGCGCACCTCCTCCTGTTAGCACTGGGGTTCGTGGTGAGAAAGAGAATGACGGAGATAGTGATGCTGGTGCTTCATCCAAAATCAATGCTAGTGCACCAACTGTCAACACAAGCGGACAGACTACAGGCACTACCATCAGCGTTACTGCCTGAAACCTGATAGTATGTTTAGCAGATAGCCCAGAAAGGGCTAAGCATGGATATTTCTTCAGTTGCATCAAGATCAGTTGCTACTGCTCTTGGCGGCGGCACGCAGATTTCTGGGCAAACTGCCTTTAATGCCCCAAGTTCCATTACTCCCGAAACGGGGGCGACTGGAGCTAATGTTGCCACGCAAGCCCCGTCTCCTGAACGCGTCGCTCAAGCCGTTAAACAAGTGAATGATACTTTTACCCAAAATGGGCAAAGTCTTTACGCCTCGATTGAAAGAGACAAAGCTACCGGCATCAGCGTGGTAAAGTTCATGGATAAAAACACCAATGAAGAAATCGGCCAGTACCCACCAAAAGCAATCATTGCAATGGCTGAATCGATTGACCAGTACCAAGAAGGTAAAGGACGCCTGATACACGTCAGTGCGTGAACAGCCCAGCAAATGACCCGCTCTGACCCTATTGTCCGCTTACCCGTATGCAAATAAAGGAGACAAATGTGGACATCAACATGAACGCCAGCGCATCTCTCGCGCAGTCCAGCAATGATGCGGTTGGCATGACGATATTGAAGAAGGCTATCGACATCGAAGCTCAAACTGCAATGGCATTAATCAACACCATCCCACAGCAAACACAACCAGACGCCGCTAATCTGCCGCAAAATCTGGGGCAGAACGTCAACACCACAGCCTAGCTGTATGGACAGATACCGACTGATGAGTTTGAGGGTTATAAAATAGGGTTGTCTATAGAGCCTTAAATGACTGCTTGGTGTCGTTAGCCGCCCTTGGCGAAGTTCCGGTTCCGGGAAGCCTAAACAAATTGCCTGAGTGAAAAACTCGAATGGCGGGCGATGATTCCAGCGACTTGAAGTTCGGCTATGTGCCAAAAGATACTCAGGTACCCGTTACTCCTCCAAAGCAATTCTCACCCTGTCAGGCAAACACTGACAGCAAAATTTCCCGTCTCCCTACGCAATTATCAGACAAACGCCGATTGTACCTTTTCCATTTTTGGAATAATGTATGAAATAGGAGGTGTGTGATGCGTTATACAAAATGGCTCGGCTCGTTGTGTGTAATAAGCATGCTGTGCATGCAAACAGCGCTGGCATTGGCGGCGCCACAAAGCGGCTGGTGGTGGAACCCCAATGAAAGTGGCAGAGGTTTTAGCATCGAGGTTCAGAGCAACATCCTGTTCATGGCGGGTTATCTCTATGAGAGCGATGGTCGCTCCACATGGCTGTCCTCTGGCGGAGCGATGCTAAACGACACGACCTATCAAGGCAGCTTGCAAGCCTTTAAAAATGGTCAGACCCTTACCGGCCAATATAAAGCTAACACACCCATTACTCCAAGCCCGGGCAACATTTCGCTGCAATTTTCCGACACCTCGCACGGTACACTCACGTGGTCGGGCGGAACTATTCCCATAGAACGCATTATGTTTGGCTCCGGGACATCCAGTTTTCAGCCGGAAACCGGATGGTGGTGGAACGAGTTGGAAAGCGGACGTGGATTTTATTTAGAGAAGCAAGGCAATACACTGTTTATAGCCGGCTATATGTACGATACCAGCGGCAACCCGGTCTGGTACTCATCAGGCGGCGTTATGGCCTCATCCACCCTCTATCAAGGCCATTGGGATCTATTCCGCAATGGCCAGACCATGACCGGCACTTACAAGGCACCTTCAGTGCCAACAAATGAGGGTAACCTGACACTACAATTTAACAGCATCAACACAGCCACTCTCACGCTCCCCGATGGCCAGCAAAAACAACTTACCAGATTCTACTTTTCTCCCGGGGGCAGCAACTATCTGGGGTGGCTGACAGGCAACTCCACTGATCAGACTAAATTCATTAACGCGCGTGGCTATCCGGATATCTTCACACTGGGGTTTGTGACCGAAGGCCTTAATAGTACCGGCCAGGTTGCCGCCTTGGCTTACCCTAGAAGGATTGAAACATGGGCCTACAACGGTGCCCAATTTACCTCTGCTTTGTTCGACAATGGCTTTTTCGTTAGCCAGCAGACTTGGGGGAGCGGCACGACTCTACAGCCAACCATTCTCAGGCCTGACCAATTCAACCTGGGAATGACCGAAGCACAGGTCATTACACTGACTGGACAACCGAGTTGTGTCGAGACTCTGCATATTGCAGGCAGATCCATTCGCTATCTGCGTTACAACCCCAGCAGTCAATCGTCCGTTGCCACAGTGACCATGGAAAACGGTAGCTTGGGCGGAGTAACAGCTGGATATACGACGGTCGACGCATCACAGACGGGGACGGATATCTGCAAGAATGGCAACCGTGACCTTGGGAGCATTCCATGAAACCAATGAATTCCTTACGGAGGCAGCGTGGTTTCCTGTTCTTGATCTTTATTGTGACGCTGGCCGTGGCCGGGACGGCAGGAACCCTGACTATCAAAGCTATCCAGGCTCAGCAGGCGCCAATTGATAACGTCGTCAGCAAGATCGAGTCAGGCGCTCCGATCAGTGATCAAGAGATGAATGCGGCGATCAGTGCACGGGCTCAGCAGTTCCGGATCGCAGGCGCAGGCGGAAATATCATCAATGCAGTCGATGTGGCGCCCAATGCAGGCAGCGTGGTTTCCTCTTACGCAGGGGGCGTCATAAGCAACCATGTGGATCGGGCATCAAACCCAATACCGTCGAGTAGCGCTACTTTGCCGACGGATGTGGCTGCTGCGACAACCGTTGGCAGCGCAACTGGAACCTGGTCAGGAACATGGAGCTGGTCAGGCCCAGGTTCGAATGGGTGTGCAATGAACGACGGTGGCGCTTTTACCATGACACTCACACAAAGTGGTACCTCTGTCTCTGGATCGATCAACAAGGCTGAGGGAATACAGTGGAGGCTCAACTCCACCTGTGTTTTGGATCACGTGGAAACGGGAAGTGGCACGGTATCTGGCACCTTATCCGGCACAAGTTTAAAGTTGGCGCTTGAATTCGGACTGTCAATGACCGGCAATGGCACCCTTAGTAACAATGCTTTGACAGCCTCCATTGTCAGGACCACGGGCGGGAGTGGATCGCTCTCGCTGAAGAGACAATAAAATAATATGCCTCTATACAAAACGCAGCTTGCTTGGCTGTTTCCCCCCTTTGAAAAAGGGGGGCAGGGGGGATTTACACTGGCATCATGTATAGCAGGCAATCAAATCCCCCTCAATCCCCCTTTTTCAAAGGGGGAGGTATCGGTAATAGGCACTCCGGGTCTTGCTGTGCTTTGTTAAGAGGCATATAAAATAAAGACGATAAAAGTATAGTTTGGGGTGAGCGCAGCAAGGCTTTTCGTACCAAGGCCAACAAGGATTTGAGGCAGGCGGCGGCACTGATTGCCTATTTCGCCCATCATCAACCGGGGGAACTGGTGCAGGCATGGCAAGACATGGTTACGCGCGGCAAGGGCTGGGAAAAGCGGGCGCGGGATGGAGTGAGGGCGCTTGCTTTGGCTTATCCGGATAGGCCGGAATTCACAAGCCTGGCAACCGAAGCCGGATAACAGATCAGGTGGCAAGAACGGAAACAGGCAAGGCCATCAGAGAAGTCAAATTGGAGCACTTACGTTGTTGCCGTTGCGTTGATTTCGTTGTGGCGGGGAACGGGTTGCCAGTTTGGTGAGTCTGTTACACTCGCATATCTTGCAATCCAGCACCCACAGCATGCCCAAAATCACTCCGCGCAATTATCTGGAAGACACCGCGCAACACCTTGCCGATGCAGGCATCACGCCCCTGTTCGCGCGCATCTACGCGGCACGCGGCATCATTGACAAAGCGCAACTGGAAACCGGCCTGAGCTGCCTGCTACCCTTCACCCAACTGAAAAATGCACAACAGATGGCCGTGCTGCTGGCCGATGCCATCGCTGCGCAGCGCCGGATAATGATCGTGGCGGATTACGATGCCGACGGTGCCACTGCCTGTGCCGTTGGCCTGCGCGGCTTGCGCGCCTTCGGTGCGCAAGTGGATTTCATCGTGCCCAACCGTTTTGAATACGGATATGGTTTGACGCCGGAGATCGTGCAATTGGCGGCGCAATCCAATCCCGATATTTTACTGACGGTGGACAACGGCATCGCCAGCGTGGAAGGCGTGGCCGAGGCCAACCGCCTGGGCATGCAAGTGTTGATTACCGACCACCACCTGCCCGGTGATGCCATGCCGGATGCGCTTTGCATCGTCAACCCCAACCAGCCGGACTGCGATTTTCCCAGCAAGCATCTGGCGGGTGTCGGTGTGATGTTTTATGTGCTGCTGGCACTGCGCGCGGAACTGCGCAACCGTGGAGCATTTGCAGGACAAACAGAGCCGAACCTCGCCACCCTGCTCGACATAGTTGCGCTGGGCACGGTGGCGGACGTGGTAAAGCTGGATGAGAACAACCGCATTCTGGTGCAACAAGGGCTGCAACGCATCCGCGCCGGGCGTGCCTGTTGCGGCATCAATGCGCTGTTGCAGGTAGCACGCAAACAGGCGGCGCAGGCATCCGCATATGAACTGTGCTTCGTCATCGGACCGCGCCTGAATGCCGCAGGGCGGCTGGAAGACATGGGCTTGGGCATCCAGTGCCTTCTCAGCGACGATCCCGCCGAAGCCGCGGAAATCGCCACAAAACTTGACGCGCTCAACCGCGAGAGGCGCAGCATCGAAGCTGACATGCAGCAAGCCGCACTGGCCGCATTGGAGAACATCAATCCCACAGATGGGCACAGTCTCGCCATGTTCGACGAGACCTGGCACCAAGGCGTGATCGGCATTCTCGCCTCGCGCCTGAAAGACCGCTTTCATCGCCCCGTCATCGCCTTTGCGCGTTCCGCCAACGGAGAAATCAAAGGTTCCGGGCGCAGCATCCCCGGCCTGCATTTGCGCGACGCGCTCGATTTATTATCCAAACGCCACCCCCACCTGCTGCAAAAATTTGGCGGTCATGCCATGGCAGCGGGCGTCAGCATCCGCGAAGAACATTTCGATGAATTCCAGAATGCCTTTGAAGTCATCGCGCAAAGCCTGCTCTCCCCTGCCGATCTCACCAAGCTCATCGAAACCGACGGCGTTCTCGCCCAGGAAGATTTCTCGCTGAACATCGCACGCAGCCTGGAACAGCAAGTATGGGGGCAAGGTTTCCCGCAGCCGCTATTCGAGGGCGAATTCAAGGTACAAAGCCAGCGTGTGGTGGGCGAAAAACACCTCAAGCTCAGGTTAGCCACGCAAGCCGCCACATACGAAGCCATACGCTTCTTCAACGCCGACCCGATGCCGGAACGCATCCACGCCGCCTACAAACTCGCGCTCAATGAATATAACGGCACGACCTCACTGCAACTCATCATCGAACATTGGGAAGCCGTGCAGGTATAATGCGCGCCTTTCCCAAGATGTCCGCACTGACTGCCTCTAGAAATTTGTTTTTCGGGGTGAAGCGCAAGGAGCCGCGCAGCGAATGACGAGACAACACGGCACGAAGTGACTTGTTGCGGCGAAGACTAACCTTTAGGTTATGTCGAAGCCACAATCGAGTTGATACACGAGGAATGAGCGAGCACGCGACACCGCGATTCGCCCGACAAACAAATTTATAGAGGTAGTCCATGGAAGCCGAACAACTCAACGCCATAGCCAACCAGTTGCAGGATTTGCGCACGCGCAGCACCGAACTGCGGAGGTATCTTTGACTTTGATGCCAAGCAGGAACGCCTGACCGAAGTCAGCCAACTCGCCGAAGACCCCGCCATCTGGCAGGATGCCAAACGCGCACAGGACCTGGGGCGCGAGCGCAAGATGCTGGAAGGCATCGTCCACTCCCTCCGCCAACTCGACCAAAACCTCACCGATGCCGCCGAGCTATTTGCAATGGCGCAGGCGGAAAACGACGACGCCACCCTCAACAGCGTCGCGGAAGACGTGCGGCAAATGGAAAAACTGGTGGCAGGCATGGAGTTCCGCCGCATGTTTTCGCACCCGATGGATCCCAACAACTGCTTCATCGACGTGCAGGCCGGGTCGGGCGGCACCGAAGCGCAGGACTGGGCCTCCATGCTGCTGCGCATGTATTTGCGCTACTGCGAGCGCAAGGGCTTCGGAGTGGAAGTGCTGGAACAATCCGACGGCGAAGTCGCGGGCATCAAGGGCGCCTCCATCAAGGTGACCGGCGAATACGCCTACGGCCACCTGCGCACCGAAACCGGCGTGCATCGCCTCGTGCGCAAGTCGCCGTTCGATTCCGGAAACCGCCGTCACACCTCATTCGCCAGCCTGTTCGTCTATCCCGAAGTGGATGACTCCATCGAAGTGGACATCAACCCGGCTGACCTGCGCGTAGACACCTATCGAGCAAGCGGCGCTGGCGGGCAGCACATCAACAAGACCGATTCGGCAGTGCGCATCACGCACATTCCCACCAACATCGTGGTGCAATGCCAGAGCGACCGCTCGCAACACCGCAACCGCGCCGAAGCCATGGCGATGCTGAAATCGCGTATGTACGAAGCCGAGCTGCGCAAGCGCAATGCCGAAAAACAAGCGATGGAAGACGGCAAGACCGACATCGGCTGGGGGCACCAAATTCGTTCGTATGTGCTCGACCAATCGCGCATCAAGGACCTGCGCACCAATTACGAAGTCGGCAATACACAGGCTGTGCTGGATGGCGACTTGGATGAATTCATCTCAGCGAGTTTGAAGCAGGGAGTGTGAAATCTTAAAGGGCTGATAGAATAAACAATCATGTCCCTCTTCCGACGCTTACCAGATGATTTATTCCGTCCGCTATCCGGGCCGAATCGTCATGTTTACGTCGGAATTCTTTCTAATTTGCACAAGTTGTTTTTTAGCGATAGCGCCGCATCTATTTTTCCCAGCGACAAAACTGTCCGCACTGAAATCGAAGAGACTCTGATTTCTCTGTCATTGCGTGATTGGATGCCAGAGGACGACGATGAGGCGCATCCAGACATTCCTGACAATGCAGCAGGGTACGCATGGCGTGCCTATCGAAGATTAGTACGTTGCGGCTGGCTGGAAGAGGAGCAGGAAGGCTATGCTACACGAGTTGTAATACCGTCAGATGTGGGTCGATTACTTTCAGCCTTATTGGAAATTTCATCCCAGCGCACACGTCTCTATGGTGGCATAGTTCAGTCAATCTATAACGGCATCCGGCAAGTCAAAGAGCAGCCAGAAGAACAAGCTGCAGCATTTGCACTTGCAGAAGCCGCTCGCCAAGCGCATGAGTTTTTTCTGCACCTACGCTCGCTGGAGTATGGGTTGCGCGATCTGACGAAAAGCCTAAAAGATATTCACAATCCCAAAAAATTGCTTGGAAGTTTTTTCACTGACTTCGTCGAAGAATTTCTGGTTGCTGACTACAAAACCTTGCACACTCAGGAAAATCCGTTCCGCTTTCGCACCGAAATTATTCGCATTGTGCGTGAATTGCGTTTCTCTACCATCGCTACAGAAACTTTGCCGACGGCTTATTTGCACCTACAAATTGTTAAATCGCGCGGCGATGCTCTAGGTCGAGTTGATCATGATTTTCAGGTTCTGCAACGAGTGTTCGAGGAAGCGGACAATCACTTGGCACGAATCGACACATACCGCTCATCTCTAGAACGCAGGGTGGCTGAATCAATACGTTACTTGGACAAAACCCAGCCCGGCATGGCGGCACGCCTTGCACATCTGACAAGCCAACTAGCGGGTGTCGATGAATCCATGCTCTGCATGCTGCCGTCGCTTCATCGGATGGTTCGAATCTTACCTTTGTCGCCTAAGAGTCCACGCTCACCATCATCGACAAAACAACCGCCTGACCCACAGCGTTTGCGCATACGCGTGCCGAACCCCGCACATGCGGAGCGACTCAAAGCTATACGCGAATACCAGAAACGCCGCCAAATTGATCCAAAACGCATCGAAGAATATCTGGAGCGTAGTCTTGCCGATCACAATGAAATCAGCGCACAAGATTTGTCCATCAAAACCGTAGATGACTTCATGGCATTTGCCCATTTGCGCCAATTGAAACGTTTTGCGCAAATGGGCAAAGCGGGTCAACGTCTCACGAATGGTTATGAAGTCCTCCCCGGCAATACTTTCCATGAAAATCAGTGGCTCCGTTTCAAAGATTTTACGGTAATTCGTAGGAGATAAAATGCTCAATGAACTGCGCCGCCTTTTGGATAAACATGACGACTTGAGCGAGGCTGATCTACGAGGCGCGGCCAATGCCCTACTCACCCAACAATTTCTCTATCTGGAAAATGATCGGCAGCTCTCTCAGTACAAGATCATCACCCGCCATATTGATTATTTCAGTGACCTGTTTGACGCATTGGGTTGGCAATTGCTTGTTGATAACGACTTTGGCTATGTTGGCATCCTCCCGAGCGACGAAGAAAGCTATTTGCCATTAAATCTTGAACAAACCTTGTTTCTGTTCATTGCCCGATTGATGTTCGAGGAAGGAGTCGAAACACGGCAAACTCAGAACGGACGAGTTTATGTTTCTTCGGAAGACTTGCTGGCTCGTTATGAATCCTTGACGCGTCGTGTCCGCCCGAAGATCACCGACTTCCGTGACATCCTCAAGCTTTTTCAACACCATGGTCTTGTAGTACGGGAAGAGGATGACCCAATCACCAAGCTGCCACGCCTCGCATTCTTGCCTGCCTTGCGACAAGTTGCTGGGGACCACATTATAGAGCGGCTTGAAAGTTATTTGTCCAAAGCGCAACAAGGCGAAACTGAAGTAATGACTGATGCCGAAACACATGAGGAAAATACCGGTATTGACGGGGAGGCTACACAGTGAAACTGCTCAATCGCATTATCCTTGTGCAATGGTATCTCCTCGAAGCCATTCAAATTGACATCGAGGGAAACACAGCCATAGTCGGCCCAAATGCTGCGGGCAAGTCATCCATACTGGATGCCGTGCAAGCCGTGTTAATGGGCGGGAACATGAATATGATTCGCCTGAATGCGTCTGCTGGTGAGAAAAGCAAACGCAGCCTTGTGGAATACTGCTTGGGAATGGTTCGCGACAACAATTCAACAGATGATAGTGATTCTGACCTTCAGCCACGCCAAAGTGCCACCAGCTATATCATTCTGTCCTTCAGGGATAGCGATACACAGGAAGAAACAGCCATCGGCCTTGCCATGCACGCACAACTGGCGGGGCGTGTATTCAATATCGACGGACGTTTCATCGCCCCAAGGTCTTCCCTGATTCTGCGTGACTTCATCGAAAAAAACGGTGACGGCGAAATGCCCATTCCTTGGGAACGTGTCAAAGCCAACCTCAGGCAACGCTGCAAAATCCAAGGCACTGAATTACAGTTAATGCCAGATGGAGAACGCTTCGTCCGAGAAATTGGAGAAGCGCTAAGCTACCAAGGGCGGTCATTCGAGCCAAAACGATTTGCCAAAAACCTACAGAATGCGATCACCTTCAACCCAAAACTGTTCAACGATGTTTCCCAATTCGTGCGGCGTTACATTCTGGATGACCATCCAATCAAGGTGAAGGAACTTCAGGACTCGTTGCGCCGTTATCGGGACATCGAAACCAAGACCAAGGAAGTCAAAGCCAAAATAGATTCGTTAAAGATCGTTCAAATCATTTATGGTGAGGCAGCACGCCAGCTTGATCGCGCATTGCAATATGAATGGATAGAGAAGGAAGCAGCAGTACTGCGCCTCGATGAGGAGCATAGTGATCTTGAAAACCAGTTAGCCGAATTGGCAAAACAGCAAAAAGATGTTTGTGAAAAACTTAAAGTGCTTGCAACAGCCTCCTTGGAAGATAGCGAAAAGATCCAAGCATTGGAAATTCAGATTCAAACGAGTGATGTTGAAGCCAAGCGCGGAGAATTGCTTAGTCGGCAACAAACTGAAGCAGAAAGGAAAGGCCAGGCTGAAAATTCAATTAACAATGCTCGGCTCGCGCTGTCTGGAGTTTATGGCCTGCTGGACTACAAGGAATTCTTCTCTGGCGAAATTGTGCTCGCGCTGGAACAGATAAAAAACATAATCCCTAATGAGGCCGAGCTGCTATCCTCTTTATGGCCTGACAACCCCGATCTGGTTCAGCAGGCAGCACAATCGGTCGCATCTGAATTAAGCGATAGATACACACAGTTGGATGAAACGCTACGCCAGCGGAGCCAAACTAACAAGAGCCTGGGGCTACGACTTGTTGAGATTCGCGGGCAGCTGGACATTTTGAATACCGGCAAAACCCCGTTATCTTCCAACACGCAATCGTTACAAGAGTTACTTGGTAGCCGCAATATCGTTAGCAAGCCACTCTGCGATCTTATCGAAATCAATGATGAGCGATGGCGCGATGCGGTTGAGCGTTATCTGGGTGGCTTGCGGGAGGCGTTGATTGTGGCACCGGAAGATGCGGCCAACGCAATCCGCTTGTACCGCAAAGAGGGAAAGGATAAATCAGGGAAGCCTTTTTACGGCGCTCGAATTGTAAACACTCGAAAAACAACTGAATGGGTGGGACGCATTGAGTCGGGTTCGTTGGCAGAAGTGGTAACGACAGACGACCCCCATGCCAGAGCTTACGTTAACCGCCTGCTTGGCCGTGTAATCCGTGTTGAAAGTGAAGACGAGCTGTTGCATCACGAGCGAGCTATTACAGTGGATGGGATGCTCGCAGCAAACGGTTCTATTGAAAAAATGCGGCCCGAATCCGCATTGATTGGTCGTGCCGCACGAGAATTTCAAAAGAAAAAACTTGAAGGCGAGTTTGCTGATAGCTCGGAGATTTATGCGAAAGAGCATAATCAACTATCCACGGTGCTGGATGAGAAAAACCAAACAAATAGCTTGCCTGCAAAACTGCTCAATTTCTGCAACAAGCTTTCCGAGATTCCAAACCTCGTAGAGCTTGTCGAAAGACGAGAGGCGGCTCAGGAAGAGCATGATCGTCTTCAAGGGGAATTGGATCAACTGGACACTCGTGATATTGATACCTGGAGAAAAGAAGTCAATACACTGGCAGAAGCTATTAGAAGAAGAAAAGACGAGGAGGAAAAACCACTTGCCACACTAAATTCAAATATTGGTGATGATGTCGTAATAAAAAACGAACAAAAAAAACAAAAGGCAATTGCTCGGCAAATCGCTATCGACTCCCGCATACGGTGCGCCCAAGTACCCGGCTTCCGCCAAGATGCAGCAGCAAATCAATTTGAGAACTTAACAAAAGAGTTTTTAGAGAACTACACCAGTGTAGAAAATGTAGCACGTGGTCGGACTGCCGACAATCGACGAAACCGCACGAAAAATTTGGAACAGGCGCGTGATCTCACCCACGAATACGCACTTCGCTACTCTGCTTTACTCCCGAGCTCTGAAAACCTGGAGCCGGAAGATATGCACCTTCTCTTGGAACAGTGGGTACTCAAAAATCTCAACGATCTTGAAGAAACCGAACTGGCTGGCTTGACCTCTCAAGCCGAGAATGCGCGCAATCAAGCTGAACAGATTTTTCGATCTAAATTTGTAGGTTTGTTAAGGGACAATTTGGCACGGATTGATGGCAGCCTTGATGAATTAAATCGCAGTCTCAAGAAACGTGAATTCCACGGCGAATTTTACACATTCAAAAAAGAGACTGATCCTGAATTCGCCCCTCTGGTGAGCTGGATTCAATCTGTCACGCAGGAAGATCAAGCCAATGTAGGCGGACTGTTCGATAAAGCTGACAACCCGAATTCTGAACACTTCGACGCTAGCCACAAGATTCAGCAACTGTTGCTGGGCGGCTCAGAAGGTGTTAAGGAAATAGAGGAGCGCTTAGCCGATTACCGGAATTACTTTCGCTTCGACGTAGAGATGCGCGATAAGGATGGGCGCAACCGCACAACTCTATCGCAGCGGTTGAGCAGAGGTTCAGGGGGTGAACATCAAGCACCGTTTTATGTTGCCATCGGTGCGGCACTGGCCGCCACCTACCGGATCGAGCGTGGGCATGATGGCGCGTTGCACGGCGGCATGGCACTTGCGTTATTCGATGAGGCTTTCAGTAAGCTGGACATGCAAAACACACTCAACGCACTCGCATTCTTGCGCGATCTTGGAATGCAGGTACTGATTGCGGCACCAGATGAAAAATACGCGCTTCTCGCCGAAGAAATGGATACGATAGTTCAGGTGTACCGTCACGGCAGCTATGTTTCCGTTGAACCAGAATATCTTAAGCCAGCATTGCGTGAATTACTCTCCAGTGACAATCCATACAAGCAATCACCAAGCAATGGCTGATCTGCAAAATGACATTGCTGAAATACTGCTCGGCAAGCTTTTCGACCGATGGCAAAGTGCTTTAGGGCAACCCAGTAGAGCCATCACTCTCTGCATTTCTGGCAGGGATGGCCAACACTACTATGAGACAAAAGGTGAAGCGCGCAGGCTGCTTCATGCAACTCTTGAAAATGCTGAAAAGTCTGGAGCCATCGGACTGCAATGGGGGAAACATGCTGCCTCCCACGAACTTGACCGGATACTCCTGATCGACGGTGAAAAGTTGGCAGTATTTCTTGGTAAGCAACTTGCCCCCTTATGTGTTGCCAAGCTAGAAAAAGACCTGCATTCATTGCTGAAGAATTGCGCGCACCAGTGGATTACAGAAGCATTCCAAAATGCTTGTGATGGCTGGCGGCGTGGGAAGGCGTTCCAAGGTCTTGTTCTTCCGCAGGATCATGTTCGTGCATGTCAACTGTTTCAAGCCTTGCTGTTCATTGCAGAAGGCAGACACAAAGGACTGGATATGCGCACATTCAGTGCGCGACATCTCTCCGATTCAAAAGCATTTGAAAGGCTCAAGTCGAACTTTTGCAGTGTTTGGGCAAAATATAATGGCCTCGAAAAATGGGATACAGATGAGCTTCTTCAAGCCCTTGGATTGGAAAAAGAACCCCATCCCGTTTTGCTGCGAGGCCCACTTCTCCTACAGCAAAAAGAAGTGGTCTCAGACTTATCATGCTTTCAGCCATACATCGGGATGCCGCGTGAATTATTGGGTGGCGTCGTTCCAAAGCACGCACCAGCATATGTTCTGACAATAGAAAATCTGACCAGCTTTTTTCGCCATGCTCGGGAAATTCAGGACGATGGACTTATTTTATTCACCAACGGTTTCCCTAACCCCGATGTTCAAAAGCTCCTTAGCCGCCTTGACTCCGATTTGCCTCAATCAACCCTGTTCTACCATTGGGGCGATACCGATGTGGACGGTTTAAGAATCTTAAATTTTATCGGCACACTGACTCCGAATCACAGAATTTCGCCACATCTTATGAATCGGGATACATGGCAACCTGCCAGATTGCTTAACGACCAGGAAATAGGGAAGGCTAATCAATTGAGATCAGAAAATGTGTCCATCTCAAAGTTGCTGGAACAGTTACTTGTTGAAGGATTACCAAAAGACTTTGAGCAAGAAAACATTGACCCAGCATCACCATTGTCAACGCTCAATTCGCTGACATAGCAGCCGCTAAAAAAACGACACCTGGCTGAATTGCCGGATGCCTGCTGCGGGTGACGGCGGTGTGATAGCCGGAAGGGTGCGGTTGCTTACGCTTCGGCCACTCCGGCAGACGACCGCCGCCCGCCGCGAACCGCACCGATGGCGAACACGCATGCCCCGAATAAAATGAGGAGGAGGTACTCGTAAGCAGGTATTCCTCCACGCAAGGTCAACAGGCTGTCCA
>Ga0315281_10004867_pt1 | contig 19376 bp, 13 predicted proteins | sample YL17G07_0_MG_FD_204540 | JGI IMG/M metagenome (GOLD analysis project Ga0315281, IMG submission 204540) | Sediment microbial communities from Yellowstone Lake, YNP, Wyoming, USA - YL17G07_0 | ecosystem: Environmental > Aquatic > Freshwater > Lake > Sediment | place: USA: Wyoming | collected... | reverse complement strand
ACCCACGAATTGGGGTTGATGACTTGCCGCCGGACACGCAGAATTCCGAAATTTTCCGAAGGCAGGCCCTCGACTCCCGCCGTTTGCAGGTCAAGAAGCCCGAGGTCCCACGGACCGACCCGACCGGTCAGGCGCGCTCCTCCGTAGATGGGGACGAGCGTGTCTTCATGAATGCCGATGCGCCGGCTGTAGAAGAGGCTGGTCTCATTGCCGAAATTGAAGTCGAAAACGCTCGCTCGTTCCTGGAAGAAAAGCCTTTTCTCCGGGAAGAATAGCGAGAAGCGCGTCAGATTGATCTGCTGGTCGTCCGCTTCCACCTGGGCGAAATCGGTGTTCACGGTGAGATCCAGGGTCATGTTGTTCGTGAGCCCATACTTAACATCCAGGCCGGCCTGGCGGACAAACTTGTCCTTGCTGTCGTAGGCCGTTTCCGCGTCATTGAGTTCATTGGATCGCCCGTATCCTCCGAGGACGTAAGGAGCGACATAGAACGGCTTGTGGCTGGAAACGCCTTCCAGGACGACCTCCCGGGTTTGCGAGGGTTTGAAGGATCCCCAGAATCCCCATTTTGGCGGGATAGCGGGAAAGGTGATGGTTTCATTTTTTCGCGCGATGTAGCGCCACGCGGTAAGTCCCATGACAACCCGCCCTTCGACGGCCTGGAACCGAAGGCTCGACAACGGTATCCGCATCTCGACGAACCAGCCCTCTTTGTTACGGACAGTTTTCACGTCCCAAAACGTGTTCCAGTTCTGGTTCACCGGGAACTCACCCTCGGCGTCATGGAAAACCGTCATGTCCAGCCTCAGGCCGGCGGGCGTCGTGAAAAAGCTGAGGGCGTTTTCATGATCGTGGAACGTGTCGAGGACAATGCCCAGCCAGTCGTTGCTGAGTTTCATATCGTCGCGCTTCTTGGAAGTGGCTTGAATCTTATCCGGCTCGCGGTCATAAAGCCGCCCGGCGACATAGATGAATTCGTCGTCGTAGGCGACGAGGATCTCCGTCGTTTCGGAAGGCTCCGCCCCGGAGTTCGGCGTATAAACGACGACGGGGAGGGGCTTGATCCCGTTCCAGGCCGGCTCGGTGCTCAGCCCGTCAAGCACGACCTTGCCTTGAACCCTGGGAAGTACATACGGCGCTGCGCTTTGCGGCTGGCCCCCGGCGGAAACGAGATTTTCCCGAGCGAGGATAGGCAGAGACAGAGCCATGAAGGCCAGAAGCACCCCCTTGAGCCTGTTCATTTTTATCCTTTTATCATAAGGACGTGAATCCTATCAAATCTTCTCCCCGGGAGAAGTGATGGAAAACCGCCAATAAGACCCGAAAAACGCCCCAAAAACTTGTCAAATTATCCATTTTCCGGGAGATACGACAGCCAATGTACTGGCTTCAGGGCGGCGAGAACCTGAACAGAATCACGCCGCCGGGTTCAGCACCCGGCCCATGAACAGAATGGCGTCCGAGGGGATGTCCCTGATCACGAAGATGAAGGGATGGTCGGCTCGGAAGACCGGCGGTAAGCCCAGTGATATGGCTACTAAAGTTGCAGCGCTGGCCCTGGTGCCGGCCTCATCGACTTCGACCATCGCCTTGTGAAGAACATCCGAGATCCCGAACGGTTTATCCTGTATCATCCCGCTAAAGTCCGATTGCTCTGGAGCAAAGGCTTCTCCCATGCCCATTTTCCTGAGAGTTTCGGCCAGCCTGAAAGACGACTCTAACTGAAACTTGGGCAAACAAGCGGACACGGGTTGACGCGGAAGAGCCTGGATTAGCCGTGACAAGTCCAGAGCGGACATCTTGTTCTCGAAGTCCACCCAGCCGGATGTCGTTACAGGCAGGAAAATGACCATCGAGAGTCTATCCCCGGCGTAAGGCATCTCAAGCGCTTCGCCCTCCTCGAACTGAGCGTATCCAAATACGGCTTCACTCTGGCTCATCATGGGAACAGTTACAGTCTGCATTGGCTGAGACTTCCCGGGCGTAAAATGAAAAGCATCCGGAGATGTCGCGAATTTATCGAAAGGCGATTTCCACTTGCCGCTGAAGTAGATCGCGTTCGCCAGGATGAGCCTGGTCAAATGGTCTATATTATCCGGACTGACGATATCTTCTATTCGGCCGTGGGTCTTGTCGCTCACCCAGCGGTTCATAGCCCTGCAAGCCTTGTTCGGAGCTTTTGCGAAATCCGCTTCGAAGAGCGACGATTTGTATTCGGCGCCCATGATAATCGGGAACTCTTCCAATAACGGAAATCCCGTTTGCCTCCATAGGGCGTTGGCGACGTCGATCTCAATAGTGCCCTGGCGCGCACGGGAAGCAAGCGTTTCTTCAAATGACCGAAAAGTGCGATGCACATTCGAATCGTCCTTAGGCAGACGCATTACCTCCGCCATTTGACGGGCGGTTTGGCCGCGCGCCCCGGCATACGCCTGGGCCAGGGCCGTCCGGATGCTGTAGGGTGAAAAGAAAAGATTGCCTTCATGCTCCCGGAGTTCTTTGTAAAGGCCGACGGCGAATTCGTTGTTGGCCGCCGCGAACGATTTCAAGTCGACTCTTGAAAACAGGCTCATGTTGAGAATCTCCCTTTGCCCCAGGGCGGAAGCCTATCAGAAACCTCCCCCGGGTCAAGATTCGATTGTCCTTGTGCTGAGATGAAGATACCGCCGCAAGCAGACATTTGTCAATCGCAGGAAACGTCCTGAGCGCCGGCCTATTGGACTTTGCCGGTGGGCTACGGTTTGGTGAGCATAATCGCCCTCTCCCGTCGTCTATCTAATTAGACAAACAACCGAGGAAGACGAAAACCGTGGACGTGTCATTCGGACTGCCGGGGGCGCCGGACTTGACTCTACGTACGCAATATGGTACGTATCAGTCAGAGGTCACAGCGATGACAACACTGACAGCGAGCCAAGCTCGGGCGCACCTTTTTAAGCTCCTCGATCAGGCGGCTTCTTCGCACGAGCCCATCCAGATCACCGGAAAGAGGGCCAACGCCGTCCTCGTCTCCGAGGAAGATTGGCGAGCCATCCAGGAAACGCTCTATTTGCTCTCCATCCCGGGGATGCGCGAGTCTATTCGCAAGGGGATGAAAGAGCCCGTCGAGAAATGCGCCGGCGAACTCAAGTGGTGAGCTGGCGGCTCGTTTACACGCGTCAGGCGCAACGGGACGCCAAGAAATTGGCCGCTTCGGGTCTGCGCCCGAAAGCCGAGACCTTGCTTGAAATCCTGGCCAGAAATCCCTTTGAAGACCCTCCCCCCTTTGAAAAGCTGCTGGGAGACCTGTCAGGCGCCTATTCCCGGCGTATCAATATCCACCATCGGCTCATCTATCAGGTGCTGCCGGACGTCAAAACGGTCAAGATCATACGTATGTGGACCCATTACGAGTGAACCTGGGCGAGATGACCTGGAGGGGCAGTCCCCTAAGCCTTTCATGAACAAGAGGGACAGTCCCCGTTGGGGACAGTCCCTAGTGTTTCTCCGGGTAGAGCGTGACCTGGACGTAGCGTTTCGTGTTGAAGTAGGTCCGCGCCGCAGCCCGGACCGCCTCCTTCGTCAGAAGCTTGAGCGACTCCGGAAATCGCATGAGCCCTGCGGGGTCTTCGCCTATCCGGTAGCGCTCGGTGAGCTGGCTCAGCCACCAGCCGTTCAGCCGGCTGTTCGTCTCGTAGTCGCGGGACTCGGCCAGCCGGACCTCATCGACCTCTTTTTCGGTCGGCCCCTTTTTCTTCAGCCGCTTGATCTCCCGGAAAATGGCCCGGGTCAGATCGTCCATGCGCGCGGGGTCGGCGCCGAGGTCGATCGTCACCCGGTATTCCTCGCGGGGGATCTTGTTGTAGGACGGCTGGACGGCGACGTCGTAGGTCCCGCTCAACTCCTCGCGCAGGAGCTTCCGCAGACGGGTCTCGAGCACTTGTCCGGCCGCGCGAATGGCGATGCGATTTCCGGGGTCGCTCCTGAACGGTCCGGAGAAGACGATGGCCGTCAGACTCTTGGGCTCGACCCCCTTCTCGACCGTCCTTTTCACCACGCCCTCAGGCGGAGGAACCCTCCAGTCCCGCCAGGTCTCCTTGCGGCCCCGGGAAGGCAGTGAGGCCAGGTAGCGGCAGACCAGGGGCTTGATCTTCTCCAGGTCCAGGTTGCCGACGAAGACGAAGGTGAAGTCGCCCGCATCGGCGAACCGGTCCCTGTAGAAAGCCAGGGATTTCTCGAGGCTCATCCGCGGGATCTCCTCGACCGTCATGGGCCGGAACCTCGGCTGGTCCCTCTGCATGGTCTTGCGCAGAGTGTCCGAGAAGACGGTTTCCGGGCTCTGGCCACGGTTCTCCAGGAAGGTCTTCAGCTGGCTCTTGATGACGTCGAAAACGGCTGGGTCGGAGCGCGGCGCGGTGAAGGTCAAATAGATCAGCTGGAAGAGGGTTTCGGCGTCCCTGGGAGAGGCGTTCCCCGAAAGCCCTTCCTCGAGCTCGCCGATCGTCGGCCTGATGAAGACGGCTTTGCCGGCCAGCTTTTTCTGGAGGTTGACGGCGCTGAATTCGCCCAGGCCGCCCGAGGCCACGACCTGGTCGGCGGTGTTGGCCGGGATGAGGTTTTCGTCTTCGGCGAGCGAGACGCCGCCCGCGCTCGTGGCCCGGAGGAGGATCTCGTCCTCCTTGAACGCCGTCGGCTTGAGGACGACGCGCGCGCCGTTGGAGAGCGTCCACTCCGTGATCCCGGCCTCGGCCATCGTCCGGCTCGACACGACCTCTCCGGGCTCCGGCATTCCGGGAAGGAGCGGCGCATCGGTCGTGGTGTCCTCGTAGGGGGCGATTTCTTGCCGCTTGACCTCTTCGAGGACGGCCAGGAGCTCTTTTTCGCTGGGGACGCCGGCGCCCTCTTTCTCCGGGGCGTTGGCCATGATGACGCGGTTTCTCTCGGTCATCCACTCTTTGGCCAGCCGGTTCGTTTCGTCGAGCGTGATCCCGGGCAGGAAATGAGCGTGCAGGTCGTATTCATACTGGATGCCGGGCGTCGGCTCTTCCTGCAGAAAGCTCCGGCTGAGCTCCTGGGCGTACGTGCCCGAATCCTCCGTCTCCTTCTCGGCCAGGGCGTTTTCGAAAACGCGCATCATTTCGCTCTTCTGCCGTTCGAGCTCCGTCGCGGTGAAGCCGAAGCGGGTCACCCTCTCCCCTTCGGTGTACAGGGCCCGGAGCCCCCCGGCGATGCCTCCGCCCTCGACGAGCGCCGACAGGACGTAGACCTCTTTCGACCCGATGAAGCGCCCCTGGCTCGAGACGGCTCCCAGGAACGGCGCGCCGGGTTTCTGGGTGATCTCGACGAGACGTTCGTTGAGCATGCCGTTGAAAAGCCGCTCGACGAGCATCTGACGGTAGGAGCTGACCGTGCTCTGGTCCCTGAGGGGCAGCTTGTGGTAAACGGCCACGACGCTCTCGGAGGTTTCCTTGTCCGTGGCGATAGCGAACAGCGTCTCGTCGTGATCGGGGACGGGATAGGACGGCCGCGGCGCACCGACGGCCCGGGGGATAGCTTCGAAATGCCGCTTGATCAGCTCCACCATGCGGGTCCGGTCGAAATCGCCCACGGCGATGACCGCCATCAGTTCCGGGCGGTACCAGGTCCTGTAGTATCGCTTCAGGGTTTCGTACTTGAAACTTTCGATGACCTCTTTTTTCCCGATGGGCATGCGCTCGGCGTAGCGCGAGCCCCGGAAAAGGACCGGGAACTGCCTGTCGCGCATGCGCGCGTCGGCACCCTGGCCCAGGCGCCACTCCTCGACGATGATGCCCCGCTCCTTGTCGATCGCCTTGTCTTCGAAGGTCAGACCGTGGGCCCAGTCCTCGAGGATCAGGAAGGAGGTCTCGAGGATTTCGGGGGAATCCGTGGGGATTTTGAGCATGTACGTCGTTTCGTCGAAGCCGGTGAAGGCGTTAAGGTCGGGCCCGAAGCGCATGCCGATCGATTCCATGAAATCGACGAGCTTCTGCTTGGGGAAGTGCTTGGAACCGTTGAAGGCCATGTGCTCGACCACGTGGGCCAGGCCCAGCTGGTCGTCGTCCTCGAGGACCGAGCCGGCGTTGACGACAAGGCGCAGTTCGGCCCGGTTCGCCGGCTCCCGGTTTTCGCGGATGTAATACCGGAGGCCGTTGCCGAGCTCGCCGACCGTGATCTTGGAGTCGACGGGGATCTTTTGGTCGAGGGGATACTTATCGGCCTGGGCGGCGAGCGGGGCGACCGCAAGGAAGGCCGAAAGGGCGATGAGAAGGATTTTGCGCTGGGTATTCATCCCCTCTATCATAGACGATTCGGGAAATTTTGACAGGGAGTTCAGAGTCCGGCCAGGCACTTCTTCAGCGGAGCTTCAAGCGGACCTGATGACCGTTCGGTCGCGGGGAATCAGTCCTCGCTCTTCTTTTTTTTGATCTTCACTTCGCCCTGGTCGATGATCTGGATCGGCCGGTTGAGAGGAACGACCCTGATCGTGATCTCTTCTTTCCCTGCCGGCTTGAGGTCGAATTCGAACGTGTCCTGTTCGAAGTCATGAAGTTCGGGCAGATCATCATCATAGATTTTGAGGAGGTAATGGCCGGGCCGCAGGCCTTCGAAAAGGAAGCGCCCCTGGCCGTCCGTCACTTGTTCAAAGACGTCGCTTTCTCCCCGGAGCTCGACGTTCGCGCCGGCGAGCGGCGCACGTTCGATAAGTTGGGACTTCGCTCCAATGTCGGAACCCGGCCCGGGGGGGCTCCCCACCGACGGGGTTCCCGCGTCCGGCCCATACTTGATGACCTGGAGGGCGGTGCCCTCAAAGTCATAGATCATGACCCGGCCGCCGAGACTCGCCCCCTTCGTCAACCCGATTGAGTAATCGACCTTCTTGCCGCCTTCGACAATCAGGTTCATCGGCATTTTCTCCGCGATGACCCTGTCGGAACCCGCGTCCCGGTCATCGAGGGTCAGGACATATGAGCCGGGGTTCAGGCCGTTGAAGACGTATTCGCCCCTTTTATTCGTCACCGTGGCGAGGTCGTTCACCCTGACGATCATGCCCGGAACGCCAAGCCGGCCATTGTCGCTGTCGAAGACTCTCCCCCTGAGCATCCCGACCGTCAGCTTTCGGGCGACCGGTAATCCGACGGGGATCGAATACTCGAAAAGGCCGATGGTGGTCTTCCCGGGCAATCCGCTGGCCCGGACGGGGTTGGCTGCCCTCTGGACACGGAATCCCAGAGAATGACCGTTCTTAAAATGGAACGTCAGGTTCGCGCCGAACATGTCGTAGTTGTTGAGTAAAAAGGCCGGATCCTCGAAGCTCTGCCGGGACAAGGCGCTCCGATAAAGGTCTTGGAGGACGGACGTGCGGTAGAACGCGTTCATTTCGACCCGCCCCAGATTGAGGCCGACGCTGAAGTTCGTGTCCAATTGCCGGATTTTATCGCCGGTGAACGATTCGTTCTGGTCGCGGTAGTGGACATAGGCGGACAAGGAAATCCTGTTGATCGCAAGGTAATTGGCCGTTACGGTATATTCGGTCAGCCGCTCGGACTCGTGCCTCCGCTGATTGTCCGTCCGGCCGATATCCACGAATCCTTGGAGATTGAACGTCCCGAGATAGGAGAACGCGCCCAGCCGGAGGGTCGTGTCGCGATAATCGAAGGCCTGCTCGCCGGAGAGATCCCGGCGGTCATGGACGCGCTCGTCCAGGGAAAGGCTCAGGTGTCGAAAAGCCTGATAAAAAGCGCCGGCCTGGACTGTCCGGTCATAAAACGGCTGGAAATAGGGTTCGATGGCCGAGTGGCGTTTCTGGTTAAGATAAGAGGCCCTCAACCCCCATTTCTCTGCGCTGGCGTAGGACAATTCGGCCGACTCATAATCCAGATTTTCGTAATAGCCGTGGAAGTCCGCCCCGGACCGGATGATATTTGCCCGGGTAGTAAGCTTCTTGAAGGTGGCCCCAGCCTCCAGCCAGAACGCCGTGTTGGCCGGCCGAAATCCCTGGTCACTGCTCGAATCCCAGGAGTATTCCAGGTTCCCATACAGGTTTTTCTGAGTGAACCGGGACTGCAGGCTGAAGATCCGGCTGGCGGCCGGCCGCTGCGGGTCTTTCCGGGTCATGTAGCTCAAATCGAAGTGAAGGGCCTCAAGTGGCCGATAGCCGAGCTGAAACGCTTTTTCGTTCCCTTTCCCGCTCAAGGCCAGCATGCGTTCGAGATACCCTCGGACAGACCACCTGCCGAACGCTGCGCCGGCTTCGAGGCCACGGCCGTAACTGCCGATCTCGGTCAGCCGCGTCAAAGAAAAGACGCCGTCCCCAACGTGGGCCTTCACGTTAGGGGAATCATAGCTCAGCCGGTATTCCTCGGGTTGATATCCGAACTGGTAGAAGATATCCCGGGACAGGCCGCGGCCGGGGCCCCGAAAGAAGAAGTCCAGGCGGTGGTTGCCCTCGCGGTCGAGTGACCCAGTTCCTTGGAATCTGAACTGGCCGTACCCTTGAGCCCCGCCCGCCCCGATCGCCAGTAATCCGATTTCGGCCGGCAGCTTGTCGAAATAGTCGGCTTTCCCGGAAATCCGCGGAATGACTTCAAACTCCGTCATGGCCGCGGCCGCGATGGCCCCTTTTCCCTGGACGGTCGCTTCCGCCGTCAGCTGGACCTGCTGGCTCAATTTCTGGCCGAGGTCCCGGTCGGTCGACACGGTGATATCGACGGGCCTGGCTTCGCCGGCTTCGAGCCGCATTCCCTTAACGGTTTGGCTGACGTGAGGACCATTGCTCTCGACGCTCAATTTCACGTCCAGCGAGGCGTTGCTCTGGTTGGTGACGAGAAACCTGGACTGACATTTATCGCCGGCGACGGCCAAATGGTGAATGTCCAGCGCTTCGACAACAAGGCGGGCTTCGAGGAGGACCTCGACGTCGGCTTCGGCCCATCCCGATAGGGCAGGTTCGTCCGAAGCGCCGACGGCATAGCCGATCCGGTAATTCCCAGCCTCGGCCCTGACCGGCACGAAAACGGAAACCAGGCGGACGGCCTCTGCGCCGTCCTCCAAGGGAAAAGCCGTTTCTTCGAGGACGAGCTTCCAGCTTTGGGGGAGCTTTACCTGCGGAGAGAAGACGTGCGGCCTTCCTGTTTTATTGGACACCCGAAAAACGAGTGTTACGGAATTCAGCGGTTTGGTCTCGATCGTCCCCGCTTGGAGGGCCTGGACCTGGAGTCCGGGGTCAGCGCTCTGAGGGAAGGCCGGCGCTATGCAGGCGAGGACGAGGGCGGCCGCCCTCATGATCGCTTTGGCCGGCCTTAGAGCTGCCATGGTCTTCCCGCTGGTCCGGGTTCATGGTCAGAGACTTCCCGTCTCCTTCCCGGACGGCGTGAAATCCAGAGTATACTGGGCGCCGAAGACGTAAGAATCCTTGTTGTCAAACACGACCAAGGCCTTGTATCGGCCTTCCGCGACATGGCTGACATCGAACTTGAAGCGGGCAGACGTCCCCGGATAGGTCCTGAGTCGCTCCCCCTCGAATTTTCCCACCAGGTCTCCTTTCAGATTGTAGATCTCGAGGCGGGAATAAGTCCGAAGCCAGCGCTCTCCGGTATTTTGGACGTCAACTTGGAACGTTTTCTGGCCCGTTTCCTGGAGAAGCTCCGTGCCCACGAACTCGAGCTTGCGGGAGCCGGTGTCCCCGATGTGGGTCACGATCTGAACGGCGTAGCGCATGACCTGGGTAATCCCAAGGCTGGGCTCCTTTTTGGGAGCGCCCGGAGGAGCGGCCTCCGTCTTCGGGAGGACTTCCACCATGATGACGCTCCAGTACGTCCCGATGAGCTTCGGGTCGTCGGGAACTTTGACCGCGTAGCGGAGGTCGACCTGCGACGAGCCGGGGATGGTCAGCTGGTTTTGGCCGGTCGTAGTCCAGGAGGCATTGGAGCGGCCGGCATTCCCGGGAGGATCGTAGTAGCTCTTGCCGTCGAAAGTAAACGAATACTCCGTCTGGTAGATCCGGACGTCTTCGGCCGTCGGGCCGTAGTTCCTGATCGTGATGAAGCTTTGAAAAGCCTCGCCGGGCTTGCAGACTTTTTCCTGGGTCAGGCCGTTGACGATCCCGACCTGGGCCCGGCCCAGAAGGGGGAAAAACAAGAGCGAGACAATGATCAAAATGCCGCCGGTTACCTTTTTTGTTTTCATGGAAATCCTCTTCCTGTCTGCCTCAGTTTTACTTCTCATGTGTCAACCACGGTGTACACGATGGTCGTCGTGTACGTTGCCGCGGGAATCGAGACCGAGACCCCGCCGAGCCGTTCTTGGAGCTGGATCCCCGCCCGGTTGCCGGATCCCGTCACGAAGGCCTGGCTCGTCGTCGTGATCGCCTGGAAGCCGCCACCCCCGGTCACAGATCCGGTGCCGCTGCCAAAACCTGTCCGTCTGATCGAAAGCACGAAATTGGCGTGCCAGATAGTGTCGATTCTGCGGACATCCACCCGCCAATTCAAACCCGTGGTCGTCACGCCCAGCAAGACTTGGTTCGCCGCGCTGGTATACGTCGCGGTGAGGTTGGTGCCGGGGCCTCCCGTAAGGTCGCCCGCTCCGATAACCCGCGACCAGCTTCCGGTGATCGTGATGGTGGCCGCCTGGGCGAGATGCCACGCGACGAAGGCCGCGAGTAGCAAACGAACGGCGCTCCCGGCAACCCGGCGCATGACGTTTCGCTTTCTCAAGGCCCCTCCTTCTGAACACCCCGGCTGCGTTCGACGACAGCCGGTCCCCGATGGCTCAGTTATCGGTCAGAGTCAGGGTGATCGTTACGGTATGGTTTTCGCCGGCAATGAGGGCCGTCATGGTGTTGACCGAGAGCACGTAAGTTAGTTGAGCGCCGCTTGTGGCGGTCGTGCCGGTCGCGCAGCTTCCGATGCCCGTCACGATGTTCGTCGCCGTGGACGTCATAGTGATCTGTCCCGCGGTCGTGCCCTGGTTCGGCAGGGCGGCCGGTTGCGCGGTCAGCAAGAGCGAGCAGCCGGCCGGCGCCACGTTCGCCACGGCCCAGTTGGCCTGGAGCCTCCGCGTCACACCCGTCGACACGGTCGATGTGTACCGGGCATAGGTCGTGTTGGACGTCGGGTTGGAGGGGGTATCGCCTCCAAGTGCGGGCGCGCTTACAACCAGCGCCGCGGGATTCCCAGTGACTCCCAGGACAGAGATCGCGCTGATCTGCATCGTCACCGTCTGGTTCGCCGTTGTTTGGGCGAACGTCAGGCCGGCCAGACCGAGTGCGAGCACGATCCCCACCAGCAATGTCTTCAATGCCTTCATATCAGGCCTCCAAATTGATCTGTCAAGGATTATTACCCCTGATAGAATGCACTATAAAGTAGGGCCAATGTGCTGTGAATCGCCGGACAGGATGAGTCTTATGGGGATATTTATGGCTCCGGCCTAGCCGGAAAGGAGGAGTCGCAAAAGGGGAGGGGAACTCACCCCATAAGACTAAGGCGACTTAAAATGGAATCCTCGGCGGCCCTTGATGATTCTCTGAGAAATGGGCCGAGCTGAAAAAGCCCTCAGTTCCCGCCCAGCCCGGCCAGGCGCTTCTTCGCGTCGGCGGGTTCCGGCAGGTTCGGGTCGGCATCTTTCCACAGGTCGAGGAAGAGGCGGTATTGTTCGGCCGCTTTGTCCTTGAGCCCCTTCTCCTCGTAGAGCCGCCCCAGTCGATAGTGATAGACGGGGATGCGGATGCGCCGGTCCTGGCTCGCCGGATCGAACGTGAGGAGTTGCCGATAGACTTCAATGGCCTTGCTCAGGTTCCCGGCTTTCTGATAGGCGCGAGCAAGAACGTCCTGCTCGAGAGGCATGTTGTGCTGCAAGAGTTCGGGAGGACTCATGACGGGGACCGCCAGGGCCGATCCTTTTTCAAAAGAAGCGATGACTTCCCCGGCCTTCCCTTCGGCGAGCAATATCTCGGCCTGAATGATCTTGTTGAGTCGCTGTGATTGGGCCGTCCAACTCGGTCGCTCGATGGGTTCTTGGGCCAAGAGAAGAGTCGCTTTTTTGATCCTTTCTTTCGCCGATCCGGTTCGCCCTTGTTTGACGTCCAGTAAAGCCAGATAGTGCTCGATCAAGGACGTATTGATCCGGATCGCGGCCGGGTCAAAGCTTTTATTGAAATCGAAGTATTCCTGAATGAGCCGCCGCCCCTTGTCGTATTCTCCCCGGTCATAACAGAACCAAGCCTCGATCATCTTGATCACGGTGACGCCGTAGGGATTGACGGATTTCCAGCCTTCGATCGCCCGGTCCGCCTCGTTCATAGCTAAATTCCGCCTGCCGGTGACGTGGTTGTAGAAGGCCCTCCACCACTGCCCCCGCATCCGAATCCCCGCCCCGGGGGCCTTGTCGATATAATCATCGATCGAGCGCAGAGCCTCGCCATATTCCCCCTTGACGGCCTGGATATAAGCGATCCACTCGTCCACGCCGAAATTGGGTTTGATCTTTAGCGCTTCCCGATAGCTTGCAATGGCTTCGTCGAGCCTGCCCATTTGGAACAAAAGGTCTCCTGTCGCGGAATGGGGTTCCGCGACTCCCGGGGAGGCTTCTGCATACTTCTTCAGATATTCGGCCGCCTTAACCATGTCCCCCATGCCCATGTAAATTTCGGCAAAGAGTTCGAAGGCGTTACTAAAATTGGGGTCGAGTTGAAGAGCTTTGTCGACCTCTTTGATCGCCTCCGGAAACTTCTTTTCAGCCAGGTAGCAGATAGCGAGATTGAAATGGGCCCGCTTTTCCTTGGGGTACTTTTCCACCAACTCCAGGTAAATCCGAAATCTTTTATCCGGATTTTTCTCGATACTCAGGGCGTAGGCCGCCTCGATGTAAAGCCTCTCCTTCTCGGTGGCTTTATCGGAAAGAGACCTCGCCTTCTCAAAGTGCTCCGCTCGGCGCACCAGGTCTCTCAAGCTGGCATAAGCATTTCCCAGATAGAGGTGGGCGATGGCGAACTTCGGATCCAGGTCGACCGCCTTTTGGAGTGCCTGGCGTGCGTCCTCAAAATAGTTTTTACCTAGGAAGTCGAGACCCTTGAGAAATTCGTTGTAGGCCTCCATGGACGCCGTCGTATAATCCGATATCGGCGTCGAGGCCGCTTCCCCGGAAAGGGACCAGTCGAGCTTCTGGTAGACCCGGCTGGTTAGGTCGTCGATCTGGGTAAGCAGGATGCTCTCTTCGCCCTGGCCCTGGGACGAGGCGCTGGCCAGCGAGCGTTTCGTGGCGGCGTCGAGCGCCTTGATGTTGGTGACGAAGACGTTGCCCGCCTTGGTCACTTCGCCTGTGACCAGGACGGCGATCCCCTCGCGGCGGCAGATCTCGAAACCGGTTTCCCGGTCGATGGGGACTTCCGCATCCTTGCCCATCTGTTTGAGGAGGTCCCGGAGGCGCTCCCAGGAAGCCACATAAGGGATGCCCATGGCCTCGAATTTCGTGATCAGCAGGTTGGGGACGGCCCGGATCAGGCCGTTGTGCTCGGGGTCCCCGGTCAGGTTCTCGAACGAGATGACGGCGATGGAGTGCTCGACCATGGGTGCCGCAACACCGGGTCTCTTGGAGGTCCACGGATGCCAGAGATAGACGGCGGCGACGAGGAGGACCGCGAGCGCGGCCACGGGAATGACGAGCTTCTTCGGGGTGAACTCGACCGTGATCTTCTTCGAAGTCGTCGGCTTGCGGGCGGGGGCGGTACGCTCGGTCGTCGGCAGGGCCTCGTCGATCGCGGCGAGTGCGGCCAGGAACTCCTCGCTCGTCTGGTAGCGCTTGTCGCGGTCTTTTTCAAGCGAACGCAGGATGACGCGGCCGAGCTCGGCCGGGATCTGGGGCGCGAGCGCGCGCGGGTCGGGCGGCGGCTCCGTCTTGTGCTTGACGGCGATAGCGAGCGGCGTCTCGCCTTCGAACGGAGGCCGCCCGGCGACCATCTCGAACAGGATGACGCCCAGGGCATAGAGGTCCGCCCTCTGGTCCGCCGGTTTCCCTTCGACCTGCTCAGGGGCCATGTATTCGGGCGTGCCGATGATCGCCCCCGCCCCCGTCATGCCCTTGGTCGCGGCGGCCCGGGCGATGCCGAAGTCGATGATCCGGGCGCTCCCCTCCCGATCGACGATGATGTTCGAGGGCTTGAGGTCGCGGTGGACGACGCCGAGACGGTGGGCCTCGGCGAGGCCCTCGAGGACCTGCGTCGCGATCGAAATCGCCTTCCGGGCGGTCAGCTGGCCGGTCTGCCGGATGAGGCCGCGCAGGTCCTGGCCGGCCACGTATTCCATGCTGATGAAGTGGACACCCTTCACTTCCATGAGCTCGTACATCCGGCCGACGTGCCGGTGGCTGATCTTGCGGGCGATCTTGAGCTCGTTCTGGAAACGCTCCAGGATGCGCTCGTCACGGGCGATCTCGGGCCGGATGAGCTTGAGGGCGACTTCCTCGTTGAGCTTCCTGTCGATGGCCCGGTAGACCCGGCCCATCCCCCCTTTCCCGAGCTCTTCGACGATGTGGTAGCGGCCGGCGAAGGTGGAGCCGGCGGCAAGCTCTTCGGGCGGGGTTTCCAGCGTCTCGGTGAACAAAGGGAACTTTTCGGCCACTCGTCGCCCTCCTGGCTCTTGAGCGAAGGATATCACCGGTCCGGGGTGCCGGTCAATTTGAAAAGATGGGTGGGACGGCCTATACTAAAGCCGTAGGTTAAAAGGAGGCTCCGCCCATGAAACGCACTCGCCTGACGTTTTGGATCCTTCCGCTGGCCCTGGCCCTCCTGGCCGGCGGCTGTGCCACGAACAATAACCCGACGAACCCGGATCTCATCGTCAATTCCCTGGAGGACAACGCCGCTCCGCCGAGCGGCACGGTGACCCTCAGGTCGGCCATCGCCGCGGCCGGTGCGGGCGACACGATCACCTTCGACGAGTCGCTCGACGGCGAGACGATCCTGCTGACCATCGTCGGCACGGAGCACTCGACGCTCAAGGGCGAAGTCTACGTCAACAATGTGTTTTCGGGTTATCAAGAGCGGGACTACGGCAAATCGGCCCTCTACGCGGACAATAACCTGACCATCGACGCTTCTGACCTGCCGCACGGGATCACCGTCAAATGGAACGGCGGCGGCGCGAGCCACGCCCGGGTGCTGGCCGTCTACGGCGACCTGACCATGATGAACGTGACCATCTCTTCCGGCTATTCCGTCGCCGAGGCGATCGTGGGCGGGACCCAGCTCTACACCCTGGCCAGGGGAGGCGGTCTCGCGGTCTGGGGGACCGCCGAGCTCTATGACTGCACGATCGCCGGCAACACCTGCTTCGGCGAATCCGGGTCCGCCCGGGACCGCGGCACCTACGGCGGCGGCATTTACGCCAACGGGCTGGACCTCAACGACTGCGTCATCAGCGGCAATTCGGTCATCGCCTACGGGGCCGGGGGCGGCGGCATCTATTCGGTCGGTGGCGGCGACCACACGAACAACCGCGGGAACGACGCGTCGCTGAGGAGGTGTACGATCAGCGGCAACCGGGTCACCGCCCAACACGCCTACGGCGGCGGCATCTTCACCTTGTCCGGCGGACCGAACAACCTGGCGACGATGTTTCTGACGAACTGCACGATCGCCCGGAACCTCGTCCAGGACCACCCAGACTTCCCTAATGTTGGACAGTGGTTCAATCGCGGCGGCGGCATCTACATGGGCGGCGGATCGCTCTGGATATCCGGCTGTACCATCGCGGAAAACGCGGTCACGGGCCAGCTTGCGTACTTCAGCGGCAAGCCGAGCTCGGCCGGCGGCGGCGGATGTGCCACCACCGGCAATGCCCACACCGTGGAGACCGTCTGGCTCCAGAATTCGGTCGTTGTCGGCAACACCCTGAATGGCGCCGCCGAGGACTGGTTCCCGGGTGCCATCCTCGATCTCTTCAGCCAGGGCTACAACCTCGTCGGGGTCGTCGATTTCAGCTGGATCCTCGTGCCCGTCCCCGACTGGATGATGTCCAGCCGCAAGCGCTGGCCGAAGGTCGGCGACCACGACGGGGTCGCGCTCCTCGACACCCTGAACGTGAATGGCGCCCACTATCATGGCTCCGTCCTCTCGGCGGGGACGGACGCGGGCCAGCCGGCCATCCTCTGGTATCCCCCGGCCGACCTGGCGGCCGACAAGATCCCCAACCAGGAATACAACGTCACCTATGTCAACGCCGGGTACACGGGCTTCGGCGTACCCACCGACGATTTCCTGAACTTTGTCATCCTCCAGCTGAGGGCCCAATACGGCGCGATCCTGGGGGCCGATTTCGGGGATGAGTTCGGGGACATGACTGGGACGACCTGGTACGGCCCGGCCGTGACCTGGCCGTCGAACGCGCAGAACGCCGCCTGGATCGCGTTCTGGCACAGCCTGGACACTGCCATCGGGAACAGGCTCGGCATGGCCATCCTCGGGGACGACTTCTGGGGGACGTTCACGACCGGACCGCTCGGCAACCACGTCCGGATCACGGTCGAGAGAAATACGAAGCCGTTCAGGATGGAAACGACCGACCAGCGCGGCAACGCCCGGCCGAACGGCGCGATGGGCGACATCGGCTCGATCGAGAGGTAGGCCCCGACGGCACTCCCGGCTACGGATTAAAGCCGCTGGATATCCTTATCTTTGATCGCCCCACGTTTATCGAACAGCAGATCACGCTTCATCTCCTCGAGTGTGGCGTAACGGCCTCGTTCGATCTCGCGAATTCCCTCGCGGACCTTTTCCCAATCACCGGCACTAAGTTCGACCTCATCGATCTCCGTTTTGACCATGTTCCTGATGAACTCCCTGATCTTGCCGGTCTTGCTGTAGCCTTTTTCGTTGCAGACCGTCGTAAACGCCACATATTCCTCTTCAGGAAGACGAAGCGTGATGCTTTTTTGTCTCATGATGCCCTCGATTAATAAGCAAAATACGCATTATATTTAATGTTTTTTAATGTGCTTGTCAAGAGCCTTGGCGCCGAAATATGCTCAACAAAATATTCGATGAGAACAAGTATTCCCCGAGGTCCCGCTGGGTGGCAAATTCAGAGTATCTCCGAATATGACTATTATGCGTTATACTGCAAAATAGTCATGGTATTTCCTGATCAGGATGTTCTCTTCTTCGTCTTTCTCGGTGACGTAGATGAACCCCCCATTGGCGAGCGCCAGGCATCCGTCGACGTTCAGCCTTATCACTTCAGCCTGGGCGGCATTTCGTAACAGCTGACCGTCCGCAGGAAAAGCGTCCGCACCATCCCTTCTTTGGGCGGCGGAGCCGTAAAGGTCAGCACGGACTGCGAGCCGGGGTTTACGAGAAAGAGGGTCGATCCGTCCTCGACGGCGAGGGCGCGGAGGACTCCGGCGGCATCCGGGCTGTCCACGCCTTCCGCGTCGACTAGGATTTCGTCCACGGGGGTGTCCTCCCCGAAGTCCAGGGCCAGACGGTCGATCATCCAGTAGCCGACAGGGGGCTCGAACTTGAGCCTGACCGTCGTTCCCTTGACGTCGCCGAGGTCCAGCCAATAAATCGCGTCTTCGGCCGGGAGCGGCCCTCCGGTGAATATCACCTGGCCGGTCTGCCATCCGAAGACGGTTTCCAGCCGGACAGCGAGCCCGGTGAGCTCCCCTTCCCGATAAAGCGGTTTCGCGCCGGAGCGCGGAGCCGGGCCGCCCGGCCGCCCGAGGACTTCCCGGGCGAACTGGGCTCGCCACATGGTGTTCGCGGCGTTGACGATGAGCTTGGCCTTGCGCGCGCCGGCGGGCCTCCGGAACTCGAGGGAGAGCTCGTTACGCAGATTCCCCGCAGCGACCGGCGCAGAATCTCCGCCGGGGCTCCGCCAGAAAATGTCGTCCTTTTTACCGACCAGCGGCGCAATGTCCCGTCCGGTCCGGTCGACGGTTCTGACCGGAGCGACGGGGCCGGAAAACGTGCGCATGATCCCCTGGGCATCCGGCGCGACGCCGACGCCAACGGGGTGGTCGACGACGACGAGCTTGGCTTCGTCGACGCCCCGGGGTACCCCCGACAAGTTGTCGAGCCGGATTCGGTACTTCCCGTTCTCATCGGGCGCGGCATCGACCGGCGTCCATTCCATGATCCAAAACTCCTGTTCCTCGGCGACATTCGGCGCCTCCTTCAAGGCGAGGAGGGCATTGACGGACCTGGGGGGAGCCGGCTCGCCGCTCGGCTCGAGCGCGGCATCGATCGCAGAATCGATCACGGAGTAGACGATATCTTCCGCGAGATCGTGGCCGAGGCCCTCGTCGTCGTCCAAGGCCTCTACGAGAAGGAGGGGCAAGAGAACGACTCCGCCGATGGTGCTCAGGGCCGTCATGGCTCCGTTCACCACCCTGACCTTGGCCAGGCGGACCTCGTCAAGAGGGATACAGGCCGGGATAAGGACCTCGCAATCGAGGCGGTCCCGGGTGAGCCGGCTCGACAGGACCTCATAGCGGGCCCCGTCCTTCATGACGACGTTGGCCCGCTTCTTGACCCGGGTGGCCTCGGCGATCCCGTAGGGATCGATCTCGACACCGGCATGGATCTTGCCGACGACGGCGCCGTCGATGACCCTGGCCGGCTCCTTTGAGCGGAACTCGAAATACTCGGTTTTCGTCTGAACTCCGACGATCTCCGCATTCTTGCCTTTGGCGGCCACGGCCCTTGGGCCCATCTCCTTGATCTTGTACGCGACACAGGATGTCGAAAGAACGGCCAACGTCAGCCAGGCGATGGCCGCAGCTCGTTTTCTCACCTTCGTCTCCTTCGCGTCGGCAGCTTTCGTCCGGTTTGTTTCCTCATTCGTCCCGTCGGTATCAAGATAAGCCCCCGGAGATGGGAAGATGTCAACGTTAAGTTAAGAATCTGTCAATAGTTTGTCAAGAAAGGAGGGCAGCTCGGCATGGAGCTCAAGCCCAAGGCCGCAGTTAAGTAGAAAACGGCAAAAGGCCCGGCAACCCACTGTCGGGCGAGAAGGTCGTCCAAGCCCGAGCGTCTTATTCATTAGGGCGGCCAAAATACAAGCCCGCCAGCCAAGGGATCTAAGAAGTTTGCATAGTTGCACCTATTTATTAGTTGCATTTTTATGGGAATGAGAATATCCTGGGAATGAGCCGCCGAGACAAGCTCAAGCAACGCTTTCTGACAAGACCGGCGGATTTCACATATGATGAAATGAGCGGACTTCTGAAGGGCTTCGGTTACGAGGAGACGAAGACCGGGAAGACATCCGGGTCAGGGGTAGCTTTCATCAACAAAACAAGCCGTCACATCATCCGACTGCACAGGCCGCATCCCGGAAACATCATGAAGAAATACCAGATGGATCTGGTCGCAGAGG
>Ga0315281_10004866_pt1 | contig 19377 bp, 16 predicted proteins | sample YL17G07_0_MG_FD_204540 | JGI IMG/M metagenome (GOLD analysis project Ga0315281, IMG submission 204540) | Sediment microbial communities from Yellowstone Lake, YNP, Wyoming, USA - YL17G07_0 | ecosystem: Environmental > Aquatic > Freshwater > Lake > Sediment | place: USA: Wyoming | collected... | reverse complement strand
CCAGCCGGCGGACGAACGGGCATCCCGCCTTCGGCAGGGAGTGGATGCGCCGGAGCCACCGGGCCATCTCCCGGACCACGGCGTCCCGGGGCATCGAGAGGTACGGGTGGCAGGCGCTGTGCCCCGGGACCGCGGCCGTGACGAGCCACTCCTTCCCGCCCGCGACCGCGTACCCGAGCACCTCGGGAATCGGGAGCTTGCCCTTGAGCCAGGCCATCCGGTCCCGCTCGTTCGCCATCCTTCCTTCGGCGGGCCGGATCGAGGTCTTCAGGAACCGGTCAGGCCGGCCGGGCTCCACGATCCGGTGGACCTCGTCCCCGGAATCCCCGATCTGCTCCCATAGCCATTGCGCCTTGGGGCCCGCGATGCCCAGTTCCTCCGGAACACCCCGGGGAATCGGGACCGGCACAAGCTCGTCGGTCCCGCGCATCAATGTTGGCTCGGGCTCATGCCTTGATGTCGATCCGGCGGAACCCCGGCCGCGGCGGGACGGCCTGCTGGGCGCGGACGGGCCGGTCCCGGAGCCGGCGCGACAGGTTGTCGCGAAGGTTCCCCTTGAGGTCGTCCATGTCGTCGCCCCAGGACTCCGTCCCCCCGATGCCGGGGATGTAGCCGGCGTAGTACCCCCTTTGCCGGTTCCACTGGATGTACGCCGTGTAGCGTTTCGGACGCAACATCGCGCTACCGGCCGGCGGCCGGTTCGGCGGAATCCGTCACCCGCGCTCCCGCCTTTCGAAGGTCCTCGAGGAGGGCTTCCAGCGGCTTCGAGAGCCTCGTGGCCGTGCAGTCCGCGGGGACCGTCACGGCGTACCCGCGGTTCAGCGCCCCGCGCACGGTCGCGTTGAGGCAGGCCGCGGCGTCGACGCCGACGACGACGAGATCCCGGACGCGGTTCGCGGCGAGGTAGCCGTCGAGGGCCCGGTTCGAGAACGCGTCGGCCCGCCACTTCGCGAGCTCGATCGACCTCGGCGGCCGGATCAGCCTCGCGTCCACGGCGGCTCCGGGAGTGCCGCGGACCCCCGTGTTGCCGGTGGCCATACGCCCTCCCAGGTTCCACGGCGCGACCTCGTTGCGGATGAAGACGGTCACCCAGCCGCGCCGGCGGGCGGCGGTGAGCACGCGGTTGACCCGGGCGACCAGTTCCGCGGACCCCGCGTACCCCCGGCGCGCGCGCGGGCCCGCATAGTCCTCCTGCATGTCCACGACGAGGACGGCGGTCCGTGGCGACGGGTACGTTCCGACCCGCGGCCCGTGGGTGGGTTGCACCGCCCAGAGGAACACGGCAAAGAACGCCACGCATGCCGCGGCGACGACCGCGAGCACGACAAGAACGCCTCTTCTCACGGATCCGCTTTCCCCGGCCACGGGCTGATTATGACACGCCACGCTTGGCGGACGGCCGGGCTACCGGTTCAGCCGGCGCTCGAGCTCGTCGCGCTGGGCCTTGAGGCGGCGGTCCATCTCGTCGAGCGCGGCCTGGATCGCGTTCGCGACCGGGTCCGGGAGGTTGCCGTGCTCGAGGGTCTTGATCTCGCCGGCCTTCCCCGTCCCGGTGGCCCGGGCGGGAATCCCGACGACGACCGTGTGGGGCTCGACGTCCCTGACCACGACGGACCCGGCGCCGACGCGGGCGCCCTCGCCGACGACGATGGGGCCCAGCACGATGGCCCCCGCCCCGATGACGGCGTCGTTGCGGACCGTGGGATGGCGCTTGACCTTCTCGACCGTGGTGCCGCCGAGAACGACGCCCTGGTACATGAGCACGTCATCCCCGATCTCGGCGGTCTCGCCGATCACGACCCCGATCCCGTGGTCGATGAAGAACCGGCGGCCGATGGTGGCACCCGGGTGGATCTCGACCCCGGTCAGGAACCGGGCGAGGTGCGAGACCAGGCGCGCGAAGAGCCGGAGTTTCCATAGCCACAGGCGGTGCGAGATCCGGTGCGCCCAGACGGAATGGAGGCCCGGGTAGCAGGTCAGGACCTCGAGCACGGAACGGGCCGCCGGGTCCTTGAGGAATACCGTCCGGATGTCCTCGCGAACGCGCGCGATCATCCCGCACCTCCTGGTTCCTGGAACAGCCATGTGGACAGGTATCGTTCCCCGGAGTCGGGGAGGATGACGACGATGAGCTTCCCCGCGGACTCCGGCCGGGCCGCCACCTCAAGCGCGGCCCACGCCGCCGCCCCGGACGAGATCCCGACCAGGACGCCCTCCTCGCGCGCCAGCCGGCGCGCCGTCGCGCCCGCGTCCGCGGCCGTCACGGTCACGATCTCGTCGATCAACGCGCGGTCGAGGATCTCGGGGACGAATCCCGCGCCGATCCCCTGGATCTTGTGCGGTCCCGCCTTGCCGGTCGAGAGCACGGGTGACTCCGCGGGCTCCACGGCGATCGCCTTGAGCGACACCTTCCGCTTCTTGAGGGCCGACGCGATCCCGGTTATCGTCCCGCCCGTGCCCACGCCCGCGACGAGGATGTCCACGTTCCCGTCCGTGTCCTGCCAGATCTCCTCGGCGGTCGTCCGGCAATGCACGTCCGGGTTCGCCGGATTCCTGAACTGCTGGAGCAGGACCGCGCCGGGCGTCCGCGTCGCGAGCTCCTCCGCCCGCCGCACGGCGCCCGCCATCCCCTCGGACCCCGGCGTCAGCACCAGCTCCGCCCCGAGCGCGGCCACGAGCGCCCTCCGCTCGACGCTCATGGTGTCCGGCATGGTGAGCACGAGCCGGTAGCCGCGGGACGCGGCCACGAACGCGAGCCCGACGCCCGTGTTCCCGCTCGTGGGCTCGACGATGGTCCCGCCCTTCTTGAGCGTCCCCGCGCGCTCGGCCGCCTCGATCATGGCCAGCCCGATCCGGTCCTTGACGCTGGACATGGGATTGAACGACTCGAGCTTGGCGGCGACGCGCGCCTTCGCGCCCGCCGCAGTGCGCCCGAGCCAGACCATGGGCGTGTGCCCGATCAATCTTGTGATGTTCTCCGCGATCTTCATGATGTCCCCCTAAAAGGGCATGTACGCCATGGCCGAGGCCGCCTGCCCCTGCGTCCTCGACCGGACCGACAGCTCCTCCAGGGTTACCGATTCCAGCACCCCGCTGACGGCCCGGCGCAACTCGGTCCAGATGTCCCGTGCCGCGCACGCTTTGCCGCGGCTACACGACCCCGGACAGCCGTTGCACTCGAGCTGGTTGAGGCTCCCCTCGAGCCGCTCGAAGACCTCGAGGAGACTGATCCGCGCGGGCGGTTTGGCCAGCGAGTACCCGCCGTGGATGCCGCGCACAGCTGTGACCAAACCAGCGCTCTTCAACGACGCGATCAACTGCTCGATGTACTTCGCGCTCAGCCCCTGCCGCTTCGCCATGTCCCGCACGCGCAGGGGGCCCTGCCCATAGTTGAGGGCGAGCTCGAGCATGACCCTGGTGCCGTACCGGGCCTTCGTCGAGAGTCTCATGCATGCGTCCCCCCGCCGTTCCCCTCGAGCAGGAAGACCGCGACGTCGGCGAACAGGTTCGGGAACAGCCGCGGCCGCCTGGTGCGCCCCTTCGCCGAGGTCCGCAGGGGGATCTCGGCGACCACCTTGAGCCCCGCGTCCCGGCAGAACGCGCGGAAGTCACGGATCGTCAACAGCCGGATGTTCGGCGTGTCGTACCATTCGTGCGGGAGCCGCCGCGACTTGGGCATCCGACCCCAGGCCAGGAGCCCGAGGCGGAGCCGCCAGTGGCCGAAGTTCGGGAACGCGACGATGCACCGCTTCCCCACCCGGGCCATTTCCCGGATGAGCAGTAGCGGTTTGTGCAGGACCTGGATCGTGTTGGTCAGGATTACATAGTCCATGCATCCGTCCGCGTACCCCGCGAGCCCCTCGTCGAGGTCGCCATGGTGCACGTTGTTGAGCCCCCTGCGCACGCACGCCTGGACGCACGCGTCGTCGAACTCGATCCCCTCGGCCCGCACGTGTCTCAGGTCCGTGAGCGCCTTGAGCAGGTCTCCCTCGCCGCACCCGAGGTCCAGGACCCGGCTCCCGTCCTCGACGAGGTCCACGATCACGCGGTCCTCGGAGGCCAGCCCCGCAGCCCCCCCGGCTTCGGCCCCCAGGGCTACGGACGCCCGGGCAGGGGAAGGCCGGTCGAGCGAGTTCCGGACCAGGGCCGACAGCTCCTCGGACTCCAGCAGGAACGCATCGTGACCGTAATCCGACCGGACCTCGGCGTAGACGACCTCGGCGTTGTTCTGGCGCAGGGCCGCCGCGATCTCGCGGCACGCCGACGGGGGGAAGAGCCAGTCGGACGAGACCGAGACCACGAGGAACCGCGACTTCACCCCGGCCAGCGCGGCCCTGAGCGACCCTCCCCCGTGGGACCGGGCCAGATCGAAGTAGTCGGACGCCTTCGAGAGGTACAGGTACGAGTTGGCGTCGAACCGCTTCACGAAGCTGTCGCCCTTGTGCTTGAGGTAGCTCTCGACCTGGAAGTCGGTCGAGAACTCGAACCCGTACTCGGCCTTGTCCTGGAGCCGGCGGCCGAACTTCTCGTGCATCGAGAGCTCCGAGAGGTACGTGATGTGGCCGACCATGCGCGCGATCGCGAGCCCGCGCGCGGGAACGCTCTTCCCGTAGTACTCGCCGCCCCGCCAGTCGGGGTCGGCCATGATCGCCTGGCGCCCGACTTCGTTGAACGCGATGGATTGCGCCGAGAGCCGCGCCGTCGTCGCGACCGGGATCGCGAGCCCGACCCGGTCCGGGTACCGGACCGCCCACTCGAGGACCTGCATCCCGCCCATGGACCCCCCGATGACGGCCGCGAGCCGGCCGATCCCGACGTGGTCGAGGAGCGCCCGCTCCGCCTCGACCATGTCCCGGATCGTGACCATGGGGAACGAGAGCCCGTACGGATCACCCGTCGCGGGGTTGACGGACGAGGGGCCCGTGGAGCCCATGCACCCGCCGATCACGTTCGAGCAGACGACGAAGTACCGGTCCGTGTCGATCCCCTTGCCCGGCCCGATGAGGACGTCCCACCACCCCGGCTTCTCGTCGCCCTCGTGGTACCCGGCCGCGTGCGCGTCACCGGAAAGCGCCGTCACGACGAGGACCGCGTTGTCCCGGTCCGCATTCAGCGTCCCGTACGTCTCGTACGCGAGCGTTACGGGCCCGAGCGCTCTCCCGCACTCGAGCGTCATCTCGTTGGACGGCTCGGCGAACGTCCACGTCTTCGTCTCGACGACGCCGACCGAGCCGGGTTCCGGGTTGCGCCAGCCGGCCATCGCCTACCCCCGGCCCTGCGAGGCCTTCAGGGCCTGGTCGAGGTCCGCCTTGATGTCCTCGACGTCCTCGAGCCCGATCGAGAGGCGGACGAAGTCCCCGGTGACCCCCGTGGACTTCTGCTCCTCCGGCGTCAACTGCTGGTGCGTCGTGCTGCCCGGGTGGATGATCAGCGACTTCGCGTCCCCGATGTTCGCCAGGTGCGAGAGGAGCTTGACCGACTCGATGAGCTTCCTGCCCGCCGGCCGGCCGCCCTTGATCCCGAACCCGATGAGCGCGCCGAACCCGTGCTGGAGGTACTTCTTCGCGAGCGCGTGGCACGGGTGGCCGGGAAGCCCGGCGTAGTTCACCCAGCTCACGGCCGGGTGCTTCTCGAGCCACTTCGCCACGTTCATCGCGTTGTCGCAGTGCCGCTGGACCCGCAGGGAGAGCGTCTCGACCCCCTGGAGGATCAGAAAGGCGTTGAACGGCGAGAGCGCCGGGCCCAGGTCGCGCAGGAGCTGGACGCGGGCCTTGGTGATGAAGGCCGCGTTCCCGAACGCCTCGACGTACTTGATCCCGTGGTAGCTCGGGTCGGGGTCCGTCAGCCCCGGGAACCGGCCGCCGGCCCAGTTGAACTTGCCCGAGTCCACGACGATCCCGCCGATCGAAGTGCCGTGCCCGCCCAGGAACTTGGTGAGCGAGTGGACGACGAGGTCCACGCCCCACTCGATCGGGCGCAGGAGGTACGGCGTGGGCACCGTGTTGTCGATCACGACCGGAACCCCGGCGGCGTGCGCGATCTTGGCGACCGCCTCGAGGTCGGGCAGGTCGTTCTTGGGATTCGCGAGCGCCTCGCCGTAGACGAGCTTCGTGTTCGGCCGGATCGCCTTCCGGAAGTTCTCGGAGTCCGCGGGATCGACGAACGTCGTCTCGATCCCGAGCCTCCGGAAGGTATGGTGGAAGAGGTTGTAGGTCCCGCCGTACAGGCTCGACGAGGAGACGATGTGATCTCCCGCGGAGGCGATGTTCAGGACCGCGAGCGTGATCGCCGCCTGCCCCGACGCCGCCACCAGCGCGCCCACGCCGCCCTCGAGCGCCGCGACCCGGGCCTCGAGGACCCCCCAGGTCGGGTTCATGATCCGGGTGTAGATGTTCCCGGCCTCCGTGAGCGCGAAGAGCCGCGCCGCATGGTCGGCGTCCTTGAAGACGTACGATGTCGTCTGGTAGATGGGGACCGCGCGCGCGCCCGTGGCCGGATCGGGCGTTTGTCCCCCGTGCAGCGCGATCGTGTCGAATCCCAATGCCTTGCTCATGACCTTGAGGCTCCTTCCGTCCTTGATCCCCTTGGGACAAGAACTTATAGTTTAACCGGCGGAGATCGAGCCGCCACGTCCTACTGTTCCTATCGGACTACTAGGAAATAACATGGTGCCTGGGAGCTTGTCAAGCCCGCCGGCCCTCTCGGGCCCTGCCGGTTCGGTCCCTCCCTTCCATGCCATGATTGGGGGCATGACGCGCGTCCCCCGGCCGGTCGGCGGCATGGCCGCCGCGGCCGGACTGGTCCTCTTGGCCTTGCTCGTCCGGCTCCCCCTTCTGGACACCCCCCTCGAGCGCGATGAGGCGGGCTACGCCCTGATCGCTCGGGACCTGCCCCGGGGGCGGCTCCCGTACCGGGACGCCGTCGACAACAAGCCACCGCTCCTGTACGCCGCCTACGCCCTCCTCGAAGCGGTCGCCGGCGCCGACCCCGCGCGACTGCGGGCCCTCGGGGCGGGCTGGAACGCGCTGACGGCGCTCGCCGTCTGGCGCACGGGCGTCGCCGTCGCCGGCGCGCGGGAGGGTCTCATCGCGGGCCTCATCTACGCTCTTGCCTCGGCGGACCCCTCGGTGCAGGGGTTCACGGTCAACGCCGAGCTCCTCATGCTCCTGCCCGCGGTCCTCGCCGCCCTCGGCTGGTGGCACGCGATCCGCCGGCGGTCCGCGCCCCTGGCCGCGGCGGCGGGAGCCGGCCTCGGCCTCGCCATCCTCTTGAAGCAGCAGGCCCTCCCCCAGCTCCTCCTCGTCGCGTTCGCGCTGGCCGTACCCCGGCGCCGCCGGGCCGCCGTCGCCCTCGCCTTCCTCGGCGCCGCCGCCGGCATCGGCGCCCTCGCCCTCGCCGGGCTCGAGGCCATGGGCATTCTCGCCGACGCCCTCGGCGTCGCCGGATTCCTCCTCCGCCACATCGTCTCCGCGGTCCCGCTCCCGCGCAGCCTCGCCGACCTCGCCGGGCTCCTGGGCCGGGTCGCCCTCACGCAGGGGCCCGTCTGGCTTCTCGCCGTCGCGGGGGCCGGCGCGGCGGGCTGGGCGCCCCGGGGCCGCGGATTCGTCCTCGGCTGGCTGGCGGCTGCCGCCGCGGGCGCGCTCCTCGGACGGCGCCCGATCCCGCACTACCTCCTGCCGCTGGGCCCGCCGCTCGCGCTTCTCGCGGGCACGGGACTCGCGCGGCTCCTGCGCCCCGCGCCCGGGGCCCGGGCCGTCGCGCTCCTCCGCGTGGCGACCGGCGCCGCCGTCCTCGTCTCCGCCGTCACGTTGCGCCCCCTCCTCGCGGCCCCGCGCGCCGTCCAGGCCCGATCCCTCTACCCCGACAACGCCTTCCTCGAGGCCGAGGCTGTCGCGGACTGGGTCGCGGCGCACACGCCGCCGGACACGCCGGTCTGGGTCGCGGGCTCCGAGCCCGGCATCCCGCTCCGCGCCGGCCGCCCGCTCGCGGGCCGGTACCCGTACCTTTACTACCTCGTCGTGCCGGCGCCGGGGATGGAGGCCGCGCAGGACCGCTGGGTGCGCGAGTGCGCGGACACGGCCGGGGTCCTTGTCGTCTGCGACGTCACGGCGTCATGGTCGGAAGTCTTCGCGTCGCCCCGGCTCGTCGAACGGCTGCGGGGACGGGTGCGCGCGGAGCTGGCATCGGGCCGGTGGCGCCCCGCCGCGCGGATCCCGCCCTACCGCCTGTATCTCAGACGCTGACCGCCCGGACCCGTCAGTCCGCGGCCTTGGGCCCGAACCGGAGCGTGAAGCTCGCCACGGCCCCGATGGTGGAGCGCGTGTCGCCGCTGTCCACGGGAGCGGTCGCGCCGGGAAGCCTGAGCTTCGTGTGCGTGTTGACCTGGAGCCACTGGAGCGCGAGGTCGGCCGAGGCCGAGGTGCGCGTGAACCCGGTGCCGATCGTGAACCCGGTCACGTCCTGCTTGACCGACGGGAGGATGAAGCGCGAGACGGCGCCGGACCCCGCGCCCGCGGTCGTGGACGGCAGCGGGTCGGGCCGGTTGAAGTACCCGATCCTAAGGGGCATCTCGCCGAAGAAGAGCGGCAGGCGGTACTCCGCCCCGGCGTGGATCGCGAACGACGCATCCGAGGTCTCGTTCACCGGCCGCGCGGACGACGTGCCCGCAAAGAGCGTGGCGGTTCCCTTCATCTCGCCCGCGTACCGCATATCCACGGCGACGATGAGGCCGGTCGCGACCTTGAAGGACCCCCCGACCGAGAGCCGCATCTGCGCGGGACGCTGGGCGCTGTCGCGGAGGAGCGGACCTCCCTCGTCCTGCTCCCAGACGCGGCCCGCGAGCGGACCCAGGTAGGTGAGACAGACGCCGAGGCTCCCGTCCGGCAGGGGCCGGTAGAAGTACCCGGCGATGGCGCCGAACCCGTTCATGGTCCGGCGCGAGCGCATGGTGCGCATGACCCCCGTGTTGCCCGTCATGGTCTCCTCGGCCTTCACCTCGAGGAGGCCGCGCCCGGTCTGGTTGAGGTACAGGACGCCCGCCGCGACCTGGCTGTCGCCGTCGAAGAGCGGTTGGATCCAGGTCGCGCCCGCGGCGTAGAGGCCCTCGTCCTGGAAGGTGTGGACCGTCCCGGTGTCGTACGACGCCGCCAGCGGCGGCTCCCCGGGGGCGCGCGACAGGTTGCGATCGAGGGGCTCCCGGACGTCGAGGACGTGCCGGTCGACCTGCCAGACGCCGAGGCCGAGCCGGCCCTCGTTAACCACGGGCGAGACCGCCGACCAGCCCAGTCCGTAGACGGCGCTGAAGCTGTTCGCCGTGTTCATCCCGACGTTGTAGACGCGGCCGGCGAAGGTCAGGCGCGCCATTCCGCCGCCCAGGTGGACCACGCCCTCGGAACGGTCCACGTTCGCGGCGGCCGCCGCCGCCGGGTTGTCGGACAGCTCGCACGAGGTGTCCGCGATCCCGACGCCGACTCCGCCCATGCCGGCGAAGGCCGACCCGGCGCGGGCCCAAGCGGGCACGAGGGCCAGGAGCAATGCCAGGAGTGCGCCCATCAGCCCCACGATATCACCTCGGCGGGAGGGCGGGAGGCAGCCCGACATTGAAGAACAGGGCCGCTATCTCCTCGTTCCGCAACGCCTGCATGGACCACTTCGCGGCCAGCCAGGCTTCCAGGGCCCCCGACGCCGCCGGCAAGCCGCAGATCCGGCAGACCTTGCGCTCGAGGGGATCGAGCCGCGGCCAGATCCCGCGGATGATCACGGCGGCGCGGGCCGGCTGTCCCCAGACCAGCAGGCAGAAGGCCTCCCGGGCGGGGAAGGAGAGGATCCCGTCGAAGGCGCGGCGGTAAGGCTCCAGCATCCCCAGGAGCTCCGCGACCGGGCGGTTGTGGAAGTAGGCCTGGCGCGGGACCGAGAAGACGGCCTCGGTCCCCGGCAGGAAGAGACTGGCCTTCGTGCCCGCTCCGGCGGAAGCGTCCAGGCGGTAGAGCAGGATCAGGCCCTCGGATGCGCTCCACGATGTGGAGACCCGGACCAGCCGCGCCCGCTCAAGCCAGAACCGGCGGTAGACTTCCGCGTCGCGCGGGCTCCAGGGAAACCGCTCCGCGTACTTCGCCCAGAAGTTCGCGGCGGTCAGGTTGTAGAGGACGAACCGGATGCGGCGCTGGCGGACAACGCGCTTGGCCAGCTCGTCCGTGTCGCGCGACTCGCGCACGAGGTCCCGGAGCGGCATGGCCTGCTCGATCTCGTGGCCGAGGAGTCGCACCGTCGTCGGCCGCGGGTACTGGACCCCCTGGCCCACGACGGCCGCAGTCCCCCTCCCCTCCAGCCAGCCCAGCGCCTCCGACCAGACGGGGGCCGTGCGGACGCGGAAACCCGCGAGCCCCTCGCGTCCCGTCGCCGCGCCGAGCGGGGCGCTCTCCCACGCCGGGCCGGCCAGGACCGCGACCGCCTGCACCCCGACCGCGAGCGCCAGGAGCGCCGACGCGACCCGGCGCCGGACGCCGGAGGACTCATCCGCCGCCGCGCACGCGACCAGGAAGGCCGTCGGCAACAGCGGAAGCAGAAACCGCACGACGCCGCCGGTCGGCAGGACCGCCCAGCCCGCGAACCAGGCCGCGGCGAACACGAGTCCCGGCCGGTGCGCGGCGCGGACCGCCGCGGAGGCGACCCCGAGGGGCAGGCACGCGAGGATGAACGGGCTCGCGTGCGCGAGCGCGTGCAGCGGGCTCGCCGCGAGCTGGCCCGGGCTCCCTACGGGGAAGGTCCGGGCGTTGAAGACCACGCGCATCATCTCGAGCTTCCCGGCCGTCCATCCGACGGGAGTCCACGACGAGAGGAGGAACGGGTACGCGGGCGACCCCAGGGTGAGCCAGTTCCGAGAGGCGTGCGGCAGGACGGCCAGGGCGGCGGGAGCCGCCAGGGCGACCCACGCCGCGACCCGGCGGCGCATCCGGGGATCCGCGGCAAGCGTCACCGCCAGCGCGAGCGCGGCGAAGACGCCGAAGTTCTTGACCCCGTACGCCGCGCCGCAGAGCCAGCCCGCGGCCGCAACGGGGGCCGTCGCCCCGGCGGCGAGTCCGCGTTCGACCGCGAGCAGGGCGGAGAAGACCGCGAGCGCGAAGGAGACGTCGTTCTTCCCCGTCCCCGCCACCTCGGCGAGGATCGGGGCCGTGAGGAGGAGGAGCGCGGCCCGGCCGGCCCAAGGCGCCGCCCCGCCGCGCGCGACCACGAGGACGGCGAGCCAGCCGGCCGCGAGAATGCTCAGCACCTTCGCCCACCGCTCGTCGAACCACGCGGCCAGCGCGGCATACGACAGCAACTCCTGGTTCTGCGCGAGCCCCGCAAAGGCCCAGTCGGGCCGCGCCGTGATCCGGCCCGTCTCGAGGTACCAGCAGGGCACCGGGAGGTGGTAGATGAGGGCGTCCGTGTTCCGCTCGGGGGCGATCGCGGGGAGCGAGACAAGGAGGACGGCCGCGGCGATGAGCCAGCCCCAGCGACGCCCGGGAGGCGGGAGGCCCCCCAGCGCGGACCGGAGAACGGGAAGCGTCCGGAGGCCCGCGATCACGAGAAGCGCGACCGCGACCCGGGCGGCGGCCGGACGCACGATCCCGCACAGCCCGGCGCCCTCGACGGCGGCCGCGACCGGCAGCCAGCCCGCGGGCGCGGCGAGCAGGACGGCGAGGGCGCCGCCGCGTCGCCACCCGAGGAACCGGAATGCGGCCAGCCCGAGGCCCGTGGCCCCCGCGAACGCGGCGGCCCCGACCGCGAGCATCCCGAGGAACGGCAGCGCCAGGCCCGGTTCGGCCCCGCTCCCCCAGACGCGCAGGGCGCCCGGGATCCTGGCCGCCGCGCGGGCGACCGGGCCGAACGGGGAGACCCAGGCCTCGCCTGCGGCCACGCGCATCTCGACGAGGAAGACGACCTGGGAGGCGATGAGCCAGAGCAGGGCGAGCTTGGGCGCCGTTCCCCTCACGGCTCCTTCCCTTCGAGCACGCGGCGGGCCTCGGCCTTCCTCCCCAGCCGGATGAGCGTGATCGCGAGGTTCTGGCGCGCCTCCTTCATGTCCGGCGCGAGCTCGACGGCCCGGCGCTGGGCCGAAGCGGCCTCGGCCAGCCGCCCGCGCGACCCGAGTATGTTCCCCAGGTTGTTCCACGCCTGCGCCTGGCCCGGATGAACGCGGAGCGCCGCGCGATACGCGGCCTCCGCCGCGGCGCCGTCGCCGCGCGACTTCGCGATCGCGGCCTCCTCCATCCGGAGCTCCGCGATGTCGGGCTCGAGCGCGAGCCCCCGTACGACGAATCCCAGCGCCGTGCCGGGTTCCCCGCGCCCGCGCGCGGCCGTCGCCGCGTACCAGCACAGCCGGACGTCGCCGGGCCGGAGCCGGAAGGCACGGTCATAGACGGCGCCGGCCTCGACGAACCTGCCCTGGACCGCGAGCGCCTGCCCCAGCCGGAGCGACCCCGAGACGTACGCCAGCCGGAACGAGACCGCGAGGACGGCGAGCCCCGCCACGGTGGCCGCGACCATGTAAGCCGTTACGCGGGCCCCACTGCCACCAGCCGCCGTTACGGGGTCCCCGCCGCCATCAGCCCTGGCCGTGGAACCAGCCCTGATGGCGGGGTCGGGGGCGGCGGGGCAGCAGGCCCCCACCATGATCCAGGCCGGCACGATCGTGGGGGCCACGTGCCACGGCCAGCTCAAGCCCGCGTCGGCGAGGATCGCGAGCGCCCCCGCGCCGGTCCCGGCCCAGACCGCCGGGCGAGTCCGCCGGAGCGGACTCGACCCCCATGCGCGCAGGGCCGCGACCAGCCCCCAGCACCAGAGCCCCAGCCCGACAACCCCGAGTTCCACGGCGAAGTGCAGGGGCTCGAAGTGCGCGTACTCGGTGTAGTGCGAGAACGTCGCGCCGCGGTCGTGCATGGCCGTCTGCCGGGCCAGGTAGACGGTCCGGAACGCGGATGCGCCCGCGCCCCGGATCGGGTGCTGCCAGAGCGCCTCCAGCGAGAGCCCCCAGGTCCAGATCCGCTCGCGCAGGGCGCCGCCGGAGCCCATCCTTCCCGCCACACCCGGCGACGCGAGCACGATGATGAAGACGAACGCGGCCGCGACCGCGGCGGAAGCCCGGACCCGGAGGGGGGCGCGCCAGAGGACCGCCACGGCCGCAACGATTGCGCCCAGCCAGGCGGCCCGGGCCTCCGTAAAGACGATTCCCCCGCCGATCAGCCCCGCGGCGGCCGCGGACGCCAACCGCTTCGGTTCGCGCGCCCAGCCCGCGAGTGCGAGCGCGAAAGGCAGGAGGAGCGCGCCGCCGAGGAGATCGGGATTCCCCAGGGTCGAGGCGACGCCCTTGTGGAACGGGCTCAGCCACCCGCCGGGCTCCAGCCCCGCGAACTGGAGGGCGGCCCAGCCCGCCATCAGGCACCCGGCGACGACGAGGGCGGCCGCGAGCTTGCGGGCCTCAATCGCGCCGGCGGCACAGGCCACCAAGGGCGGCAGGACCAGGAGCGCGGCCTCGGGGAGGGCCCGCCATCCGGTGACGCCCGCACCGAAGACGGACACCGCCACCCATCCCGTCCACCACGGCACCCACTTGAGCGGCGCGGAGAGGACGCCCCCGAGCACGACGGCCGCCCCGCCGAAGGCCGCGAGGACGAGCCACTTCGCGAGCGGGAAGCAGTCGTCCCAAGCAGGCCAGTAGGCGAGCGGCAGGATCAGGAGTAGCGCGAGCAGGCAGAGCCGGAGCGCCGGCCGGTCTCCTCGCCCGGGGTTCACCGCGCGGAGGATTCCTTGAGCGTCATGACGGACGAGATGCGGGCCCGGGCCGAGACCGGGGTCTTGCCGGCGCGGCCCTTGAGCCGCAGGGTCCCGTCCTGGTTCGATTCGACGACGACCCCGCCGGCAAGGTCGAACCTGACCTCGCCGCCGCACTCGAGCCGGAACTCCTCGATCGGAGCGCCCGGCCCCGCCTTCACCAGCGAGACCGACCCGTCGGTCGAGATCCGGGCCTCGGTGCCCTCGACGGAGTTCAGCTTCGCGTTCACGATCCGCTGGACCTCGAGCCCCCCCGAGGCGGGAGCGACCTCCACGCGCGACCACTTCTCGCCGACGGCCACGCGCTCCTTCGGGAGCAGGGGGAAGAACCCCCCGAACGTGCGCGCCGCCCAGAGGACAATGTCACTTTCGGCCGCGCTCCCCTCGAGCGGCGCGACCTCGCCCGACGGCGCCCGCAGGAGCCCGGCCTCAATCGTGGTCCCGGAAGCCTCGGGCCCCAGGGGCATCCCGTTGAACTCGGGAGCGTTGAAGGTCCAGGCCTGCTCCAGCCGCCGGCCGCCGTCGGGCAGGACCTCGGCCACGGTCTCGGTCATGGTGCCCTTGAGCTTCACGACGACGAGCTGGGGCAGTCCGCCGAACGAAATCTGGCCCCGGATCACCTGGTCGATTTTCCAGACGCGGCGCTCGCCGGCCGCGCCGCCGTACGCGATCCGCGTAAGCTCCGTCGGACGGACCGCCTTCGTCCCGCACCCCGCCAGGACGAGCACGACGATGGCCGCGACCGAGGCCCTGTTCATGCCGGCACCACTACCGCCAGCGACCTCGATGAGGGAGGGAATCGCGGCCGTGGTCGCGGGCAAAGACGGTGTTCATCAAGCTCCTGCTGAACTGGGCCGACGGCTATTTCCGATGCTCCGCGAGGCGCCTCACCCTCGCGACGAATCCCTCGGCCTGGCCCAGGCCTTCTCCCACGATCCGCCATTCCACGGCGCCCCGGTAGAACGCCTCGGTATGCAGGATACCGCGCACGAAGACGAGCGTCCGCGCCATGTCCTCGCCGCCGTACCGGCGCAGCATCTGGAACACCCCCTGGTGGCCCTGCGGCAGCTTGTGCTCGGGGACACCCTTCAGCCGGAGCAGCGCGTGGGTCGCCTCTGCGACGGCGAGCCAGGCCTTCTCCGCGGCCTGTGATGCCTGGAGCTCGTCCTTCGACTTCTTCGCCTGCTCGAACTCGGGCCGGGCGCGCTGGACGGCGCGCTCCGCCCGGAGCAGGTGTCCATTCCTTCCATTCTGGCCCATCACCTGCATTCTACCAGCCCGGCTGCATCATGCCCGGCGGACCCGGACCAACGGCGCGAGCGCGCGGATCTCGGAGGCGTTCATCAGGCACGCGCCCCGGTGCGCGAGGTTCGCGGTCGCGGCCGCCACGCCCCACGCGAGCGCCTCCGGCTCGGAGCCTCCCGCCGCGACCGTGCGCAGGAACCCGCCGAAGAGGGCGTCGCCGCACCCTATCGGCGAGAGATCCCCCTTCGGCGCGGGGAGGGCCGGCGCGAACCACCGGCCCGACGGCGAAACGAGGAGCGCGCCGCGCGCGCCCAGCGAGAGGAGGACGCGCTGGACGCCGCCGCCGCGCACCTCGTCGCACGCCGCGAGGAGGTCGTTGAACGTCCTAGTGCGGCGGCCGAGAAGCCCGTGGAACTCGTGGAGGTTGGGTTTCACGACCCACGGGCGGTGGCGGACGGCCTCGCGGAGCCACCGGCCCGACTGGTCGATCGCGAGCCGGGCGATCCCGGCGCTCGCGAGCCGGTACAGGTCCCTGGTCGCGCCGCCCAGGAGGGACGGCGGTAGCGACCCCGCGAATACGAGGAACCCCCGGCGCCGGGACGCCCGCCGGACCGCGGCGGCCAGCCGGGCGCGATCGAGCGCCGTCAGCACGAGCCTGAGATCGGTGTTGATCACGGTCTCGCGAGCCCGCGCGCGTCCGGAGACGCGCTCGTTCAGGACGACGCAGGTCCGCCCCTCGCCCCGGACGGGGAGGAGCGAGAATCCGACCCGGTAGCGCCCGAGGAACTCGCGGAGGTTGCCCCGCCAGCCCGGTGGGGCGGCGACGAGGGCGCGCACCCGCCCGCCGAGCATCCCGGCGGTGCGCGCCGCGTTGAGCGCCTTGCCGCCGGGGTAGGTAAACCACTCGTCGGCCCGCAGCACCTTCCCGAGATCCAGGTCCCGGACACAGAGCACGACGTCCCGGGTCGGGTGAAGCGAACAGAAGGTGAGCGTCATGCCGCTCGATGCAGCGCCCGCGCTCACGGGGGCCCCTCCGCGGGCTTACCCCTCCGTCGGCCCGGCCTCCTGGGGACTCGATCCGCCTTCCCAGTTTCCGCCGCCTTCACTCCGCCCGCGGCCGCGCCCGCCGCGCCGCCGGCCACCCCGGCCGCCGCGGCCACCGCGCCGGCCGTCGCCGCCGCCCCCGCCGCCGCCGAAGCCCTCGAGCGGCCCGGGATCTGCAACCCCCTCCGGCCCGGCTTCGCGCACGGGCCCTTGCTCCATGCCGTCACCGCGGTCGCTGCCGCGATCCGAGCGGTCGCTGCCGCGATCCGAGCGGTCGCTGCCGCGATCCGAGCGGTCGCTGCCGCGATCCGAGCGGTCGCTGCCGCGATCCGAGCGGTCGCTGCCGCGATCCCCGCGGTCACCCCGGCCCCACCGGCCGCGTCCGCCGCGTCCGCCCCGATCCTCGCCCCGGCCGCCCTCGGCCTCCTCCGCCCCCACGGGAGAGTTCCCCGGCACGATCACGACCCGGCGCTCGTCGCCCTCGCCGCGGCTGAACGTGCGCACCGAGGGGTCGCCGTGCAGGGTCGTGTGGATCACCTTGCGCTCGAAGGCCGTCATGGCCGCCAGCTCGACCTCGCGCCCGTTGGCCTTGACCTCGTCGGCCGTCTCGCGCGCCATGGTGACCAGCGTGCGGCGGCGCCGCTCGAGGTACCCGGCGACATCCACGAAAACCTTGACGTTGGCGTCCTCGCTGTGGCTCACGATGCGCTCCATGACGTACGAGAGCGCCGCCAGCGTGGTGCCGTGCCTGCCGATCAGGATGCCGCCCGCCCCCTGGTCCACCTCGAGGTAGAGCTCGTTGCCGATCTGCTTGGCCTCGACCTCGACGTCCATGCCCATCCGGCGGATGACCTCGATCAGGAACTTCGATGCCCTATCGACTGCGTCGGGCGGCAGGATTCCGCCCTCCTTCAGTTTCAGGACGACCTTGGCCGGCTTCTTGCCGATCCCGAACAGCCCGCGGCTGCCCTCGGAGACGACCTCGATTTCGACGTCCTCCCGGCTGCGTCCCATCTCGCGGAGCGCGGCTTCCACCGCCTCCTCAACCGTTGCGCCTTCCATCTCAATGCGGTCCATTCTTTGTGCCTCCTCTTAGGTGGCCGCCCGGGCGGTCATGCGATTGGTGCGCCACTGCTGGGCGATCTGGAACAGGTTCTGCGCCAGCCAGTAGATCATCAGCCCGGACGGCATGGAAATGAACATGAAGGCGAATGCGATCGACATCCAGCGCATCATCTTCGCCTGCTGGGGATCGCCGACGACGGGCGTGATCAGCTGCTGGATGAACATGGTCGCCCCCACGAGGACGGGCAGTACGTAGATCGGGTCCTTCGCCGAGAGATCCTGGATCCAGAAGGCGAAGGGCGCGCCGCGCAGTTCGATGGCGTTGCTGAGCGCCGAGTAGAGCGCGAAGAAAATCGGAATCTGGAGGAGCAGGGGCAGGCACCCGCCCACGGGGTTGATCTTCTGCTCGCGGTAGAGCCGCATCAGCTCCTCCTGCTTGCGCTTGGGGTCGCTCTTGAACTGCTCGTTGATGAAGTCCATCTGCGGCTTGACCGTCTGCATGCGCTTCATCTGGTTCAGGCCCCACTGGCTCGGCCACCAGAGCAGTCCCCGGACGATCAGGGTCAGCAGGATGATCGCGACCCCGTAGTTGCCGCTGAACTTCGCCAGGAACTTGAGCGTCTGGAGCATGGGGAGCGCGATCCAGCCGAAGAACCCGAGGTCCAGGACCTTCTCCAGCCGCGGGCCCGCCGCCTTGAGCGTCCCGTATTCCTGGGGGCCTATGTACGCGGTGAGCGGGATCCTGACCCGGGGCGCGTCCGGATCGAGCGTGAACCGCAGTGCCGCCGAAGTCCCGTGCGGGGCGCCGTCGGTCGCGGCCGCCCCCGTCACCGCCTTGACGCCCTCGCAGCCGGACGGCTGGGGCGGTACGAACGCGGCGACGAAGTACCGGTTCCGGACCGCCACCCAGAAGGGCCATCCCCCCGTCTTCTCCGCGGGCTTCTTCGCGTCGGACTGGCGGATCAGGTCCTGCTTGCCCGACTCCAGGCCCTGGCCCGAGAGGACGATCGCCGTCGCCACGTTCTGGTAGGTCGACGGCCGGCCCAGCGCCTCCTCCTCGTCCGGGGCCAGCCCGATTCCGGGGGCCCAGACCAGGTCCAGGGATTCCGGGGGCGGCCCGTCAAGCTCGATCTCGATCCCGATCTCGTAGCCGGAAGCCGGGATGCGCAGGCGCTTGACCAGCGTGCGGCCGCCGGGAAGCAACGAGGTGAAGACTAGTTCCCCCGAAGACGGGGGAACTCCGGCCGGAATGACCACGGTCTCCCCCGCCCGGCCCGGCAGGCGCTGTTCGATCCCCTCTGACCCCACCTTGAGGCGGGCCAGACTGGCGGCGGCGGCGGAGCCGGCGGAGTCGGGGAAGTCCGAGAGCCTGACCGAAAGCGGCCCGGCGGGGACCTTGGAGGCCTTGAGGCCCACCAGGTCCTCGAAGACCGTGGTGCCGGTGGCGCGGTAGCGCTTGAGCTGCCAGCTTGTGATCCGTCCGCCATCCGGGGAAAGCCGCGCAATGACGGACGAGGTCTCGACGACGATCTCGGCCACCCGGGCCGTCTTCGAGGCCGGCTTCGCCGGGGCCAGCGCGACCGCCCGCCGCTCGGCCCGCCGCCGCTCCTTGGCCGACAGCCTGGCACCCGAAGCGGGTGCCGCGGGGTTTTCGCTGGAACGCGAAAACCCCGACGGGCCGGGGGACGACGGTTCGGCCCCAGGGGCCGGTTCGGCCACGGGTGCCGGCTGGACGGGGCGCGGCAGGAGCCGGGGCGCCAGGTACGTGTAGCCGACGATGACGATCGTGGAGAGCACGATCGCGAGCAGGAGCCGCTGTTCAGAGTTCAGTTGGCCCACCCTCCTTCAAAGAGTATCGAACGCGTTCTCCGGACGGGCGGGGCGGCTAGCGAAGGGGCACCGGGTCAACGCCTCCCGGATGGAACGGATGGCAGCGCATGAGCCGCCAAGCTCCCAGCCCGACGCCGCGTCGCAGTCCGAAACGGACTACGGCTTCCTCGGCGTAGGCGGAACAGGAGGGGTGGAACCGGCAGTGGCTTCCGAGTTGAGGCGAAATCCAGCGGCGGTAGCCGCGAAGCGCCGAAAGCACCAGGGAAGTCACCAGGAAAAGAAACCCCTTCACGACGCGCCCCTCGTTGGCGCAGTCCGGTGTCACGAGTTCACCACGGTTTCGATCGCAAGCAGGCGGGCCGCCGTGTACAGTTCGGTGAG
>Ga0315281_10004865_pt1 | contig 19377 bp, 16 predicted proteins | sample YL17G07_0_MG_FD_204540 | JGI IMG/M metagenome (GOLD analysis project Ga0315281, IMG submission 204540) | Sediment microbial communities from Yellowstone Lake, YNP, Wyoming, USA - YL17G07_0 | ecosystem: Environmental > Aquatic > Freshwater > Lake > Sediment | place: USA: Wyoming | collected... | reverse complement strand
GGGGAAGTCACTGTCAGGAACTTTTGTCTCCTGGAGGCAGAGTATGTCAGGAGATACCGTCTTTATCCAGTCAAGAAGGATCGTCAATCGCGCCCTCAAGGAATTAACATTAAAGCTTGCAACCTTAAGTATTGATCCCAAATTTTTCCCTCAAAATAAATACAGACAAATTTTTGCAGAGTATCAGTTTGTGTTGCCCTTATTTACCTGATTTTACCTATTAAGGTGGTGTTAGTCTATGCTTTTTTGGCATCTTTTTTTTCTGAAGGGCTTTGAAGTGATCTTGACGATTATGAGGGCGTACGGCATACCCGCCTCAGAAAATATTTTTGCGGTTGAAGGGACGCACCAAGCGTATGTATCCCTCCAGGGGTCGAACCCCTCACCCCTCCGTACCACTCGGAGACTTACTTCATCCTCTCTCGATAACACCTGCTACTACGCACCTAAAATATGCTGAAATTATTGAGAATTACTGGTTGAAACGTTGTTCTACCTGAGGATTTATAAAAAAATGCAAATACAGCATTGTCGAGAAAGCCGTAAAAAATGGGACTAACTCTCGCTGCTCTCTTTACCCACTCGCAGCATATTCACAGATAGCATGCCTCAGTACTTCATCTATTGTATTCACCGGCGTAAGTTTTATAGCTTCGAGAATGTATGTTGGTAGGCCTTCTGCCTCCTTTAAATTATCTGTCGGCAAAAGGACTTCTTTGATGCCTGCATCATAAGCAGCTCGTATTTTCTGCTGGATACCGCCGACAGGTAGTACTTTCCCCATTATTGTTATTTCGCCTGTCATAGCAATATCATTACGAACTGGTATGCCTTTTAAAGCAGAAACTATTCCTGTCACAATTGTAATACCTGCTGATGGTCCTTCTTTAGGTACACCCATGAAAGTTGCCAGTACGGCTACATCAAAATTTTGACGCCATTCTGAACTGATTCCCAGGTCTTCATGTTTGGCTTTAATGTATTGTGCTGCAGCTTCTATACTCTCTCGCATCACCCGATGTATTGAACCAAGCGGTACTATACGGCCACTTCCCTTCGTGGCCTGCATCTCAAAATGGAGAATACATCCATGGTCTCCTTCGACTGCGAGGCCTACCACTTCTCCCACCGCGGGTTCCTTTGGTAAAGTAACTTTCTGTATCCGGTCAGCATCAGGGAGTGTCGGGCCTATTTGGTTACCAAAAGGTAGTAATTTAACTCCAAGTTTAATGCGATCATATTCACCAGGAGCAATGAGATGCAACTGCTCACGAACCCGCTGACGGAGCTCGCATGAGAGTAATAAGATTTCTTCCAGTTCCTCATCTGTTACTTGACCATCCGGATAGAGTAATTTTAATAAACCAGAAGTTGTTTTCATTATAGCTCTCTGGTCACGTCCTGATATCCCATGTTCAATCCTTGAGAGATCAACCAATTCAAATCTCGATCGTACTTGTCCTATCAGGTCAATCCTGCGTAGTTCGTGCATGATTTCACAGAAATAATCTACGATAAAGCCATAATCTTTTGAATAACTGTTCGGCGTTAGTTTTGGTATCTCCCATCCCGGCAGGTATGCATGAATCCTGTCCAGAAAAGCGATTACCTGCATGAAGTCAGGCAATGGTTCAAACAGGTGATAATACTTTTCATGCGGCATATTCCCCTGAACATCCAGATTTCCAACAAATACAAGGCTCGCAAAAGCGAGAAGCTCCTTCTTCCCTCGACTGAACTTGGCATCCTGCATATAGCCCTGCATGATACTGACCAATGCCTTTGGATCGGTAAAATCGGTATTTGCGATTTCATCAAACACAACCGCATCCCGTGTTCCTACCTCACCTATCTTGCCGGTATTCAGATTAATGAACAATTGGGCTGGTGTAGCCTTGCCTCCCGAAAGGACATGCGCATAATAAGAGAGGTTTCGGTAGAGATAAGTTTTACCTGTCTCACGTGGTGCAAGCTCTGTCATGTTGACGTTTGTCTCAACTAGGGGGATACATCTGCAAATATAAAGGAGTTTCTGTCTCCGGCTCATATTTTCAGGATTAATGCCATAGGAGTTGATCAAAATATCAATCCATTCATCTGTTGTAAACTCTTTTCGCTTCTCTATATATTCGTCGAGATTGATGACGCTGACTTGGAAAGGAGTGAATGCCGTGATCTTGAAAGGCCTAATCTTCTTATTATGAATCTCAGTTTCGTCATAGGTAAGGTCAATTGTTCCCCACATGCCTCCAGAAAGTAACATCGGATACTGCCGCACAATACTTTCCGGGATATTCACAAAGTTCTCATTGATTGCCGAGATTGTCGACCAATATTTATCTTCGGTCTCGACAAGCCTCACTTCGAGATTGGCGATGACAGAGTGGTGTCGGTTTTCACGGATGTAGTGGCGTATCTTCTCTGCCTCGGCTCCATAGACAAAAGTCTCTTTAAGCCTTCTGACAACCTTTTCCATATCCTCGTGGAAGGTCTCCTCCGAGCAGTAGTTATCAATGAGATACTCAAGGACATAGCGCGGGAACTCATCAACGCCGGTATTAATAGTGTGTGCCTTGTTTACAACCTTACCCTTGAAGACTTCTTTTAGTTTTTGGTTCATGTCGATATCCCCAGCTTGCTGAGCAGGGCATTCACCCGCTCATAAGCATCTCTCTGTATCCGTTCCTGTTCGTCCGGATCATTTATCTCCTCAAAGTCAGCAACCGACTTCGGGCCAAATGCCTTTTCAGAGGAGAACTGTCCTGCGATCTTCTGCAATCCCTCTTTGACCAGGCCGTGATGCAGGTGTGGTTTGAATTCCTCTGCAAGCGCATCGATCCCGCCTGGATAGTTCAGCAGGCAATAGTAGATGTCCCAGGCGTCCTTTTCCTTCATGCGGGTCTCCATGGCCATGCCCTTCATTACAAAGAACGGCACGATAGAGGCAACTCGCACGGTCACTGCATCATGGGCGCCATCGGGAAGCGTTCCTTCGATCCTGATCTCTTGTGACATCTCAAAGGCAAGATCGCAGCCCCTCACCTTGCGGGCCTGTATGCCTTGCACTTTCTGATGGCGATGGCTTTTTGAAGTTCCTTCGTACTCACCGGCCAGAAGATCGATCTGAACCTTGACCTCATGGTCGCCGACTTTCACAGACCTGAAAAAGATGAATGGCTGCTCTCCCTGCTGATAACCCCTGCTTTTGAGGAGTTCCAGGATCATCTTGTATCCAGCCTCCTGTATCTTCTGATGGTTTAGGGCAAGGTCCACGTCCATGCTACCGACATGAGGGCCGCTATGGTGAGGCAACAGGACCTCAGGAATCCAGCCGCCGATCAGGACAATATCATCCTTGTATTCGCCGAGAAGGTGTACCAGTTCTATAAGAACAGAGCGTGCAGCCTCCACACCTTCGGCTGTATAGTCCCGCCGCGTTACCATATCATTTATCTTTTAACCATTTCGGTTTTATCACGTCTCTCAGCAAGACATCTGCAGCCTCCTCGCCTCTTCCTTTAAATCCCTTCAGGTCAAGATAAATCTGCAAAGGCGAAACGATTCTGATATCTTCAATCATCTGAGTACCGTAAAAAATTCCTTCGTCATAGGGACCGAGGAGCATCACGTTGGCCCCGCTTTCCACCTCTTTCAGATTCAGTAATGATGCCACATTCTCTCTGGTGGTGTATACGTAAGCCATTGTACGGGTATAGCGCACTGCAGGGGCAAAACGTGCAGCGCCGGAAAAGCCTGTCAGGGCATATTCAATACCCTTCTCTTTGCAGACCTTTGCCAAGTCAGATTCTATTTCGGAAATGCTATTCAGCGAATAGAAATTGCGCACTTCATTCTTTCGGTATGTATATACAGTGGCCCACTCTTCAAGCAGCCTCCACGGTTCAACCAGTGAAAAGCCGTCGCGTTTAGTGATCCACTCACGATCAAGCAGTATTTTCTTTACGTTGGCAACCTGCCCCAGGCTCACCCGTGCTTCATCAGCAAGGTCCTGCGTTTTCCAGACCCTTCCTGGGTTGTTCAACAGCACCCGGAGGACCCGCGAAGACTTTGGTGAGTAAAGCGAGACCAGGTCTCTCCTTGTCCGGTATGGATTGGGCTTTCCCGTCTGCTCGATGTATACCTGCCCGAATGACAAGTAGCAGTTGCCGGCAAAGTCCAGATAACCGACTCCATCTTTCATGCAGATGTCGGCTGACTGTGGGGATATGTAGGGGGCCACGAAGATGAAATAAGCGTTGGGGTAGGTATTTCTGTATCGGATCAACTGATTGACTGCATCGCGGGCCATGCGAGGCTGACCATTGTTCTTCACCTCAGCAACCAGAACCTGCTTCCAGTCGCCGAGATTGAGGGTGACCAACAGGTCTACCCCTTGTTTCTCCCTTTCAATCGATCTGATCTTCAGGAATGGGATCTTTTCGAGAACGTCCCTGAGAGTCTTTTCAGCCTTACCCTCAATTTCTGCTGATTCTATTTTCATTGTAATTGCAATTTTCAACAAATGCTGAAAATAATTATCTCATTGAAGTAGGCCGCTTGTCAACAATTATTTTCACTAAAATGGATACTTTCAACAAATGCTGAAGATTACATATATAGTGAAACAATGAGGGGAGTCTGTTGTAACGTATTGTTATTATGACCTATTTTGCCTTACGGCCGCGCTTGGGTGTGCTCTCGGTACCGCTGCCGGCTGCTCCCCTCGCAAGCAGACGGACGCAGACCTGATAGTCCTCTTCCGCGTTCACCATATCCTTCTCGGAAAGATTATCGAGGTTCAGGCCGCCTTTTTCATAGAGGAGCTTGCCCTGTTCATAGAGACCGGACCGCTTGCAGTAGCGCAGCCACTCGGCAAGAGTCGCGTCATTCGGCTGTTCCTTTGCAGGTATGGCAACGCCCTGCTGCAAGTATGCGATGAATCTCTTAACCCGTCTGTGCCATACAATAGAGACTTCTTGGATAATAAAGTTCGTCAATATGCCCAGTTCCAGTTGTTTTCATCCTGCCAGTACTTACACGCGCTTTCGGTATCGGAACATGTGGCAGTTCCATAGTTGACAGCATTTTGATTATCTTCATGGTACGTCTCTCATAATCCCTTATAACATTAGGATCCTTTGTTTTTTCATGATATCCACAATGTTCACACTTAAGGGAGATAATTATAGGAACCATATCAATTCGTCTATTCTTTCTTACAGATATCTTATCTCCACAAGTTGGACATAATTCTCTTTCTGTTAAGTCATAAATTGCCTGAATTTTTAGGCACTTCAAGCATTCATATCTGTCTGAATGAATTACATTTTCAACATAACCATTTTTTTTGCACTGTGGACAGATGATTTCATATGACCACTCACAACGTTTTTTCCATTCAGATAGGAAATCTTCTATAGCTCTACTGCAAAATTCATAAGATAAAGGTGTGCAGTATCCAGCAGTGATAAATGTTGCAGCGGGGCTCAAATCAATCGCAATAGCCTTACGGTCTTCCATCAGGGCGGCCAATGCCGTCCCGCCTGAGCCACAAAAGGAATCGAGCACGAGATCACCGGGCTTGGTGTAGTGCCGGATGTACTGCCGGATCGCATCATGAGGCTTCTTTGACCAGTATGTGTGCATGTTGTATATAGCAGTCGCCTTTGTCGTCTCGATAGGCTTATCAAAGGCAGGAACATCATAATCATCAGTCTCGGGATCGTATGGCTTTTCTTTGAGATGTGCTTCAACAAAAGCCCGTAAATTGGGATTCGGCTTATCGCCTGAGTAGTATCCCTCCGGCATCTTCGGGACATCATGCTTAAATAGTTTTTCATTCATGGTTTATATTAAACACAAATGGCTTGGGGCAGCGCCCTGGTGGTCTCCCTTGTCGTAATGACATCCTCACTAAACGCCGAGAATACAAAAACAACAAAATGCAGACCGACCAGGAATAAGTGACGCCAGTTAATCTTTAACTGGGGAGTCTCCGTATTGTTTGTTTCCTTCATAGGTATTCCTCCTGTTTCATTAAAGCAACCTGTTTGCTCAGATGAATCAGACAAGGGATCCACCGAAGGACGCTGCTCCGGAGTTTGCACTCCCCCAAGCCCTCTGCCGTTACCAAATGTTGTATCACTTCGATAAAACAATAAGCTCATCGCATACTTTTCGGCGTTAGCCCAAGGATACTCCCAAGATTCCCCACACGCCTAATTATCTTCTCAGAATTTAATTGTACCGTAAACTTCTTTGTCCTTACCTGCCGCGACAACCGCTTGCCGTCGTGATAGCTAACAGTCACGGTGAATGTTCGTTCCATGAACCCCTGCTTGCGCTCATCAATAGTCGCCTCATCAGCCTGAGGAACAAATTTGAATGAGATATCGGCCCCCTTTGTTCCTACATACACCATCTGATGAGGCAGCGTATTGCTCTCAGGCTCACGGCTATATGTTGCCTCTACGTCAACTCGCAGGTCTTCATCAAGAAGGGTCTTTGCCGCAGCCCTGCTCAATCTAAGCTTGAATTCGATCTCTTCTCCCTCCACAACTTCAGCAGGTCCGACGATATCCTCAATCCTCAACAACCCCTCATCATGAGATCTGACCTTCAATACCACCATGGGGACCATCATCTCTTGTATAGAGATCCCGCCGTGGCTGTATGCATCGGGGTTGTAGTGAGCTCCTTTTCTGCTGAATGAATAACCGATTTTTGGAAAGACGATGGCTTTATATTCTTTTTTGATGACCTGTCCGGTTTTCTGAATAGTCCTCGTCTCCCGATTCGGCATCCGGAGTTGTTCAGGAGTAAAGGAAATAATATTGTCTCTCAGCTTTGCTGGGGCGTGTGCATCGACAGCAGCACCCAGCCAACAATTCAGGTAAGAACAGTCATCCTTTTCGTTAAGGTCCCTTTCATCAAACCACAGCGGTTCTCTCCCGACTCTTCCAAAACCATGATCTGCTGTGACAAAGACCTTTGTATTCGGCAAGAGATCCCTGACGATTGCCATCATCTCAGTGTCAATAATGTTCTGAATATGCTGCTTGTAAATGAACGAAAGCGGACGGCTTGGCACTACCCTGCCATCAGGGAGCGTCTTCATAGATACCTTATGCAATTCCTTGTCGCAGAGCTCAAGGATATAGATATCAAGATTCCCTGCCTGGTATCTCACCGTTTCGCCAACGCCACCGCCCTTGGGGGGCACAACGCGGACCTCACCCTTAAACCCTAACTCCTTGATTAGTGCTTCTTTAAGGAGCTTGTCTTCTCCTTTGCTTTTATCAAACTCGTCCGGATAGGTGCCGGCGCTAATGGCCTTTCTTGTGATATGCGTCTCTGAGGGCAGGAGTGACGAGGCAGGAAGATCAGCGATGAGCTGCATCCGGTCATCAAGCATCGGCCTGAGAAATTCATCCCATATGTCATATCTCATGCCGTCAAAGATAAAGAGGACCGCCTTTTCAGTCTGAGGGTCCCAGTGGGCCTTCAGGCATCTTCTGATAAACTGGCTGGTGAGATACACTTCGCTGTCCTTATGAATCCAGAGTGGGTATTGCTCACCGACCATATCCTGAAAGCGAGCGTTCAGTTCATCAAGCTGCTTCTGCACAGCGTCTGATAAGGCCCTCACATTCTGCTGGATGCGGTGCAGGGCACTGCTGAATGTGGAAGGCAGATTGCCTTCGGGACAGGGCAAGAGATTGCCGCTCTGTACAAGCCTTTCAATGGCCGAGAGATAGTATTCGAGCCGGTTGATTTTCTTTATATTCCAGGCCTCGCGGAACAGCTTAAAGGAAAGGTCTTTTCTATTCATAACCTTGATGTTCTTCATAAAGGTCGCAAGTTCATTCCGAAGCTGCTGGGCATTGAAGGCCAGACGGTATGCCTCTTTCAGATCTGACCAGTAAATAGACTTCCGTTCATCTGCAAACACTGCCTCTTTGTGATCGCTCTGAGAGAAGAGGCTTTCCTTTATACGCTTCTGCGCGTCCACTGCCGGTTTTGATGACATCAGATTATCGAGCCCGAGGAGAAGCGCCAGTGAGCGGATCGCAGTTGAATAGCGCTCTTTTTCTATAACCGACGTGAAGTTCTCGGGCTCAGTTATCTTCAGTTGGTCGATAAGGAGAAACTGGAAGGCGTCTCTGTCAAGCGAACTCTCTACCTCTTCGAGATCCCTGTTGGCCTGGACAGGATTGATGCTAATCAGTTTCGGTGCAGCCTCATAAAGCACCTTCGTATCGATCTTCGGCAATGGCTTGAGGGCTGGGTCAATGTTGGCAAGGAGCAGGCTCCAGTCATCTGTATGTTGAGCGAGGATAACAGAAAGGTAAAAGGCGCGGATGACTGTGGAAGGGTCATGCTGCGCAAACCAGCAAAAGGGGGCGGGGGCTTTTTCAAGCTGGGTCTTTATCGGCTTCGTTATCTCGGGTGCAAGCTGATCGAGCTCTGCAATAGCCTCATGACCGATGAGGCCGATTTTCCAGTAGTCCTCTGCGCCCAGCTTCTTGAATGCAGCATCTGCTATGCCGAGAGCCGCATAAGCGACTATTGTCCTGAAGTCACTATCAGTAAACCTCTTAAGGTCTGAATTGCGCAGATTCTTATGTGCTCTCAGAACAGCCTCAAGGTTCCTCGTGATCAAGCGAGCGTAGCGAAAGTCATTCGTATCTACCGGCCAGTTTGGATCACCTGTCGTTTCCCTGAGGAATTGGCAGAGATTGAGGTCTATCCGGGCATCCTCGGGAATGCTCGCAAGCAGATCAGGGTAAAACGGCGGCGGCGCCTTCATAACCGAAGGGGTGATCCTGCGCCTGATGGGAGCCCGGTCTATGACAAGTAGCTTCTTGGTTTCAGGGTCAGCAACGGCATGTTCATAGAGTTCACGGAACACGAGGTTAGTTGCAGCGACAATAACAGTAAAGCCGTTATCCCGACCAAAACTGTGGATAGTCCTGTCAGCATCGGGAAGTAGGCGCATTGCATCCTTTACCAGGATGTAGCTGTTATCCTTTACAGCTTCCAGCTTTGACAGTACCCAGTTATGGAGCATTATTCGTTCCTCATTCCAGTTTTAGCATGGGTAGAGAATCCTTCTCCTTCACAACGCCCTTCAGCTCATCTTCAAGGTACTTCTGGAATTCCTGCACAACGGTCGGGATCTGCTGTTTCTCTACAGTTGTGATGCTCGGCTTGAAATCAGCTATCCTGACCTTTTTCATCTGAATGCGTTTGAGATACCGCTGGATGATATCAATAATCGAAGGATTCTTAATGCACTCATTCACAAGATATCCTCTTACTTCATCCACGGTCTTTGCCTTCAGCAGCCCTGCGATGACGGGTTCTGATTTCCCCTGCTCAAGCCGCTCTTGTATCGTCGGGTTCATGAATATTTCGAGCTTTCCATTGAACGCAACATTGAAGATGTTGTCGGCATCTGCAGCCGTATCAGCGATCTCTGACAGAAGCTCTGAAGAGGTCTGGAATGACAAGTCACACTCGTGAACCGGCCCCCTCCTAAGCTGGTCTTCGATAGACCCCCTGGAAGAAGAGCATTCAAAGATAGTATCTGACAGGTGCGAAAGCCTCCGCTCAACTTCATCTGAGACCGCTGGCTGAAGGGCGTCTATCTTTTCAAGCATCTTCAGGGCTTTCATGTCGTTGCTGTTCAGGATATTGGCTATGTCATTCTTACAGGTCTCTGCACGGTCCATGACTGCATCATGCAAGGCGGTATAGACCGTCTTATATTCCCTGATGAGCGCTCCGAAGGTCTCAGTCTCGTTTTCCTCCGCTGGTATCTTGCCGATCAGCTCGGTCTTTAGTATGACTTCCTCATCTATATATGTCTTGAGTGAAGACAGCTTTCCGCAGACCTTCTGCTGGTTCTCTTTTACTTTCTTAAGGTCCTTATTATCGGGAAGGGTATGAACACAGTAAGCCTGAAGCGCGAACAGTTCGGTCTCAAATTCAAGGAACCTCTTGATGTCAGAGTAGTTCTTAAGTCTGTTCGCCAGATCGTCCACCTCGGCCTGGGAAGGGTTATTGGTATCGAAGGCCTGATATCCCATGGCATCCTTGAGAGCATACAGGACCATCTGTATGTCGTCACTCCCCTCAAGATTATGGGAGAACAATTTCGTGACCTGTACGAGTTCGGTCTCGTAAGGATTGGCCACCTTGAGAGCCTCAAAGAGGCCCTTTGCTCTGCCTATGGTCCTTGCAGCTTCTTCCTTCTCGCGTCCAAATAGATCCTTCAGCTTCTTACGATAGCCTGAGATAATTGCATCATCATGAGTGGATGGAAGTGCTTCTCCGAGGAGTTTTTCTGCATAGGGGCGCAACACCTCCCAGTTCTCCGGCTTGGTCATTTTCTGCACTTCGGTAAGGGAATCAAGAACCTTGGTAGAATATTCGATCTCTGCAATATTCGAGTAATCAATGACTTGTATGGGAAGACCCGATTTCGGACCGATACCTATACGGATTTTGCCGTCCCGCACAAGACAGAGAAGATATATCTGGACCATGCGCATGGTCAGACCATAATCCTTCAGGCCTCCGATGCCCATGAAGTTTTTATAAAGCGTCTCCATTTTCATCGTTTGCCCTGCGTCAGCCAGCTTGTCATCAATAAAAGCCCATATATCTTTTACATACTGGTTGTCTGAAGTATCGAGCGTCCGTTCTGCTGCCTTCTTTATGATCTTCAGGCCAAAGCCAAAATTTTGAGCAGCGCTTATGTTCTGGTTTGGCTTCACCCCCTTGGGAATGCTGCCGGTCTTCACGATGCCGTTTATGACCTTGACGCCTTCTTCTTTCTTGAATATAAAAGGCGGCTCAAACTTGATGTCATGCGACACGTAGGCTGTTGTCAGCACACGGTCAACGATGGGAGAAAGAATATTGGACAGTTCTCCAGCAACATGAAACTGCATCCGTGAATTATTCAGGGCATCCATTCTGCCCCGTGAATAACTGCTGTCAACGATCTTAGCGATTCTCCCGAGGTCTGTCTGAAGGGAATTTGCAACCCATGTCACTACAGCAGAGGCGTCTTCGGTCTCTTTTCCCTGCCAGTCTGAGATAAGTTTCCTGAATGCTGCAAAGTTAAGTAGCAGGTCATTCTCCTCTTTTGTCAGGTCGGATGGCGACCAGAGGATGAGACGTGAATCATTCCGCTTAGAGAGAAGATTGTTGATGATATCCTGTGAAACAGGCTTGGTGCCGACAAAAACAGCAAAATCCCGTCCGGACTGATCGCTGTCTATCAACGGTAATATTTGATTTTCCGCATGAACCCTTCCAAGATCACGCATGCCGACAAGACCAAATACCTGCCGCCTCTGCCAGTCGACATCGATCTCCTGATCCCCTGATTTCGCACCGTTTCGCTCTTCCCATGGCGCTATAAATGGGGAGATGTCCCGGAAGATCGAACGTACACCGTTGGATAGGTCAATTGTCATCTGCCGGGTGCGGATCGGCCATTCGTCCAGGGCAAGGAGATGGTCCCATGCCTCTTTCTGCATAAGTTCGTTTGATTCAGCCTCATCACGGGCCTTGCGGAACTCATTACGGGGATCAACGCCGGTAAACACAGGATCAAACCGGTAACGGGGACGGTTGTCCTCGTCCATAGTCTGGACTATCTGCCTGAGTTCTTTCTTCAGGTTTTCTGCAATGCTTTCGTAGTGATGAATGTTTTCATCCGGATTGGCATCAGCGTCTTTCTCGATAAGCACGGAGTTGGCAATGTCCTCCGGCGTAATGCCCTGCTGACGGGTTTTTGCAACGTGGTAGAGAAAGAGCGTCTGGATTATCTTGATCGCCTTGTCACGATAGACCTTCAGATGCCCCTTGGTGAGACCGTCGATCTGACGCTTGCAGGCCTCGTATGCCTTATACTCCATCTCCAGCTTTGTCTTTATGGCCACAAGACCGGCATGGACACCACTCGGATCTTCTTCATATCGGACAGCCTCGTCAAAGAGTTCCCAGAGGCGGATGATCTCATGACCCTTGTTCTTGATCTGATGCTTCAAGGTCTGGTGCATGAAATGAATTGCCGATCGTGTAGTGGTCAATTCATAGGTGATAGCACGCAACACTTCCAGCGCCGGTTTGTGAAACGGGAAAAAGTGAGCGAATTCCGGTTCGCCAATGCTGTTAGGCCAGGTGAACCCGCGCTTGTAATAGAGATAGTAATTGCCGATCGCGACAGGGTCTTTTATCTCACGAACCCTGGCAAGGACAATTTCATAGTAGTCCTTGTCCTCTTCAAGCAGTTTGACCAGTATAAGACGATCCTCGGCAATAATATTCTTTACGCCCATTTTGCTTTCTATCGCCTGCTGCGCTGCGCAGACTGTCCAGATGGGCATGTTATGTACCTTGGCAAGCCGGTTTGCAAGTACGACCAGCGTCTTTTCGTCATCAGTGCGCTGGTTGTCATCCCGGTTCTTCATAAAGAGCGAGACCTCATCAAGGACAAGAAGGACACCGCTATATCCTTCGTTAAGTATGACTTCCACCGTATGCTTAAGGATATCCTCAGTCTCTGCTGCTATATGCGGCTGTACCTTGAGATATTCCGTGTAAAACCGCCAGAGCTTATTGCCGCAACTGCGTTTGTACTCAGGTGATTTGTTTTGCTGGATGTCTCTGATAAAGTCGTTTACTTCCTCGAACTCGTCTTCCTCAAAGAATTTAGGATCACGCAGGAATTTGCCGAGGTCTTTTCTATATCTGTCAAGGTCTTCAGAGAGAAACCGGTCAGCAAGAAGCTCTGTGGGATAGAGGGAGAGGTTCTTGTCTGTCTCAAGCTGAAGCTGTTCTTTTGCAGCATCGAGGATATATTCACTCAGACGCTGTCCTTTGTCGGTGAGGCCGACTGTGCCGCCGCCTGCGCCAACGAGGGTCTTTACGATAACAAATATCCCCTTTTTCCCCCTGCCGCTCTTCGCCTCAAGCCCTTCTTCCCAGAAGCGGTAAATAGTCTCTCTCTTGCCTCGTCCCGCCTTCTGTTCTTTTTTCTGGATAATGTCCCACGCTGCTTTACTGCCCAGCGAAAGGGCAGCAAGAAAACAGAGAAGGTGAGATTTACCCGAGCCGAATTCAGCCTGTATCCAGTAGCCCTGACCGATAGAGTTGTCTCTGCGTTCAGGTTTGTAAGGGGCAGCCATGTTGCGAAGAATGTCATTGAGGAAAGGGCGCACTGGCTCGATCTGAAACTCTTCAATGGTCTGGATCTCCGGCTTACGGGCCTTCCGGGTGCTCTCAGCATTGGAGTCTGCCCAGACATGCTTCTCCAGGGAATAAACGGAGATTATTTTGTCCGGGACAGAACATATTTCATCAAGACTTTTGCGCGAGGCAAAAAGATCATCAGTCTTTGGCATGGGTTTTCTCCTTACTCATTTCCTCTATACACTCTTTTCATTTTTATAGCGCATGATCTCCCGTTTGCAGACGGTATAGTCCTCGTCGACCTCCGCGCGTTCCGTTTCACTTAGCGAATCGAGAGAGAGGCCTCCCCTCTCGTACAGAACTTTTCCCTCGAAGTACCAGCCTATTTTACGGCAGAAGCGTATCCAGCCGATCAAAACGTGTGCTGATGGAGACATGACATGCGCTTCGCCATCAAGAAGGGCTTTCATATACTTGGGAATGCTCTTCAGGAGGTTTTCTGCTTTCCGTCTGAAAACGGCGACCTTCGCATTCATATAGATATTCTCAAGCTTCCATCCTGCAGACAGCCATGAGCTTCCCTGTGGGCTCTCAGTATTTGCCCACCAGGTGCGATCATTCAAAGCTGTCTTTGGTAGTGCATGGTCCATGATATCGGTAAAATCTGAGAAGTTTAAAGCCACCTGTTCTTGCTGCTGCGGGATCGTCTCGAAGAAGGCCTGAAGCTTATTGTACATTCCCCGTTTGGTCGGCTTTAAGAACTTTGCAAGTTTCTTGAGACAATCAGAACAGATAAGCGTCTTCCTTTCATTCTTGAATTCAAGCTCCTCAAGATCTATCGCTTTACCGCATGAGATGCATTTCCCTCCCTTGAAAGCTTCCTCAGCCCGTTTTGTGAAATCGTCACTCATTACCTATAACTCCCACAGGTGATCCTGAGCTATGAGATTTGTCGGTAACGTGTAGCTCCCTTCGCCTGAGTCAGGATACATGATGATCTTCCCACTGCACCGGTGCCCCGGAAGGAGAAGCAGCACACGGTCATCATCTGTTGCCATGGTTCGAAGGAGATTGAGTTCAAGATGATAGGCAAACAGCATCTCTAAGTTGGAAAGAACGATAAGCCCTTTGCCTTCAAGTTTTGACCGCAAGAAGTTCTCGAAGGCCTTTGCCACGTGTGCTGCCGTGGGCTCAGGTCTCTTGGCCTCATTCTCGACCAACTGGCGGAATTCCTCATCTGGAATTGAATCGAGGATTCCTTTATTCACCGAGAGCGATTTGGGAAACTTATTACCGTCCGGAGACTTTGCCTGCTGGAGTTTCTTTTCAAATGACTTGAGGCTCTTGTATGTTCCCAAAACACCGTATAGATGACGGCCACCGGGGATGTTCAATTTGCTGATTATGGCCTCTATGATCTCGGTATCCTTCATGAACGACCCTTTTCGTCGAGTAGTCTTGTCACAACTTCATCCAGGGTCCATCTTGTTGTGAATTGCCGGAGGTTATCAATCTGAGAGATCTTGCTGATTAGACCCTGATTCCTCAGCTCATAGAGTGACGGTAGTATACGGGCGGGATTCCAGAACATTAAACGTATTGCCCTATTGGATTGGAGTTGCGCGATATCATACATGCCCGGCTCTGGGAATTCACTTTGCAATATAAAAGCAAAAGAGGGCAGCAAGATATCGCGATAGCTGAAGTTAATAGTAGCGTGATCAGTACTTGCTACGCCCCCGGCTGTAAGGGCATCAACAATAGCCTTTGCTGAATCCCCTATACTCTTTGATGAAGGGAAGCGATGCTGAAGATACTCTCTGAGCCTCTCCCTCTTCAGGCGGCCTGCACCTATGGAAGGCAGAAAGAGATTTTCGATAACATCAAACATCAAAGGTTCTGCTATGCAGAAACGATAAAGGCAGACATCTTTCAGCTCCTGCCTACCCGCATATTTTACTGCAAATAAACTAAGTGCCTTATCAGGATAGCCATGAAGAAACATTCTATTTGCAATATAGTCAGCATAACGTCTGCGGGTTTGTTGCGCACTGTAATGAAGATTTTTTCTTAGAAAATCCCGCACCTCTTCAAGAGCTTTGAGGTCTGGGATTTTCGGGACAAGTACAATTGCCTCTTTTAATACAGCTTTTCCGAATAAGCCGGTACCTCGGCGAGGCTGGACCTTCTTAGCAGCTTTGAGAGCGGGTTCTTTGACTTTCTTTATTTCAATCGATTCAAAGAGAGTAGTCTGAGGGGTCTGCTTATGAATTTTCTCTAATATGGAAGGCGCTTCAGGAGAACAATGAAGACGTATCCAGTCAGTCAGTTTGAGAAGTGCTGTCGAATGAGTTTTGAGGCCGTCGAATTTGCAGAGTGTATCAACATTGGCAGCGAGAACATTTGCGAGACTTCCGAATTTCGCAATCAGCAGTTTAGCAAGAGGTTGTACATCCTTTTGCGGAATCGCATAGGTCAGCAAAAGCTCCAGCAGGGCTTCATCAGCATGCGAACCTTCATCCCCTGTCAAGAAGCGCTGGCGTAAGCGTTCTCTATGACCTGACTTGTCTTTGTCAGTGATAACGCCCTCCGTTCTAATAATTGTTTATTAGCATATATTCTATATCTATGCCCACAATTTTTGAAGTAGATAATGAAGGATTTTTTAGGTGTATATTTTTGAATAATTCTGGCGGCTTGGCCGAGACGCACTTAAATTTAGTCGCCTTGTAAGGCAAAGAACAAGCATCAGAGTAGCACAGACATTAGCATGTAATAATTTTCATGAGAAATAAACAGAATTATCTGGTTACACAAAAATGCTGAGTACTGTGAGAAGTATAGTAGTCCAGTTGCTCAGTTGAGCCACAGATTTCAGAAAAAAGAAGGGGACTTATTAATCGAATCCCCCTTCCTTCTGCTAAATCTCTACTAAAATTCTTAAAACGATCCGTAATGAACGCACGGTGAAGCGAACCATAGGCAGACATAGAAATAAGTTTTGCATATTCATACAAAATCTCTTCACGAATTGTCTTCACATAAGGCGGCGGCATGATTGAAGTATATCAAAATCCTAACAAAGTGCGACTTTGACAGGCAAAAAACCAGCTTTTAAGAGCCACTCAAATAGATAATTCCCTCTATACGGAATAATATTTGATGGGTTTGTTTATTTATAGCCCTTTTCATTGTGAGACATAATCAGATGGGAGCTTCCTAAAATTGAGGGGAAGCGGGAAGGGGGATGTCCAGAGGGGGGGGAGGGCTTACGATTGCTTCGATCATCTCTTTAGATACGCTTGGTTGACTTTTTGTCCCTATCTCAAAAACAGGGCAGGAAACAGGGACAGGAGGCTTCTTGGAATAACATAGAAAAAATGATTCCGGTAATCGGTCATCAAAAGTAAGTTCGTGAGGAATTGTCCGTTGATTTATCGATTTTGAGTAGTCGGGGTGTTTCTGATTATCCAGTAAGAAAATATAATCTATCATATGCTCTTCAATGTCATCATGTAATCTCTCAATAGAATTATTTGTGAGCGAAAGTTTCGTTCCTATGTTTGAAACTCTCCTCATTATACTGCCGTCAGTGAATAGAAGGTCATCATCTATCACAAGTGCTTCTTCAAAAAGTGAGACCAATGTTGACTTGCCACTGCCTGACTTTCCGATTAAGACAATACCCTTATCTTTATAAATGAAGCCTGCTGCACGGATAAACCAGAATCTCTTAGAAATAATTCCAACTAAAAAAGCGACATTTCCCCTCAACTCATCTTCGTTGGATAACGGTCTCTCATCAATATCAATTTGAAAGTACATCGTTAATTTGTTTATATCAGGATCAAAGACAGGTTCTTTATATTCAAGAGGCGTCTTACAATAATCAAAAGTAACTTCGGCTGCAACCTCACCGCTGGCGGGAGGATATAAATAATCCCAGTTTCCAGAAGGTAAAAATAATCTTAAATCTACGTCTCCGACCCTGACATTCATCGATTAGAAAATATCACTCATTAATGAAGAGTATAAATTTGAGACGAAACTGTCTGCTGACTTAAATGACCAGGTCTCAATATACCATTTCTAACTTCTTCCATATGTTTGACTCGTCTATCAAGTAATTCCTTCTTTCCGATATCATGCCGGACATCATAATCTCCGCGCACGAATGACAGAGATTTTTCACATATTACCTCGGCCTCTTCGATGGTATCAGCAATTCCCAGAATACCGAAAGATCGAGAAGATGTAGTTAACAATTTTCCGTCTTTCTCATCGACTTTTGCATAAAAAAGTCTTCCGCCAGAATTATTTATCCCCGCTTCATCAACCATGAGTTCTCTATCAATTAGCGGATTTACCCCATAACCTTTCGGGACAATATACTTGCATACTGTCGCCTTTTTCATGAACTCTATGTTTGCTTTCTCTAATGATCCATTTATTATATGCCAACACACATCAACAAAATTATTTTTCAACAAAGGTAAAACATTCATACATTCTGGATCACCAAAACGTGCATTTAATTCGATTACCCTCAAACCTCCACCAGTTAACATAAATTGACCATAGAGAATACCTTTAAACTCATGTCCTTCATTCTTAATAGCTAACACTATTTGTTCAATAATTCTTAGACTTTCGCGATATTCCTCAAATGATAAGAAAGGGAGTAACCCGTCTGCCTGAGAATAAGATCCCATACCCCCGGTGTTTGGGCCGACATCTCCGGCAAAAACTCTCTTATGATCTTGAACTGCTGGCATGGGCGCGACATGTGTACCGTCAACAAAGCATTGAACTGTAAATTCTTCTCCTTCTAATTTTTCTTCGAGCAAAATTGAATTGGACTTTCCTATTGCTTGTTCAATAACCAATTGCCCGTATTTAATAGCGTCATCTTTTGTTAACAATTGCTCGCCCATAATCTTAACGCCTTTACCGGCAGTTAATCCTATCGGTTTTAAAACAAACGCTTCATCGGATGCTAAAATGACTTTTTTTAGTTCATCCACTTCACTAATCAAATGAAACCGCACTTGACCAGGAATATTGTATTTATGCATTAGATTCCGCGTAAATAATTTGGACATTTCAAGCTTTGCCGCTTCCTTTTGCGGACCAACGGCAGGAATGCCGTGTTTAAGTAATTCATCAGAAAGTCCAGCATCAAGAGGATCTTCTAATCCGATCACAGCAAAATCAGCCTGCTTTTCACGAGCCCATTGTGCAATTCGAGTTATCTCGATTTCTTTACACTGTAGAAACCATTCTTCCTTTGATCTTCTTATAATGCCGGGATTCCGATTGTACATAGCAACGATAATTTCCGCACCGCTCCTAAAAAGAGCGTCAGCAATGGCATGCTCTCTTGCACCACCGCCCACTAATAAAGCTCTCATAATAGACCTCCTTGCTTAAGGGAAATTATTCCTGAGATTGAATTTTTCAAAAGTTGAATAGTTTAACAGAAATAGCAAGAAATTAAGAAGTGTTGGACATAATCTCATTTTTTCTTCTTTTTGGCTTTTTTGCCTGAGCCATTCATATAATCGAGAATGTTTTGACCTGATATATAGATTTTCTTTTCGCCAGACCTTCTTGTATCAGATAAAAGACCTTGTTTTTTTAGCTTAAGAATCGTGACATATGAGAGGTTCAAAAAGGTTGCGACATCTTTAAGAGAATAAAATTCATTTGGCTCGATCTTATGCGGTTTTAATGTCTCCATTCTATGCCTCTATATTTAGATTAATTACCAATAATACAACTATTTTAATATTTGTCAAGTATTATTTCAAAAGCTTTATCATTATAATAATAACTTCTAATTACTTATTCTTTATTGAAATTTATAATATTTTATAAATTATGACTGCTAACATAGTTCCAGATATGCTTGTTTTAATTACGAAAATTTTGTATTTTACGACGGTTCGTAACTTACGAAGGGAAATCGAATTGATAGGAGCTAAGAAAATGGCGAGAGACAAAAGACATCTCTGCCCCCAGTTTCTTGATCTGCTGATTGTCTGGTTTTCGTCTATAGTTGGCGGAAGGACTAAGGACTAAGGACTAAGGACTAAGGACTAAGGACTAAGGACTAAGGACTAAGGACTAAGGACTAAGGACTAAGGACTAAGGACTAAGGACTAAGGA
>Ga0315281_10004864_pt1 | contig 19377 bp, 20 predicted proteins | sample YL17G07_0_MG_FD_204540 | JGI IMG/M metagenome (GOLD analysis project Ga0315281, IMG submission 204540) | Sediment microbial communities from Yellowstone Lake, YNP, Wyoming, USA - YL17G07_0 | ecosystem: Environmental > Aquatic > Freshwater > Lake > Sediment | place: USA: Wyoming | collected... | reverse complement strand
GTAACCACTTGATGCACTTGAACTGTAAATAGTTACTCCATTTATTGGTCTAACTGTTAAAGTGTATACTCTCTTTCCTGTCCAAAAAATAACCGAGCTGTATGCTTCATTTCCAGATTTGTCCGTGGCTTTTATTGTCAAATTGTGCAATCCTTGACTAAAAGAAGTTCTACTCTTGTAGTAATTGCAGTTACTGCACAAACTTCTAAAATTACTTCCATCAATAGAACTTTTCAGTGCAACTTTTTCGCTAACATTTATTTCCAACAATAGAGAGGTAATGTTATATATTTCACTTTCTGGTGTTGTTATGTTAATAATGGGTATTGTATTATCTACGAAAATTGTACTATTCCTTGAATTTATCGCATGGGTTTGATCTCTTATAACAAAAAAATATTGCACTTTTTTTCCATCATAAGATGATAAATCTATTTCACTGGAGCATTCTTGATTTCTACCAGAAGGGCAGTTTTTCATTACAAATTCCTGAAGCGTATTAGTGCCATAGAAGATACTTATATTTTTCAAATAGTTTTCAGTATATCTTATTGTAAAATTAACAATTCCTTTCTCATATTCATTATTTTTTGGGTCAGTTTCAATAACAGTTGGTTTTATTGTATCTACGAAAAAACTTACACTTTGATTAATACTGCTATTATCATAATTGATTGCACTGACAGTCAGATTATTAGAACCTTCTATCGCATAATCCGTATAAGAAGTTGAATTGCAGTCAGAACATTTCTTTGAAAATCTTTCTCCATTTAATGAGGTGTAAATATATTTAGAATTATTTGTTACGCTAACATTCACAAGAATATTTTTTCGATCATAAGTTACGTTTTTTGGAGAATGAATTTCTATAGAGGATGTATAGGATTCATTTTGTGGTTCTCCTTGTACCTTTATTGTGCCAGACTCATAGTTTGAGTTGTAGGCCGAATCCCAAACCCGCAACCCATAAGAGATTGTTTTTCCTTCATCATTCGCAGAAATATACTTTGTTATATTAGACCAGTCTGGGTTTGATTTAAACATTATAGGAGTGTCATATGTCCAGTGACCACTTTCATTCCATCCAAAAACATAATTTGATAAATTATAATTATCAATCCATTTACCACCAAATTTTATATTTTGATTTGGCTTTGGATTTGTGTCATCAATTCCAAAATATAGTTTTTGTGGAGGTTTTGTATCAACTATAAAATCAACACGATTACTATTTTCATTTCCGTCATAATTGCTGGCATACACTGTAATACTATGCGTCCCATCTGCTAAAGAGTAGAAGTAATATAACGCTGAATTTTGGTCAAAATACGTAATATTTGGACCATTGTCCACCGAAACTTTAATCAATTTTGATGTCTCTTCTGTACTGACATTTAATAGAACCGTACTTGAGTTATAGATTTTATTGTTTATTGGTGACACGATAGTTATCTTAGGCATTTGCTTGACTTCCAAGTATAACAAATCTATATCTGCATAACTTTTGCTACAAATAGTGCAAGATGGATGATTATAATTGACGTATAGAGTGCCATTGTTTAGATAACTTGAACATTCATTCGGAGAGCTACATACTTTGTATTTCATTATATTCCAAGAGGATGGTAAATTGCCATAATTTTTCCATTGATTTCCATTCCAAATTGACATTGTAAAGTCGGAATCTGCACGACCTTGATGATCAGCCACCAAAGTTATAGAACTTACATTTGATAATGATGTTAAAGGAAATAAAATGTTTGAGTCCAATCCACTACAACTTACAAAAGAACAATCTTCCCCAAGACTAAGATAATTACTATCAATATTGTTCGTATCCTTTAGTGTCCCGGTTGTATCGCCTTTAGCCACAACTATGCTACTCGCATTCACTCTTTTGAAATTTTCAGATAAATCAACATAGAAATAAGGCGATATGCTGCATTCACCGTAACCTACTTTTGTAAACCCGATGCTCAACCAATAGCCCCAACTATTTTTGATAATCCAATATTTACCATCGTCATTGTATCCAACAAGAGCAACAACATGATTTACAGTGTCATTCGAAAAACAATGATAAACACCGTTCAAATCCCAATAGCCAAGACCCAGATTTATGAAGGTCATGATGGGTCCTTTCTCAATCAAATATTTTTTTATAGCTTGTTCATTCGTTGGATCAATCTGTTGATAGTTATCAATTTTCCATGTTCTCTTATCCGATGTTGAACATTTGTTCGAACAAGTAGTAAGATCTTTGCACTTGAAAATCATGCAATCACAAAAATAATCTGCATATGGAAAACAGGGTTCATCAACCAAACCTGTGTCCCTTGCATAATTAAGAGAATACCAACCTCCACCACAGCAGGTTCCAGCACCGCTACAAGATACAACATCTTGTTCCGACAAATCAACATCAAATTTTGGGTCTTTACTAACAATTTTACTTTTTGCTTCGACCACACTAGTAGTAGCAAAAGCCCAACAGCTACCACACATACCTTGATCTTTTATTGGTGTTATCCAATCTGAACCATTTAAATTACTCCAGTCGAATGATGAAGGAAGAGAACTAGAAGCTGGAGAACTCGAAGTCATGGCTGAACTTGTCAGCTTTCTTTCAGATACTGGTACTGTAAAAGAATAATTTGTCAAAGTTTCAGTAAAATTCATTAAATCTGTAACTGCTATTTTCTCTTCAACTGGGGATGAAGCAGATGGAACAGATAAAGCAGATAATTTAGGCGAAGAATATTGTTTAACAACGCAAACTGCATATTCTGGTGAAAATGAATTATTCCCGTCACTTATTGTCTCTATATCATAGCCATGTTTTACACAATAAGAATACTCCTTTCCACATTTACCTTCTAAAAATTCCCATGCTTCACATTGTGTGCCGTCAGGAAATGTGCAAATTCCTTTATCTCCAATCTGGGTTTTTACAACCGTATAATTATAACCCATTTCCTCACAATATGCGGTTGATGGATTTGGCATTGCAAAAACTGAGTCGATTGTTATTAAAAATGTTATTGTTAAAAATAAGATTAAGACTAACTCAATTAATTTCACACTCTTTCACCATTAATTTGTAGTGATATTAAAAATTTAAGGAAATTCTAATTTCTCTAAAATAGAAATATTACTAAAGAGTGACATATTGGATGTTTGGTAACCACCAAATAAAAAACATTAATTTATTAATCATATAATCAATGTGAAATTATGAAAGAACTAATTAAACTAATGCTTTTGTTTGCCGTTATCTGTTCCTTTGTTTTTTTAAATGCAAACACAGTTCTTGCTGATTTAATTGTCCCTGGCACAAAATCAATAGATTTTTGTTATACAATTTCTAACATCAATGATTACCCTAATTATGTTTTCTTGCTTCATGGAATTCCTTCACCATCTTACGAAATAATCGATTCTGGCCAATGCTTTAGCTTTTATAAACTCAGCATGACTTCATTGTATGCAATACAAAAAACGAATTTTAATGAACAAGAATTAAAAGGAGGAAACTATACTGACATTAGAAATTACTTTGAGAACGATCCCCGCGTAATCCATTCTAACATACAACTTAATTCATACGGAGCAGTTCCAGAAAACGATCCATTAAATAAAGTTGTCACTGTTTTGAAAATAGTTTCTTTAAATGAAAATAATCTAGTAATCCAAAAATCTAAAATAATCTATACATACACAGACGGGACTTCTGAAGAAAAAACTTTTCAATCTCAAGATGTTGTACCAGAACCTTCTAGAAAAGCAATTTTGCCTTGGTGGTTTACTGAATTATGGTATATTGTCCTTCCAGTTATAGCACTTATAGCCATTATCTCAATTCTTTTATTAAGAAGATCAAGAAAATGAATTTTATGATTCAATACTTGCTTGCTCTGGTTGTTACAATTATATTTGAATTTATCATTATTTGGATTTTCATTAGAAAAAAACCATTGAAAATTCTTTTATATTCCACTTTGATAAATTCTTTAACTTTACCTATTGCGACTTATGGCTATCAGAATATATTAAAAAATTTTTATGTAATTGAAATTTTAGTAATTTTTACTGAAAGTATTCTAATTAAGTTATTATTGAGAATAAAATATACCAAGGCACTTCTTATCTCATTCATTGCTAATTTCATTACTGCTTTGATAGGTTTGTTATTTTTTATTTAAGAAATAACTTAAGATAAGAGACAAAAATCATGAATAAACAAACCAGAAAGTGCATAGGTTTGGTTCTTATTTTAGCAAGTTTTTTTTGGGTACTTTGTGTTACACTATGGCTAGCTATTTATTGGCCTGTGTATAAATCCCAGCCAAAAGAAGGCTTTATCGTATGGTTCGAGCCTTATGCAGAATTTACCGAACCTTACTGGTTTTTCTCTTGGCAATGGTGGATTATTCCAATTATTTTAGTTGTTGCAGGAATACTTTTAAGAGGAGAAATCAAGTCTTACAAAACTATATTGTTTGTTAAAGATTTGGGACTTGAGATTTTATATTTTGTCGTTGGAATTTTCGCATCTGCTCTGATATTGCTTTCAATATTGCCTCAAATTCATTGGATATTGTGGGCGAGATTTAGACTTGGTGCCTATGGAATCATATTACTAGGAGTTGTTTATTACCTCAAACAAAAATACTCATCGAAGGCTCGAAGATGATTTACTAACAAAATTAACCTTTTTAACCTTAATGTCATAAGATTCAATTAGTGTTTGGATGTCCAGAGTGATGGTAAAGGCATCTCTATGTTTGGTTTTGGCTTCATTAAGCCTAGCTTCTACAGTTCTTGCCCAAGCTCAACAGCAATGTCAATTAGCATATCCAATGATGGAAGTTTTAAAATGTGAAAAGACTGATTCCTTTTCAAAGCAAATTAATTTCAATTCTGATTCTAAAACTAAAATTTCAACGGCTACTTATACATGTGTAAGTGATTGTACCATAAATTTACAGTTGAGATGCGGATGGGTAAGTACATTGAAAGGTGATGTAAGTGCTGGTAATATTCATACTCCTCTAAATCAGGGCATGATTGCTGGTGGATTATTCACAAATTCTTATAAGATAGGTGATGGTGAACAATTTTCTGTTTCTGCATATTGTGATGTTCCTATTCTTGGACCTCAGTTGATAACCGTAGGAAGCGCAAGCGATAGTATTGTTCAAATTCAAGATTATAATAAGTTTTTATTTGCAACTAACCATGAGTGGTCAAGTCATCAATTAACAGACACTACAAATTGTATACCTCAAAGCCGTGTTTCTAGTTTCATTAATCAACAAATCAAAAGTGGTAGTTTACCAAGTGTTTATTCAACTGGAGGTACTGATGTTTTAGGTAATTCAGTTGCTGCACCTGAAAATTTTGTCGATATATCTTCCCTTAATTTGGCTAGTGAATTGAAAGTTGGAAACACGATATCTTATTTTTACAGATGGGAACCCGTTTCCAGTCTTAATCTAAAATACGATGAAAATAAAAACCCAGTCTATTGTGGTGGAAGTTCAGATCAAAGAAAATTATTTTCTTACAATACTGTCAATACAAATGATGGAACTTGTTATTATGTTCCTTCATCAATTCAGAAAAACGTTGAATGTTGTTTAGATGGTGATTGTCACTTTACTGGACAATTATGTGGTCCTTCATTCAAGTGCACTGATAAGAAACCGTGCAATAGTGATTTAGAGTGCGGTACTCAAGAACCACAATGTTCAAACAACCAATTAACATCTTGGACTTGCGATAGTAGTCAAGGTCCAGTAAACATGCCAAATGGACAAAGTTATTCTGGATGGTGTACTAAACAAACAAAAAATGTAGCATGCTGCCAAAGCTCCTGTGGTTCAGGAACTCATTGTGAATATGACAAAGGTTGTGTATCGGATATTAGAATTATTGATTGCCCCGTTGGAAAGTGTTGTGAGGCTGGTGGAAATTATAGAACAGCAAGTTGTGCAAGTGGACAAACATGTTGTCATTCTGGTGACCCAATAATTGGAGATTGTAAAGCAAGTTGTCAGCCTACTCCTTCAGCTCAAGAAAATAGTACTGCATTAAGTCAAAATGGAGGAAATCAGCTTACAGGTTTTGCAAGTATGATAAGCTCTCCTTCCACAATACCTATCATAGCCTTAGTTATTTTGGCTGTTGCAGGAATTGTTGGATATGTGATATGGAAAAACAGAAAACCGGAAGAATCTCTTTCAAGAAAAGAATCAGAAAAAGATAAAAAAGATTTATTGGGAGGAGATGTTTGATGAGTCATGTTGTAACAGTATTAGGAGTTTTAGTTTTACTTATTGGATTGGTTGGACTTTTAGGATGGGCAGATGTTTATTCAAGAGTAAGCTCTACAATTAATTCTGTAAATTCAATCGGTCAGACTGCACAGTCTGTTGGTAGTGCAGTAAGCTGGTGGTCTTGGCTTCCGTTTGGATTAGGTAAAATACCATCAACTGTTGGGGGTGGAATAGAAGCTGTTGGAAATGCTCTTCTAACTCTTGCATTATCGATTCAATTATATTTAATTTATAATTTAATTCAAAATGTTGCATTGATTTTTATTGGAATTGCTTTGATGGATATTGGAATGGGTCATCAAAAATTGAAAAATGTTGTTAAAGATACCAGAGATTATTTGAGACAGGAAAGAGAAAAGAAGAAAGAATAAAATTAACTAAATGGATTTTGATTTTATAATCTTACCTCTATAGAGGTAAGTAAAAAACCATTTGTTGAAATCATTATGTGTGATATATATAATCGATGGTGAAAGAATATATCTTGACCAATGATTTTTCATGAAAGAAACAATTTCTTCAATTTTTGATTTTCCAGACAAATCCATTTGGATATGAAGAATGGGGTCATCGAAACCTCGTTTTCCTCTATTGGTCGATTTTATAAAAATACTATGAACCTTTCCAAGATCTTGTTTCACATTACTTCTCAATTCCACCTCAGCTGTCACAGCTATTTGATCAAGCAAACTTTTTTCAATCCAACATAAATCTAATCTACGTGGCATTTTAGCCAAAAAAGGGCAGATTTTTCTAAGTACTGTTATAGCATCATTATTTTTAATTAAATGACATCCACGCTGATTCCATATACACCTGCAAGGTAATTCTTTTATTTTAAGCGGATTTACTTTATATTCTACCCAAGAATCAAACACCCAGTTAAAACTTTTAAATTTTAATATAAAGTCTAGTCCTATTGATGATTGTAAAAAATGACATCCCAACCCATGAAAATGGTCCTCTTTTTTTGTATGGAGTGCCTTTTCCCAATCTTTTATAGAATAACGTAAAAAAATTTCTCTCATTTCAGATACTTTATAATAATTAGTGACTTTCTTGTAGACAGTTTTACATAAAGCTTTTCTTGTAGATATATTAGTCCATTGCATATAGAGATTTAGTTATTTCTATTTTATTAGTACTAAGTACTGTATTCTTTTTCAAATCCAACAAATTATTAACAATTTATTTTTTCCAAATCTTTCAGTGCATTTACTCTCTTCTTCGCTGCGCTCCAAAATTCCTTTTGTTTCTGCTCCTGAAGTTGATTTTCCAGACCTTCTCTCGTGCGCAGAAGCGATTGACAGAGCATTTTTCTTTCTTCCTCGTTCATCTGTTCTGATAGACCATTCAGCACACGGACTAGCACAGAGCCGCTCACTTTTTTATGAAGCTCTCGCATAAGCTAACAAACTCCTCCGCTTTTTTAATTTCAGCAAGCAAAGTGGAAGATGCTCGCCAATCCCTTTCTGAAAGGGAGAGATCCAAGTCGTCAATTTTGCTTTTTGAAAGCTTCATGAGCGACATGCAAACCGCAGGAGGGTCATGGCTGTTGAATATAACCATTCTCCAAACTTCGTCGCTGAACGGTTTTGGAAAACCATACCCATCTTTTGTTTCATCCATATTTATCACAACCTCCTTTTAACAACACAATCTTTATCATTTCTCGAGATGGAAGTTTTTCCTAGTCTAGTCATGCTCTCGATGTTGCAGAAAACCCAATGTGCTTCTTTGCCTTTTTCTTTGAATTTTACTCCGATTGTGCCGGGTGTTTTAAAATTTTTGTTTATTTCATCAAGCCTTTGTACATCTCTAGACACATTAATTGAACTGAGAAAAGTTTCTTTTACCTGAACTAGCAAAGGACCTTTGCCATTAATGACTACGGCATCTGCTGCCCCTTTGCTTCCGCAAGATCTTAACACAAAGAAACCATCTCGCTCAAAAAATCTTTGGAGTTCAAGTTCAGCATTTGCCATGTTCCCATCTCTATTTTTATCAGTGAGTAAACATGGCAAGAACAGACTCTCAGACCCTTCCGGAGTCCCTGTTATGTTATTGCTTTTTACATTTTTAAGAGTATGCCTTGCTGTTTTCAATTAAAAATAAAAATTTTTATTTTCAAAGTCCAAATTTTTTATAATTCAGTTTGCCATCGCGAGCTCTTTTCAAAAGTTCCAAAACTTGATTGGTGTCAAATGTACTCACTGGTATCCGTATTCTCACCACGTTATTTTCATCCACATATTCAAACCTCTTCAGATAATCTAACCTTCTCTGTGAAAGAATGAATCCGAGGCGTTTTCGTCCAACCTTTTTCGCAAAACCGAGATTCTTCTTTAATCTGGTGTTGTCATCCAAAGGTCTATCAAATTTCACAGCTTCCAGATAACCCCATTTACGCAAAGAACGCGCAATAGCTTTTACAGTATTAGGATTTTTGTTCAAGCCATACGCTATTTCTCTTATAGTGGCTGGTGGCTGATTCTCGTACTTTGACGAACGCTTATACAAAAATTCTTGAATGTGCCATCTGGCTAACCTATCTACTATGAAACCACCTTTGTAATATATGGTTTTTATTATATTAATGTAATCAAAAATTGTACAATAGTATAGATTATATAGAATATCCAGAATGGTAAGAATATACAGAATGGTACGATTGTAAAGAATTGTAAATATTTTTACATAACACACAACAAGCTTTTATCTTTTTAATAACAATAGTTTCTATAAAGGTTCAAGAATGAGAGCTCGTGGAGGGTTGAGGACACTACTAGTATGGTGTCCACATGAGCGAATGGAATTTGCCGCAATACGCAATTCTTAAGTGTTTAATATCTAACAACGGTAAGGTTGAAAATCCACTCACTATAGAAAAAATTCCAGAAGAAGTAAGGAAATTCATCAGAGAGGAAGAAATAGCAGGCGAGCTGTATGTCCTTCTAAATATAGGGAAAATAAAAATTGAAAAGGATGGAGAAAAAGCTTTTTATGTTGTCACAGAGGAGTGCAAGGATTTTGTTGCTTATACGGAAGAGCAGTTGAAAGAGCTGGAGCAGGCAAATGAAAAGTTTGTAAGTGAACAACTGGTATCTGAAGAAGCTAAAAAGCCTTTGACCGTAGAGAATTTATTGGACATCTTGGGAATTACGGTAAAACGGGACAATATAAACAAGACCATTACATTCCTCTGCATGCTTTCTGCGTACACAAAAAACAGCCAGTTCAATATTTCTTTCAGGGCACCTTCATCAACTGGCAAATCTTACATCCCGATTGAGCTTGCTGATTTGTTTGAAGATGTAGTGATGATAGCATACTCAAGCCCTACAGCATTTTATCATGACACAGGGAACTGGGATGATGAAAAGCAGGCAATAGTAATCGATTTGGAAAGAAAAATTTTGATTTTTTTGGATCAACCTCACGATGAACTGTTGAGGAGACTGAGACCTTTGCTGTCGCATGACCAAAAGGAGCTTCTATACAAGGTTACTGACAAGAGGGAAACGAAGGGTCTCAGAACTAAGAATGTAATCATCAGAGGTTTTCCAAGCGTGATATTTTGCACTGGCAGCCTGAAAGTTGATGAGCAGGAAGCTACGCGTAATTTTATTTTGAGCCCCGAAACAACACAAGAAAAAATCAGAGAAAGCCTGTTGCTTAAAGCCATGAGGAAGGGAAACCCATTGGCTTTTGAAGAATTTTTGGAGAGCAAGCCTGAAAGGGAATTGCTCAAGAAGAGGATTTCAGAAATCAGGAGAACTGAAATAAGAGATGTAATAATTCAAAATCTAGAAAAGGTAACCGAAAGATTCTTCGAAAAATATACCAAGCTCAAGCCAAGGCATACGAGAGACATCGAAAGGCTCATTTCTTTGATTCAAAACTTGGCATTACTCAATCTATGGTGCAGGACAAGAGACGCAGAGAACAACCTTTATGTGAGTGATGAAGACATAGAAACAGCTTTTGGATTGTTTGACCAGATTGCAGAGTCTCAGGAATTGGGAATAGCTCCGTACATTTACATTCTGTTCAAAGACGTAATTAACCCTCTATATAGGGAAAAGCAGGGTGGGGTAACACGGAAGGAAATAGCAACCAAGCATTACGAACTGTATGGGAGAACAATACAAGACTGGTACCTCAGGCGTGAGATAATTCCAGCATTAGAATCAGCGGGGCTTGTATATCAAGAGCCAGACCCCGAGGACAAAAGGAGAATGCTTATTTACGTCACTACCACACCCTAGAGTTCCCTATATTTTTTGAATGGATGATTGTCAAGATACAAAACTGGACACTTTTCCAATTACGAAGAGGATCAAAGTTATGAAACCTCCAATGGATGCTATTGCGAAAATACCCTGCAGCATGGCACCTTGCCTCTGGTCAATGCTTGACACAGCTTGAACTGACGCACCTTGTACAGCTGAAGTTGCTACATCTTCGACCCACCAGTAGATTATCAGAGAGGGCAGCGCTATCAAAAAACTTATCAATGCAACAATTTTTATCATTTGTTCACCTTCATATTAACAGGGCTGAGGCCATTTTTCATAATTGAAATCTTCAATTTTTACAGTAATTTTACTTTTTCCTAAGAAGAAATCCCAGATTGTTTTTGGTATGTCCTTGAATAAAATCTCATATTTGTATGTTTTGGTCATCAAACCGTTTACATCCAATTTACCCTCTGTCACAGGTTCAGTTTTGATTTTTTCAGACCCAGCATAGTAGACAACATTATAGCTGATGAATGAAGTGTAATCATCTCCTTTGTTTGTAAATGAAACATCTGAGCTTGTAGTATAGACGACATCATTAAGTATTCCGGCTAGAACAGCGCCCACTGTAGGTGCTGATGCAGCACAAGCCCCAAAGCTTCCAGCTGAACATATTCCTAAAACACCGCCAGCTCCAGTTATCAAAACACTGTCTTTAATTATGTTTACAACGTTGTATTCCCCTTTTTCTTCTGATTGGTAACCTTCTAAAATGGCAGTATTTGGCTTATTCGGGTCTGAACCTCTTGCCACTTCCTCTCCATCTGTATATCTATCACAATCAGAATTTGGCTTCAAAGGATTCGTGTGATAAATATTGACTTCTTGGTAATCGTTCAACCCATCACCATCTGTATCTGCTTTGAATGGGTCTGTACCGATTTGCTTTTCCTTTATATCTGGCAGACCATCGCCATCAGTATCTTTCTCTACACATTTGTTTTCTTTACACTCGTAATCGGCTGGGCAGTTCTTTAACTGAAAAAGATTTAAACCAAACCCGCAACACTCATACGGGCAGTCCTGAAATTTTATTGCATTGCCGGTAATGCTTTGCAGGCTCTTGTAGTAGATAGATGCAAGTAACAAAAGACTCAGAAAAATAGATATTGCCAAATAAATTTTCTTATTTGACTTTTTTTCTGGCTGAAGGGTTGGATAGAGTGGCTGATCGAGTTCAGACATTTATTTATTTTTATAGTCGAACCTCCTTATATATTTAACGCATCGAACAGAAAGTTCGTTAGAGTGAACACATGCTTATATACGTTGAAGAAAAAAATTATTGTTAGGTGATATTTTGACATTGCAATTGCCTTCTAGTAAGATTGCTCAAGACATTATGGTTAGTTTGTTTGGTAAGGAGCCTATGTACATACGAAAAATTTCAGATGAAATTGATAAAAATTCTTCATCTGTGTTTGCTGCATTAGAAACGCTGCAAGATTTAAAATATATAGAACCAGTTAAAGATTCTAGATTCCCTTCAAATGTGACGCTGTTCAAATTAACAGAAGTGGGCAACGAAGTGACAAAAGAAATTAAAAGTATGAGACGAGAAAAAGAAAAGCATTTTTCTGGTCCTTTATTCCTGTAATCAAGGGTTGGTTCAATGGATCGAAAGGAAGAGAGTGAAGAGAGAAACGTAGTTTCTTTTTCAGTGGGTTCAAATCCCACCTCCCGCACATGCTTATAATATCTGGATTTGAATTTAGGATTAATGAATTGTAAAGAATTTTTGAAACCAACGAAAGGTAAGTTGATTTTTTCCACGATTGTTACTCTATTGTGGATTTACGTAGTACACCTCTTCGTTTCTAACATTGGGATTGTTTGTACGAGAGGATGCATAGCTTCATGCCCTGGAGGAGATTATGCTAGTTATTTACTGATACCTTTGATACCATGTGTTTGTTGTGTGAGTTTATCAGAAGTTTTTCTTAATTACATGTTGCTTCTTCTGATCCCTTTCGTAATTTCATTCCTTATTTACTCTATATTTTCAATGATTCTATTCAAAAAGAAAAAGTGATTTCTAATGGGTTCAAATCCCACCTCCCGCATGAAATTAATGGGACTTTAGCAACGCTCTAACAATCTCTTCCCCAAATTCTTTCGAGGCACTCGGCCCGTCAGCAGTTATTATTTTACCATCAACCACAACATGTTTGTCAGAATAAATGGCACCTGTCCTACCTAGCTCTGATATCGCAAAATCTGCAGCACTAACTGTTACTGTAACACCATGCAGTATGCCAGCTTTCGCTAGTATGAACGGCGCGAGACATATTGCAGCTATAATTTTTCCTTTCTCAAAAAACCTTCTTACAACAGACAAAACCTCCGGATAGTCTGAAAGTTTTACGCTGCCGCTACCGCCGGCAATAACAACAGCATCAAAGTTATCCGCAGCTGCAGCTCTTACCGTCATGTCCGGTTTCACGCGCATGCCTAGCATTCCCCTCGCCTCGTTGGTGGTTATGCTTGCAACAACAACCCTCGCCCCTTCCTTTTTCAAGATTTTCTCCGGAATCTCAAGCTCCTCGTCGCGAAAATCCTGTTGTGCAATCACATACAAAACATTCTTTCCTTCAAGCAACATGCAACACACGCTAATAAGTATATGCTGCCTCTAAATATTATTGATTGCATGCAGAAACAGGTAATAATTTTTAGGAAGGATTTGAAGATTGGCAAGGGAAAGCTGGCCGCGCATGCCGCACACGCTTCTCTGGGAGGAGTAAGGGCTGCGGATGAGGAAGTTGTGAAGAAGTGGGAAGGTTCTGGGGAGAAAAAGGTTGTTTTGAAGGTTGAAAATGAAAAAATAATTCGCGGGATTTACAAAAAGGCGAAGGATGCGAAACTGCCATGCGTTTTAGTCAAGGATGCTGGTTTGACACAGCTAAAGGCCGGGACTTTGACGGCCCTGTGCATAGGCCCTGCTGATGAAAAAAAGATTGACAAAATAACTGGTAGGCTAAAGCTGCTCTAGTCACCAAGAGCTCTTTCTTTTGAAAAGTTCAAGGAATGCCGCATAGATAAAAACCAATAGCAGCATAATCCAATAGATCGACATCAACGCCAAACCTTTCAAATCATTTGGCCTAAAATTTTCCTTGAGGATTTTGAAGGATAGTATTGTGTATACTAGAAAAATAAAGAGTGATATATAACCTAAAATTATTGTATTGTTCAAGTTGTTCAGGCTAAGCAAAACCCCCAAGTATTTTTCTATTGCCATATAAATTTCGTAAATGCTTTTTTGCTGCAGCAAAAGTAATAGGTTAAAGAAAAGGTTTGGATTGAAATTTTGAATTGCTGCCGTTATATTTTGTATTGCCATGAGTATGTAGCTTGACACCATTAGGTATGGCAACCCCATCCATAATGCAAGCATGGGAAAGGAAAACATAGCCAGCGGTCGCGTGTTTTCGTTTGAAAATATGTCAAAATGCTTCTTAAATATGCGTATGCTGCCTCGAGACCATCTTATCCTTTGCATTTTCCATTTTTCCAAACTATCCGGTGCTACGGTCAAGGCCTCTGCCTTCTTTTCCGAGACAACCTTGTACCCGCATTTTTGTATTTTTATTGTCATGTCAAAATCTTCAACAAGCGTATCATCATCAAAATAACCAGCCTTTACCAGCGCCTCTTTCCTGTAGGCAGTAAGAGGACCTGGCGCCACGACTATGGCATTGATAAATCCCTGACACAACCTTTGAAATCCCTGCGAAAGGTACTCCAATCCCTGGTAGGCTGTTAGAACAGTTTTGTTTTGTGCAACCTTTATCGTCCCTGCCACAGCCCCGATCTTCGGGTCGACAAAATACCTGACAAGCCTTTTCAACGAATCCCTCTTTGGGAAGGAGTCTGCATCAACAGTTACAATTATATCATTTTTTGCAGCTTTTATCCCATTGTTAAGGGCTGCTGCCTTGCCCCTGTTGCTTTTGTGCTGTATGAGCTTTATTTTTTTATCTTTTTCAAATTCCCTGCAAATATCTTTTGTCCCGTCGTCAGAACAATCATCGACGACTATAACCTCTTTCCTCGGATAATCCAGCGAAAGTGCTGAAAATATGGTTTGCCTTATTAAATTTACCTTGTTATATGCCGGTATGACAATCGAAACGGCTGGCATTTCCTTCCACTGCTTGTAGTGCTTCTTTTTAAAACCAGCATAAAGCCCAAGCCAAATGGAATTGAGTATTATGAAAAGTGCTATCTGGAAGACTATCATTGAATTTAAAATATTCCCAAACAATTCCATAAAATCATCTTTACCTTAATAACTTATTGGTACTTGGATTATTAGGTTTTTCCTATGCCGCGTATTTCCATAAGGTAGCTATGGACGTTATCATCAAAATTATACCCCAAAAGGTAAATACCCGATGCACCACTCTTCAGTCCAGCCTTTATATTATCTAAAGCAGTTTCGTTGGTGAGCTGCGATATGCCAAGTATCACATCCCGTCCAGACTTTGCAGCAGTTTCCTTGACATTTCTTGCGACCTCATCTGGATTTTTATCGTAAGCCATCAGCAACAACGCATCCGCCTGTTTTGCTTGCAGCTCGACATACTGGCCGTTAGACCTGGCAGGGTCAATCATGCCCATAGTTGTTACAAACTTTTTGTATGAAGGAAATCTGCCAAGTATGTCCGAGGACGCGTATTCTATAACCTTTGCCCTTGAATCGTAGTATGTTTTATCTGCACCGCTCCATCCTATCATATCCAATTGAAAAATTGGCTTGGGTGTGAAATTGTAAATGTCGAAATTATAGTTTTGCAGTATGAAATCACGTATATCCTTGTTGTAGCCTTCGTCAAAGCTGAAGAATCTTATGTGGTCAAACACCAATCCATCAGGCCTAGCAACCGCAGTAGTCTCATTAATGACCTGAATAATAAAATCTCTATACGGTTTATAAAGCGGATCTATCATGGAATAGTGGCCAACTTCAAGATAGAAGCCATCAACAGGTTTCCTCTCAACCCTTGGTATATCTTCAGGATTTATGCCGTGCGCAAGATAATAGTCAAAAAGCTCGTGGTATCTTTTTGGATCATTTTCCCGCAGATATTTTGCATAGCCCGACACATGCAAATACTGTTCCGTAGTGAGGTTGGTGTTTTTTATTTCCTCATACATGCTGCGGCTGAAGACAGAGTAGCTGTAAAAAACTTTTATGTCCATACTATGTAATCCATCTACAAGTTTTTTCAATCCAGAGGGCTCGCTGCCGTTTAATGGCAAAACATCGTCCTCGGCAAACACGGATATAATAACTATATCGGGCCTGTATGTGGCAGCCTTCTCCAACAAATCGCCAGAATATTTGAAAACAGTATACCAAACCACGACGGGTTTTTTAGTTGCATGAAAAAAATTAATGCTGCAATAAAGAAACAAGGTTAGCAGTATAGCAAGTGATAGAGTCAAAATTTCCCTTTTCACAAATATATTGTAAGGATTTCATATTTTAAAACATGCATTACGAGGAATTTTTTGACAAATACCTGGCAAAAGCTATTTTAATAATAGCTTTTCTTGCCCCGTTGGCTGTATTCAGCTATTTTTTCTATGCAAACCAGGGCTACTGGTGGGACGAGGCTGTCTATCTGGGCTTGGCAAAAAATCTCTATGATGGTAATGGATATTACATAAATGCAAACCAGGAAAGTTTCAGGCCTCCGCTCTTTCCATTCATGATAAGCCTGCTTTGGAAAATCTTCGGCCAAACAGAGTTTGTTGTTAGGATCATACCTCCCGTGTTCGGCATAATATCCATAGCAATCACATACGTACTTGCAAAAAGATTGCACGGTAAAGAGGCTGCTGTCTGGGCTGTTTTGATGCTTGCAACCATGCACATGTTCCTTTTCTACGGCCTTAAGATGTTGACAGAAACAATTTTCATGACATTCTTTGGCCTCTCACTCTATCTGTATTATGCTGGCGTTGAAAAGGACAGAAGGCTGCTGCCTTTTGCGGGGATTGCAATGGCGTTGACCTTTTTGACGAAATATATGGGTTATGTATTGCCAGTGATGTATGCAATCTACCCGTTAACAAAATTTTTAAAAAGTCGGGAGGACTTTAAGCGGATTTTTTTTGACAAGCATTATTGGGCCGGTGCTTTGCTGTTTGCAGCTGTGCTTGCGCCATGGGCGTGGATGAGCTATGTTAATTTTGGCTCGCCGTTTGGGGCATTGCTGGTTGAAAGCAGCACTGTGACAACAGGCTGGTACATAGAAGGCTGGGATTATTATTTTGCACATTGGATAGAAATATTTGGCCTGGTGGGATTTTTTGCCGTGCCTGCTGCTTTGTATGCAATTTTCAAAATAAAAAAATCGGAGAATGCGTTTGCTATACTGGTAATGGCCTCCATACTTGTATTTTTCATGATACTTCCCAGGAAGGAGATGAGGTATATGATATCGTTCCTGCCATTTTTTGCAACACTCTTCGCAATCGGTGCTGTAGAAATGAAAAAATGGCTGAAATGGAATTTATCGGTTGATCTTTTTGTTATCGCTTTTTGTATAATAAATTTCATTGCCGGCATACAGATGATACAGTACGACATGCAAGGCGGTTATGCCCTGAAGCAGGCGGGGTTGTTTTTAAAATCTGTTGCACCTGCCGAAGCCAAAATAATGTCTCAAAACATGCCCGTGCTATTCTACACCGCAGGAAAGGATATAATATATTTCCCGGAGAATGAAAACGATCTGAATAAAACAATAATTGAGAACAAAATTTTTTATATGGTAATAGAAAAGAGGGAACCTACCTATCCCCAATACGTTTGGACTGCAAACAACTCTGACAAAACACCTTCACCGTTATTCAGCGGATACAAACTGGAAAAAACCTTCCAGGAGAATGGCATAACGTATGTGTGGGTTTACCGCATCTAGACCTTTATATCCAGCACAATCATCAGCAATTTTATAGTTGCCAAATCAAAATCTTTCTGCGTCTTTCCCTTAACATAAATTACATGATCTGTTGTAGAAACGGATGTTTCATCTGACATTGAAGGTGGCACTAGGGCTATTATCGGGTTTGCAGCAGTCCCCTTCAAGTTTTCGTATGATTTAACAGCACCAGCCGAAATTGCTATGTATCCCACAGGTATAAAATCCGTGCTCATATTATACCTCTGATAGCCTGCCTCCAAATATGCAAGCGTAAGCTTGTAAGACAGTTCAGCCGCCTCAACCGTCACATAGCCTACATCCGATATGTTTTCTGCATAAACAATGGTTATATTTCTTACAGCAATGCTTGCAAAAACATTGGATATAGTTGCTTCATCGGGATAAGCCTTTACCTTAGCAGCCTCCCTCAAATCGCTCCTAAATGTTAGAAGGTTGCCGTTGTAGTCCCAAGACGTTACGGGCTTTGGCCAATAAATATTGAGCAGGTATAACAAGGTTAGTAAGGCAACGAGTGTTACCAGTATCATGATCCTTCTGTTTGTAACCTTCAGTTTGACTTTTGCCATGTTATCCTTCTATAAATATAGATTCTTTAGGATTAAATTTTTGAATTTTTTATGAAAAAGAAAAAAAGGAAAGGAAATCAAATTTCCCTTTTTTTTTAGCTACTTTGTGTTTATACTATTCCCGCTGATGTTAAGCCAGTGATTGTTACAGATGACTTTGTCTTGTCCTTGAGCCAGGTGTCGTATTGCTGTAACACAGTTGCGGCCGTTCTTGTATCTTTCGCACCGTAACCTGCTACAACCACTACCACCTTGCCTGTGGTGTAGACATCGTCAACAACCTTTATCAGGGCAGAGTCTGTGGCAATACCTGCCAAACAGTCTGGATAGCTCTGTGACACATTCAAAGCATCAGCTGATACTTTGTTTGCGCATGGGCCACCGACCGATACCAGGCTCTTGGCCTTCTCGGTTGCTGAAACCTCACTGTCCAATTTGGCTACTGCGTTTGTAATGGCGGAATATGCATTGTATGTCGATGATGTGCTCGTAGCACCAGTCTTGCCGAAGTACATCCTAGCATACAGTACCTGTGCTGGTACCTGTATCTGGACTACATTACCGGCAGCATTGGAGCTTGGAGACTTTACTATCGCTCCTGTGTCGGCTACAACGTCTTGCGTTGTTGTACCGATTTCTCTGTTTGTCTGTACAGTACCTGATGTGTCTGTCGAGTCGATCATTATGTCCTTGCCTTCTGCAGAGTCAGATGTGTATAATCTCCACTCTGGGACTGCAGATGTGGACCACGTGGCTGTCTTGTTGTAGTAACTCAAGGCAACCCCGTTGCTGTTACCGCCTGTACCAAGCCACATAGCTCTTATTGCACTAAGAGTTGTTGCACCTGATACTGCGGCCGGCTCAATGTAAGACACGTTGAAATACAGGTATTGTTTGTCTGCTGTAGCTGCGCCGTTGGCATAACTTACGGTGAAGTTGAATTGGAACCACTTGGTCAGATCTGTGGTTGCAGAACCTGCACCAGTAGTGTCGTTCAATCTTTCATAGTAAGTGCATGCATACGTACCAGCCGGACATGCATCATTCGATCCTGTTACATTCACTCCTATTCTGTTGTTCACAGGGTCCCAGAATCCAATCATTACTGGAATATTGAGACCTGCTGTGGTTCCAAGACTGTAGTTGAACAGAATATAGGCCTTGTTGTAACCAGTGCCTGTGTTTGGATCAACTATGGAACCTGCAACATCTG
>Ga0315281_10004863_pt1 | contig 19384 bp, 12 predicted proteins | sample YL17G07_0_MG_FD_204540 | JGI IMG/M metagenome (GOLD analysis project Ga0315281, IMG submission 204540) | Sediment microbial communities from Yellowstone Lake, YNP, Wyoming, USA - YL17G07_0 | ecosystem: Environmental > Aquatic > Freshwater > Lake > Sediment | place: USA: Wyoming | collected... | reverse complement strand
ATCCGGTGAAGAAACTCATTTTCTGGGGCCAGGTTGGGTTTCATGGGAGTGTCGGGTTCACTCCACCCCGTCCCAGCAATAAGTGCAGAGTTTCTCCTTGGGCAGGCCGATGGCGCCCACGAGATCCTCCAGCCGCTGGTATTTCAGGGTGGTCAGGTTGAGCGTCTTCCGGATCCGCTCTTCCATGGCTTGATACTTGTCCGTGCCGTTGATCGTGTAAGCCGAAGGGTCCTTGATGTTCTCGCCTGCAATTTCCCGGATGGCCCGGCGCCCGGCCAGGTCCAGCTCGGACCGCGACATCGAAAAATTCAAGAACTTGCAGCCATAGACGAGCGGAGGGCAGGCCGGCCTCATGTGGACTTCCACGGCCCCGGCGTCATACAGCCGCTTGATCGTGTCCCGAAGCTGGGTGCCGCGCACGATCGAGTCCTCGCAGAACAGGCACTTCTTGCCGTGGATGAGATCCTCGATGGGGATGAGTTTCATCCGGGCCACGAGGTCCCGGATATCCTGGTTCTGGGGCATGAAGCTGCGGGCCCAGGTGGGCGTGTACTTGACGAAAGGCCGCTGAAAAGGGATGCCGGCTTCGGCGGCATAGCCCAGGCCGTGCCCCACGCCCGAGTCCGGGATTCCGGCGACCAGGTCGATCGCGATCGGGTTGCGCCGGGCCAGGGCGGACCCGCACCGGTAGCGGACCCTTTCGACATTGATGCCCTCGTAACTCGAGGCCGGATAGCCGTAGTAAACCCACAGGAAAGAACAGATCTGAAGCCTGGGTCCGGGAGGCGTCCGCTGTTCGCAGCCTTCGGGGGTGATGAACACGACCTCGCCCGGCCCGAGGTATTGATCGGTTTCAAACTCGAGGTTGGGAAACGCGCAGGTCTCCAGGGTCACGGCCACGCTGCCGGTCTTTTTGCCGATGATCACGGGTGTGCGGCCCAGCTTGTCCCGGGCGGCGTAGATGCCCTTCTCGGTCAAGATCAGCAGTGAGCATGACCCCTGGATCGAATCCTGGAGCCTGCGGATGCCGGCTTCGAAGCTGTCCTCCTGGTTTATGAGCAGGGCGGCCAGCTCGGTCTGGTTGATGGCTTTGCCGCTCAGTTCGGTCAGGTGCAGTCGTTTGGAGCGGAGGATGTCATCGGCCAGCGCGGCGGCGTTCTTGACGGCCCCGACCGTGATGATGGCGTAGCTTCCCAGATGAGAGCGGATCAGGACGGGCTGGTCCTCATAATCGCTGATGGCCCCGATCCCGATCCAGGAGCGCAACCCGGAGATATCCCCATCGAACTTCGACCGGAACGGGGAGTTCTCGATATTATGGATGACACGGACAAGCCCCTCCTCGCGAAGGACAGCCAGCCCTCCCCTCCTCGTCCCGAGATGGGAGTGATAATCGGTCCCGTAGAACAGGTCGGCGATGCAATCCTGATAAGATGCCACCCCGAAGAATCCGCCCATGCCTACCTCCTCGGCTCCGCCCGAGCAATTTCACCAGCGATAATAGAAGAATCTCCCCGAAGAAGCAACAGCCTTTCCCGGACTTCAGTCGATGATGTGCGGCAGGTCAAGCCGTCGCGCGGCCTCGTTGATGGCCGCCAGGTCCTTGTCGAGCAATCCTTTGAACTCGGATTCGTATCGCCCAAGTTCGGCCTTCTGGGCCGCGTACGCTTCGCGCATGCCCTGGGTGGGCGGGCCGTCTCCGTCCTTGAGGGCTTGGAACAGGAAGGCCATCCGCGAATAAAGCTTCACCCCGCCCTTCTTAGCCATGATGTCATAGACGACTTCCGCGACCGGATTGTGCATCCGGGCCTCCAGCTCGTCCAGCTTATCCATGAGTGCGGCCGAGTCCTTCACGAGTTGTTCGGCCTTGGCGTCGCCCTTGAGAAGGGCGTTGCGTGAGGCGAGCTGCAACCGGATCGAACGCATCCTGTTGACCGCCCGGGTCAGCCGGCTGATATCGTCCCGCAGGGCCAGGGCGAGCTCGAGCTGGCTTGTCAGGGCTTCCGCTCCGGTCGTCAATCTCGGGTCGGGAAGGATCCTCAGGCTCTCGGTCGCGGTCAGGCCGCCGGCCGAGAGGCGGACGGCATAAGTTCCCGGCAGGGCCATGGGCCCGGAGAACGGGTCGCCCGAATCGATCTTGGCGTTCGGGATCAGCTCGGCCCCGGCATAGCTCAGGTCCCAGGCGGCAGCCTGAACGCCCGCCTCGCTCGAGAGCGCGGCTTTCTTGGCGGCGTCCATGGCCTCCGCCGCGTTGTCGGTATGGCCGCGTGGGGTCTTGGGCTTGCTGCTCAAGGTCTCGACCAGGTTGTTCCCGGGATCGAAGACCTCGATCTTCACCTCGTCCTTGGCGGCGGTCTTCAGCCGATAATAAAGGGCCGCTCGCCCCGGCGGATTCTCGCCCGTCCAGTTCTCGGCGGCGCCGCCGCTGAAGCGCCAGCGGATCGCGTCCGCGGGCTTGAACAGGTGAAGCTCGGCGGATGCCACCCGGGGCGACATCTCCCGGATCACGCCAAGGTGGTCGAAGACCCAGAACGACCGGCCGTGCGTGGCCAGCACCAGGCTGTTGTCCTTGACCACCAGGTCGTGGACCGCGACCGTCGGCAGGTTCAGCTTGAGCGAGTGCCAGGTCGCACCTCCGTCCGTGGACAAGCTCACGCCCCGCTCCGTGCCGAGGTAGAGGACGTCCCCGCGCACGGTGTCTTCCCGCACGGCGTGAAGATAAACATCTTGAGGCAGTCCCGTGTCGAGACGGATCCAGGTTCGGCCGAAGTCCGAGGTCTTGTACAGGTAGGGCCTCGTGTCGTCCAGGCGATGAGCATCAATGACGACATAGGCCGTCCCGGCATCAAAGCGCGAGGGCTCGATCAGGCTGACCGTCCCCCACTCGGGAAAGCCCGGCATTCCGGCGGTGGCGTTCTTCCATGTTTGGCCTCCGTCGAGCGTCACCTGGACCAGGCCGTCATCGGTCCCGGCCCAGAGGAGGCCTTTCTGCAGGGGCGATTCGGCCACGGCGAAGATCGTGCCGTAAACCTCGACCCCGGTGTTGTCGCCCGAGATCGGGCCTCCGGCCCATTTCTGTTTGGACTTGTCGTTGCGGGTCAGGTCGGGGCTGATCGCCGTCCAGGTCTGACCGCCGTCCGCCGTCTTAAAGAGGACATTGGCCCCGTGGTAAATCACCCGCGGGTCGTGGGGTGAGAGGGCAATGGGCGCTGTCCATTGGAACCGGTACCGCAGGTCCTCGGCGCCGTGTCCCGATTGGTCCTCGGGGAAAATACTGACGTTGCGGGCCTGGCCGGCCCGATGGTCATAGCGCGAGATGTACCCGCCGTACTCGCCCGCATAAACGATGTTGGGGTCCGAAGGGTCGGAGACGACCCAACCCGCTTCTCCCCCGCCCACGCCGTGCCACTCCGAGTTGCCCACGCCCGCCGCGCTGAGGCTCCGGCTCGGGCCCTGGGCGGTGCCGAGGTCCTGCAAAGCCCCGGCCACGTGGAAGGGCACCCGGCTGTCGGCCGAGACATGGTAGAACTGCCCGATAGGCAGAGGCGGGGCGAACCAGGTCTCGCCGCCGTCAAAGGAGATCTTCACCCCGCCGTCGGCTGCGCCGATCAGGCGTTTGGGGTTGAGGGGGTCGATCCACAGGTCGTGATGGTCCCAGTGCGGATTGCGGACGATGCTGAAATTCCGTCCTCCGTCGATGCTTTTCATCAACGTCACTTCGGGGCACCAGACCTCGTTGGGGTTGGAGGGGTTGACGGTAATCGTCGAATAATACCAGGCCCGGACGGTCAGCAAGTGGTCGGCGCAGGCGCGCGTCCAAGAGTCGCCACCGTCATCGGACCGGTAGAGACCGCCCTGGGCGGCTTCGATCAGGGCATACACCCGGCGGCCGTCCGAGGGCGCTACGGCCACGCCCACCTTGCCCCAGATGCCGTCGGGCAGTCCCTTGCCGGACAAGCGCGCCCAGGTATCGCCGCCGTCGCGGGACATGTAAAGTCCGCTCCCGGGTCCGCCGCTCTGCAGATCCCAGGGAAAGCGCCGGGCCTGCCACAGTCCGGCGAAGACGATGTTGGGGTTGGACGGGTCGACGGCCACGTCCGAGGCGCCGGTGTTCTCATCTTTTTTAAGGACCTGTTCCCACGTCCGGCCGCCGTCCCGCGTGCGAAAGACGCCGCGCTCGGGGTTGGGCCCGAAGGCGTGGCCCAGGACCGCGGCCCAGGCGATATCGGCGTTGCGCGGATGGACGACGATCGTACCGATCTGGCCTTCCTGTTTCCAGACATGCGCCCAGGTCTTGCCTGAGTCCGCGGACCTGTAGATCCCGTTCCCGGCGGCCACGTTGCCGCGGATGTTCGCCTCCCCCGAGCCGACATAGACCACGTTGGGGTTGGAAGGGGCCACGGCGATCGACCCGATCGAGGAGACGGGCTGGTCGTCAAAGACGGGCTTCCAGTTGAACCCGCCGTCGCCGGATCTCCAGACGCCGCCCGAGGCCGTTGCGGCATAATACACGTTGGGGTCGCCGGGCACGCCCGAGACCCGGGACACGCGTCCGCCCCAGGCCGGGCCGATCGACCGGTACTTCAACGCCTTGAGCTCGGCCGGGTCGGATAGGCCGACGGCCGAGGACTTCGCCGCTGTCTTCTGTCGAGCCGCCGCCGTGGGCGTGTTCGCCGCGGAGCCGAACGCCGCAAGGCTTATTAATAAAAGGATACCGATCAGGAAAAGACAGGTTGATCGCCGCATGACTTTCACCTCCGCAAATTCTTGGGTCTCTAACCTCTCGCCAACGGTTATTATAGATCAGACTCGATGAAATTCCGCATGGGCCGAGACTTTTCAAGCAACCTTTTGGACTGCCTTGCGTTATTAGGGACGGAATGCTAGTTATAATCCGATGAGGGATATTCCGTTCGATAGGGAGAAATAACGATGCCGACGAGATTCTTAAAAGCTTCGGCCCTCGCCGTTATGATCATGGTTGCGGCGCTCGGCTTCTATCAATACGCCGCGGGTCAGCCGGCCGTCCCCGCCACCGCGGCGGGTCAGAAGCTGGCCTTGCTCATCCAGGTCGTGAACTCGGGCGACCGCGGCCGGTTCCGGGCCTTCATCCAGGAGAACTATGACCAGGAATTCCTGGCCGTCGCTCCCCTGGAGGAGCACGTCAACATCTTGACCCAGGTCTATGACGGCAGCCGCGGCGTCGAGCTCAAGAAACTCGAGCGGTCGTCCGAACTCAGCCTGGCGGCCATCGTTCAGGAGAAGCTCACCGGGGGCTGGGCGGAATGGCTGGTCGACGTCGGGCAGGCCCCGCCTCACAAGATCGCGGGTCTGGGTTTCCGTCCGTCGCCCCCTCCGGCGGACCTGGCGCCCGCGAAAAAGATCACGGCCGCCGAGGCCGTCGCCGAGCTCGCCAAGTACATGGACAAGCTCGTGGCCGCGGACCTTTTTTCCGGGACGGTGCTCCTGGCCAAAGACGGACACCCTCTCTACGCCAAGGCTTACGGCCTGGCCAGCAAAAGCTTTGACGTCCCCAACCGTCTGGATACGAAATTCAACCTGGGCTCCATGAACAAGATGTTCACCGCCGTGGCCGTCGCCCAGCTCGTCGAGCGCGGTCTGCTGTCTTATGACGACCCGGTCGGGAAGTATCTCGGCCCGAATTGGGTCACGCCCGAGACGGCCAAGAAGGTCAAGGTCTATCACCTTCTGTCCCATACCTCGGGCCTGGGAAGTTATTTCAATGAGAAGTTCGACCGGTCCAGCCGCCTGCTCTTCCGCAAGGTCGACGATTATCAAACGCTCGTGGCCGACGACAAGCCCGCTTTCGAGCCCGGCACGAAGCGTCAGTACAGCAACACCGGGTTTCTCCTGCTGGGGGCCATCATCGAGCAAGTGACGGGCCGCAGCTATTTCGATTATGTCCGCGAGCACATCTTCCAGCCGGTGGGGATGGTCAACACGGATTCGTACGAGATGGACCGTCCGACCCCCAACCTGGCCATCGGCTACGAGAAGGTGTTCGGCCCCGACGGCAAGCCAGGTTTCCGCAATAATATCTTCGACCACGTGGTCAAAGGCGGCCCGGCCGGCGGAGGATTCTCCACGGTGGAAGACCTCCTCCGCTTCGACGTCGCCCTGAGGTCCAACAAGCTCCTCAAAAAGGAGACCCGGGAACTCCTGATGTCGGCCAAGCCCGAACTCAAGTCCCCCGGCTACGGCTACGGGTTCGGCCTCTCCGTCGATGAAAAACTCGGCCGGGTCGTCGGACACTCCGGAGGGTTCACGGGCATCAATTCCAACCTGGACATGTACCTCGACTCGGGCTACACGGTGGCCGTGATGTCGAACTACAGCAACGGCGCCCAGCCGGTCGGCCAGAAGATTCAAGATCTCCTGAGGTCGCTGATCTGATCCCCTCATTCCCCCGGCCGGTAAGGAGAGTTAAAAAAGTTCTTGAATTTAGTTTTTTCCCCGCTTGTGATAGGATGATTTCTAATGTCGCAAGTGGGGTGTTTCCGGAGATGCTGTATTTTCCCGCTCCTTGCCCTGCTCATTCCCTGTGCGCTCACGGCGCAAACCCTTCCCTTCGAAGTGCACGGTCTCAAGGAAGGCCTGCCCCAATCGCAAGTCACCTGCGTGGTCCAGGACGCGGAAGGCTACATCTGGGCGGGCACCTGGGGCGGTCTGGCCCGGTTCAACGGCGACCGCTTCACCAACTTTTTCGTCCAGGACGGCCTGCCCAGCAGCCGCATCCACGATTTGTTCGTTGATAAGGACCGCGTCCTCTGGATCGCCACGGCCGCGGGACTGGCCTTCTGGCAGGACCATCGCCTGGTCGCGGTCATCGACCGGGCGGTGAACACCGTGCACTGCCGGGCCCTGGCCGAGGACGCCAAGGGTCATCTCTGGGTCGGCACCGATCAGGGTCTCGTATTCCGCCAGAACGGGGTTTTTGTCCCGGTCCCCGATGACGGGCGGCAAATGCAGGGGATCGTTTACGGGCTCGTGGCCGACGGGGACGGGGTCTTGGCCGTCACGGCCCGCGGCCTCTTTCGCGCTTCCGCCGCCGGCCCGGCCGTGAAGATCCTGGGGCCCGATATCCCGGAGGGAAGGATGAGGGCGATCGCCCGCACGCCGGACGAGCTCTTCATCGGCAGCAATGAGCACGGACTCTTCGTCCAAAGCGGCGGCCGCTGGCATCCCGTCCCGGAAGCCGAGATGAAGGCTAAGAATATCTACCGGTTGACCGTCGGCGCGTCCGGCGCTTTCTACGTCGCCTCGCAGGATGCGGGCCTCTTCCGCCGGGCGCCGGGCCAGAAGTCGTTCCAGGAATTCTCCAGCGGCCAGGGCCTGCCTTCCAACGTCGCGAATTGCGCCCTCGAGGACAGGCAGGGCTACCTCTGGATCGGGACGGACGTCGGCGGATTGGCGCGCCTGCGAAGCATGGCCGTGGTCAATTATACCCAGGCCCACGGCCTGCCGAACTCCTGCGTTTTCAGCATCGGTCCGGCCTCGCAGAAGGGCGAGATCTGGTTCGCCACGCTCGGCGGCGGCGCCCGCTGCCGCGTTGACGGAGGAATCCAGGTCCTGGAGACGATCGGCGCCCGCGACGGCCTGACCGATAACCACGTTTGGAAGATCATCGTCACTCCTCAAGGCGAGGAGTGGGTTTTGACCGATAACGCCTTCCACCGCCGCGGCCCGGGCCAGCGGCGTTTCGAGCGGCTGCCCAAGACCTTGGCCATTCCCGACCAGGAGCTTTACAGCCTGTCCCTGGACGGCCAGGGCCGGGTATGGTTGGCCGGGACGGGCCATACGGCGAGCTTGGCCGTGCACGACCCCGCGGGCTGGCACGCCTGGAACACGTCGGCGGAGGGAAAGCCCCTCAGGCGCTGCAACGTCGTGGCAAGACGCCATGCGGGCGGAGTCTGGGTCGCCGTCGGGGACAGGATCGTCCGATCGGACGGGCTCACCGTGCACGAGATGGCCGACCGCCCGCCCCTGCCGGCGGGCATCGATATCATCGCCCTTCACGAAGACCGGCAGGGCCGGTTGTGGGCCGGAAACGACGGAGGCCTGGCCGTCAGGGATACCGATGGACGGTGGCGCCTGCGAAGCAATGAACCGGGCTATTCCTCAAGCCAGGTCTTTTTCATCGGCCAGGACCCCCAGGACACGATCTGGGTCGGGACGCCGAACGGCGTCCTTCGCTTCAAGTCTTCGGGGCGCATCGAACCCTTCGGCCTGGAAGACGGGCTGGCCGGACTGGAAACCAACCAGGACGGGTTCTATGCCGCGTCCGACGGGACCGTTTGGATCGGCACCGTGGACGGCGTTTCCCGCATCGACCTGAAACGGCTCAGGGTCTCGAATGTCCCGCCGCCGCTGATCGTGGAAGCGGCCGAGCTGCCCGACCGGGTCATCAAGTTTCCCAAGGCCCTGGACCTGTCCTGGCAGGAAAGGACCGTGACCTTCCGGGTGGCGGTGCTGGCCTACGGCGGCCGTCACGAAGCGGTCTACCGGGCGCGGCTGGAAGGTATGGAAACCGAGTGGCTGGTCTCGCGGCGAAGCGGGGGACTCCGTTACACGAACCTGACCCCGGAATCCCACCGACTTTTGCTCCAGGCCGCGTCCGAGGAGGGCAACTGGGGCAAAGTCCTGACCATCCCCATCGAGGTCAGGCCGCCCTTCTGGATCACCTGGTGGTTCCGAATCATCGGGCTGATCGCCCTAGCGGCCGCGGCTTTCGGCATCTTCCGCTGGCGCACCCACCTTCTCAGGCAGAGGGCCCGTGACCTGGAGCAAACGGTCGATGAGCGCACCGAAGAACTCCTCCTAGCCAACGAGGAGCTCGAGCGGCTGGCCACGCACGACCCGCTGACCGGGCTGTGGAACCAGCGGGTCATCATGGAACGGCTCAGCGCCGCCTTGCACCCGCCCAAGGACAAGCCGGGCGAACGCAGCCTGGGGCTGATCATCGCCGACCTGGATGATTTCAAGAGGGTCAACGACCAGCTTGGTCACCTGGCCGGGGATACCGCCCTGCGAGACATGGCCCACCTGATCGCCGACCTCACGCGGCAGTCGGATTCGGTCGGCCGCTACGGCGGCGACGAGTTTCTGGTCATCCTGATCGAAGCGGACCGCTCGGCCGTGGAATCCGTCGTCAAGAGGATCTCCGGCGTGAACTATACGGCCCGGAGCGGGGATCAAACGGTGACCGTCACGGCCTCATGCGGAGCGGTGACGGTCAGCGGCGAGGGCGTGGCGAACGAAGGCCAGGTCCTGGCCCTGGCCGATGAGCTGCTGTACCAGGCCAAGAGGTCCGGCAAGCACTGCTACCTGATCCGCGACCTGAGGCTGGAAAAACCCGGCCGCGGCTGACGGCGAAGCCGGCCAGCCTTCCCTATTCGGCCTCGCGGTGAAAACTGCCGCCGATGAACTTCAACCCGTCGACGATCCCCGAGCGCCAGTAGGGCCAGTCATGTCCGCCGTCGCGGACGCGGAGTTCGTTGGGCACCTTCCGGCCGAGAAGGATCTCGTGCAGGACGGCGTTGCCCTTGAACAGAAAATCATCGTCCCCGCAGTCGAGGTAGTAGCGCACTTTCTTCAGCGATTCCACGGGGAGCGACTTGGCCAGGTCGAGGGGGTTGTAGGCACGGAACTGGGCGTTGAGCCGAGCCGGACCGGCGAGCTTGTGCCCGAACAGGTCGCCGAAGAGCTCCTCGTAATGCGGCTGATCGAGTGAGACGACGGCTTCGTCCAGCCAAACGGCCGCGCTGAACGCGGCGCACGCCGCGAACAGGTCGGGATGGCGCAGGCTGTAGGTCAGGGCGCCCCAGCCGCCCATGGACAACCCCGCCACGCCTCGGTAGTCCCGGTCCGGGCGGGTGCGGTACGTCGCATCGATGTGGGGCAGGAACTCCCGGATGAACATGTCTTCGTAACGGACCTTGCCCTGGATGTCGTTGATGTACCAGGTGACGCCGGCGTCGGGCATGACGATGATCATGGGCGGTATCTCGCGCGCGGCGATGGCCCGGTCGGCGGCCAGGTTGACCTCGCCGAATTGGACCCAGGCGAATTCGCTGTCGGTATAGCCGTGGAGCAGGTAAACCACGGGGTAGCGCCGCGATGAGGCTTGATAGTCGGGGGGCAGATAGACGGCGTAGTTCACGTCACGTCCGAGGATCGCGCTGGAAAAATGAAGTCCTTCCAGGACCTGACCCTGGCTTTGGCCGAAACTCGGCATGATGGCTATAGACAGCAAGAGACTTGGAAGAAACCCGATCCCTCGTATTTTCATGGTCACCTCCGGAGCCCGTCACCCGCGATCAGGCGGCGACCTCATTGATTTTCAACCGGCTCAGGTCGGTCGTCCCGAGGCCGAGGTCGGCCGCTTTCTTGAGCATGACGATCTCCGACGCCGAGCGGCCGAGGAGGCCGGCGCCGAAGGTGTCCACGGCCACGACGTCCCGGCCCGCCACGATCTTCTGGGGTCGCACGAGCTCGCCCGGCCCGGCCGGCCCGTTGGTTCCCAGGACGACCGTAGCGTCGGCCAGGCACAGGTCAGGCTTGCGCAGGAGGTTGACGTCGGCGATGCATTGCGAGAGGAAGTCGACGTCGCCATAGTCGCCCTTGCTCCTTCCGGACCCGAAATGGAAGAAGCGGAGGGTGGGCTCGGTCAAGGCGCCCATGGCGTTCTTCAGACAGCAGGAAAAGCGCGTGCCGGCGTGGTCCTTGGCGACTGAGATGTTGATGGTGGTTTCGCACTCGAACAATTCCTTGATGACCCTGGCCTTCTTCAGGGCCGACCCCTTGACGTCCTTATCCACGAAGTTGCGCGAGAAAGGCTTCAGGCTTTTAATATCGTCGCCGAATTTCCGGGACTGGGGGCTCCGGTCCCAGATATCGGAGGAGGGCTCGAACAGCCAGATGATGTCCTTGGCGTCCGCCTCGCGGCACATCCGGATCACGGCCAGGACGATGTCCGTGTGGGCATGACTTCCGGGCAGTTTCCACCATTGGGGCGCGTTGACGAGCAGGCCGACCCGGCCGCCCTTGGGGACGAACTTGGACATGCCCCCCAAAAGGTCAACGGCCCGGCGGGTGTTAGCCAGATAGTCCGTGCCCTTGACCACGGCCAGGTCCGCGGCTCCGCCCGCGTCCTTCCCCAAAAGCCCGGACAGGCGATCCGGGCCGAGAAGGGCCGCGGCCCCGAACGTCAAACTCCCTTTGATGAATGTCCTGCGATCGGTTTTAAGCTTCATGAGTGTACTCCTTGAAAAGTTGTACTCCTAGAAAAGCACTGTAGCGCAATCCAGGGCCAAAGTCATCCGGGGCAAGGCCGGGGCGGCCGCCGACTCTCCTTCAAGAATCGACTCAAATATGGTATATGAGAACGGTCGCCTGGAGCCGGAGGGACAACGCCCGGAGTATAGTGGCCGCGGCCCGGCTCGAAGCTGACCCCAGAAGAGGCTTGCATGGCACATCAGCATTCCGCGAGGTCGGGTTATGACCGGCTCGTCAAACGGCTGAACAAGTTTCCCCAGGGCGCCCCTCCATCCGAAGTCCTGAACAAGATCCTCAAGCTTCTCTTCAGTGAAAAAGAAGCCTCGCTCGTGGCCCTGGTCCCCCTGAAGCCCTTCACCGCCGGGACGGCCGCCCGGGCCTGGCGGATGAGCCTGGCCGAGACCCAGAAAACCCTCGACGCCCTCGCCGGCCGGGCCATCCTCCTGGATACCGCCGGCCGCAAGAAGCATTACTATGTCCTGCCGCCGCCCATGGCCGGCTTCTTCGAGTTCTCCATGATGCGCTTGCGCGGCGACGTCGACCAGAGACTCCTGGCCGAGCTTTACTACCAGTACATCACGGTCGAGGAGGATTTCATCAAGGCCCTCTTCGTGGACGGCGAAACGCACCTGGGCCGGACGTTCGTCCAAGAGCCGGTCCTATCGAGCGATAACGCCCTCCACGTCCTGGACTATGAGCGGGCCAGCGAGGTGATCAAGACAGCCTCCCACCGCGGCGTCGGGCTCTGCTATTGCCGCCACAAGATGGGACACATCGGCAAAGCCTGCCAGGCGCCCATGGACATCTGCCTGACCTTCAACACCACGGCCGCCTCCTTGACCAAACACGGGTACGCCCGGTCCGTCGATGTCGCGGAAGGGCTGGACTTGCTCGCGCAGGCCTACGAGCATAACCTCGTCCAATTCGGGGAGAACGTCCAGCGGCGGGTCAGCTTCATCTGCAACTGTTGCGGCTGCTGCTGTGAGGCCATGATCGCCGCCCGTCGTTTCGGGTTTCTCGACCCGGTCCACACCACCAACTTCCTGCCCGTGGCGGATGCCGCGGCCTGCACGGGATGCGGGCTCTGTGTCGCCGCCTGCCCGGTCGAGGCCATGACCATGGTCTCGGCCAACGACCCGGCCCGCCTCCAGAAGAAAAAAGCCAAGCTGGAAGAGGGCCTGTGCCTCGGCTGCGGGGTTTGCGTCCGGGTCTGCCAAAGCAAGAGCCTCAAGCTGAAGTCCCGGCCGGAAAGGGTGATCACGCCCTTGAATTCCACGCACAAAGCCGTGCTCATGGCCATCGAACGCGGCAAACTCCAAAACCTGATCTTTGATAATCAGGCGCTGGCCAGTCATCGGGCGATGGCCGCGATCTTGGGCGTCATCCTGCGGCTTCCGCCGCTCAAGCAGGCCATGGCCAGCCGGCAAATGAAATCCCGCTATTTGCAGACTCTTATCGAGCGGCTGAAGCTCTGAGCAAGAGCACCCTGCCGGGCAGCTTGAACGACATCTGCCTTTGAGGAAGCGCGGAGATCATTGCTGCGATTCTGCCCAAAACCCTCTCCTCTTCCGGGGATGGCGCTTCGGGGCCTTCTATCCTTTGTTTAAGGATGATCAGAGAATCCGAATCCGGAACAATGATCAGGGAAACGCAATGAACGACGCCCTGTGATTCTCCTGGCGTGTCAAAGACGGCCTCAAGCTTCGGAGCGGCCGGGTTGCTGATATTGACCTTCGTGACGCCCGCCTTGCCATCCGAGATATGAGCCGAGCTGCCGCTGACGGCAACGGCGTTGCCGAAATCCTCGACCGGGAATGTGGACGCGACCTTGGACTTTTCAGGTTGGCTGATATCGACGATAACCAGACCTTCCGGTCCTGAGGCGATGTGGGCGTGGTTTCCCTGGACTGCCACATTATAGGGTTCGCCGCGAAGCCTCAGGGAGCCGACTTTGACCGGGGCCGTCGAGTTCCGGACATCCAGGATCTGAAAGCCCATATCGCTGTGGGCCTAGTGTACCGCAAAGCCGCGTGGGGAGTCATCTTGGCGCTTGGCCGCCCCGCCAACCGTCGGAGTGCGATGATTCAATGGCCAAGACGCCGTGTCTCCGTGAAACTGGAGGCCCGAGGGGACCTATGGTACACTGAGTGCGAACCCCTCGGCCAAGCGCGGTTTCTTGACATGAGAATCCTCCTGATCAATCCCAAAGCCCGCAGCCTAAAAACAACCCCCGCCCCGCCCCTGGGACTCATGTGCGTAGCGGCCATGGTCAAGGATCGACACCGGGTCAGGATCCTCGACCGGAACATCGGGGACCAGGATTTGGCTGCCGTCATTCAAGCCTTCGAGCCCGACCTGATAGGCGTATCGGTGCTGACCGGGCCAGCCCTGGGTGATGCCGTGGCCGTATCCCGAGTGGCCAAAAGGCGTGGAATCCCGATCGTTTGGGGCGGAGTGCATCCCAGCATTCTTCCGGAACAGGCGCTTTCCGAAGAGTACGTCGATTTCGTTGTCATCGGCGAGGGGGAGAGGACGTTCGAGGAGCTCGTTCATCACCTGGAAAAGAGCGGCGGCCGTTTCGAACGGATCCAGGGCCTCGGGTTTAAAAAAGACGGAACGGTCATCATCAACAAACACCGAAGTTTGATCAAAGACCTCGACGCCCTTCCCTTTCCGGCCTGGGACTTGATCGATGTCGGCCTCTACACCAAATATGAAATCGCCCTGGTCACATCGCGAGGCTGTCCCCACCGCTGCCGATTTTGCTACAACCCGGCGCTTCACAAAAGGCAGTGGCGGGCCCGTTCTCCCCAGTCCATAATCAAGGAGATTGAGTATATCCGGTCGCTGACAAACAGCAAAACCCGATCGCTCAAGTTCTATGATGACAACTTCGTCGTCGACCGAGAGCGACTCCGCGGCCTATTCTCACTCTTGCCCAAGGACTACGACCTGTTCCTGGAAGCACGGGTGAACTACATCGACCGAGAGTTCCTGCGGATGCTCGCCCCGTTCAGAAGCTGCCATATCATGACCGGCCTGGAAAGCGGCGACCAATCGATGCTAGACCGCATGCACAAGGATATCACTCTGGACATGGTCCACAGGGCCTTCCGGCTTTTCAAAAGATACCGCATCGCGACCTCGGCCTGCCTGATGGTCGGCCTGCCGGATGAGACTTACGGTCAGATCTTAAAAACGATCCGAATGGCCCTAAAACTCAAGCCGATGCGCTACAGTTTCTGTGTCTACTCCCCCCTGCCGGGGACGGACTGGTATGCGGAGTGCCTCAGCCGGGGATTGTTCCAGGCTCCGGCCACCACCGAGGGTTGGGCCCGGAAGGCCTTCACCATCAGGGGCCACAACGTCTCACGGGTGGGGACGTGGTTTTTATACGTCATCAACTATGGCTTCATGATCCTTTCCTTGCCCCGATATTTCGCCAGGGGAAGAGAGTCTGTTTTTTTTCACAAGCTGGATGATCTTCGAGTCACCTACGCCAGCAAGGTCAGAAAAATCTTCAAAAGATCCTCAGGGGTTGACACTGATTCACGGACCGCGCTATAGTTTTGGCAAAATCAGCCGAAAGTCTCACGCCGCATCAGGGATAAAAGTTGGCCGGCCGGAAAAAGAATGGCAATGGCCTTGGATCGAGAGCCGGATAAATTCCTGCCTTGATGCGCGAGCGTGGCCTTCGCTCAATTGAAGCATGAGATATAGCCTCCGCAACATTCCCAGCTTGCTCTTCAGTCCGGTGGGTCGGTCGCAGATAAAGCGGGGGGTGCTCCGCGTGGCGTGGCCCCTGACCTCCTCGCTCGCCCGGGTGTACAGGGAAGTGATGATTCCCCGGACGCGTCTGGTGGCTGTCGTGGGGACATTCGGCAAGACGACCACCACCCGCGCGATCGCCGCAGCGATGGACAATTGTCCCAACTCAGGATTGAGGGACAACCACCACAGCTATCTGGCCCAGATGATCCTGCGCACCTCTCCCGGACAGCGGGACCTCGTCATCGAGGTCGGCATCTCCAAGCCGGGGCAGATGGCTCCCTATGCACGCCTGCTGAAACCTGACGTGACGGTTGTCACTTCGCTGGGCAGCGAGCATCAGCGCTCTCTCGGCACGCGGGAGCGCGCCCGTGAGGAAAAAGCGGCCATGGTTCGAGCGCTCGGCCCGGAGGGGTTGGCCGTTCTCAACGGCGACGATCCCGATGTCCGCTGGATGGCCGGCCAGACCAGGGCCAGGATCGTCACCTTCGGGTTCAGTCCGGGTAACGACCTGTGGGCCAGAGACATACGGCTTGAATGGCCGAAAGGGACGGCCTTTGTGGTTGAGGCCGGCGGCCGGGCTCTCCCGGCGCGCATCAAGCTTATAGGCCGGCACATGGTCTACGCCGCCCTGGCCGCACTGGCCGTGGCTGCGGCGAACGGCATTCCGCTTGAAGAAGCACTGACGCGTCTGGCACGATTGAAGCCGACCCCAGGCCGGATGGAGCCTGTCTGGCTGGAGAACGGGGCCTGCCTCCTACGGGACGATTTCAAGTCCGCCTTCGAGACCTATGACGCCGCCCTCGATGTTTTAGCCAAAGTGCCCGCCCGGCGGCGAATCGCGGTCATGGGGGATATCAGTGAGCCACCCGGCAAGCAGGGTGAAGTCTACCGCCGGCTGGGGAGGACGTCCGGCGAGATCGCGGCCCGCGTCCTCTACCTCGGGGAAAAATTCGAGACCCTGGCCGTCGGCTGCAGGCAAGCGGGATTGCCGCGTTGGGCTCTCACCGATTGCCGGAAGAGCGTTCAGAAAGCAATCCAGGCCCTGGCCGGGGACCTTGCCGACGGAGACGTCGTGCTCATCAAGGGCAGAACCGAGCAACGGCTGGGGCGAATCGCGCTCGGCCTGGCCGGCCGCGAAGTCAGGTGCGACCTGAAGACCTGCTACGCTATGAGCACGCCTTGTGAGAGATGCGGCATGCTGGAGCGGGGATGGACCCGCTTCAAGCCGGCGGCCTGAATGACGCGCCCGGCGAGAGTCGCGGATGAACGAAAAATGAAGTCTGATCGCCGCCAAGCCGATCAGGGCCGCGCCGCCCGCAAGGGGAATTCAAGCCCGAAGTCGTCTGAGGGGCCGGGTCATTCGGAAGTCAGAAGCCGCGCGGACTCGGAGTACGTGTCGTTCTGGGACGCGACCTGCGACGAAATTCCCTCGCTCAAGGGAGCCCGCTCGACGGCCTACTACGGGGAATGCGAGCGCACCGTCCTGAGGGCTTCCATTCCCGATTTCCGCGATAAGCTCATCCTGAAGACCGACCTATGGAACGAAGCCAAGAGCACCGACATCCTGGCCTGGGCCGGAGGTCGCGGCGCCCGAGTCGTCGGAGTGGACATCTCCTGGCGAACCGCTTTAGAGGCCAAAAGGTCGTCGGACGTGTCGAAGGCCGGGCTTGTCGTTTCCGATATCCGGAGGCTGGCCTTTTCTCCGGGGGTTTTCGACGTTGTTTATTCGATGGGAACGATCGAGCACTTCCCGGAGTATCGCACCGCCCTTTCCGAGCTTTATGAGGTGCTTCGGCCGGGCGGCATCGCCATCGTGGGAGTTCCCAACAAGCTCGACCCTTTCCTGCGTCCGGCGCTGGTTTTTGTTCTCAATTGTCTCGGCCGCTATCCCTATGGCCGCGAAAAGTCCTTCACGCCCCAAGCCTTGTGCCGCACGATCCAGGCCTGCGGGTTTCGGGTGTGCGGCCGGACGGGCGTGCTGTTCATTCCGGGCTGGTTGCGTCTCCTCGACCTATGGTGCCATACCCACCCCTCGGCCATTGGCAAGGTTGTATCTTCTCTCGTGCTTCCTTTTGCCTGGCTCTATCGGACCTTCCCGGGAATCAGGAAGCTCAGCTACTTGACTGTGGTGATCGCCAAGAAATAGGCCGGACTATGCCGTCCACCCGGGATGCGCCGGTCCCTGCGGATTCATTTTAGGATGAGGAGTGAATCCGAATCCGGGACAAGGAGCAGGGAGACACAGAGGATGACGCCCTGTGATTCTCCGGGCGTGTCAAAGACGGCCTTGAGCTTCGGAGCGGCCGGGTTGCTGATGTCGACCTTCTTGACGCCCGCCTTGCCGTCCGAGATATAGGCCGAGCCGCCGCTGACCGCCACGGCGTTGGCGAAATCCTCGACGGGGAATGTGGACACGACCTTGGGCTTTTCAGGCCGGCTGATATCGACGACGACCATACCCTCAGGTCCCGAGGCGATGTAGGCGTAGTTTCCCTGGACGGCCACGCCAGAGGGTTCGCCGCGAAGCCTCAGGGAGCCGACTCTGACCGGGGCCGCCGGGTTCCGGACATCCAGGATCTGAAAGCCCATATCGCTATGGGCCAGGTAGGCATAGCCGCGATCGACGGCCAGGCCGTAGGCGAACCCGGAGAACTTGTAATCGCCCACGATCTTGGGGTCGGCCGGGTTGGCCAGGTCGATGACGTACAACCCGCCCAGGTCCGCCGTCAGGTAGGCCATTTTCCCCTGGACCACGATCGTGCGGGGCACTCCGGCCGGCACGCGCAGGGCCTGAACGAGGGCGGGGCTCGAGAGCTTCTTCAGGTCGAAGACCCGGACGGACCAGCGGTCGGTCACATAAGCATGATCGCCGCCGACGGCGAGCCCCTGGACGCCGCGGAAGATCTCGGTCGTTCCCTTGGAGACCGGGCGAGGCGGATAGCCGATGTCGAGGACTTGCAGACCCGATAACTCGCCCACGGCCAGGACGAACCGGCCGTACACCGCGGCCGCCACGATCGAGCTCGGCGTGAAGTACATCCCGGCCACCGTCGGCTGGGCAGGCGAGGCCAGGTCCGTGAAAAAGATGCCGGAAAAATAATCGACGACGGCCAGCCGGCCCTGGTGGAGGACGACCCTCCAGCTCTCGTTGTACATCGTGTACTTATTAATGGAAAGAGAAACAGGCGAGGCCGGATGGGAGATGTCGTAAACCTGGTAGCCGCCGTCGTACAGGCTCCCCACGCAGAGGAACTTGCCTTCGGCTGAGACGCTGCGGCAATACCCGGAAGCCGTGAGCGTGCCCGCCGGACGCGGAGAGGCCGGGTCGTGAACATCGATGACCCTGAGCCCGGAGGCGCCGTCGGCCACATAGGCCGTATCGCCGGAGAGAGTGATCCCTTCGGCCGTCCCCTCGAGCGCGAGCGCGCCGGCCGATTCGAGCCGGGCGGGGTTTTTCACGCTGATGACCTCAAGCCCGGCGGTGCCGTCCGCCACATAAAGCAGATCGCCCTTCAGGGCCAGGCTGGAAGCCTCCCCGCTGCTTTTCAAGGTCCCGATGAGCTTGGGCGCGGCGGGGTCGCTGACATCGACGGCCAGGACGCCGGCCGGTCCGGCGGCCACGAAAGCCCGGTCCCCGGACACGATGACTTCACGAGCCTCTCCCCCGGTCTGCAGGGCGCCCTTCAAGACGGGCGATTTCGGGTCTGTGACATCGATGACCCTTAAGCCTTGAGCGCCGGCGGCCACGAACGCCAAGCGGTCCTGAACATCGATGCCGAACCCGCCGCCCAGATAAAGTTGAGACAACCGGGCCGGGTTCTTGATGTCGGTCAGGTCCAGGATGACCAGGCCGTTGCCGAAGGCGCAATAGGCCAGCGTGTCCTGAAACTTGATATCGTGCGCCTTGGTCCAGAGGGCCGAGCCGACATAGGTCAGCTTGGGGACGTCGGCCGCGGCCAAAATCCATCCGCGGGTCAACGTCACCGAGAACAGGACGCCGAGGAAGATATTCTTTCTCCGGGAATTCGGTTTAAACATGGTCACTCCCTCGATGAGCCGGACGGGGCGGCTCAGATCAGGATGTCATCGGCCCAGCCCAGCTTGATGAGCTCGATCTTGGCGATGTCGCTCGTGCCGATGCCGTACTTCGTGTCCGCGATCTGAATGTGCTTGGGGACGGGCGGCAGTTCCTGCCCGGGGCCGAGCTCGATCCGGCGCTTGGCCATGAGCAGACGCAGGCCGATGGCATCCACCGCCACGGGGTCCTGGCCGACGATCAGGCCCTTGTAGTTCCAGACATAGCGGCGGCTGAAGTTGT
>Ga0315281_10004862_pt1 | contig 19388 bp, 28 predicted proteins | sample YL17G07_0_MG_FD_204540 | JGI IMG/M metagenome (GOLD analysis project Ga0315281, IMG submission 204540) | Sediment microbial communities from Yellowstone Lake, YNP, Wyoming, USA - YL17G07_0 | ecosystem: Environmental > Aquatic > Freshwater > Lake > Sediment | place: USA: Wyoming | collected... | reverse complement strand
TTGCGAGTGCAGATCCTCGCCGTAGCCGTTGAGCGCGGGAATCGTTCGTGCGATGCCCTGCCCTTCCCAATACGGGTGATCAACCGGGCTCGCGGCGTAGCCAGCGAACTGCGCGTCGCCGAATCCACCAAACGCACCGTACTCACCATCGGTCACTCCGGGTGAGGGAATCGTGTAACCCTTGAGCATCGACATTTGATTTCCTTCACTTCTTGAAGAGGACACCGAGAGCGCCGCCGACAGCTGCACCGATGGGACCCCCGATGAGGAAGCCAGCTCCGGCGCCAGCGAGGATCGGTATGAAGCCACTGTCTGCTGCGGGATGCTTCGCGTGCTCCGCTTCGATCGCGGCGAGGCGTTCCTGCTCGGCCTTCGCTGCTGCGAGATCGGCGTCTGCGCTGCCACCTCCTCCACCACCACCACCACCACCACCACCTCCTCCGTCTGAGCCACCACGAGAACGCGCAGCAGCTTCCTTTGCGGCGGCCTCGGCTTGTGCGCGCTCGATCGCTGCCTGCTTCTCTTTCCACGCTGCCATTTCGGCTGCGCGTCGATCGGCATCGGCCTGCGCTTGCAGGTTGAGTCCAGCCTTCGGGTCGGGGGCAGGGGTACCAAGCGTCAGAGACAAACCCGTGCCGCCCGTGTTCGGAGTGTTTCCGTTGGTCGCGGGTACACCACCGCCGATCGCGATCGGGGTGCCGACTGCTGTGGTGCCAATCGTGACCGGCGCGCCTCGGCCAGAGGAGACGTCGCGCTTGACGCCGCCACCTGCCATGCGTCGCCCAACGTCACCCTTCGCGCCGCGCGCCGCAGCCCGATCGCGAGCAACCATCGCGAGAGCGTCTGCGTCTACCTTCTGTTGACACGCAGCTCGCGCTGCGTTGCTGGCTTCGGTCGCTGCTGCGTACCCGGCCCCGTTCGCGATTGCGTTGGAGTACGCGGTGTAGGCGGCTGCTTCACAGTTCTCAGAGGCAGCACCAAAACTGACATGTCCGAAGTACATTTGAATTCCCTTTCACTTCTTGGAGAGGAAGGCGAGAGCAGCGCCACCGACGATCGCACCGACAGGGCCGCCAATGAAGAATCCTGCGCCAGCACCAGCAAGCACCGGGGCAAGGCTACTCGACTGCTGAGCGACAGGTGCGGGACCAGCATGCGGAGGGAGCCCCGGAACCGGCGTCGCGGTCTTCGCTGGCCCCTTCGTCAGCGTACCCTGCCCAGCGGTCATGAAGGCCTCACGCTGCTGAGCGATCGTCGCCTTCGGTGTGGGCGTAGTCTGAAGGCCCGGAAGGATCGCGACCGTCGCGTTCGTTGGCGTCGTGTTGAACCCATGGGCGCCGGGGCCTGCCTTGATCCCGAGGGCGTGTCGAGTCACACCGTCGATCTGCAAGCCGACCTGCACCACAACTGCCGCAGTATCCACGACTGTGACCTTGATTCCACTCAACTGCCGCAGCAGGTCGTCAACTTCTTTGATGACGATTCCAGCCTTGTTCATGAAATCGCTGATCGCATTGATGACGAGATCGATCGCATGACCGATACCTTCGGCCTTGTCGACCATGGCTTGCACAGTCGTGGCTTTGACCTCCATAGCTGACTTTGCCATCGCAAGAGCCGCTTGCGCGTCTTTCTTCAGCAGGGCGAAGTAGGTGAGCGGACGGAAGCCGAGAAGCGCATCGCCGATGTTGTCGACGATCATGTCAGCGCTCGTGCGGGTTTGAATTCCCTTCGCGATAATCTCCGCGATCTGGAAAATCTCCGACAGCAACCCGGTGACTTTTTTCATATCAGCCTGAACCGCGTCGCTTGGGTCAGCACTGAGTGCGTCTGAAATGGTCTTGAGGGTCGTCGACAGTAAGTCGAAAACAAGCGCGAACCCCTGCTCTGGGCTGTTGGCGATCGCGAAGAGGTTGTCGACAAGCTGTCCGCCGCTCTTCGCCATGAAGATGATGATCGCTTTACCGACTGCGGATGCGACGTTGTTGATTTCTCCAGTATCGATCTGAAGCTGCGCTGACTTCTGTACGATCAACGCGATGCCGCAGCCGCCCGGAATGCCGAACCCGCATTTCGTGAGGTACTCGACGGCGAACTTGCCCATTTCGCCAATACCTGTCCCCGCGACCTCCCAGATCTCCTTCACCGGATCCTTCCCCTGTCGGATGCACGATTCCGTCGCTCCGGGGATGAGAAATACAGGCGGACCCGTGAAGGTCATCACGGTGGCGTACGCCGCGCCCGCCAGCGGGATGAGTTGGATCTTCGCCATCAGGATGCCGAAGAGTGGAGGATTCCGCCAGAAGGTCTGCCAGAGCTTGAGGGGTTCGTACGCAGTGAGATCGAGTTCAAAGAAACGCGTGACGTCGTAGAAAAGGCCTGCACCCCGCTTCGGAATGTGCCGAGCCGCAGCGCCTGCGTCGGTCCACGGAGCGAGGCCGGTACCGGGCATGAAAGGGCCAGTGAACGGCATCGTCAATCCCGGGATCGTCGGATGCGGACAGCCGTCCGGCGCCATACAGAAATTCGAAACGCACTTGAACCAATCCGACGTCGGCTGGAGGTTCCCGTAAATTCGTACCGAGTAGGCGGCGTTGTGCTGACGCGCGTAGCTGGAGACGTCACGTGCTGCGCTCTCCAACGTGGTGTTCGGAAGGCTGTCTCCGGTGTTCAGGTTCTTACACTGTCCGTTGATGCACCGAATCACCGCCGTACCGCCCGACATGAAATCGTTCACCTCGGCCAGCTCGATGAACATGCAGTCACAGTAGCCCTTCCACGCGTTGACAACGCCGATCGCGTCACCACGCGCGTCGGCTGCCCAGTACGCGGCGTCGAACTCTGTGACTTTGCACTCTCGACCGGGGATGCCGAACGCTTGGGCCATGTGCGCAGCATGCCGAAAGAGGGCACGCCGCGCGAGGGCAAACACTGCGTAAGAGTGTGCAACCTGCCGAGGCTATTTCGGAGGCGGGAGCTTGGAGATCCCGTAGCCGATGAAGCCTCCAGCGACTGCCGCGCCAACGACGATCAGCACGAAGACAGCCGGGTGCATCTGCTTCTTCACCTCGGATTTCAAGTCTTCGTTTTCAGCGTAGCAGGCTGAGATCGCTTTGGCGATCGCGATGCGCTCTTCGTCTGAGCCCCGGAGAGGCAGCAACCTCACCGAGTAACCGCCGTCGGTGGAGATCTCAGTTGGTGCATCGGACTCTTGCGCCTGTGCGCCGAACGCGAGAAAAACAACGAGGGCGATTGCCCTTGTCATTTCTTCACCGCAGCAGCAACGACGACAGGAGCCGGAGGCACGGGAGCGACGACGATCGGAGCGGCAGCAGGCAGCAACGCCTGCATGATCCCGTGCACGTCGAAGCCGGGAGGGAGGGTGAAGCCGACGCCCTGAAGCGCCTTCGTGATCACTGCGTTCGCCTGATCGACCGACGTCACGTCGGCGGCGGCGATCGCACCCTTCGCCTCGGCCTGTGCGATGAGCACCTCCCCGCTCTTCGACGTGAAGATGTACCCGCCCGCGAGAGTGAGGATCGCGAGCGCGAGATTCTCGGAAATGCCGAGCTTCGCTTGCATGGCGGCGAGTGCCATCGCGATGAGGGGAGTGAGGAAACGCTTGAGGCTTGGATCGAGGGTCGGCATGAGGTACCTTTCAAGTACGGGGTGATTGAGCGTGCGTGTCCTGATCGTTGACGATGACTTGAGTCTCGCTGAAATGCTGGCGCGCGTAGTGGCGTATTTCGGCCACACCGCCGTAGCATGCTCGGATACGTCGGAGGCGATCGAGAAGCACGCTCTCCGGCGTTTCGACGCTGTGATCTCGGACTACATGATGAGCCCCATCGATGGGATCGCCGTGCTCGCTGCCTTCGCGCACACCGACACTTACCGGATTCTCCTCACGGCAAGCTACGCCACCAGTGAAATGTCGAATGGGCTGGCAAGCGGTGTTATTCATACGGTACTCACGAAGCCAGCGACCCTTGCGGATCTCAGCCGCGTCCTTTCCGAGGCCCAGCGCTGACGATTCGCTGCATGTCCTGCTTGAGGCGATACTCCAGCTGCTTGATCTCCTCTTTGAATTCTGTGCGCAGTTCGGAGATCTCTTTGTCCTGTGCGGCTGCACGCGCTTCAACCTGTCGAATCATCGTGTCGAAGGCGCCGCGCAACGCGTTCATGTCGTGCTTAAGGCCGATGAGCGACTCAGAAATCGAACGCTCTGCCTTCTGCGCTTCCTCCAGCTTCGACTGAAGTTCTTTCTTGTCGTCGTCCTCGCGTTGGACAACCCGGCCGCCGAGCCATTTCACGAGGGCAACAACGAGCGCGCTTGCCCCCGCTGTTCCTCCGATGATTCCGCCAATGTCACCGACGCTAAGATCGCTCATGGATAGGTAACCGCCCCGCCGTCATTCCAAAGGGTGATGAGGTTCGCTTGGGAGAGTACCCGATTCCAAACTCCAACTTCGTCGATGCTGTTCTGGAAGACGCCCGCATTCCCTGCGGCGAAGCCGATGTCCCTGAAACTGAACGTCCTTCCGGGTCGAGCAGAGCAGGTGGTGTTGTAGGCACCGTCGATGTTCAGCGACAGGTTCGGATCGTCGAACGTGACGACGATGTTGTGCCAGCCGGTTGAGACTGTGCGTGTGCCAGCGGCACCACCTCCAGCCTCCCAGCAGCTGCCCAACGACGAGTCGAACAAGTTGAAGCTGTACAACTGCGCCCCTACTGAACTCTGGTACACCGACATTTTCATGGCGCGCGCTAGCGTGGTGTCGTACGCCAACCAGAAACCCTGCACGCCGTCGAGCGATGTCTGCTGCGTCACGTAGACCCACGCGGATACCGTCCACGTTGGACCCAGAACGATTCCGCCGCCGTCGAAGCCGGGGATAATGGCGCCAGACTGCTGCGTGAGTGGCCGAAGGCCTTGGTTGATGATGCCTGCGTCGTTCGTGTAGATGAAATCAGCAGCTGTACCGGAGTCGATGCCGTCGTAGACCCCGGACTGATCCTTCGGGTTTCCGTCAAGCTTGTAGTAGGCGAGGAGGTTGGCGAAGAGCGCCGGGGCCGCAGGTGTCGCAGGGCAGTTGGTGAACGGATACGCGAGCCCTGCACCCGAGTTGTAGAGCGACGTGACTTCAGTGCTCGTCAGTGCGCGCGCCCACACTCCGAGCATGTCAATCGAGCCGTTGTAGGGGAAGAGTGGGGCCCCAATCTTGGTGGGCATGCAGCCAGCACCGAGGCCAGTCGCTGCCACTGCCGTCTCCGGCGTGCCGTTGATGTAGAACTGGTATTGATTTGTCGGAGTGCCCTTGTAGACAATGACAAGGTGCGACCACGCACCAGTTCCGATAGTCGTGGTGCTCTGGCGATCCGTCGCGCTGAAGTAGAAATCAGTGGCCCCAGTGCTGCGTAGATACAGGCCGCAGGTGTCATCGACGTTCGTGAAGAGCCCCTCGTAGTTGCCTGCGAGCGTCGTCGGCTTGACCCAGACCGCGATGGACCAACTGTCGCTGACAGAGGAGAGCAGGACACTACCCGCCAGCTGGTCGTATCCACCGTTGAGCGAGAGTGAATACCCGCCGTCAGTCTGCGGTGTCGCTGTGGTGAATGAGGCCGTCGGAACGAGAGTGCCGCTGAAGGTGGTATCGCTGTTGTTTCCTGCATCTTGGTCGAGGTTGAAAAACGCGATGAGTCGCCCCGCCCCAGCCCCCGCGTCGATGCAGGTGCTGCAACTTGTTCCGGTCACCACGCAGGATGCCGCCGCAGAGGCAGAGGCGGCAGGGAGTCCCGAGAACCAATTGGTCCAGCCCAGCTGGGGATTCCCGCTCACCGTGGCTACCGGGCTGAACGGCAGTCCAGACCACCCGCTCGCGCTGGCCGCAAACGCGAGAACAAACGCGAACGTGAAAGCAGCAAGGACACGACGCGGAATCACGGCCCGCACTCCGAAACCGTGACGTAGTTGCTCACCCCGATACACTTGACCGGCTGACCGTATGAATTCGCAAACGGAACGCCGTCACCGACACCGAGAACCTGCCCCGGCGATCCAACGGTAAGGGTTGGACACGTTCCGTCATTCCGACAGCGCACGTTTCCGCTCGTGTTGTCCTTTGAATTGATCGCCACGATGTAGAGGCGTGGGTTCAACGTGCCGATCGTCAGGCAACCACCGTCCATGACGACCACCGTTTCCAGATTCGTCCCGCAGATGTACGGGAAGTCAGCGACCTTGAAGATGTTCGAGGGCGTACCGCCGTCAGCCGGGAAGACCGGGATTGGCGCTGTCACAGACCACGGGCCCTGTACCCCGGGCTTGCCTTGATCGACCTTGCTCTGCGCGAGGGTGATCGAAGCGACGAGAACGACGAGAACGAAGAGGACGGCGTGTTTCAAAGAATTCATGTTGCCTTTCAAGGGCCGCATTCGTACGCGGAGACGTAGTTGGAGGTGCCGATGCACTTCACCGCTCGGCCTCCGGGGTTGCTGTACGGGACGCAAGCTCCGACAGCGAGCACGGTGCCCGGTGCACCAGCATCGATGATCGGGGCAGTGCCATCAGCCCGACAGCGCACGACGCCAGTGGTGTTGTCCGAGGTGTTGCATGCGACGATGTAGACCCGGGGATTGAGCGTTCCGATGGTGATCGCGCCGCCGTCCATCACGTACGACGTTTCCCTTGAGGTGCTGCTGCAAATATAGGGGCTCGCGTAGACACTAGAGGTGTTGATCGGGTAGCCGCCGTCGGTCGGCCACGTTGCGATGCCGGTGCTGACCAGCAGATCGCCGTCCGTCGGATCGACTCCAACGTTCGTGTAGACGCCTTTCGCCGAGGTACCGACGAGCACCGAACGCGTGAGCACCGCAAAGGAATCGTCAGTGAGGGTTCCGAGCAGTGGGTAGTTGTTCATCCCGTTGCCGCTCGCATGGAGCGTGGTTCCGAGGCGAAAGTACGCCTGCGCTGCGAGCCCGTTGGTGTAGACGACGCGAAAGTACCGGGCGCGGATGTTGAACGGAACAGCGCGCGCTGTCGCAGCGAGGATGTTGATCGATTCTACCTTGTCGGCGTTGATGCCGTCGGGGCTCCACTGAAACTTCATCCCGCTCGCCGCCGAGGCGACGTTTGAAATGACGGACACGGTGATCACCGAGTAGTCCTTCACGTCACGCCACACGCCCGTGAAGGTCGCTCCACCACCAAGTGGCGTCGTTGAGGAGTTCCCCGGATCGGCGACACCCGCGAGCGTCGTCTGGAGGTAGACGATGCCGCCGTCGGAGAGCGTGGTGATGCCAGTCACCGGCCAAGGGCCCTGCGTCCCCGGCTTGCCTTGGTCGACCTTTGACTGAGCAAACACCAACGACGCGCACAGCATTAAAATGGCGGCGATCGATTTCATGTTCACTCCCTGAAGAGCTTGCGAATGATGAGCTGCGTGACGATCGAGACGGTGACCGAGAAGACCACCATCTCAAAGAAGGTCTTCGGCGGCCCCATGAAGGTCGCAGTCGGAGGCTGCGCACTTCCCGACTGCTGGAGCTGCTGGAGCTGATCCTCGGAGTATCCGTAGAAGCGCATGAATCACTCCCCCCGTTTCGCGGTACAACATGCCGGGTCCTTCGCCTCGGGCGCTTCGTCGAACGCGATCTTGAGCTTACGCTTGCCGGGCTTTCCGCCGCGCTTCTCCCCGGCCCCGGCCTCAGCCTCAGCCTGCGCCTTGCGCTGAGCCTTCGCGATGTTGCCGAAGGCGTTGAACATGTGATCCCAGAAACCGGGCTCGTTGTCGTTTCCGTTTTCGTCGCTCATGCGTCGCTCTCCGAGAATGCCATCCGCATTCGCAGCTTCGGATCGGCATCGATCATCGCTCGCGTCACGGCCGTCCCGAGCACCGGGTGCACGCCCACGACTTCATCGGGGCCACTCGCGACCACAGCCTGCGGAGCGGACGCCGTGCCACCCTGCTGGAGCTGTGCCTTGAGTCCGGCGATCTCCAGCTGCTGCGCGTTGAGTGCTTTGATCAGCTGCGTGAGATTGGCCTGCGTCATCTGGACAAGCTGGTTGAACTTCGCTTCCAATGCGGCGACGCGTGCGTGATGGTCCTGCAACATCTGCATCGGGTCCATGGGGTCCTTTCAGGTGAGGCGCAGCTTGCGCCGCTTGCGACGATACCCTGAAACGGCTCGCTGCTGGGGCAGAAAACGCGTGACCACGAGGTAGGTGCCGAGCAAGGCGGCGCCCCCGATGATGTAAGGCATGTAATCGAAGGTCTTCTCGACTCCCGCTTTGAAACGGGCGAGGAATTCCTTGACGTCAGCCCATGTCCCCGAAAACGCGGCCATGAGGGACGAGCCAGCGGACGAATTCAAATCGCCAAGCATCGAAGCGATCGTGTCGACGTAACCCTTCGTCATGTTGAACCAGCGTTCGGGGTCCAGCTGACCGGCGTAGACACGAGGCATCGCACCGACAACGTTCTGCTCGAACGCGCCGCGAAGGGCGATCAGTGAATTCAAAACCGCTTCACGACTGATGCTCGTGCTTCCGATTCCGAAGGTCGAGAGGGCAGCCGAAAGGGCCGGAAGCAACGCGTCAGCAAGGTTGCTCGCTTGAATTCGTCCCTGCGCCGTAAGGAACGCTGCACGAATCGCGGCGACGGTCGCCTCCATCTTCGCCTGAAGGAAGACACGCTGAGCGTCCGGCATCGCAGTGAATGAGCCGAACCCCGAAGGCGAGCCGATCACTTCACCCTCGACGACGACGTCACGCGGCGGCCTGCCGTACCCTTGCCGACGCTGCTGCTCGTAGATCGAATCGAAGGGCATGACTCACAGCTCCCCGTAGCGGATGATGTCCACGTACTTTTCGACGAGGCCGCCCGTCACATCGACCGGGATCATCGCGCCGATGATCGACGACAGGCGGAATGCTTCGACGGGAAGAAACTGAAATTGCCGCTGCGTCGCGAAATTCGCAGACGCAACGCTGGCCCACACTCCCCAAGCCACGTCGTACGCGACCGGGACAGCCGTGAGGCTCTCAATGCCGTCTGAGCCTTGCGCGAATTCAGTCGAACCGACGAAGTACATTCGCATCGTCTCAGCCGCAGCGAGATCAGCGCTGAGTGCCATCGCGATGCGAGTCGGCTTCACTGAGAGGATCGGGCTGCCAGCTTGCGGAAGCGCATTCGTCCCGCGAACAGCGCTCGCCCACGGGAATGCGATCGGCCAGTTCTCACGGATCGCACCAGCCGCAGGAACAGCCGCAGGAGCGAGAATGAGCGCACGCTGCCGATGAAAAATCAACTCGGAGCGATCGATCCAATCCACTTCGGCGTCAGCTGTGCGGAAGACGATGAGAGTGACATTTCCGCCGCCAAGCCACCCGAACGGAAGGCCGTATTCGAAGCCCGAAAACCGTCCGTCGCGCTGCTTTTCGTCCCCGTTCGGACGGACGATCATCCCGGGCTTCAGGTAGATCACTCCTGAATCGCCGGACTGCTCGCCTTTGATAAATCGGATCGCGACCGGAGCCTGCGAAGAGGGATGCAACCCCACAGCGTACCCGGCAAGCGCGATCGGCTTGAGGGTTGACTTGACGATCTGCTCGCCCTGCGGCTGATTCAGGATCGCCTTCTCCAGCAGCGTGTTGTCGAAATACGACTGGTACGGGAACACGTCGGTGATCTGAATGCTCGGAGTCACCGTCTTTCCGGTGACGGCTTGCCCACGAATGCCAAGATCTTGAATTGCTGCGACCATGGACCTGCTCCTTACCCGAACGTTCCGGGGGTTTGAATTTCGCGATAACCGTGCATCGCGACGGCAGTGAAACCGACCCCATCGAGAGCTGCGGCACCAGAAGGAATTGAAGCTGTCTCCAGTTCCAGCCGGATGAAGGCGCCGGGTTGAAGGCACGCACTGACGGGCAGAATGCCGCGATCAGATGGGAACGCGAGCCAGAACGGAATCTGGTCGCGCACCAACAACGTTCCGTTGCTCAGCGCCATCTGGACTGTCATGTCGACGGGCGTCGGACCGCTCTGCTCTCCGTTGTTGTTGGTACCGACGAACTGCGTCACGTGAAGCGGGACGTCGTTTGAATTGACGAGATCGTTGTCGCCAGAAACGAAACGAGTCGCAGCCGTGTTGCACTGCGTCTCCGTCACCCACGGGATGTTGATCGACCCGGGAATCGGGAAATTGTTCGGCAGTGAACGACCAACGACCGACGCGATCAACGCGGGCACTGAGCCAAGCCCGGTGTCACCGGGGAAAACCCCCTGCCGCTTCACGTTGATCGTCAGCTGTACGAGCGGGGGCACGTAGAGAGGACGCGGAAAATGCCACGTCAACCCGGTGTCGCCCTGCGGCCCTTGGAGGTTGTCGCCCTGTGCCCCTGAGCCAAAATACCTCGGCGCAAGAGCCCCCAACGTCACGTGCTTGTTCGTGAGGGGAATCGACCCGAGCAACACCTCAACCGCGATCGCACACGCTGTCGTGAGTGTGAGATCGACTTGGTTCGCCCCTTTGAAAGCGAAGCGAATCTGATCGATCAGCATCGCCGTCTTGTTGGGGTTGTAGATGTCGAGCGGAATCGACGACCCAACCGAACTGATGAGGGGAAACGGGCCGATCTCCGTCTGAAGAAGAAGCGGCGACAGGGTGTTGTTTTTCACGGAGCCTCCGAACGGTACCCGACGAGTCCGATGTTCGTGATGTAGCTGAACCCGGCGCCGATCGCTCCGATGTTCACGGTAGTCATCTGCATGTTGAATTGTTCGCGCGAAGACAACTCGCGGCCAAACGTCCACGCGTGGCGGGACGGATCGAACACGTCGCCGATTGCGACGAACTTGTTGGTGATCGCGTAGCCACGTGAATCGTTGATCTTGATCGTCTCGTACGGATCAGCCGTGCTGGCGATCTGCCCGAGTGCGCTCGCTTCGTTGTACTGCGCGAGCGGATTGGCGGCCTTTGAGATGTACGTGCGCTGAGTGAAACGCTGCACATGCGCGGGCTTCTTGAACGGATTGCGGAACTTCGTGGTGCTGTCCGCGTACGACGTTGCCATGTCCTTGGTCCACCACGCGAGCCACGGTACCTCACGCGACTTGGCGATGTAGCCCTGCGGCACGAGGCGGCCGACGTACGTCACCGTCACCGTCACTCCCGTACTGCCGAGCAACGCGAGCGTCGCGAGTGAGACATTCGCGAGCACCACGTCACCTGCGGGCATGAAGAGCGGCTTGGGCAACATCCAACGGACAGCCGCAAAATTCCGGTTGTCGCTGGTCACGCTGGCGTTGACCTGTGCCCTGCCGTAGTCCTGCCCAAACATCGGCGCGAGCAGCCCAACCGGAACGGCGTCTGTCGAGAAGTAATACTTCCCGGTTTGAAAAAGGATGCTCACGAGCCCAGAGAGGCCGGTGATGCCGCTGTTGGTGGCACCAGCAAACGGCTCCGTAAACATCGATACCCGGATCTCGTCGATGAAATACCCAGTGCGGAAGCCGCTCTGGAGGGTCTGCGCGTTGAGCACAGCCGACTTGCCGGAGGTAAGCGTCGTCTGCGCCGAAAAAACAACCGGAGCGCCAGCGAGCTTCGGGTTCCTCGGGTTGTGAATCGGCGACTTCCCGAGGATGAGCTTCGGGAAATGGGGAAAGCCGGGGCGAATGGTGGTCACGGTGTACCTCGGAGCGAAGCAACATCAACATCGCGGTAGCCCACCACGCCGACACTGAATTGTCCGGTCGCGATATTGCCAGCGTCGACTGTCGCGCCGACAGCGGCGATGTTGACCTGCACCCGGTAATACTCCTGCGGTGCCATTTGCCATCCGTCGAGGATATCCCACGATCGCCAGTTGACCGGAAATACACCGTCGAACGGCACGGGCGTTCGAATCAAATCGAAGCCCCGAGACGACCGCATGCGAACTGTCGAGAGGACCTGCCTGAATTCGGCGAGATCTTCGTAGATGTAATTCGCCTGCGTGCCGGAGACCGCCAGCAGCCGCAGCGAAGTGCAACGCCCACTCAACCGACTCAATTCCAGCGGCACACCGAAGGGATTGAGCACGTCGAGATTCGACGACACCGATTCAGACTTGGGCTCGTTGGCTTGGTAGGTGAATGCCTTCGATTCGAAAGAGGCGGCCCACGGAACCTTCGTCTTCCTCGGCTCGGGCTTCGAATGATCCCACGTCCGGCAGATGTAGATGACGTCAACCTGCACCGGAAAAGGATTGATGCCAAGCGGTGTGAAAACTGCGGTCACGACTCGTCCGGCCGGGATGAAAAGTGGATATTTCAAACGCCAGTCGTAAGCCGTCGGGAGAACGTACTCACCTCCAGTGAACGGGACTGTCGCGAGAAGCGGTGCACCGTTCTCGTACGTGTCGCGCATGTCACCGAAAAGTGCGATCGGAATGTCTGAAGCGATCGCAGCGGGTCCGAGATCGAGCTTCACCTTGACGCCGCCGCCCGTCACTCGGGCGTTCAGGGCGTTCGCCGAACTGACGATCGGCAGAATTCGAAACCGGATCGCCAGCAGTTCCATCGGAAGGCCGAAGGGATTCGCGAGCTGCTCGTTCGGAACGGGTGAATCGACGTTCGGTTCTGCGATCACTGAGCCCCAGAGAACCAGCGGCTGCGTGTGATCGGACGAATCAGGCTGCGGGGCAGGCTGCTGCGGTTGCGACATGTCGTCTTCCTCGGGCCACTGAGCGAGTGGCGATTCGGGTTCGTCGGGCGAGCAAGCTGCCCCACACCCACCAAGGAATAGCAAACTGCCGCCGAGGAAAGTACGTCGAGGGATCCGACTGTCTGCCATGTGTGTGCACCTCTCGCTGGTCCACTGCCGAACCTACCAGAACTCGCCGCGAAGGATAGAGCTGACCTGCGCCTTGCTGATCCCGTACTTCGCTGCGAGGGCGACGCCAGTCGCGCCCAGCCGGGATTCAACGCGCATGGCGGCCACCGTCTCCCTCGTCATCTTCGCTTTGTGGTGCGTGTCGCCCTGCGGACGCTTGGTAGAGAGGGTCTTGTCGGCGCGCTCGAACATACTTAGCTGCATCGCCACCTTCGGCGGCTGCTGCGGGTAGAGGTGCTGGTACGTGTGCCCTCGCAGGATGTTCGCGATCGTCGAGTGGTCGACACCGTACTTCTCGGCCATCACGTGGTGCTCACCATCGCGACCACCAAATGTTGAGCGAATTTCAAACACGTCCGCATCGGAGAGGATCCGATTCGGAGCCTGCATGAGCCCGCGATCAGCCGCCTCTTGCATGTTCTGCTCGTGCGTGCCGGGCTTGAGGTGGAGAGGCTGCACGCAAACGTGATTGTCGCAAGAATGTAGTGCCAGCAAATCGTCTGCGATCGGGCCGACGAAGAGGATGTACGAAGCGCGGTGCGCCATCATCGACTTCCCCTTCATGTGGAATCGGCCGTATTTCATACCTGAGCGGCCAGCGATCCAATTCCAGCAGCCGGTCTCCGACGTCTTATCGACCTTCCCTATGAAGCGCGCCTTGATCCGCTCTGGGTCCTCTGCATTCGCTCGTCTCTTTTGAATTGCCTCTTCTGGTCTGCCGCGCTTCGACATGAGAAAGCCTCCGTTCGGTGACTTGAACGGAGGCTGCCTCAATGCTATTCACACTGTCAACATGAAGCGTACCGCCAGACGAAAAAGCCCAATGTTATCGGGCGTCTCCGGCCACGGCCGCAAAAATGTTGAACCAGACCAGCGTCGGCGCATCGGTGCCGAAGCTCAGCGACGCGCCACCAGCCACGCCGTAGGTGCCTTCGATCGTGTCGGTGCGGCCCACGAGGATCGGCAGCTTCAGGCGACGGAGCGCCCCCGGCCAGCCGTTGTTCGCCAGACCGACGGTCACGGCGGCCTCGCTGGTGCTGATCGAGCCGAACATGGCGCCCGATGCAGGGAAGAACATCGTCGGACCCTGAATCTGGAGCTTGCCTGCGATGCGCAGCTGGAAGAACGTCTTCGCGAGCAGCTCAGCGACCTGCTGAATGCCCGCGCCGTACGTGTTGAGCACGCCGGACGCGTCGTAGTAGCCCTGCTCGATCGTGATGCCGATCGCGCGGAAGGCCGAGTCGCCGATCGCGGCGCCCAGCTGGCCGTTCTGGCTGATGTTGGTGGTCAGCTCGGTGTACTGGAGCTGGTGAGCAGCAGCCGTCGCCGCACCGAGCTTCGGGATCGTCTGACCCCTCGCCACGGTGAAGATGTTGGTGTTGCCCGCAGCGGCGTTGGTGACCACGCACGCCGAGTACACGTTCTCGTCGCGCATGTCGGACTTGCCGTCGACTGCGGTGGGGCTGCGGAACTTCGCGTCAGGGAACAGGAGATTCATTTGTGGATCCTCTTTTGGCTTGAAGCCGAGGGATGGGGCTCAGAGGCGAGCGGCCGATGAGCAGGAAGGAAATTGGGAGGTGCTGCGAGTTGCCTTGTGCTGCGATGCTTCCGCCGATTCAGCAGGCGTAAATCAAAACTATGTGTCGAGCGGCTGCTTACGAACGCAGCGCCACGATGTCGGAGTAGCCCAACTCGTCATCGCCGCCCATGCTGAGGGCGCCGAGCTGCGAGAGGTTCGCGTTGTTGTCGACGATCAGCCCGTTCATCGGCATCCGCGAGCCAGCGGCGACTGCGTTGTTGACGAGGAGCCCGTTGTAGCCCGACAGGTTGCGCGACACGGCGGGACCACCGTAGCTGCCGACTGCCCAGCCCTGCTTCGCCGCGAAGTCGGCTGCGTAGCCGAGGAGGGTGATCGCTGCACCTGCGCCTGCTGCGCCGATCGCCTGACCCTTCGCTGCCGACGAGCCCTTCTGCGCGTAGTACAACGCCGCGCCCACCGACAGGCCAGCAGCCAGCGGGATTGCCTGACCGAGCTTGCCGATCGCGTCCTTGATGCTCGCGGGCGCGTACTTGTTGACCAGCCACTTCACGCCGAGTCCGCCGACCACACCTGCGGCCAGACCCATGAGGACGTCGTTCACCTGCACGGAGCCACCGAGAACGTCGGTGAGCCCCCCGAGGGAAACGATGCCACTGTACCGACGACGACGACGAGCCATGTGATGCCTCTTCTTTCTGCTGACGGCTCAGCGCCGTCGTTGGGTTGATTTGTTGACTGCGCTCACGACCGGACTTCTTGTTGCGATGCGGCGATCAGCGCGACTTGAGGCAGTGCTTCATGAAGGAGGTGTACTTCCCCTTGCCGTTCCACTTCTTCGCGCACGACTTCATCTTGTTCTGCATGTGCTTCGGACCACCTGAGCTGCGCCGACGGCGACGATGCCCGTCGAACGCGGCGGGCATGCTGTAGCCTTCCTGAATCACGACACGGTTCATCGGCTTCTCCTGAAATCCGTCGGCGAAATTACCGACGGCTGCGCCGGTGCTTGCGCCCCGACTTCATCTTCTGCTTGACGCAGTCCCTGAATGCGCGACCCTTGCGGCCCTTGCAGGCACGTGCTGCGGTTCCGAGCTTCATGTTCGTTTCTCCCTTCGGTGATTGCTGCGTTTGAAATCAGCGGCGCGGTGGCTTCACGCAAGCCTTCTTGAATTTTGCAGTCGCAGCTGCCACTGCCTTTCTGGCCCCGTGACCCGCTCGCGTGCCCTTGGCCCCGTACTCCGAAAACCAACTCGCCTCTGCACTGACGACGCCGTACAACTCCATCACGTTGGCATGGAGATCAGCTGCGTGACCGCAGTCGCCTTTTGCGACTGCCTCGCGCAACTTCGGCAGCTGAATGCGAAGCCACTTCGCCATGATACCGAATTGTTTTCGGTGCTCAGGCGGTGTGCCGCTGAATTTCCGGAATCGCATGATCACTCCACCCACGCAGTGAGAACAGCGCCCCGAGGCGGCTCCCAGCCAACCTTCGAGCGAGGAACAGTCGTGTCGAGCCCGAGCACCTGCTCCCAAACGAGGTGAGAGCCGGATTTCACCGGGAGCTTGGGGAACGCGACGACGGCGTACACGTGAGAGAAACCGTCTTCCGTCTCACCGTACGCACGCAGGCCGACTTTCCAACCGAGGGCAGCACAGAGCGCAGCGACCAGCATCGCATGGCCGTCGCAATCCTCGGCGCACGCGCCATTCATACACTGGCGCAGCAAATCAACCGGAGAGGTGAAGTAATCCGCGAACCGGGGATCTCGCACGTAGCGCACCCCATTGCGGAGCGGCGCGACACGGGGATCTCCATCACGTACTGCATCGAAGATTGCCAGCAGCTCGCACCTGTCGTCGCGCGAGGGGCAATCCTGAGTGATCTGCTTGGCGATCGTTACGACGTCGGGATGAATCGCGGCCCGCTGGAGAATCCCGTGCATTTCACGTAGGGAATTCTCTTGGGTCCCTGCATCGAACAGGCGAACCGGCTGAGCTGATGGCGCGAAGCCAAAAGGGGAGGGCACGAAGAGGAGAGTAAAGGTCCCCTCTCCAAGCCGTCAAAGTCAAATCAGCCGACTGTTACACAGCTATTCACTGACCTTCGCACCCGTCGACACCCTGAATACCACGCGAGAGCTGGCGGGGACTGCGACCGGGGAACCCATGACCGGACGGATTGCGGCCTTCGTCAAGCGGCGCAGGAAGACGCCGAACTGAGGAATGCCGTTGCGGCCGTCCCCGTTGAGTACGTTCTCTTTGATCTCGTCGAAGGTATCCAAGATGAATTCTCTGGTGTACCTCTCCGTGAGGCCGCGCTTGACAGCCACCTTCTTGATCAGCTCGTCGAAGGTCATGACGCCACCGGAGCTGCTGAATCAGAGGCAGGAACGGCGGCGTCGTCTTCGGGAGCGGAAAGCCCCTGCGCCTCAGCCAACTCTTCCAACGCTTCGGCAAGCCGTTCGATGTACCCCTGATTTCCTTCGTCGCTCAGCCAGATGAGCCCGAACCGCTCAGCGATCAGCACGTTCGGATCGCCTTCGGCTTTGCGAAGCGCGCCGGTCATCGCGGGGTCTTTGAGGTTGTCGAGAAGGAACTGCGCGACCGCTTCGACCGGCTCATGATGCTTGCGAATCAAATCCTCCAGCTCGTCGACCGTCGTCTTCGTTTCGATCCCCGCGAAGCCATCCGGCATCTCCTGTGCGGTTGGGGCTTCGGGAACCGAAGGCGCCGAAGGTACAGGTGAAGTCGGGAACTGCACGACGTTCGCCGGTTGCGTAGCCGCTGCCGCTGTTGCTGCGACATGCGCTTGCTGCTGTGCCTGTGCCTGCTGGTTGACGGTTGCGGCGCGCTTGCGTGCCTCTTCGATCTGCTGCTGCGTCGGTGCCCCGGGAGGGAGGCCCGGCTTCTGCTGCTTCTGGGGGATCGCCTGCTGCTGCGAGGTGATCGCGTTGCGCGCCCCCTTGTCGGCGCCGTTCATCAGTGAGCCGAGTGCCTTCACCGTGTCCTTGATCGCATCGGCGACGGGCGAACCCTCGGGAGGTGCGGTCAGATCGGCGATCGTCTCGATCATGCCGATTGACATCTTGCTGACCGTGCCCATCGCGTTGACGATCTGTCCCATCATCGCGCCTTGCGATTCAGCCTGTGCCCGGGTGAGATCGAGCATCGCCGCCATTTCAGGCGACTGCGCCGGACGCTCGGTGAGCTTGAGCAGCATCGTGGTCTGCGCCTCGGCTGCCTTCGCCTGAGCAGCAGCAATGTCTCGGGCAGTCGTCGCCGCCATTTCAGCCTGCCTCTGCCCCATTTCGATCTGGAGGCGCTTCATGTCGTTGTTGCCGCTGATGAACGCGTTCGCGATCGGGGCGAGTCCGGCGAGCAGCGCTGCGATCGCAGCCATCGGATCAGTCTTCGGCTCGGCTGGTTTCTGCTGCGAGGCGAGCAACGCCTTGAACGAATCGAACTGCGCCGTCATTTCGCTCTTGAGCTTCGTCTCACGATCCTGCGCTTCGCGACGCATGCGATCTTCGGTGTCACGCTTGTCCAGCTCGGCCTGCCTTCGATCGAGCGACTCACGCGCCTTCGATTCCTCGCGCTGCACGACGAGCAGCTGCTCCGCAGGCGTCGCCGCCATCTGCTGGAACGTCTGCGCCATTGCGGGCTGCGAGGAAATCGTCTGACGCTGCTGGGGAAGAGCAGGCCACCCGCCCGGCTGCTGGAACGCGGTGTTGTACTGCTGAGCAGGGGGAACAGGTTCCGTGGGAACTGGAACGTTTGCGATGTCGGTCGGCCCTTGCCAGCTGGGTCCGTTGATCGCGTTGATCTGCGTCTGCGGGAACGGATTCCCGGGCAGGTTCATCGTGAAGGTGTAGCGCACGCCGACGTCGGACGCGTGGTTGACGGCGATCGTGTACTCGCCACCACCGACGAGAAGAGGCAGCCACGCTTCGATGTTGCCGATGTGGTTGATCGTCCCCTGATGGAACATCGCGAGGGCAGTCGGCACCACGGAACCAGCGCGGCGGGCGATGATTCGGATCGTGAATGCTCCGTCCCCCTTCGTGGTGGCGAGAGCGATCAGCTTCTGCATCACAACTTCGGCGGTATCGAATGCCATGTTGAATTACCCCTTCACGATCTTGGGAAACGACTTTGCCATGCTGATCTGCGAGAGAGCGGCGGCGCTGAGGTTGATCGCGCAGTTCCCGTCCTTCGTCACGTGGCCGTGTTCGTCAGCGATCTTGAACCAGAAAGCGCACGCCTCACCCTGACAGGTCATCGCGTCGAGGCCAGCGCTGACGTCGGTCACACCGCCAACCGGGGTCGGCACCTGTGATTTCAAAACACCAGCAGTCAGCAGGGGACACATCTTCTTCGAGAGATCAGGCATGCGTGGAAGGTGCCCTGTTAGATGAGCCGCGTCAAGCGGGAAAGGGCGAAATTTGAGCCTGCCGTGTAACAGCCGAGCATGACGGGCCACGTGTGATGGACCAGCTCAAGCTCAGCCGGTGGGAAAATCAGACCGACGAAGCCGAGTAGGAGGCCGCACCAGAAGCCGAAGCATGCGGGGCATTCGATGAGGGCGCAAAGGAAATCACCGAGCGGACCGAGCGCGCCTGCTTTGCCGGGGGTGATCATCGGGTTTGCAGTCCCATTGAGGCCGACGTTGAGGCTCTCTTTCGGCGGCGTACCACCGAGCCACGTACGAAACGGAAGAGAGATCGCTGAATGCCCGACGATGTAAGCGAGCCCGAACATCGCAACGGTGTAGACGATCATTTCAATTCTCCTGCTCGCTTGAGGAGCGCCTTCGCGGTGGTCATCGATGTGGTGCCGTTCGCCGTCATGAACGTGTAGAGCAACATGCACTTCGGGCAGATCTTCTCTTGGGCGACGATCGTCCTCACGGGGGGCTCACTCACCTGTCCGACCGCAACTGTCTTCTCGTCGAGAAGCAGGCCGACGGCGGCCT
>Ga0315281_10004861_pt1 | contig 19389 bp, 17 predicted proteins | sample YL17G07_0_MG_FD_204540 | JGI IMG/M metagenome (GOLD analysis project Ga0315281, IMG submission 204540) | Sediment microbial communities from Yellowstone Lake, YNP, Wyoming, USA - YL17G07_0 | ecosystem: Environmental > Aquatic > Freshwater > Lake > Sediment | place: USA: Wyoming | collected... | reverse complement strand
CATGAAGCGTTTGACGGCCGCCACCGAGACGGCGTCGTCGAGCTCGGAGCGCTTGCACATCGACTCACACGGATGATGGCACACGCGACCGCAGATGCTGGGCAGCGGGTTGCGCTCCATGTGCACCCCCATAGCCTCCTTGAACTGCCCCGCAGCAACCAGGGCGAGATAGCTCGAGGTGTCGACCTCCGCCGGGCAAGTATGACTGCAGGGGGCTTTGACCAAGCCTTCGCACTGACAGGCCGAACAGTGCTTGTCGAGGATATGGTCCTCGTACTCGTGGCGGAAGTACTTGAGCGTCGACAACACCGGGTTGGGAGCTGTTTGGCCGAGCCCACAGAGACTCGTTGCCTTGATCACGTGGGCCAGTTTCTCAAGACGGTCGAGATCCTCCATGGCGCCTTCACCGTTCGTGATGCGAGTGAGGATCTCGAGCATACGCTTGGTGCCCAGCCGGCACGGCACGCACTTGCCGCAGGATTCGGCCTGCGTGAAGTTGACGAAGAACCGGGCCAAGTCGACCATGCACGTCGTTTCGTCCATCACGATGACGCCGCCCGAGCCCATGATCGCACCGGCATTGCGCAGCGAGTCGTAGTCGACCGGAAGGTCGAGATGCTGCTCGCTCAGACAGCCACCGGACGGACCACCCATCTGGACGGCCTTGAAGTGCCGATTGCGGGTGATGCCGCCGCCGATGTCGAAGATCAGTTCGCGCAGGGTCGCGCCCATCGGCACCTCGACGAGGCCGGTGTTGTTCAGCTTGCCGGCCAGGGAGAAGACCTTGGTGCCCGGGCTGTTCTCGGTCCCCATCGTCCGGTACCACTCGGCCCCGTTGACGATGATCAACGGGACGTTGGCCCAGGTCTCGACGTTGTTGATGTTGGTCGGTTTGCCCCACAGGCCGGCGACCGCCGGGTAGGGCGGCCGCGCGCGCGGCATGCCCCGGCGGCCCTCGATGCTCGCGATGAGAGCCGTCTCTTCGCCGCACACGAAGGCGCCGGCGCCCTCCTTGACCTTGAGGTGGAAGTCAAACCCGCTGCCGAGGATCTTGTCGCCCAGCAGCCCGCGCTCCTCAGCCTGATCCAGAGCGATGCCGAGATGCTTGATGGCGATGGGATACTCGGCGCGACAGTACACGAATCCCTCGTCGGCGCCGATTGCGAAGGCGCCGATGAGCATGCCCTCGATGACCGAGTGCGGGTCGCCCTCGAGGACGCCCCGGTCCATGAACGCGCCGGGGTCTCCCTCATCGGCGTTACAGATCACGTACTTCTTGTCGCTCTTCTGTTCGGCCGCGAGCTCCCACTTCACGCCGGTGGGGAACCCGCCGCCGCCGCGACCGCGCAGGCCACTAGCCTTGACGACCTCGAGGACCTGGGCCGGCGACGAATCGGACAGGACCTTGGCCAGCGCTCGATAGCCGTCTTGCGCGATGTAGGCATCGATGTCGGTCGGATCGATGCTCCCGCAGTGACGGAGCACGACGCGCTGCTGCCTCGCGAAGAACGGTATGTCGAGCATCCGCTGGCAAGACGAACCGTCGACGTCGTGGTAGCTGAGACGCTGCACGACCTCTCCGCCCACGACGGTCTGCGCGACGATGTCCGGGACGTCACCTGGCTCCACCATCTGGTAGAAGGCGCCTAGAGGTTCGACGACCACGACAGGCCCGCGCGCGCAGAAGCCCCGGCAGCCCGTCTCGCGGATCGCGACCGTACTGCGCAGTCCGCGATGCTCGAGCTCGCGCTCAAAGACGTGCTTCACCCCTTCGGCGCCTCCGGCGCGGCACCCCGTGGTCATGCACACATGGATGGTCATCGCGGCATCTGGCCGGGTGACCAGATGTTCACGATGCCGATCGAGCGCCGCGACCGAGGTCAGCCGGTGCGAGAGCAGGTGGAGCGCATCGGTGTCAGTCGTCATCGAACTCACCACCGTCACAGCCGATCTGTTTCAGCGCCGCCGCCACCTTGGCGCCTGTCAGCTTGCCAAAGTACTGGCTGTCGACGGTCATCACCGGAGCGAGCGAGCAAGCCCCCAGACAGGCGACAGTCTCGAGCGTATGCTCCAGGTCGTCGCTCGTCGTGCCGGCCTTGATGCCGAGCTCGCTTTCGACCGCGCGCAGGACGCCGTGCCCTCCGCGGACGTGGCATGCGGTTCCTTGACAGACACAGATCTTGTGCCGCCCGCTCGGCACCGTGTAAAATTGAGCGTAGAACGTGATCACGCCGTAAACGCGCGAGGCGGGCAAGCCCGTGAGACGTGCGATCTCGGTGACGACCTTTTCGGGCAAGTAGCCGAAGTGGCGTTGGGCTCCCTGGAGGACGGGGATGAGGTCGCCCGACGATACGTAGCACTCGGCGACAATCTGCGCGAGCGGCGTGAGATCGAGCGAGGGGTCCTCTCCCTCCCGGCCCTCGAGCTCGCGCTCGGGGGTCAGCACACGACGCGGCATAATGATCCTCCGGTTCGAAGACGCCCATCTCGCGCAAGAGATGGCAGGCTTAGCTTGGCACGCGGGAAACCTACGGAGCGAGGATCCACGCGGGGCGTGAAGGTTATGAGCGTGACCACCATCAGTAGTAAGGAGAAGAATACATCAAAGTGCGTGCGCCTCGCAGCGTTGCTCCTCTTGGCTGCTAGGCGATCGCGGTCTGCGCCTTGCAGGCCACGAGCGCGTTCTTGAGCAGGATCACGTTGGTCACAGGGCCCACGCCGCCGGGCACCGGCGTCGCGCTGCCGGCGACCTCGAGGACGCCTTCCCACTCCAGGCTGCCGACCTGCTTGCCGTCCTCGCCGCGCATGGTGGTCACATCGATGACCACGGCGCCCGGCTTTACCATGTCCTTCTTGATGAGGTCGCGTACCGGCGCCGCGCTGATGAGGACGTCGGCCTCGCGGCAGGCGGCGGGCACGTCCTTGCTGAACACGTGCACGACGTGGACCGAGGCGTTGCGGTTGAGGCAGAGCAGCGCCACCGGCTTCCCGACGATGTTCGAGTGGTTGACGATGGTGACGTCGAGTCCCTGCAGCTCCACGCCCTCGCGGTCGAGGATCTCGATGCAGGCCGAGGGCGTCGCCGGCGCGAACAGCTGGTCGCCGAGCAGCACGTGACCGATGTTGGCCGGATTGACGCAGTCGAGGTCCTTGACCGGGGAGATGGCGTTGAAGACCTTGTTCTGGTCGATGCCGCCGGCCATCGGCATGAGCGCCAGGATGCCGTGCACGCGGGCGTCGTTGTTGAGCTGGTCGATGAGGGCGAGGACTTCTTCCTCGCTGGTGCCGTCGGGCAACGCGCTGTTGTAGTAGTTGAAGCCGACCGTGCCGGTGTTCTTCTCGATCTGGCCGCGATAGAACTGCGCGCCGCCGTCGTCGCCCACCAGGATGGTGGCGACGCCGGGCTTCACGCCGCGGGTCGCGAGCTTGGCGGTCTCGGCCTTGATCTCTTCGCGGACCTGTGCGGCGATCGCCTTGCCGTCGATGATCTGAGCTGCCATGGCGTCCCTCTCGTGTGTCGTCAGTGGTTGGTCAGAGCCTGGAGAGCGTGATGGCCAGGACCTCGGCGCGCAGCGCCGCGGCCGCGGCTTGGATCTCGTCGATCTCGGCGGCCGCCTTCGCGACGTAGGCCTCGTCCTTGATGGAGCCGAGGTTGATCCTGACGTTGAGCGCGGCGCCCACCACGGCGGCCTCGCCGAGGATGGCACCGATGCCGGCGTCGGTGACCGCCTGCGGGTTGCCGATGCCGGCGGCGACCTTGGCGAGGCGGCAGACCTCTACCGCGACACGGCAGATCTCGAGCGGGACGTCGGCGGCGATGATCAGGCCATCCTGGATGGCCTGGCTGCGCGCCGCCTGCTCCTCGGTGGTCTCCTTGGGCATCTTGTAGGCGACGATGACGCCGCCATAGGCGGTGGTGTCTTCCTGCAAGAGCTGCTCGAGGCGGCCGCGGGCCGCCTCGGACGCCTCGACGAGGGCGACGATCTCGGCCTCGACGTCGGCGAACTTCTCGCGCCCGCGGGTGAGGTTGCAGACCATCGACACGAGGGCGGCGCCGAGCGCGCCGGCGCAGGCGGACACGCTGCCGCCGCCGGGCGCCGGCTTGTTGGCGGCCGCGTCGTCGAGATAGACCTGCAGCGGTTCGGTGCAGTAGATGGTGGAAGCGTCACTCACCGTGTACCTCCGATATGGGACAGCAGGGGCCGCGCGGGCGCACGCCGCCGGACCGCCCGCAGCCGGGCCCGCCCCGGGGCATCATCCGCCGGTCAGGTTCTCAGAACAGGCCGATGATGCGGCCGGTCTCGACGTCGATGTCGACGTCGACGGCAGCCGGCCGCTTGGCCAGGCCGGGCATGGTGCGCATCTCGCCGAGCAGCGGGTACAGGTACCCGGCGCCGGTCGCCGGCCTGATGTCGCGGATCGGCACGCGGAAGCCGCGCGGCCGGCCCTTGAGCGCCGGGTCGTGGCTGAGCGAGAGGTGCGTCTTGGCCATGCACAGCGGCAGCTTGTCCAGGCCCTGCGCGGTGAACTGCTTGATCTTGGCCTCGGCCTCGGGCAGGTAGTCCACGCCGTCGGCGCCGTAGATCTTGGTGGCGATGGTCTCGATCTTCTCCTTGATGGAGGCCTCGAGCGGATAGAGGAACTTGAAGTCGCCGCCCTTGTCGGCCGCCGCCTTGACGATCTCGGCCGCCTCCTGGGCGCCGTCGCCGCCCAGCACGTGGACGTTGATCGGCACGGCGTCCTCGGCGCCCGCCGCCGCGGCGGCCTTGCGCACGATCTCGACCTCCCTGTCGCGGTCGAAGGCGAAGCGGTTGATCGTGACCACCACGGGGATGCCGAAGAGCTTCATGTTCTCGACCTGCTTGGCGAGGTTCTCGCAGCCCTTCTCGAGGGCGGCGTTGTTCTCGGCCTTGAGCAAGTCGGGGTCGACGGGCAGGCCGCCATGCATCTTCAGGGCGCGCATGGTGCAGGTGATGACCACACAGCTCGGCACGAACCCGCCGTAGCGGCAGATGATGTCCATGAACTTCTCGGAGCCCAGATCGGCGCCGAAGCCCGACTCGGTGACGACGTAGTCGGCCAGCTTCATGGCGACCTTGTCGGCGATGATCGAGTTGTTGCCCTGGGCGATATTGGCGAACGGCCCGGCGTGGACGAGGCAGGCATTGCCCTCGAGCGTCTGCACGAGATTGGGCTTGATGGCGTCCTTGAGCAGCACCGCCATGGCGCCACCGGCGCCGATGTCGTCGGCGGTCAGAGGTTCGCCTTCGGTGCTATAGCCGAAGGTGATGCGGCCGAGGCGCTCGCGCAGGTCTTTCAGCGAGGTGGCGAGGCCGAGGATAGCCATGACCTCGCTGGCGACCGTGATGTCGTAGCCCGTCTCGCGAGGGATACCGTTGAGCTTGCCGCCGAGGCCGTTGACGATCTCGCGCATGGCGCGATCGTTGAGATCGACGACACGCCGCCAGGAGATGCTCAGAGGGTCGATCGCGAGAGCATTGCCGTGCATGAGGTGGGTGTCGACCATGGCGGCGAGCAGGTTGTTGGCCGTGCCGACCGCATGGATATCGCCGGTGAAGTGGAGGTTGATATCCTCCATCGGGACGACCTGCGAGTACCCGCCGCCGGCGGCGCCGCCCTTGATGCCGAAGACCGGGCCGAGCGACGGCTCGCGCAGGGCGAGCATCGTATCGATGCCGAGAGCGTTCATCGACTCGATGAGCCCGATAGCGGTGACTGTCTTGCCCTCGCCCAGCGGCGTCGGGGTGATGGCGGTCACGTTGATGATCTTGCCGTCGGGCTTGTCCTTGAGGCGCGCGAGCAGCCCCATGTAGTCGATCTTGGCCTTGAAGCGGCCGTACAGCTCGAGCTCGTCCTCCAGGATGCCCGCCTTCTCGGCGATCGCCTGGATCGGCTGCATTGTGGCGGCCTGGGCGATCTCGATGTCGCTCGGCACCGGGGATCTACGAACGGGCTTCACAGACGAAGTCAACGCGTCCTCCTTTGTTGCCACTCTTGCGCGCGTCTCACTGGGGGGAAGCCTGTGCCGGGTGGCACGATGAAGCGGCGCCTTGTGATGGATTGTACAGGTGCGTGATCGAGAGGGTCAATTTGGTCAAGGGGCGCGAGAAGGGCCGGGCGGACGAGGGCGCCGGGACGGCGCCCAGGCCCCGGCCTCAGGCGCCGCTGAAGCGCGTGCGCGCCGCCGACTGGGCGGCCTCGTACACGACCTTGGCCGGCCGCCCCACGGCGGCGGCCACGCGGCGCACGTCCTCGTACTCGGGCGAGACGGTGGCGAGCTTGCCGTCCACGAAGCTCAGGCGCACGCCCACCTTGAGCTTGCCGATCTTGATGGTCTCGTGCCGCTCCTCGGCGTACAGGCGCCCGCAGGGCACCACGCGCAGACCGAACGTCGAGGTCTCGGCGAAGATGAGACCGGCCAGGCGCTCGCGGTCCGCCGCGGCGGCCAGCACGTGGAGCACCACGCCGGGGCGGCCCTTCTTCATGAGCGCCTGGCTCATCCACACGTCGACGGCGCCGGCCTCGCGAAGCGCGTCGGCGGCGTGCGCCAGCAGCTCCGGGCTCAGGTCGTCGATGCTGGTCTCGAGCAGCACGTGATCGCCGGGGCCGTGACCGCCGCAGGCGGCGTCCGCCCCGGCCTCCGCGGCGTCGGCGCCCGCGCTTGCCTCTCCGACGTCCGGCGGCGCGACGACGACGGCGCGCAGCACGTTGGGCCGGCCCGGCACTTCGCGCTGCCCGGCGCCGTAGCCCGTGAGCTCTATGCGACCCGCCGGGAGACCCGTGAACTCCTCCGCGAAGTGAGCGAGCAGGGCGGCGCCGGTGGGCGTCGTGAGCTCGCCCAGCGGCGGCCCGCCGTGCGCCGTAGGTCCGCCGGCCGTGGGCAGCCCTGCAAGCAGGGACAGCACGGCCGGCGCCGGCACCGGCAGCACACCGTGCGCCGTCTCGACCTCGCCGTCGCCCAGTGCCGGCGGCGAGGCCACGACGCGCTCGGGCGCGAGGCGGTGCAAGAGCGACACGGCGCTGATCAGATCGATGGCCGTGTCGATACCGCTGAGCTCGTGCAGGTGTTGCGCGTCGCGGCCGTGGACCTCGGCCTCGGCGGCCGCCATGCGCTCGGCGATAGAGGCGACGGCGTCGGCCACGGGCTGCTCCAGGTCCGACGCGCACATCGACACGATCAGTTCGTCGAAGGTGGCGAAGCCGGGGCCGTCCGCGACCCTGAACGAGAGCGCCGTGAAGCCGCCCCGGCGCACTTCCTCGATGGCGACCAGCCCTGGGTCGAGGCCGGCGGCGGCCAGCGCCGGCCGCACGATATCGTCCAGAGGGCCGGGGTCGTCCGGCCGCGCTCCGGACACGGCGAGCAGCGCGGCCACGAGCATGTCGCCGCTGATGCCGTTCGCACAGTCGAGGTACAGGATCATCGCCGACACTCTACCTTCACGAAGCGGGGGTTGGACAGACCCCGGGCCGAAGAACGTCGGCGCTACGGGCGACGTCCTATACAATGCCGGCATGCGCATCGCCCAGATCGCCCCACCATGGATTAGCGTCCCGCCCGCCGGCTACGGCGGCACGGAGTGGGTCGTGCAGCAGCTCTGCGACGGCCTCGTGGCCCGCGGCCACGAAGTGGTGCTGTATGCCACCGGCGATTCGCACACGGCTGCCGAGCTCTGCGCCCTCTTCCCGCGGCAGATGCCCGAGGTGCTGGGTCAGACGAGCTACGACGGGCGCCACGTGTCGTTCGCCTTCGCCGACATCGAGCAGAATCGGTTCGACCTGATCCACGACCACTCCGGCTTCCTCGGCATCGCCTTCAGCCGCTACCTGGCGGCGCCCATGGTCCACACGGTGCACTGCGCCTTTGACGAGCAGGCCTACGGCTTCTACGAGCAGTTCCAGAGCGAGGTCGCCTACATCGGCATCAGCGAGTACCAGCAGTCCATGGGGCCGGCGGGCATGAACTGGGCCGGCCTCGCCTACAACGCCATCGCCGTCGAGCAGTGGCCGTACACGCCGCAGAAAGACGACTACCTGCTCGCCTTCGGGAGGGTGTGCGAAGCCAAGGGCTTCCACCTGTCGATCGAGGCCGCCAAGGCCACCGGCCACAAGCTCATCATGGCCGGGGTGCTGCAGGAGCCCTACCGCGAGTACTTCGAGGAGAAGGTCGAGCCGCTCATCGACGGCGAGCAGATCGTCTACGAGGGCGAGGTGAGCGACGCGCGCAAGCGCGAGCTGTTCGCGCACGCCAAAGCGTTCGTCTTCCCCATCACCTGGCCCGAGCCCTTCGGCCTTGTGATGATCGAGGCCATGGCCACCGGGACTCCGGTCGTGGCGCTGCGCCAGGGCTCGGTACCCGAGGTGCTCGACGACGGCAAGACCGGTTTCGTCTGCGACACCTTCGAGGAGTTCGTCGCCGCGGTGGGCCGCGTCGGCGAGATCGACCCGGCCGTCTGCCGACGCACGGTGGAGGAGCGCTTCACCGTGGAGCGCATGGTCGCCGACTACGAGGCGATCTACCGGCGCGTCCTCGAGGCGTGAGCCGGGCGCTGGGCGGTGCGGCCGGCGGCGCGGCGGCGGGCGACCACAGGCCGGCGGCGGCCCGCCTGACGGAGTATCTGGCGGGCCGCGACCCGCGGCCGCTCTTCCTCTGCGGCGACGCCCTCGAAACGCTGCGCCTGTTCCCCGACGCCTGTGTGGACTGCTGTCTCACGAGCCCGCCGTACTTCGGCCACCGCCGCTATGCCGGCGGCGGCATCGGCGCCGAGGGCCGCTGGCAGGACTACGTGGCGGCCCTCGGCGCCGTCACCGCCGAGCTCCGCCGCGTGCTGCGACCGACCGGCTCGCTGTGGCTCAACCTCGGCGACACGTACCGCGGCAAGCGCCAGCTGGGCATCCCCTGGCGGGTCGCGTTCCATCTGACCGACGAGCAGGGCTGGACGCTGCGCAACAGCGTCGTGTGGCACAAGGTCAAGGGCGGCCCGGACAACAGCCGCGACCGGCTGCGCAACGTGCACGAGCTGCTGTTCCACTTCGCCCTGCAGCCCAAGGGCTACTTCTACGACGCCGACGCCGTGCGGCACGCGCCGCGCACCTCGCGCATCGTCGGCGGCGCCGTCGTCTCGGCGACCGGCGTGCGCGGCGTGCGCTACCGGCGGCAGATCGAGCTGTCGACGGCGCTCAGCGCGGCGGAGAAGGAGGCGGCAGGGGCCGCCCTCGACGCCATGCTGGCGGAGGTCGGCGCCGGCCGCCTCGCCGACTTTCGCATGGTCGTGCGCGGCCAGCAGCGCACGACGCACTCGGACGAGACGGCGGTTTCGGGCCGCGCCCGTGAGTTGCAGGAGCGCGGCTTCTACTTCCTCCGGTACCATCCCGGCGGCGCCAAGCCCGGCGACGTCTGGGACATCATGCCCGAGGACACGCAGGGCCGGGAAGCGCACTTCGCACCGTTCCCGGCCGACCTCTGCCGCATCCCCATCCTCGCCACCTGCCCGGCCGGAGGGGTGCTGCTCGACCCGTTCTGCGGCACCGGCACCGCGGCCCTGGTGGCCCAGGAGCTGGGCCGCCGCGCCATCGGCATCGACGTGGCCGAGGAGTACCTCAGCCTGGCGCGTGAGCGCTGCGGCCGGCACGCCTGACCCGGCGCCGCATTTCGCCGCGCGCTCGCGTGTACCACGATGTCCCGCACGCGGCGCCCTGCGGCGCCGCCATCGCACCGACGACCATGGAGCGGAGCGCGCGTGCCCGAAGGCAACGCCAACATCGAGATCGCGGAGCATCTGAGAGAACACGGCGGGCACGATGACGTCACCGGACCCAGCCGCCGACGTATCGAGACCATCGAGATCCTCGAGGCGATCCTCCTCGCCATCGTCGCCCTCGCGACCGCGCTCAGCGGTTACCAGGCGGCCAAGTGGGACGGCGAGAGCGCCAGGGCCTACGCCACCTCGTCCAGGCTGCGCATCGAGAGCAACGAGACCCGGCTCACGGCCAACGAGACGCTCCTCTACAATTCCGGCACGTTCACCGCTTGGCTGCAGGCATACACGGCCGGCGACGCGAAACTCACGAACATCCTCTCCGAACGGTTCACCCCGGAGTACAAGGTCGCCTTCGACGCCTGGCTCAAGCTCGACCCGCTCAACACGCCCGGGGCGCCGCCGGGACCGCGCTACATGCCCGAGTACAAGGACCCGCTGGCGAAGCAGGCCAAGGACCTCGGCGACGAGGCGACCGCGGCTTTCGAAGAGGGCGTGCACAACAGGGCGATCGGCGAGGACTACGTGAGAGTCACCGTCATCCTCGCGGCCGTGCTGTTCCTGCTGGCCATCGGCCAGCGCTTCCGCATCAGGGGCGTGCGCTTGGCGGTGAGCGGCGTCGCCGGCGTATTCCTCGTCTACTGCATCGTCTTGCTCATCAGCTACCCGCACGCCTGAAAGGTGCCGGGAACGCCGGCGGAGGCGCGGCCTCAGCCGCCGGCGCGGGCTCGAGCCGTCAGCCGTCGCCGGAGAGCTTCGCGGAGATGTCGTCGAACTGCGCGCGCACCCATTTCTCGATGCTGTTGCAGTCGACGACGACGCGGATGGCCTCTCCACGGGAGCGCTTCTCGGCGGCCGGCATCGTCAGGGCCTCGTGGATCGCCGCGGCCTGCTGCTCGATGTCGAACGGGTTGACGGCCACGGCGAACATGCCGATCTCCTCGAAGGCCCCCGTGTTCTCGCTGAGGATGAGCACGCCGTCGCGCGTGTTGACCACCGGCCCTTCTTTGGCGACCAGGTTCATGCCGTCGAAGATAGCGTTGACCATCAGGGCGTCGTAGTGCCGGTAGGCGGCCAGCGTCTGCGGGAAGTTGTCCTCGATGCGCAGATCGATGGGCATCCAGTCGGTGTTGCCGTGCTTGGTGTTGATCTGCTCCACGACGCGCAGCACGCGCTCGCGGTAGACCACGTACTCCTCCACGTCCTCACGTGACGGCTGCAGCAGGGCGAGAAAGGTGATGCGGTCCTTGAACTCAGGGTGCAGGTCGAGAAAGCGGTCGAAGGCGACGAACCCGCGGATCACGTTCTTGCTGAGGTCGAGGCGGTCGACGCGCAGCAGCAGGAACTCCCGGCGACGCTGGAGCAGGCTGCGCTCCTCGGCCGCCACCCGCTGCGCCGTGGCGGCCTTGCGCAGCTCGTCCGGGTCGATCGACACCGGGTAGGCGCGCACCCACACCTCGCGGTCGCCGTAGGCTACCGCGAGGCGGCGCTCGTCGACCTCCAGGTCGAGCAGGTCGCGGCAGCCCTGCAGGAAGTTCACAGCGTAGTGCCGCGTGTGGAAGGCCACCACGTCGTTGCCGAGCAGGCCCGTGAACACGGCCGCGCGCATCTGCTCGGGAAGCACGAGCCAGGCATCGCTCTGCGCCCAGGGGATGTGCACGAACTGGTGGATGAAGGCGCCGGGGACGGCGGCGCGCACCAACGGCGCGACGCCGTAGAGGTGGTAGTCGTGGAGCATGACGAGGGCGCCGGGCCCGGCGGCCGTGCCGGCCGCCCCTCCAGCGCCCGCCGCGCCCGCGCGCAGCTCGCCGGCGATCGCCTCCGCGAAGAGCCGCTGCACCGGCAGGTAGCCGTGCTCCCAGGCGTCGACCTCGTTCGGCGAGATGTCCGGGTGCCGCCCGAGGTCCCAGAGGTAGTGCTGGATGAACCAGAGGAGCGGGTTGGCGATGATGTTGTAGTACTTGTCGTAGACGTCGTGGGCGATGGCGACGTAGTGCACGCGGTAGGCGTCGCCGTCGAGCTCGACCTCGACGGCACGGCCCTCGGCGGCAAGGCGCTCCTCCTCGTCGCCCACCGCGGTCGCGACCCAGGTGCCGGGGTGTTTGCGCAGGAGCTCGGTGAGGACGGTCACGAGGCCGCCGGGGCCGCGCGTCACCACCGGCTCCCCGGAGGGGTCGTTGTGGAACGAGACGGGGCCGCGGTTGGCGGCCACCACGAGCCGGCGTCCTGCGAGATCGGCAGCGCGCACGCCGCGCCCCCTGCGTCGCTGTTGGGGTCCGGCCGGACCGGCGAAGCGTCGCCGGCCGGGCCTTACGGCCCTATCTTACCCGTCTGCAGGTCCGAGAAGAGCCTGAGGTCGTCGCGCAGCAGCCGCGGCGTGAGGAACTCGCGGCGCACGTGCTCCTTGCCCAGCAAGGCCATGCGCCGGTGCTTCTCGGGCTCCGCCAGAACCTGGAGGCAGCGCTCCGCACACTGGGCCGCGGACTTGACGAGATACCCGGTGACGCCGTCCTCGATCTGCAGCGGGATCCCCCCTACGTCGCTGCCGATGGTCGGTCGCGCCTTCCAGAGCCCCTCGGTGACGGTGAGGCCGAAGCCCTCGCGCGTGGACTTCTGCACGATCACGTCGGCGTGGCTCTGGAAGGCGTTGATCTCCACGGACCCGACGTTGTCGAGGTTGGAGAGGATGAACACGTCGGGGTCGGCGCCCACGTACTCGATCACCTTCTCCAGGTACTCCCAGCCTTCCGGGTCGTCGCTCGCCATGGAGCCCACGAGGGCGAGCTGCATGGCGGGCTCCTTCGCCTTCACCGTGCGATAGACGTCGACGACGCCCAGCGGGTCCTTCCACGGGTCGAAGCGCGAGACCTGCAGCAGAAGGGGCCGCTCGACGTCGATGCCGAACTGGCGCACGATGTAGGCGGCGTCCTCGGCGGAGAGCTTCATGTTCTTGGGCGCCAGAGGGTCGATGGTCGGGGCGATCTCGCGGACCGGCACGGTGAGGCCCTGCGGCACGTAGTCGCGCAGCGTGTAGACGGCCACGTCGTAGCGGTTGATGGACGGAAGCAGGTAGTCGTACAGCCCCTCGTCCGGCGTGGAGGTATCGATGTGGCAGCGCCAGATCCACCAGGTCGAGCGGTCCTGGCTCATGGTGACGTAGTCGCGCATGACCAGCGGCTGCGGATCGTGGATCACGACGAAGTCGTAGGCGCGCGTGAGCTCGGCGGCGTTGGCACGACAAACGCTCTCGTAGAGCTCCCGCGCCGCGGCCGGGAAGTCCACGGCGTGGCCCTGCAGGCCGTTGTGGAACCTCTTCGTCACGTTGTAGAACTCGGGCGGCGCGGTGATCACCCGCCACTCAGCCGGGAGGCCGGCGTCGGAGGTGAGCGGCACCAGAGTGTAAAGGATCTCGGCGACGCCGCCGCCGAAGGCGGTGGCGTTGACGTGAAGGACGCGCTTGCCGCGGAGGCCGGCGGCCAACTCGTCGATCTCGGCCATGAGCTCCGGGGGGACGATGGAGCGGTAGTCCGCCAGGGTCTTGTGGCCGACGTTGACTTCGTGCATGGGACCTCCGTGACGGCGGGGCGTCGCACCCCGCCGGGCGTCGCAGTGACGGTACGGCCGCGGCGGCGCAGCCGGCCCGCGGTGCGGCAAGTACATCACAATGGGGGCGTCGGCTAAACTCGGGCCGTGCGCACCTCGTCCACACCGGCGCCGGAGACCATCGGCATCTCCTCCGACGGGCTCGAGCTGGCCGGCCTGCTCTTCCGGCCGGCCGGCCCGCCGCGCGGCTGCCTGCTGGTGTGCCACGGCGCCGGCAGCCGCAAGGAGAACCACGGCATCATGGGCGAGCAGGCGGCCGCCGCGGGGCTGGCCGCGCTGACCTTCGACTTTCGCGGCCACGGCGAGAGCGCTGGCGTGCTCGGGCCTGACGGCTGGCACGACGCCGTCGCGGCCGGTGAGGCTCTGCTCGCCGCCAGCCACGCCCCGTGGCTGGCGGCGCGCGGGGCCAGCATGGGAGGGTGCTTCCTGCTGCTGGCGGCGCGCGCCCGCCCGCAGCTGTTCCGCTCGCTGGTGCTGTTGTGCCCCGCGGACGGGCCGTCCCTGCTGGCCGGCCTCGACGACCTGGAGAGGCTCGAGCGCAGTGGCGACCCCGACCGCGAGTACTACGGCCGCTTCGACGACGCCGCCTGGCGGCCGTATCTGCGGCGGCTCGACCTCGTCGCGGCGGCGCGCGGCCTGCCGCGCGTGCTCCTCGCGCACGCCCGCGACGACGATGCCGTGCCGTTCTCGCACAGCGAGCGCCTGGCGGCCGTGCTGGCCGCCCCGACACGATTCATCGCTCTGGATGAGGGCGGCCACCACGGCCCCGGGCGCTCGCCCGAGGTCGCGCGGGCGACCCTCGACTGGATCGTGTCGAACGGCGCTTGAGCGGCGCAGGAGCCGCACGCGGACTGGCGACGCGGACCGGCCCAGCGGCCGTCGGGGCCACGACCGGGGTCGCGTTCTCCTTCGCGACCCCGCATCACTCCTGGGAGCGCGGCACGAACGAGAACACCAACGGGCTTTCCCGCCAGTACCTGCCGAAGCGGACACGCATGGCGTCCGTCACGCAGGCCGTCTGTAACGCGATCGCCTCAACGACCGAGGACGATGTCGATGCCGAGAAGTACGAGCCCGAGCTTCTTCGCGGGCAGCGCCCCGACCCGCACGGTGAGTGAGGACCTGTCGAGGGTGACGACCTGGGAGACGTTGGCGACCGAGTCCTTGGGCAGGCCGGTCACCTTGGCGGTGAGGACGACGTTGCCGGGAGCCTCGGCCCAGTGCAGGTTACTGGTGAGCGCGACGCAGACCACGGTGGCGATGCGACTGCGGTTGAAGGCGTCGCCCTGGATGACGATGACCGGCCGCCGAAAGCCGGGCTCGGAGCCGGCCGGCTCTCCGAGGTCGGCCCACCAGACCTCGCCCTGGGCAATCACCAGTCGGACAGCTCCAGGACGCGCCGTGCCGCCGCCGTCGCGAAGTCGCCTTCGCTGCCCGCCGTGTCGGTGTACACCCGGTCGAGCGTCTCGGTCACCTGATCGGCCGAGTGGCGGGCGACGTACTCACGCATGGCGTCGCCGTAAAGGCGGCTGCGGGACTTCTTCAGTGCTCGCGCCAGCCGCTCGGCATCATCGAACAGATCATCGGGGATGGAGATCGCCGTCTTCATACCAGAAGTATAACCGCCTGGCTCCGGATAGCAACCCCCCAGGCTGATTCTCACCCTCGCGTGATTTGGTCTGTGAGAGCGGCGCCGGGGACGCACGCCGAACGCCTGGCACGTGAGCGATCACGTAACGCACGGGTGGAGATGTCATGCGGACTTTGTATGCCGCTCTCGAGGGGTGCGAGACACTGCTGCCGTTGTTGGCTGGTCCTGTGCGTGATCTCCTGGGCGCGTTCGGCCCACCTCAGGGCGAGTCTCTCCCCGTCCTCTTGACTTATGTCAGGGTTCCCTTGTGCCGATGGTTAGGGTATCCTAAGAAGCGACCCCGCCAGTCGCATCGGCCAGAGGTGCGCCCGCGGCGGGAGGAGAAGGCCGAGGCGCCGGAGGAGACCGTGGACAAGCGTTCGCAGAGTACCGAGGAGTATCTCGAAGCCGTGTTCAAGCTGCAGCGCGGCGACCCCCCCGTCACCGTCAAGCGCCTGGCCGAGGAGCTCGGCGTGGCTCCTCCATCGGTCTCCGAGATGCTGGGCCGGCTGCGTGCGGCGGGCCTCGTGACGCCGCAGGGCGAGGGCGGCATCATGCTCACCCCCGAAGGCGACGTCGAGGGTGCGGCGCTCGTTCGTCGCCACCGTCTCAGCGAGCGCTTTCTCGTGGACTACCTCGACATGCCCTGGGATGCTGTGCACGACGAGGCCTGCAAGCTCGAACACGTGCTCAGCCCCGAGGTCGAGGCGCGGCTCGCGGAGCAGCTCGGCAACCCGACGACGTGCCCTCACGGGCACGCGATCCCCGGCGAGGACGGCACGCTGTCCGACGACGCCATGCGCCCGCTCGTCGAGTTCGTCGCCGGTGAGCACGGCGTGATCGGCTGCATCACCGAAGAAGACGGCGAGCTGCTCAGGTATCTCGGCTCTCTCGGTCTGCTGCCCGAGACGCCCGTCGAGGTCGAGAGCGTGGCCCCGTTCGGCGGCCCGCTCCTCGTGCGCGTGGCCGGCTCGCAGTATGCCCTCGGGCGCGAGGTGGCGGGCAAGATCCTGGTGCGCGCCTGACGCCCATGGCGACCGTCCTCACACGTCGCCACGGGAAGGCCGGCGGCGGCGGCGAGCGTCTGCTCGTGGCCTGTCTGGCCGGCAACCCGAACGTGGGCAAGAGCTCACTGTTCAACGCCCTCACGGGCGCCGGCTGCGAGACCGCCAACTGCGCCGGCGTGACCACCGAGGCGTGCGCCATGTGCACGCAGTGGGGCGGCCGGCGCGTCGAGGTCGTCGATCTGCCCGGTACCTACTCTCTGGACGGCCAGGGCGGCGACCAGCGCGCCGCGCGAACCGCCCTGCTCACCCGTGAGCCGGACGTGGTGGTCGCGGTCGTCGACGCCACGAACCTCGGTCGCAGCCTGTACCTGCCCCTGCAGCTTCTTGACCTCGGCTTCCGCGTGGTGGTCGCGGTGAACCTCTCCGACGAGGCGCGCCGCCGCGACCGCGACGTCGACGCCGAGGCGCTCGCCCGCGAGCTCGGCGTACCGGTGGTCCTCACCGTGGCGCCTCGCGGCGAGGGACTGCCCCGGCTGGAAGCCGAGATCCTCCGGGTGGCGGCTTCGACGAACGGCCTGGGGCGGGCCGCAGGCACGCCCCTGCCCGAGCGCGTCGCCGACCGCGTCGCGACGCTCGCCGCCGAGATCTCGGCGCGGGCCGCGGAGGCCGGGCGCCCGCCCTTCGGGTTGGCGCCCCGCGCCGCGGCCCTCACCGTGCTCGAGGGCGACACCGAGGTCGTCGAGGCGCTCGAGCTCGACACGGCCGGGGTGCTCACGCCCGACGACGACGGCCTCGCGCTGGCCATCGCACAGGCGCGGCATGCGGAGGCGAGGCGGCTCGCGGTGGCGGCGCAAGCGTCCCTGCCGCGAGCCGCCGCCGACACCTGGTGGCGCCTCACCACGTCGCCGCGCACCGGCATCCCCATCCTCATCGGGGTCATCGCCGCCATGTTCGCCACGCTCTTCGTGGTCGGCGACGTACTGTCGCGCCTGCTCACCGGCGCCTGGGCGGCCTGGGTGTCGCCGGCCGTCACCTCGGCGGTCGGCGGCATCTTCGGCGACGGCGTCCTGGGCCGGACCGTCCTGTGGGGCGTCGACGGCGGTATCCTCGCCACCATCGCCGTCGGCATCCCGTACATCCTCACGTTCTATTTCCTGCTGGCGTTCATCGAGGATACCGGCTACATGAACGCCGCCGCCTTCCTCAGCGACCGCGTGATGCACCGCTTCGGGTTGCACGGGCGCGCGGTCATCCCGTTGATCGCCGCCGGCGGCTGCAACGTGCCGGCCATCATCGCCACACGCTCGCTGCCGACCAAGCGCGAGCGTGTGATCGCCTCGGCGCTGGCCACGCTCACGCCCTGCAGCGCCCGCACCGCCGTGATCATCGGCGCGGTGGCCGCGTTCGCCGGTTGGCAGTGGGCCCTCTTCACCTACTTCGTGGTCTTCGTCGTCGGCGTCTCGGCCGGCCTCGGCCTCAACCGGCTCCTGCCCGGGCAGAAGGGCGCCTTCGTCATGGAGATGTTCCCCTTCCGTCGGCCGGTGATCCGCCAGGTGGCCGCCAAGACGTGGCGGCGCTTCCGCGAGTTCGTGTGGGACGCCGCGCCCATCATCCTCATCGGCAGCATGGTGCTCGGCGCCCTCTACGAGACCGGGCTCGTCTGGAAGCTCACCGCTCCTCTGTCGCCCGTGGTGGAGGGCTGGCTCATGCTGCCCGCCGTGGCCGGGCTCACGCTGGTCTTCGCGGTGCTGCGCAAGGAGCTGGCTCTGCAGCTTCTGCTGGTGTTCGCCGCGGTGAGCGTGGGCGGCGCGGTGGCCGACATCTCGAGCATCATGACCAAGCCGCAGATCATCACCTACGCGATCGTGAACACGATCTACATCCCGTGCCTCGCGACGATCGCCGTCCTGCGGCGGGAGCTGGGGTGGAAGTGGACGGCGACGATCTCCGCCGGCACCATCGTGCTGGCTCTGGCCGTCGGCGGCGGCGTCGCCCGCCTGCTGCCGCTGATCGGCGCCTGAGCGCGGCTCCACGGCGCGCGGCGAACGGTCGCGAGCCCCCCGCGCCGGGTGCTAGAATGCCCTCCCGGAGGGGGGCCATCCTCGTGAACCATCCCGCGTCAGACATCCGCCGTCAGGCCACGCGCCTGCTCGATTCCGCCGGCATCTCGCACGAACCGGTGTCGCTGCGCGATGTCGTCAGCGCGCTCAATCTCGAGCTGGTCGGCAAGACCCGCGAGCCCTTCACGAGCGAGGCCGCCCTGGAGCCCCTGGGCAACGGGCGCGCCAACGTGCTGAAGGGCGCCGGCGACTCCGGCCGCCGGCGCGTCACGATCGCCCACGAGATCGGCCATTTCGTGCTGCACGCGGAGCGCTGTCGCCCCGAGAGCGGCGGCGCCGTCAACGAGGCGGGGCGCAGGGAGGAGCGCGAGGCCGACGCGTTCGCCGCCGAGCTGCTCATGCCCGAGCATCTCGTGGGCGAGGCGGTGCGCGAGCACGGCCCCGATGTCGCCCGTCTCGCCGACCGCTTCGAGGTCAGCCGCCAGGCCATGCAGGCGCGCCTGCGCAGCTTGAGCCTGGCAGAGCGGCACAGCGAGATCTAGAGGCTTGATGCGGGTTGTCCGCCCAAGCAGGAGGCGGGCATCAACAGGAGAAGAGGGTCTCCAGCTCGGCAACCCCCTCGTGATTGGAGCACGAGATGGACGCTTCCCTGGAGACCCTCGTCACCGCAGCCTACGTGTTCGCCTGCTCGCTGTCGATCCCTCGCTGCGGACCACGGGGCAAGGTCACCGATCAGGAGCTCATCGCCCTGGCCGTCGCCCAAGCCGTTACCGGCTTGGCCTCCGACCGCCAGTTCCTGGGCACCATCGGGCGCCTCCTGCCGGGCTGCTTCCCGGAGCTCCCCGGTCAGTCGCAGTACAGCCGCCGCCTGCGGCGCCTGACGCCGCAGATCACGCGCGTGCAGATCGGCCTCGCCGAGCTCGTCGCGATGGGCCGCGTGCGCCTCGTCGACGGCACCCTGCTTTCCTGCGCCAACTACGCCGGCTGCGCCGGAAGGAGCGAGTTCGCCGGCCACGCCGCCTCCGGCTACTGCGCCGCCAAGAGCCGCTGGTCCTGGGGCGTGCGCCTGCTGCTCATCAGCGACCGCCGCGGCACGCCGCTCGGCTACGACCTGCGGCCCGCCAACGAGAACGAGCGTGAGGGCGTCTTCCAGCTTGCCTGCGCGCACCCCGGCAGCCTGCTCTTCGCCGACGCCGGTCACCGCGGCCGTGAGCACTGTGAGAGCCTGCGGCTGGTCAACGTCGAGCTCATCGTGCCCGCGAAGCACAGGCTCGGCGAGCGTCCGCCCACGGAGACGAGCAAAGCCCGCATCC
>Ga0315281_10004860_pt1 | contig 19390 bp, 18 predicted proteins | sample YL17G07_0_MG_FD_204540 | JGI IMG/M metagenome (GOLD analysis project Ga0315281, IMG submission 204540) | Sediment microbial communities from Yellowstone Lake, YNP, Wyoming, USA - YL17G07_0 | ecosystem: Environmental > Aquatic > Freshwater > Lake > Sediment | place: USA: Wyoming | collected... | reverse complement strand
GGCCGACTCGTCGTAGTAGTACTCGTGCCGGATGGCCTCCGCGACGAGGCGCGTTGCCTCGCGCGCCCGCGGCCCGGGGACCATGCAGGTGACGAGAAGGTAGAGCTGTCCCTTCGAGCGCGCCCGGGAGCCGACCGTCGGCTCGACCGCGACGATCGTGTCGGGCGAGTCGGGGAGGCGAGTTGCGTCGGCAGGGATGCCGAGCTTCATCTGGAACCGGGGGGCCATGCAAGCCTCTGCCAGATCTGGGCGGGTGCCGGGGCCGGGATTATCGCACGCGCGACGGCACGATCAGCCTCCCCAGGACGAACCCCGGCCGCGGACTGTGATGCGCATCTCGGTGATGTCCGCCCCGGCCGGCGCGTTCCTGAACGCCGCCACGAGCTGGCTGGCGTGGAGACGTAGCTCCTGCGCCACGATCGGGGCGTCGGCCTCCACGATCAGGGCCGCCCCCTCCACCCGGACGGCGCGGCAGGCGCCGTGGGCGGCCGGGGTCCGCTCGGCCACGATCGCATCGAAGGTGGCGGCCGCGCGAGCGCGGCGAAGTTCGTCGGCGAGGCCGAGGCGGGCGGCCGCGCTCGGGATGAGGTCGCCGATCCGGGACATCGGGCCGCGCCGGCGGCGCTCAGGTTCGTCGGTCATCCCGCCACCCTCCGGCTCGGTCCGTGGAGCCTGGCGCCGTCCGCGGGATCGACCCGCCAGGTGTCGGCGATCGCCAGCAGCCCGGGGTCGAGGTCGTCGAGGGTCGTCGTCGTCACGAAGGCCTGCGGCAGGTCGGCGATCCGCCGGACGAGGTGCGATCGACGTTCAGGATCGAGTTCGGAGAAGACGTCGTCAAGCAGCAGGAGCGGGGGCCGGCCGTCGAGTGAGGCCAGGAGGTCCAACTCGGCGAGCTTGAAGGCGAGGATGGCGGTCCGCTGCTGGCCACGCGAGGCGAAGGCCGCGAGGTCGCGCTCGTCCATGATGAACGCGAGGTCGTCGCGGTGCGGACCCACGAGGGTCGTGCCGTTCCAGGCCTCCTTGTCGGCCGTTTCGGCCAGCCGACGCTCGAGGGCCTCCCGCGGCGTCTCCCCGGCTCGTGCGGGTGCGTTCGTCTCATAGCGGAGGGTGAGCATCGTGGATCGCGCCTCGTCAGGCGCGATCTCCGCATGGGCCGCTGCCAGCGGTGCCCCGAGCTCGGCGAGCGTCTGCAGCCGGAGCTCCACCACCTCGCCGCCGGCGTCGAGGAACGGCCGATCCCAGTAGCGAAGCTGCGAACGGTCCGCGGTCTCCTCGCGGATGGCGCGCAGGAGCCCGTTCCGCTGCTGAAGCGCGCGGGTGTACGAGGCGAGCGCGTGGGCGTAGGCGGGAAAGCGGCTGGCGGCGATCCGGTCGAGCGCTGCCCGACGGAGACCCGGTGCCCCGGCGATCAGCAGCATCTCCTCCGGCGCGAAGACCACGACCCGCAGGGCCGAGCCCAGCGATCCGGCACGTCGCGGGACCCCGTTGACGCGGATCCGCTTGCGCCCACCGCCCGCCGCGGTCGGGCTCCCCGGCCGGACGAGGGCCACCTCGAGCGTCTCGGCACCGACGGCGCCCTCGACGCGGGCGAGATCCGCACCCCAGCGGATCAACTCGACGTCGGTATTCGTCCGGTGGGAATGACCCCAGGCGAGCAGGACGACTGCCTCCAGCAGGCTTGTCTTGCCTGCGGCGTTCGGCCCCCAGACGAGTTGCGGACCCGGTCCGAACGCGGCATCGAGCTCGCGGTAGCCGCGCAGATCGACGAGTCGGAGGGACGAGAGCGTGGCGGCCTCAGGAGGTCGTGCGGACCGGCATCACGACGTGGACGTACCGGTCATCACCGATCGGCTTGAAGACCCCGGGGGCGAGCGGACCCTGCAACTCGAGGGCGAACTGGTCGGCCGTCACGTTGGTCAGCACGTCGGCGAGGTACTTGGCGTTGAACGCGATCGTGGTGCCGTCGCCCTCGACGGAGGCCTCGACCTGCCCGACGTGATCGCCGATCTCCGCGTTCGCGCTGACGGTGATGCCCGGCTCGCCGTGCGACCCGATCTGGAGCTTGACGATGTTGGCCGACTCGTGGGCGATGAGCGCCGCCGGGCGAACCGCCCGCAGGAGCTCCTCGCGGTCGAGGATCGCGCGGGTCGTGTGCGACGTCGGCAGGATCGACTGGTAGTTCGGGAACTGGCCGTCGATCAGTCGGCTCACCAGGTCGATGCCGTCGAGGTGGAAGAGGATCTGGTTGCGGGACTGGGCGAGGACGAGGTCCACCGGTTCGTCCGTGTCGCCGAGCACCCGCATCAACTCTGTGAGCGCCCGGGCCGGCACGACCACGCTCATCTCGGCAACCGAGTCGAGCACCGGGATGGTCTTGACGGCAATCCGGTAGTTGTCAGCGGCCGCGAGCGTGAGGGTCTCGCCCTCGAAGCGGCAGAGGACGCCCGTCAGGATGGGCCGCGCCTCATCGGTCGCGGCGGCGAAGGCGGTCTGCTCGAGGGCGCGGCGAAGGACGTTCTGGGCGATCCGCGTCGTCGGGCGCTCGCCGGTCGTCTGGATCGCCGGAAACTCCTCGGCGTCGATCCCCTTGAGGTGCGACTCGAATCGTCCACAGCGGAGATCCAGGGTCTCGCCCGCTCCGAGCTCGAGGTCGATCCGATCACCACCCTGAAGGGAGTTGACGAGGTCGGTCAGGAGCTTGGCCGGGACGGTCGTGGCGCCGTCCGATTCGATCTTGCCGGGTACCCAGTAGGTGATGCCGATCTCGAGGTTCGTGGCCGTGAGCTTCAGGCCGGCGTCCTCGGTCCGGAGCAGCACGTTGGCAAGGACGGGCAGCGTGCTGCGCGTCGAGACGGCACGGCTGACAACCGAGAGGCCGCGCGCCAGGTTCTCCTGCATGACCGAGAGCTTCACGTCGGGTTCACTCCAGGGCGGGTCCGGATGACGGGGCGATCGTGTGATGGTACCGGCACGCGGACCCCGGGGTAGGCGCGAGACGCGCCGTCGGGCCACTCCGGGTCTTGCGCCAGAGCCTCGACTCAGCCGCTCGGTACGTTGTGTATCTTCCCCCATTCTTCAAACCTCGTCATCACCATCATCATGGTGTGGAGACGGTGGATGGCCGCGCTCGCCTGTGTTCGGTGTGATGGTGGGTATTCATTCGTCTCGCGTGGACCGGGCCTCCTTGAATCAGGGCCACTCGGTCCGTGGCGGGGCGGCCTGTGGATGACCCTCGCGGACCACTCGGGAGTTGTGCGCGGAAACCCACGTCGCGGACCGACCAGCGCTCATCGATCCCGCCACTTGTCCGACCCGGAGGACCGGGATACCCACGGCCCGCGGGGATCCGTCCACAGGAATCCCGACGGCCCGTGACGCGCGCCGCGCGCGGCGGGGTCCGGTCAGCGGGGTCGCGGGCGGGTTGCCGCGGGTTCCGGAGCCTGCCGGTGCCGGCGGCCGGCGCACAACCTGCCGGAGCAGGCACGCTCAGTCGGCGTAGATCAGCTCGCGCACGGCGGAGATCTCGCGCCGGAGCTCGTCGTTGGCGCTCGTCTCGCGGGTGATCTTGTCGCAGGCGTGGAGGACCGTGGAATGGTCTCGTCCGCCGAGCTCGGCGCCGATCCTGAGCAGCGAGACATCCGTCTCCTCCCGCATCAGGAACATCGCGATCTGGCGCGGCATCACGATCGCCTTGTCGCGCTTCTGGCCCTTGAGCGCGTCCAGCCCGACCCCGTAGTAGTCCGAGACCGCCTTGACGATCCGCTCGGGCGTGATCTGGCGCTTCTTGGGGTTGTAGAGGACGTTCGACAGGACCGCCTGGGCAAGCTCGATGGAGATCGGCATGGCGCCCATGGACGCATAGGCGACGATCCGGTTGAGGGCCCCCTCGAGCTCGCGGATGTTGCTGACCACCTTGCGGGCGATGAACTCGATGACATCCGAGGTGATCGGGACCGCGCCCTCCTCGGCCTTCGCCCGGAGGATCGCAATCCGCGTCTCGAGGTCAGGGGCGGTCAGGTCGGCGATCAGACCCCACTCGAACCGGCTGCGGAGCCGCTCCTCGAGGGTGAGGATGGCCTTCGGGGGGCGATCCGACGAGAGGACGATCTGCTTGCCGTCCTCGTGGATCGCATTGAAGGTGTGGAAGAACTCCTCCTGGGTGCGTTCCTTGTCGGCGATGAACTGGATGTCGTCGATGAGGAGGAGGTCGATCCGGCGGTAGCGGTTCCGGAACTCGTCGATCTTGCCCTGCTGGATCGACGTGATGAACTCGTTGGTGAACTTCTCGGAGGTTGCGTAGACGACCCGCTTGCGCGGGAACTTCGCCATGACCTGGTTGCCGATGGCGTGCATCAGGTGCGTCTTGCCGAGGCCGACTCCGCCGTACAGGAAGAGCGGGTTGTAGGCGTGCCCCGGCCGTTCGGCGACCGACAGGCTCGCGGCGTGGGCGAGCCGGTTGGCCGAGCCGACGATGAAGTTCGCAAACGTGTAGCGCGCGTTGAGGTTGGTGGCCCCGCCCTCGCCCCCGACCCGGGTGGCCTCGACCCGGACATGCTGGCCGCTCGGGGTTGCGAGGTGCCGATCCGGGGAGACGGGCGCCGGCGAGTCGCCGGAGGGAACCTCACCGACCACGTCCGGGGACGTGCCGACGACGAACTCCACCTGGACGCTGTAGCCGACGATCCGGGCGAGCGTCTGGGAGATCAGCGAGCGGTAGCGACTCTCGAGCCAGTCCTTGGCGAAACCGTTCGGGACCGCGATCCGGAAGCGGTTGTCGTCGACGTCGACGAGCGTGGTGTCACGGAGCCACGTCTCGAAGTTGGCCGGGGAGAGCGACACCTGGAGCTCGCCGAGGGCGGCGCGCCAGACCTGCTTGGCATCCATGTGTCGATGACGACTCACTGGTGGTGGGATGAGTTGACGGAATGGCCGGAGCAGATCCCCGATGATCCTGGTTGCACGTGTCGCGCGAAGGTGTCGATGCCCCCGGGGTCGGCCTCGGCCGGTCCCGAACCCACCTCGTACAGGCGGCGAAGCGGGCCGTCCGGGTGGCGAAGGTCCCGAAAGATAGCACCGCGTTTCGGGAGCCGCAAGGCGATTTCGCGATACTCTATGGGAGTATCGTTGATCGGTCGATCCGGCGGGCGGTTCGAGTCGCGGACCCCGAGCCGGAACGCGCCGGAGGCATCGTCCCGCGCGGGCGAGCACGCGCGCAGCCACAAGCGTCGCGGCGGCCGTTTGACACCCCTTCTTGACAGGTCCTATCATCCCACGGACGACAAACGCGCCATGCGCCGATGGGCGCTGCGGCGCGTTTGTGTGCCTCTAGGGGTCATGCACGTTCGACCAAGCCCCGAGGCCTGATGGAGAGGATCCCGCGCAGTCCCGATGAAGCAGACCTACCAGCCCAAGAAGCGACATCGCGCCAAGGAGCACGGTTTTCGCGCCCGGATGAAGTCTCCGGGCGGCCGCCGCGTCCTCGCCGCGCGCAGGGCCCGCGGTCGGAAGCGCCTGACGGCCTGACGAACGGGCGCGCCCCCACACGGTCGCGCCTCGTGATGCTCTCCCGTCCCCAGGACTTCGCGGCCCTCCAGGAGCGCGGGACCATGCGGTCCCACCCACTCCTCGCCGCCCGGTTCCTTCGGACGGACCTCGAGACGACTCGGTTCGGCATGGCGACAAGTCGGGCGCTGGGCTCGGCAGTCGTCCGGAATCGCGTCCGGCGACGGCTCCGCGAGGTGATCAGGGCGATGGCGCCAGCGATCCAGCCGGGCTGGGACGTGCTCCTCATCGCCCGGCCGGCGCTCGTCGGGGCCGACCACGCAACACTGGTCACGACGCTCCGCCGGCAACTCGCCCGCGGCGGTGTCATCGGAGGGAGTGACGTTTGAGGCGGATCGGGATCGGGATGATCCACCTGTACCGATTCCTGTTCTCGTGGCTTCCGTCATCGTGCCGCTACGAGCCAACCTGCTCCCGCTACACGGAGCAGGCGATCGAACGCTACGGAATGCTGCGCGGCAGCTGGATGGGAGCGCGCCGGATCGCGAGCTGCCACCCCGGCAACCCCGGCGGCTACGACCCCGTCCGCTGAGCGAAGGAACCAACCTGTGACGTTCTCCACCCGGCTCGCTCGCCTCGCGCCACTCCTGTTGGTGCTGCTGGTCGTCCTCCTGGCGGCCTGTGTGCCGGCCGCGAGCCAGTCGCTCGCACCGGGAACCACGGCCTCGCCATCCCCGGTGCCGACCTTGCCGCCGGCGGCGATCGCCCTCGCTCCGGCCAAGCCGGACGGGGTCTTCGGCCTCCTGGCCTGGCTGTTCACGCCGATCTTCCAGGCCTTCTTCATCACACTCGTGGTGCTCGACCGCGCGACCGGAAACATCGCCATCGCGATCATCCTGATGACGCTGTTGATCAAGGTCTTCCTGATCCCGATCTTCCGGCGCCAGATCGTCTCGACCCGACGGATGCAGCTGATCGCCCCCGAGATCAAGGAGATCCAGCGGCGCTTCAAGGGCGACCGGGCCAAGATCCAGCAGGCCACCGCGGCGCTCTACAAGGAACGGGGCGTCTCGCCCGCGGGCTGCCTGCCCGCGTTCGGGCAGATGCTCCTCCTCATCCCGCTCTACTCGGTCTTCAGCCAGGGCCTCACGAACTTCGATCCCCAGGCGATGCTCCATGTCTTCGGGTTCCGCATCCTGGACATGGGTTGCGATCCGACGGCGATCCTGGACGCCAAGAACCACGTCCTGAACTCGTGTCTGAATTCGCGGGCCTTTGGCGTGGACTGGGGCATCCCGGAGGTCATCATCGGCTCGCCCGGCGCCATGTTCTCCGGCCTGAGCCTCCTCGCCGTCATCTCGTCCCTCGTGCAGTTCGTCGCGTCGCGGATGACCCTCCCGCCGGCGAGCGCCGCGAGCGCGGACGATCAGAGCGCCAAGACCCAGCGCCAGATGGCGATCTTCCTGCCCTTCATCTCGCTGATCTACGGCAGCATCCTGCCGGCGGGACTCTTCCTGTACTGGATCGTCTCGACCCTCTTCTCCATCGTCCAGCAGTACCTCATCATCGGCTGGGGCGGGATGTTCCCGATCTTCGGCTGGACCCCCGGCTTCGCCGTGGGGCATACGCCGCGCTTCCCGGTCGCCGCACCGTCGGCACCGACCTCCTCCTCGCGCGCGGCGGGAGCGCCCGCGCGATCCACCTCCGACCGGTCAGGCCTTGACCGATCCGCGTCTGCTGCGGCAACAATCCGCCAGCGCGGCCGGCAGGGCCGACGAGGGAGACGACGCTGAGCATGAGAGCCCAACGACCATGAGTGCCTACCGCGAATTCACCGGAAAGTCCGTCGAGGAGGCCCTGCGTCTCGCACGCGAGGCCTTCAACGCCGGCCTCGATGACCTCGACTTCGAGATCCTGACCCCGGGTAGCCGGGGTGTCCTGGGAATGGGCGCCGAACCGGCCCGGATCCTCGCCGCTCCGCGTTCGGAGCTCGGCGGTGCCGCTCCCAAGCGGGAGGCCGCCGCGTCCCGTCCGTTGCCGACCCCCCCAGCCCGCGAGGATCGCGGCGACCGACCGCCCTTCGACCGGGATCGCGATCGCGGCCCGCGCCGCGAGGAGCGCCCCGACCGCGGTCCGCGCCGCGACGAGCGACCCGCCCCGGCCGGAGCGGGCCCGCGCCCGGAGGATCGTGGTCCCCGTCGAGACGACCGCCCCGATCGCGGCCCGCGCCGCGACGACCGACCCGCCCCGGCCGGAGCGAGCCCGCGTTCCGACGATCGCGGCCCGCGCCGCGACGAGCGACCCGATCGCGGCCCGCGCCGCGACGACCGCCCGGATCGAGGACCCCGGCGCGATGCCGACCTCACCGAACGCGAGGCCGCCGAGATCACCGCGCTGCGCAGTTCCGTTGCCGCCGAGCGCGCGGAACTCGAGGCTTCGGAGGCGTCGCCGGAGGCGCTCGCCGCCGGCAAGGTCATCCTGGAGAAGCTCCTCGACCTGATGGGCTTCGACGTTGCGGTCACCGTGGAGTCGGGCGAGACGAGCCGCCTCAACGTGACCGGAGAAGGCGACGAGCGCGAGGCGCTCGGCGCACTGATCGGCCGCAAGGGCGAGCGCCTGAGCGCGCTGCAGCACCTCGTGAACCTGATGCTCTCCCGCGAGATCGGGTCGTGGACCCGCGTCCTCGTGGATGTCGAGGACTATCGGGGTCGCCGCGAACGACAGCTCCGCGAGATCGCCGAACGTGCGGCACAGCGGGTCGTCGAGACCGGGAAGATGCTGCAACTGGAGCCGATGCCGGCCCTCGAGCGGCGCTGGGTCCACCTGGCACTGCGAAACCACGCGGACGTCGCCACCCAATCGATCGGCGAGGAGCCGAACCGACGGATCGTGGTCGTCCCCCGGGTCTGACCGAATCGGCACCCTACCCGCCCTTGAAACGGCGGGTAGGATGACGCGAGCCGTCACGGTCGTCGTGCGGCTCGCGTCTCCGTTTCGCCTCGGTCACGCCCGGGGTGCGGCGCTGCCGCACGGCTGCTCCGGGGGGTGAACCGTCAGATGGTCGATCAGCAGGCACCGATCCCGGATCCGGATTCCTCCGCGGATCCCGGCGTCCCCGTGGCCGATGCCACGATGGCCGATTCGCGCCCAGGTGACGCTGAACCAGGCGGTACCCCTCCGGCCGGCCCGAAGTCGCACAGCGGGCGACGCGCGGCAACGCGCTTCTCGCTGGCCTTCGCGTTCGGCCTGTTGGCCGTCCTGGCGATCGCCGCCGGCGCGCTGGCGGCGTATGAATCGTCCAACGTCGGCCGGATCGTGCCGGGCGTGCGCGTGGGACCGGTCGACCTGTCCGGGCTCAGCCCGAGCCAGGCTGCCGCGCGGTTGCGCGAGTCGTACGCTGCCCTTGGCGAAGGGCAGCTGATCCTTGCCGCGGCCGGCCGGGAACGGACGATCTCGTACACCGACCTGGGCCGACGGATTGACGCCGACCGGATCGTGGCCCAGGCCATGGCCATCGGTCGCGACGGCCCCGCCGTCGAACGGATCACCGCCAGTGTCCGGACGCTGGTCAGCGGCCTGCGCATCGAACCCGCCGCGACCATCGACGGCGCCACGCTCCGCTCCCAGATCGCGGCGCTCGCCCGGGACGTCGAGGTCGCGCCCGTCGATGCCGCAGTGACCATCGGCGATCTCGGGTTCGGGCTCACGCTCGCCGCCAACGGCCGCAGGGCCGACGTCGACAAGGCGTTCCGCATTGCCGAATCCGTGCTCCTGCAACCGTACGCGCCGGCCTCGACCCGCGTGGACCTGCCCGTCGGGGACGTTGCACCGAGCGTGACGAACGAGGAGGCAAGCGCGGCGCGCGAGGCCGCCCGGCGGGTCGCGGTGGATGTCACGCTGGTGAATGGCGGGGAGTCCTGGGTGATCCCGGGAACCGCCTTCCGCGGCTGGATCTCGTTCGGCGTGACCGCCGACGGGGCGTACGCGCCGGTCATCGCGCGCGAGGGCCTCGAGGCCGGTCTGGCTGCCATCGCCGATTCCGTCAGCGTCACCCCCGTGAGCGCGACTTTCCTCGTCGACGGCAAGGAGCAGGTGGTCGGCGTCACGGACGCGAAGCCGGGTCGGTCCGTGGATATCCCGAACACGGTCGCGACGCTCGAAAAGCTGATCGCCCAGCGCGCCATGGGTCTGAGCGTCTCGAGGGTCCCGATCAGTCTCACCGTCATCGAGCCGGAGCTGACCACGGCCGAGGCGAGCAAGTCGGCACCACTGATGCGCCCGATCTCGCAATGGACGACCTACTTCCCGATCGGGGTGAGGAACGGCCAGGGGGCGAACATCTGGATCCCCGCCCGTGACATCGACGGGCAGGTCGTCATGCCCGGCGGGTGGTTCGACTTCTGGAAGGCAATCGGGCCCGTCACGCGCGAGCGCGGATACAAGGACGGCGGCGCGATCATCGACGGCCACACCGAGCCACAGGGCGCGCTGGCCGGCGGGATCTGCTCGTGCTCGACGACGCTCTTCAACGCCGCCCTCCGCGCCGGCCTGCAGATGGGCGCCCGCCTCAATCACTACTACTACATCGACCGCTACCCGCTCGGTCTCGATGCGACGGTCTTCGAGAGCAGCTCCGGCTCCGTCCAGACGATGTCCTTCCGCAACGACACCAGCGCCCCGATCCTCATCCGCGGAACCGGCTGGTCCGTGGGCGGCAAGGGATACGTCAGGTTCGTCCTGTGGTCGGTCCCGACCGGCCGCGTCGTTACCTTCTCCGCGCCGATCGTCAAGAACGTCAGGAAGGCCACCGACAGCACGGTCTATACGACCGACCTGGCACCGGGGGTGAAGGAGCGGACCGAGTACCCGACCGATGGCAAGGATGTCTGGGTGACCAGGACCGTCCGGGACGCCGCGGGGACCCTCATCCACGAGGAGACGTACTACTCGCACTACGCGACGATCACGGGGATCCTCCAGATCGGCGTCGCACCGAGCTCGACACTGTCGCCGACGCCGACCCCGACGCCCTGACCGAGCCCGATCCGGTCCCGAGGGGCGTCGACCCCCGGCCGCTCAGCCCACCGCGCCCCCTGCGGGATGGACCTGGCAGGCCGGGCAGAGCCCGAACAGCTCGAGCCGGTGGTCGCTGATCCGGTAGCCGGTCTCGCCGGCGATCCTCGAGACGACGACGGCAAGATCGGTGTCGTCGACGTCGACCGCCCGACCACAGCGCGAGCAGACCACGTGGTGATGATGGGCCGCCGGTTCGCAGGTGATGTACGCGTGATCGCCCGAGGGCAGGTCGATCCGCTCGATGGCGCCGACCCCCTCCAGGGCGTCGAGGGTCCGGAAGATTGTCGCCCGGCCGATATCCAGCCGACTCGCCAAGGCGTCCTCCACGAGGTCGGCGGCTGTGAAGTGGCCGTTCCTGGCCCGGATCAGGTCGGCGACCACTCGACGCGGGCCGGTCAGGCGATACCCGGCCCGGCCGAGCGCGGCAAGCGGGGTATCGGGGGTCTCGGCGAGCGCGTCCATCGCGTCAGGATACGCGCGCGGCCCGTCTTGTCGGCGATCCGGGCGCCCCTCGGGCCCGCCCACCAGCAGGGCACCGCCCGCCCGCGGCTTCAGATGGCCGCGGCCTCAGGCGCCCGCGGAGGTCGCCAGCGAGATCAGGTCCTTCGCGGCATCGATCGGGATCGCGAAACCGAGGCCCTCGGCGTTCGTCGAGACGGCGGTGTTGATGCCGATTACCGCCCCAGCAGCGTTGAGGAGGGGGCCGCCGCTGTTCCCGGGGTTGATCGCCGCGTCCGTCTGGATGAGGTTCCTGAGGGTCGTCTGGCGCCGTGTCACCTGGTCGGTGACCGTCACGTCGCGGCCGAGCGCAGAGACAATTCCCTGGGTGACCGTCTCCGTATAGGTCCCGAGCGGGCTCCCGATCGCGACGGCGATCTGGCCGACCTGGGTGTCGGCCGAGCTTCCGATCGAGGCGGCCGTCAGGCCGGGCGCATCGATCCTGATCAGGGCGAGGTCGTTGTCCGTGGCGACCTTGATGATGGTCGCTGGATAGTCGTGTCCGTTGAAGAGCTGGACGGAGAGGGTGGAGCTGCCGTCCACCACGTGGCGGTTCGTGAGGATGTAGCCGCTGGTCGTGATCACGATTCCGGAGCCGATTCCCTCGATCGTTTCTCCGAACGGCGAGAAGCCGCGCGTCGAGATGCCGTTGGCCGTGATGGTCACGACCGATGCCCTGGCGGTTGCGACGATGCCGGTCAGGTCGGCCGCGCTGACGGTCGTCGCGGTCGCCGATGCCGTCGAGGCCGTAGTTACGGCCGCGGGCCGGGAATTGGCCGCCGGCGCCGTCTGCCGGAGGACGACGACGGTCGTCCCGACCGAGGCGAGCGTCGCGGAGGGCAGCGAGGCCGCGAGGATGGCGAGGAAGCGCCCGCCGGAGCGCCCGCCCGGCGCCTCGGCTTCGGTCACGACGGGGAAGATCGCGAACGGCTGGGTGGTCGGGAGCGAGTCCGAGGCCGGATCCTCGGTCGGCGCCGACCCTTCCCGGGGATCAGGCTCGGGATCGGCGAACGTGAGCGGTGGGTTCATCGCGAGTGCTCCTGGCGAAGATCCGACACGGGGAGCGGATCTCAACGCCAGTTCAGCCCTGCCCTCTGAGATCGACATGAGAGCGCTGTCGGAACGGAGCCGCGATCGCCGCCGTCCCGACAGCCCTCACGAGTGGCTGAACGGCTTTAGCACCATGTCCGCGATGATCAGGACGTAGATGAGGGCGTCGACCACGACGATCGCCGTCAGCGGCCGGCCGAGCAGCTCGGCCTGATCAGGTCGGCCTGATCAGGTCGGCCGTCGCGTACCCGAAGAGCAGCCCGGCCATGCCCAGCGGCGGCACGGCGCGCCCGGTCCTCGCGTACATGCCCGCGATCCCGACGACCGCCGCGGACTGGCCGGTCCGCGCGGCCGCCAGGGTCAGGATCTGGGGACCCGAATGGATCACCACGACCGTGAACATCGTGGCGATGTGCAGGAAGAGAACACCGAACTCAGCATCTCGCGCAAGCCCTCCCGCAACCCGCCGACATCGTCATTGGGTAACCACCAGGATCCCTTCCATGCTGGCGCGATGCCCCGGGAGGGCGCACCAGAACGTGTACTTCCCGGCCGCCGCCAGGTCCAGGACGACCGCCGTCGTGGCGTGGGCCGGCAGGGCGTAGGAAAGATGGTGGCCGTTGAGATCGATGTCGAAGGTGTGGGCTCCGGAATCGGTGTTGACCACGTAGATCGTGCCCGGGCCGGTGCCCAGCGAGAGAATCTTCTGGGTGAAGAACGTGCCGGGCACATCCAGCTCGACGGGGACCTGGCTCGGCGCCTGCTGGACGCCATTGGCGACGCCGAGGCCCGTCGATCCCTGCATCTCGCCGAAGCCGCGCAGCGAGACGTAGCTGGTGCCGATGAGCATGCCGATCGCGAGGATCGCCAGCGCCTCGCCGAGCGGGGCGCGCAGGGCGCCGGCCACCGGTGAGCCGCGTCGCAGCTCGATGAAGGCGGCGATCCCGGCGATCCCGCCCGCAATGCCGACGACCGCGGCAACGATGTCCGTCCACGCGTGGCTCGTGCCAACAGGGTTGAGAAGCCCATCGATGATGAACGGGAAGTTCACGCCGACGAACGCCAGCAGGAGGATCCCGCCGGCCAGGAACACCCAGGGTCGCGGCCGGGCGAGCGCCAACGCCGCGATCATCACGAAGATCACCCCGAACACCACCAGCGGCGGAATGATGCCGACGCTCCGCATGACCTCGACTAGGATCAGTGCCTCGACCGCCGCCGCGATCGGCATGAGCCGCATCGCGGTGCTGCTCGGGCCACCCGTGGTGGCGGGCATCGCGGCTTCGGGGAATGTCATTTGGGACCGAGCCTCACAGCAGTTGGTCACTAGTGGTGTCACTAGTGGGACGCCGGGGTAATATGGGCACCGTCATGTCCGCTGTCAAGCCACCCCCGCCGACGAAGGCAGCGCGACGCGAGCGCGCCCGCGCGACGCGGCTCCGGATCACGAAGGCCGCCTACAACCTCTTCTGCGAGCGCGGCTACGCCAGCACGACGATGGCGGAGATCGCCGAGGCGGCCGGCGTCGCGGTGCAGACGGTCTACTTCGCGTTCCACACCAAGAGCGAGCTGCTGAGCCGGGCGTACGAATTCGCGGTCCTGGGGGAGGACGAGCCGCTGCCCCCGGACCTGCAGCCGTGGTACGCGAAGCTGATCGCGGAGCCTGACGTGACCAGAGCGATCCGCGATGCCGTGGAGGGTGCCGGCGCCATCCTTGTGCGGGTAACAACGTTGGACACGGTGGTTCGAGCCAGCGCCGAGAGCGACCCCGACACCGCCCGGGTCCGGGCATTCCACGAACGGCTGCGGGCCGAGGGCTACCGCGCGATGCTCGACATCCTGTGCGGAAAGTCTGCTCTGCGCGACGGGGTCACGCCCGAACGCGCGACGCAGATGCTGCTCCTCTACATCGGCTCGGATGCCTACCGCGTCCTCGTGCTCGACTTCGGCTGGACGCACGGCGACTGGGTCGACTGGACCGTCGCGACGGTGGCGGAAGGGGTGTTCGGCCGATCGACGCCCACACGCACAGGGAGCCAGGTCCCGCCCGCGGCGTCATAAGGCGGGGTCGCGGGATTGGTGTTGGTGGAGATGGGGGAGAGTCGAACTCCCCGTCCAGAGCCCTTCGGCAGCAACCACTACGAGCGTGTCCGATCATTTTCGTCAACCATCCGGGCGGGGATCGGCACTCTCCCGGTCGGTCCAGTCACGTGTCTCTAGATCGAGCTTGCTCCCGGATTACGCGACGCTCATCCGGGCTGCAGCCCCGCTTCATGACGCTTCCACCACCCGCGGAACTGAGGTGGCTTCCACGCTCACCTTACCGCCTAAGCGGCGAGGGCGAGAGTCGACTGCTTGTTGGCAGTTACTTCGTTTTGCCGCCTGTTTAACGAGGCCTGACGGCACCTCGGCTCGCGTTCACTGTCAGCCAGACCCTGTCGAAACCACGCATCCCCACAGGATCGGAACGCGCTCGGGCGTCCCGGCCAAGTCTAGCCCAGGTTCCAGGATCGGCCAACTGGGCGCAGATCGCGGGTGGGAGGCCGGGGCCGCGGCGCGTGCCGACGCCGCCCCTTCCGCCCCGCCCCTTCCGCCCCTGCTTTCCTGGCTGATGCGCTCCGGGGGAGCACTAACCAGGTAGACCCGCGGAATCGGGGCCGAATCGGGGCCGGCGGGGCACCGTGCACGGCCCGGCCACGCTCGCCAGGCTTGAGGATCGCCGCCCGAGGCGCCCGGATCCCCCGTGAACCGGCCGACCATCTGGTTAGCGCTCCGGGGGCGGTCATAAGCCAGGAAAACAGTCGGGGTCGCTGACGAGCAGCCCGCTCAGCACCTGGCCGGAATGCCGGCCCCCCACCGCGCGGCTTAGGATGGACGCCCATGACTCCGAGCCTGCGATGCGCCTGACCGCCTGGGAGGAGGAGCGCCTCCTCGTCTTCACTGCTGCCGAGCTCGCGCGCCGGCACCGCGACCAGGGGCTCCTCCTGAACGCCCCGGAAGCCATCGCGCTCATCTGCGACGCGATGTTCGAGGCGGCACGGGCCGGGGCCAGCTTCGAAGGCGTCGAGGCGGCCGGACGTGCCGCTGTCGGCGTCGCCGGCGTCCTCCCCGGCGTCCCGTCGCTGGTCGACGAAGTCCGGCTCGAGGTCCTGCTCGGCGACGGGACGCGGCTCATCGTGCTGCTGGACCCGCTGGGTGCGGCGGCCCTGGAGCCGGACGGCCCGGGCTCGGTGACCCTGGCGGCCGAGCCGCTCGACGATCCGACCGCTGAGCTCGAGCATCGCCGGATCGAGGTCGCCAGCACCTCTCGCCGCGTGATCCGCGTCTCCTCGCACTTCCCGTTCCACCGGGTGAATGCACGCCTCGCCTTCGACCGGGCGGCCGCGACGGGCTTCCGCCTGGCCCTGCCGGCCGGGAGCTCGGAACGCTGGGCACCCGGCGAGACGAAGACCGTGACCCTGGTCCGCTACAGTGCCGTGGACCCTCGGGCGACGCCGAGCGGCCGCGCGGACGGCACGGACGGCACGGACGGCACCACGTGACCCGCCTCTCCCGCGCCGAGCGCCTCGCGCGGTTCGGCCCGACGGCCGGCGACCTCGTCCGCCTCGGGGACACGTCGCTGCGGGTTCGGGTGCGCGAGGATCGCCAGGCGCCCGGCGATGAGCCGGTCTGGGGCTATGCGAAGGACTTCCGGATCGGGATGGCGCAGGGGACCCAGGCAGGACCGTCGGAGCTCGACGCCGTCATCGTCGGCGCCCTCGTGATCGATCCGCTGCTCGGCATTGTCAAGGCCGATATCGGGATCAAGGACGGGCGCATCGTCGGCGTGGGCCGGGCCGGGAACCCGGGCATCTCCGAGGGGATCGACCTCCCGATTGGCCCGCATACGGCGCCCATCACGGCGTACGGGCTGATCGCCACCCCCGGCGCCATCGACACGCACATGCACACGATCGGGCCGAACCTGATCCCGGCCGCGCTCTCGGCCGGCGTCACCACCCTGATCACCGCGGGCTTCGAGGAGCCTCCGGCTGCCATGCAGCGGACGCTCCGCGGCCTCGAGGGCTGGCCGATCAACGTGGGGCTCCAGGCCAACGCCCGCGCCGCGGACGACGCGGCGCTGGAGCCACTCCTCGCGGCGGGCGCCGTCGGATTCAAGATCCACGAGGACTACGGCGCGTCGCCCGAGCTCATCGACCACGTCCTGCGCTTCGCCGACGGGCGTGACGTCTCGGTCAGCCTGCACACGGACGGCCTCCACGAGACCGCCGAACTGGAGGACACGGTCGCCGCGATCGCGGGGCGGACCGTCCACGCCTATCACGTGGAGGGCTCCGGCGGTGGCCACGTCCCCGATGTCATCGGGTTGGTGCGCGAAGCGAACGTCATCTGCTCGTCCACGACCCCCACGATCCCGTGGGGCGTGAGCGCGGCGAGCGAGACGCTCGCGATGACCATGCTCAACCACGGCACCAGCTGGGCGGTCCCCGAGGACATCACCCTGGTCCGGGAGCGAACGCACCCTGCGACGATGGCGGCGGAAGGTCCGCTCCACGAGCTCGGTGCCATCCAGATCGTCAATTCCGATTCGCAGGGGATGGGCCGGATCATGGAGACGGTCCGGAGGACCTTCCAGCTCGCCGACCTCATGAAAGCGTGGCGAAGCTCCGAGGGCGGATGTGCCGTGGCGACCGCGGCGGGCGCGGTCGAGGGCGACGACGCCGGTGACGACGGCGATCGGGTCCTCCGCTACCTCGCCAAGATCACGATCGACCCGGCGATCACCCACGGCATCTCCGATCACGTCGGTTCGCTCACTCCCGGCCGCATGGCGGACATCGTCCTCTGGAAGCCCGCCTACTTCGGGGTCAAGCCCGAGGTCGTGATCAAGGGCGGCTGGCCCGCCTGGTCACCGCTCGGGGAGGGCAACGCGTCCGTGGAGCGGGCCCAGCCAACCCGTTACGCGCCGGAGTGGGCCGGCCTCGCGCACGCCGCCCCGACGGTCGCGGCGACGTTCATCTCCGGCTCGGCGGACGCGGCCGCGCTCCGTCGCCGCCTTGGCACCTCGCGTGCGCTCATCCCCGTGCGCGGCTGCCGCGGGCTGACCCGGGCCTCCCTCGCCTGGAACCGCGCGACGGCGGCCGTCGATGTGGATCCGGTGTCGGGGCAGGTCACGCTGGCGGGAACCGTGGTGGCCACTCCCCCGGCTACGGACGTGCCGCTGAGCCGCCGCTACTTCCTGCGCTGAGCAATTCGCGGCCTCACTGCCGCTACGGTCCGGCGACGGCCGCGAATCGAGCCTGCTCCTACCAGATGTCCCCGACCGTGAAGCCCTCCGGAAACGGATCCTCAGGGTCAACCACGTAGGTCGCCATCCCGGTGATCCAGGCCGTGCCCGTGATCGTCGGCACGACCGCCCGGTAGGGTCCGATCATCGTTTCCTCCACCAGGCGGCCGGTGAAGACCGTCCCGAGGATCCCCTCGTGACGGAACGCCTCGCCGACCCCGAGCCGCCCCTTCGCATGCAGGACGGCCATCGCGGCCGAGGTCCCGGTCCCGCACGGCGATCGATCGATCGCCCCGGTCCAGGTTGACGGCCTGGAGAAGTCCAGCTTCCCCGTGGAGACCGTCACGACGTTCCGGCGCGAATTGGCCGGGTCGTGGGCCGGTCCCGAGAGCTGGCCGATGGTGATCCCGGCGAATCCCGGCTGGTCGGGATGGACCACCGGCAGCTGCTCCGCCGCCGCCGCCTTGATCAACTCCGTGATCCGTGTGATGTCGCGTCCCTCGTCCGGCGTGAGGCGCAGTCCGAAGGGAGCCGCCTCGCTGATCACGTAGAACATGCCGCCATAGGCGACATCCACGACCACGGTGCCGAGGGTGGGCACCTCCACCGGCACGTCGAGGTGCGTCGCGAACGCGGGCACGTTCCGGAAGGTCACGCTCTGGACCTTCCCATCGCGACACTCGCACCGGAGTCGGATCAGCCCGGCCGGCGATTCGAGGACCAGCTCCGTCACCGGCTCCACCATCGGGACCATGCCGGTCTCAAGCAGCACGGTGGCGGTGCAGATGGTGTTCGTCCCGGACATCCCCGGGTACTCGACATGCTCCATGATCACGTATCCGGCGGCCGCCTCGGGATGCGTCGCCGGAAGCACGAGATTGCAGTTGGCCGCCGGGTAGCCGCGCGGCTCGCGGAGCATCATCCGGCGCAGGCCGTCCCCGTTCGCCCAGAGCCAGGTCATCTTGTCGAACATCGTGGCGCCCGGGACGTCGAGCACGCCGCCGACGATCACCCGCCCGGGCTCACCGGCTGCGTGGGCATCCACGGCCTGGATCGTGCGCGAGAATCGCATGTCCGCTCCCCTGGCCCTCTCCTAGCGGCCGCGCCGCAGCTCGGCGACATCCCGCTCCATCTGCCGCCGCGCGTCGCGCTCGGCGATATCCCGGCGCTTGTCGTGGAGCTGCTTCCCGCGACCGAGACCCAGCTCCAGCTTCGCCTTCCCGCGCCCCGTGATATAGAGACGGAGCGGGATCAGGGTGAGTCCCTTCGCCTTCGTCTTGCCGAGGAGCTGGTCGATCTCCCCGCGGTGCAGGAGCAGTTTGCGCTCGCGTTTCGGCTCGTGGTTGAAGCGGACGCCGCTCGTCGACCAGGGCGCGATGTGGGCGCCGATCAGCCACGCCTCGTCACGGTCGATGCGCGCGTACGCATCGGCAAGGCTGACCTTCCCGGCCCGGATGCTCTTGATCTCGGTGCCGGACAGGACGATGCCGGCCTCCACGGTGTCCTCGATGGAGAACTCGTGGCGGGCCCGTCGGTTCTGGGCGATGGTTTTTTCGCCCATGGGATGGGTGGCTCCTGTCAGCGGTGGGTCGCGCCCGCCTGGCGGCCCGGGGATCGAGTGGTGTTGGGCCGGCCGCTCCGTCGGAGCGCCCCGCCGGCACAAGGCTCGCACGAAGAGCGTCCGGGCGCACGAACGCCGGCCCTCGCGGACCGGCGTTCGTCTGCGGCTTCCACCCGCTCGGAAGACCGGCTAGACGGTCATCTCCGGCGAGGTGGTGCAGCTACTGTGTTCTGACACTGCACATCACCTCCTTTCGTTCGCGGCTACCGTAGCCGATGCGGGGGGCGATGGCAACCGTCAGGCGGCGCGCAGCAGCAGGTTCGGCAGGGCCCCGGTGCCGGAGAGCACCTCGACGGCCCGGTCGAGGACCGGATCCTGGCCGGCGGGCGTGTTCGACGGCACCGCGACCGGGATGT
>Ga0315281_10004859_pt1 | contig 19390 bp, 20 predicted proteins | sample YL17G07_0_MG_FD_204540 | JGI IMG/M metagenome (GOLD analysis project Ga0315281, IMG submission 204540) | Sediment microbial communities from Yellowstone Lake, YNP, Wyoming, USA - YL17G07_0 | ecosystem: Environmental > Aquatic > Freshwater > Lake > Sediment | place: USA: Wyoming | collected... | reverse complement strand
CCCGGCCGTGCCTCCGGCATCCAAGCCTGGGAGTGCCGAGGCAGACTTCGACAGCTTGTTCGGCCCGGCGCTTACCGGGCTTGAAAAACCAGGCACGACACGGGCTGGCCCGGCGATTCTAGAGTTATCGAAAATCCTGGGTGACTCGGCCTGGGTCTATATCCATCTGCCTTTATTTAAGGGCGATATTGCGCCAACCACAGAAGTCACAGTGAATAAAGTGTTGGATGCATCAGGTAAAAATTATTACGATGGCGCCAGCGATCTTGAAAAGGGATTCTTCCTGTCTCCCCCCCTCGGACGAGATTCGCGTCCTGTGCCTCACCTCTCCGGCCTGCGCATGGTGCATATAAAGCCCGGCCTGAGCGAACAAGCGCTGCAAAAAATCGAAGGCCAGGTACGCATTATCTTTCCGCTGGAGTTGAAGCCAGTTACATTCGATGCGGGCGAAGTCGGTAAGGAAAAACCTGTGAGTGGTGCAGTCGTCACGTTGAAATCCCTCTCGGGTGCCGATGCGGTGCTGCATTATCAGGGTGATTCTACAAACCAACTTGAAGTGCGTGGCTATGGCAAGGATGGTGGCATTGTAGAAAAAGAGTCATCTGTAACGATGACCATGAACGACAAAGCTTCGGAAAAGCATATCCATTTCAAAGGGCCGGTGAGCAAAATCGAAGTCCCCATCGCAAACAAGATCGAGCGGCAGTTTCCATTTACGCTTGTGCGCGGCACTGTGGCGGGGTCGCCTTCGCCCACAACGGTTGATGCCAAGCCTTCGGCACTATCTCCTCCCGCTACTGCTTCATCTGCGCCAACCAATTCCGCTTTGCCAGGAGCACGGTTGATGACCCCGGAGGAATTGAGGGAATTTCAAGCCGAGATTGCAAAGAACACCAAAAAAGGTGCTGAAGCAAAACAGCAGCAGCCAGTTAAGGAAAGTGCAGCACAACCATCTGCGGCAACAGGCAGCGGAAAGGACATTAAAGCCAAGTCCAAACCTGTCATGCGTGCAAGGAAGGGTAAATCACCTGCACCCCCGGTAGCGGCGGCGGCTGCTGCACCAGAGCCTCAGAAGAATATTATCACTACAAAATTCAATGACGTGTTCACTGCGGTGATGTATCAGGATCTGGCTGCGGTAAAGGAACTGCTTGACCTGGGCTGGTGGGTGGACAAACCTGAACCGGGCGGTTCCACGCCGCTCGTGGCAGCGGTGGAGATTGGCGACACGGCAATAGCAGAATTACTTCTGAAACACGGCGCGGACCCGAATGTTTTTGCGCGCGGTGATTCCGCGCTCAAGCTTGCGAAACACAATCATGACGCCGCAATGGTTGCGCTATTGCAACGTTATGGCGCCACGGTGGAATAGGTAAATCATGACGCAAACAAAGCCACGGCGGAGCACGCTTTGGTATCTCGTCGCCGTGATAATTGTGGTTGCCGGTTTGGCCGCCGGTTCGGTGATGGCTTGGCGGGGTTTCGCCATGATTATCCATGTCGAACAATTCGTTGGCCCGGGCCGCCTTTCTTTTGAGGTGACTGCTCCGGGTGATTACACGCTTTGGCACGACTACCACGCCGTGTTCGAGGGGCGAGCCTATTCAACCGACAAGCGATTGCCGGACGGGGTCAAATTCCGGGTGCAAGGACCCAGTAGGCCAGTGACGGTAAAAGGTTCCAACGGAGCGACGGCCTCGATTGGCAATACCGAGCGGGTTGCCGTAGCTGCATTTGTGGCGCCTGAACCAGGCCAGTACGAGATTGCCGCCGAAGGTGAATTTCCGGCGCGGGTGTTTTCCGTTGGGGAAGGCAATTTCTTCAAGAGTTTCGGCATGATCTTGGGCGGCATCGGCGCAATAATCCTGTCGCTCTGCACGGGTTTGGGGCTTGGCGCATGGGCCTATTTAAAAAACAATGCCTCCGGTGGTGAGAGTAAACAGCAGGAGAGTGGAATGGTGAATCCGGTTGAAGGGGAATCCGAACATTCGGCAAGGCAATTGGCCACATTAGTCTATGCGCTGCAAGCGGCATCCTTCCTGGTGGGAATTACTTTCCTCGCTGCCGTTATTGTGAATTACGTAAAACGCCAGGAGGTGGCAGGCACTTGGCTGGAGTCGCATTTTCTCTGGCAGATGCGCACCTTCTGGTGGTCGATGCTGTGGGGTGTGCTAGGGTTGGCGCTCATGGTTATAATTGTAGGCATTTTCATCCTCATCGCAGATGCGATCTGGGTGCTGTATCGCATAGTGAAAGGCTGGCTTAACCTGAACGATGGCAAGGCGATGTACGAATGATGATTGGCTTTACGTGTAGCTCCAATGGCAGATTTCAGGAAAGCTAATCCAAGGAATGAAGTTTGGCTTCCGCTGATCAAGATCATCAACATCGTCGCGCTGATGCTCGTCCCGTTGCTGTAGCCCATGTCGTTGAAAGTAATTGTTCGAGATTCTTGAAGCCGGTCTTTCCAACCTGCTAACATTCCGGGTAGCTGCCAGATTACCGCCATGAGACGATGAAAATATTGATCTAAAACTTCGAGGGAAAGCACTATGGGCTTAATTCAGAAATTGAAGTGGCGCTACGCAACGAAAAAAATGAACCCTCAAAAGGTGGTACCGCAGGAGAAAGTGGAACGCATATTGGAAGCTGCGCGTCTAGCTCCTACATCCAGTGGCTTGCAGCCGTTTGAGATCATTGTAATAACCAACCCCGAACTCAGAGAAAAAATCAAAGCCATTGCCTGGAATCAATCACAAATTACCGATGGCTCACATTTACTGGTTTTTGCCGTGTGGGATAACTACACAGATGATCGAATTAATATGATGTTTGATTTGGCCAATCAGGAGCGGGGTTCAACAAACGAAGGTTGGGAAAACTACCGCAAAATGCTACTGGGCAAATACCCTTCGCGTAGCGTAGAGGAAAATTTTCAACATGCTGCAAGACAAGCCTATATTGGCTTAGGCGTGGCGCTGGTTGCGGCAGCATTTGAGGAGGTGGATAGCACTCCCATGGAGGGGTTCGACAACAAGGCCCTGGATGACATATTGAACCTGTCAGCCAAAGGCCTGAAGAGTGTGGCCGTCATGCCGCTGGGCTATCGAGAAGCCGACAAGGACTGGCTTGTGAACCTGAAAAAAGTCAGGAGGCCCCGTGATCAGTTTGTCACCGAAGTGAAGTAAGCAAATTCAAGTTTGACAGCAAGTGGTCGATAATCCATACAAGATGCCTGTTATATAAATGGAGGCTATCATGTTCAAGCTATGCGTCTACTACCACGATGTTTTGCGTTATACCATTATTGCCAATTTGGAAAAAGCTCATGAATTACGGGGGCAAGGGTTTTATGTCGATGTCAAGGCTGTTCCAGCGCTCCCAAGCAAATAGAAACATCAAATATTTCGACGGTTTGATGCTGTGATAACCATAAGGGGTACGCCTATCGACACCTCAAGATTAATTATCCGTAGTTGCTACCCAAGTCAGTATTCGACGACTGGCTCAATCGGCATCCCTTAAGCCGACAGACATAAGACGCCGCGTTAATGCGGCGTTATTATTTTTGAAGTGTTTTGATTATTCGCACATCAAGCAGGTGGGGAATTCACGAACCTGATATTTCTCAAACAATCTTGCATGGGATGACGGTGTCTTCATCGAACCCGTATACCGAGCACACGCGATGATATCCATCAGCAATTACAACCTTGCCATTGGATTTGCCTCTTACAAGAAGTAGTGGCGAAAGCGCATGTCCAGCCAGAATCTTCTTGCGGTCTTTTTCAACATGGGAATTACTGACACCCAACAAAGACAAGCCGGAAGCTCTAAATATGTCCTTGGCTTTGAATTTGGACACAGGTGCCTGCTTCAATTGCTGGGTGAGGCTGGCGGCGGTTTGCGAATCATAAATCAGACTCAAATAAGACTCTGCCGCAGGGTAGTTGTGCTCCTCAGGCGTCTCCAGCCATTTTATTTCTATTTTGCTTCCCATATATGCTCCTCATGTTTGGTGCGGTCAATTGGCGTGAAATCATTGTGGTGCCTGCCCAGCCGCCTTTATAAGCTGCGACAGATCGCCCGATGATTGCGCTGCCGACTGTATCCACAGAAGCCAGTCTACAGCCTCCCGCACGCGCATGGGTACTTGTATTCCAGGCCGGTGCCGCCCGAGGAGTTCGAGGGGGATGTTAAAACAGGTTATTTGTAAAGCCGCGAACGTCTGCTTTGGAGGAAACCGACAGTCTGCATCGTCGATAGCTGATATTCGCCACCTTCTGCTTCCGGGTGATCTGAATAAATTACCTGAACGCAAAGTGGCGCTCAGAATGGCCAGAAACCTGAAAGCAGAAACTTCAGGGTGAAATAACCCCCGGCAAGCATGGTGATATAAATCAGCAGGTCGTGCAACCTGCTGGCTTTACCGGTTTGCAGTTCGCCACGCATGAATAGCGCGACCAACAGCAAGGTGCCTACAATGATAGGAGTAGCAAGGATAGGGTGGCGTAACCCCATGTCCCAAGTCACACCCAATAAACGTTCGAACCAGCCATTTTCACCGAATGCACCCCAGGACAATCCTATGATGCCGACAAGAATCATGGTAAAACAAAAAAAGTCCCAAATCTGATTGATTAATTTTTTCATGACGCTTTCCTGGGATTGTGTGCGTATTCCACGCGACTCTGCCATTCATTTGCGTAACCCGGTCAGCGTGACCAGTTGTTTCAGTACATCTTGACAGATGTTTGAAGGATGTTGCACGGGGGTTAAATTCTACCTCAATCGGTCACGATAAGAGTCATTGGGTCTTGCATTAACACATTTGCCATGTTCGTTCAATATCTTTGAACCCTGCGCGCAAGCTCGGCATAAAATGATCGCCGAAGGGGTGGAAACGGCGGAGCAGCGCGACCTACTGGCCGCTACCGGGTGCGACTATGCGCAAGGGTATTTGTATTCAAAGCCGATACCGGCTGAAGAGTTCGAGGAGTTCTTATAACAGAATACTGCAGCAGGATTACCTATCTGCGTCCAAAATAACGTCTTGCAAAAAAAGGAGATACCCATGAAAAAAATCATTGCAGGCATTGCACAAGACGACAGGTTATTGCGTACAGTGCCACGAGAAATTCCTGCAATAACCAAACGATCCTCGATGGCTGTCGCGTTTACGTTATCTATCCTTGGCTGATTTTGCTATCATTCCCCCAGGATACCTTGGGAGCTGATTGATGACCACGCGCAAAACAAGCACCAAACTCTCGCAAAAAAAAGTAGACGATATCGGCCGCGCCGCTGCCCGCCTGCATAACTTGCTCAAGGAACTCGGCCACGTTAAAGGCTTGCAGCAGAGCGCCTCCACCATGCCGGATGCACGCACGCGGTTGAGCTTTATTGACCAGTCCATGCATGAGGCCTCGGAAAAAACCCTCAGCGCCGTGGAAAACTCGCTGCCGCTCACCGAAGCCACGCGAAAATCCTGCGCCCGTATGTCCAAGCATCTGTCAAATGCGGAAGACCTTGCACACCACACGCTGGTTCAGAAAACGATCTCTCATCTGGGGGAAATAGCCGCTGCGGAAGAAACTTTGCACCATAATCTGCTGCAGATTATGGAGGCACAGGAATTCCGTGATATCGCCGGTCAGATGGTCAACAAGATACTGGGGGCCGCAGAAGAAATTGAAAAAATCCTGCTCGACATCCTGCGTGAATATGCGCCGGACACCAAGGACTCGCTCATTTCAAGAGAAGGCCAGGCTACAGGCCCTACAATTAATGCCGGGCCGGATGGTGTCAACGGGCAAGATGAAGTGGATGATCTGCTTTCCTCCATGGGCTTCTGAGCAGGCTCAGTCCGCATTGAACCTCCTCTCGCTGGAAAGAGAGTGGCTTGCCGCATAACCCAGCCTATCTCGCATAAAAAGCCGTAATGCGAACTTCCGCTTTCGACACATATGTGTGGAATCGAACCATGTGCAATTGTAGCGCCACATCGCGCGCCGACCCTTGTGCGACCAGGCATTGAGCCGACTGTGACTACACATGGTTGCAGCCCTTGAAGGACTTTCCAGGACTTATGATTTTTCGGCGAAGGCTGCTGCCGCCTTGTTGCGGATTTTTTGATTGAACCGGTCTCTATCAATGACGAATCTCTCGTGAGTTCCTTTTGCGATGATGTCTACGCCATCATCTGCTTCCACTTCAAAGACCAGCCGGCGACCATTGACCTCAACCAGCTTTACCTTTGCGGTTACAAGCAGTCCGGGTGGGGTGGCGGCGGTGTGGCTGACATTGATGTGCGTGCCTAACGATTGTTCGCCAGGCCAGTCGAGGTGCGGCTTGATCGCATCGATGCAGGCCCATTCCAGGAATCCCACCATGAAGCCTGTGGCAAATACCTCGGGCATTTCCTGGAATTCTGGAGATTCCGGGTAGAGCGCCGGAACTGTTTTCGTATCGGGCAAATGGAAACTAAACTGGTGCTCTATTCCGGGTTTCAGGGTGTCTTTCAAGATGTCCTCCGCTGGCTGGGAATTGGCTGATACTCTAAGCCCCTGCTTATTTCAGGTCAATAGACCTACAGGTGTGCGTGTGTTCGAAATGACAGCCTTCCGTTTGGTTCTGGCTTAGCACGGAATAAGCCCAAATAATCCATCAGCCCGTCATTCCCGCGAAAGCGGGAATCCAGTTAATTGAATATTCATCGCGTAGCGAGACAAAAACGTGGCTTTGTCCGCTTCGCGGAGCGTTTGCTTAGCTGGATTCCCGCTTTCGCGGGAATGACGCAATTTTTTGTTAATGAACTATTTTGGATAAAGTAAAAAACTGATCAACCCATGATGCGTATCATGAAATCACGGTATGAAAAAAACCCATCTTAGCCGCAGGCGATGCCCTCGATGCCGCAAAGGGTGCGTTTCACGTAAGCCAGCAATATCCATAGCCAAAACAGCAGAAAGAAGGCGACGAACGGCAGGTGCTTGTCGACGACTATCTGCGGCGTGATAAAACGCGCTATACGCAGTGCAGGATTAGTAATGGTCTGGAACAGCTGATAAACCGGATTTGTCGCGCGCCGGTTGCCCGCAAGCAAGGCCAGCAAGCCTTGTCCGAACAGGGTCAGCAAGGCCACCTCGGTCAGGGCGCGCAGGATGCTGATAATGAGAATTTCCGGATTAGCCATGTTATTGTTTGCACCTTTACGTTGATTGCGGAATTGTACTCATGAGTTACGAACACTGGCGCCATTATGCCCGCGGCTGGATATTTCATTTCATCGGCAAGACTGAACTGGCCTACGAAGCCTATACCATTGCCTTTCGCCATAACCCGCTGGACGCTCAGTCCGCTCGTCATCTTGCCGCCATTGCCGCCCAGCGTCAGGATTATCCGCTTGCCGAACAGTGGTTCCTCAAAGTATTGCACATAACCCCGGAGGATGCCGACAGCCATTTTAACCTCGGCTTCGTGCGCGAACAGATGAAGGAGCCGCGTCTGGCAATCGAATCATTCAAGGAAGCTGTGCGTCTCAAACCCATCCTCGACCGCGCCTGGTATGGCATGGGTCTGGCTCATGCCGCGCTCGGTGAACATGCCGCCGCCGCTGCCGCATTGCGCGAAGCCGTCCGCCTGCAGCCGATGAACGGCCATGCATGGTACCAGCTCGGCATGGCCTATCATCTCAGCGGCGAACCGGACAAAGTCAACCATGTGGTTAATAAGCTCCTCGAGTTTGACCCCAAGATCACCCGTCAGTTAATCAAGGACAGCGGTCGCAGTGATCTTGCTCACTTGCTGCCGGAAATGCCCTGGTAGCCTTTTATTACATTCCTGCTTTAAAAGCATAGCAATCCATAGATCGGGCTGTGCCCGACAGTTTGATTAGGCGGGTGAAACACGCCCTGCGAAAACGCCCGCTTAATCTCGAATTGGAATTGGCTTCTCTTCAATTCTCTCCCTGGCGAAAAAAGACCCGCCTTGCGGCGGGCCTCAAAATGCCGGGAAAGGGAATTTCCGGGCGGATTAAATTACTGCTGCCTTGTAGTCGGTTTCCAGGTTCGGGTAACGGACATGATCCACCAGATCCTGGACTTCCTTGCTGGGCGCAGCGGAAATCAGGGTACCGATGATCACGCCGATGAAGCCGGCCGGAATGCCGAAAATGCCTGCCGAGATCGGCTGGATGTCCCACCACAACGGCGCCTTGATGCCGAAGAACGGATAGGTCATGTACATGTAATACATGCAGATTCCGAGACCGCTCACCATGCCGAGAATCGCGCCCAGTTTGTTGGCGCGCCGCCAGAATACGCCGCACACCAGCGCCGGGAAGAAGCTTGATGCCGCCAATGAGAAAGCCGCGCCGACCAGGAACAGGATGTCGCCCGGCTTGAGTGAGGTGACATAGGCGGCAACAACAGCCACCACCACCAGCAGCCCTTTGGAAACCGCAAGGCGGCGGGTCGTCGAGGCGTGCGGGTCGATCATCTTGTAGTACAGATCGTGCGACATGGCGTTGGCGATGGTCAGCAGCAAACCATCAGCCGTGGATAGCGCGGCAGCCAGACCGCCCGCCGCCACCAGGCCGGTAATCACGTAAGGCAGGCCGGCGATTTCCGGCGTCGCCAGTACGATCAGGTCGCCACCGATGACGATCTCGGCCAATTGCACAATGCCATCCCCGTTGATATCGGAGATATTCATCAGCGTCTTATCCACCGTCGCCCATGCGCTCACCCAGGCCGGCAGTTCGGAGAACTTGCTGCCGACCAGAATGGTGTACACGTCGAACTTCGCCAGCACCGCCAGACACGGCGCGGTGAAGTAGAGCAGGAAAATGAAGAACAGCGACCAGAATACCGATTTGCGCGCATCCTTCACCGAAGGCGTGGTGTAGTAGCGCATCAGGATGTGCGGCAACGCGGCCGTGCCGACCATCAGGCAGAGAATCAGGGCGAGGAAATTCTTCCGGGCGATATCGCTCGCTTTCTCGTCTTTCCCGGCGAAAGGCTGTGCGTGCGGCTTGATCGGCGCCGCTCTGGCGCTGATACCCTTGTCCTTGGTCCATTGCTCCTTGGCTTTGGCCGCATCAACCGGGAAGTCCTTGGTTGCCTTCTCCGCCGCCTCGATTGCCTTGGCATCAGGAGCCTCGGCAGTTTTCAGTGCAGCCACCTTGTCTTCCAACTTTTTCTTCTCTTCGACAAGGAAACCAGCGCCGCCCGTCTCCAAACCTTTCAGCTTGGCATCCGCAGCCGCAGAACGATCACGGAATATCTGCCGCACCGATTCTTCACGTGCTCCATCCGGCGTGGTTTTGTCGTTCAGCACTTTTTCGCGATCAGTTACTTTTTGCAGCGCATAGCCGTAGGCCACCTGCGGCACCGGGCCGAAGCCGTGATGTATGGACAGCCACACCACCGGAATCATGTAAGCGACGATCAGGATGATGTACTGTGCCACCTGTGTCCAAGTCACCGCCTTCATGCCGCCGAGAAAGGAACACACCATGATGCCCGCAAGGCCGACGAATACACCGACTTGAAACTCCAGGCCGGTGAAGCGGCTGGTGATCAGCCCAACACCATAGATCTGCGCGATCACATAGGTGAAGGAGCAGACGATGGCGGCAAACACCCCTATCAGCCGAGGGATGTTACCGCCGAAACGGGCGCCGAGGAAGTCAGGAATGGTGAACTGGCCGAACTTGCGCAGATAGGGCGCAAGAAACAGCGCCACCAGGCAATAGCCGCCAGTCCAGCCAAGGACAAAGGCCAGCCCGTCATAACCCGACAGGTACAAAGTACCGGCCATACCGATGAAGCTGGCGGCAGACATCCAGTCGGCGCCAGTCGCCATGCCGTTGAAGAACGCCGGTACGCGCCGCCCCGCCACGTAATACTCCGACACCTCTGCCGTTTTCGACATGAAACCGATGCCGGCATAAAGCAGAATGGTGAAGCCCAGGAAAATGTAGCCGAGTATCCTGTTCGGCACCCCCATTTGTTCGAGGATGGCGACAAAGATGACGAATCCGATGAAGCCGCCGGTGTAGAAACTGTAGTACTTTGTGAGCTGCTTGGTAAAAGCAGCGGTAGATTGGCTGGCCATTATTCCTCCTCCCCTTCATGGACGCCGTATTCCTGGTCCAGGTTATTCATGTAATGGGCGTAGTACCAGATAATGGCCACATAGATGATCAACGATCCCTGTGCGCTCATGTAAAAGCCGAGCGGAAAGCCGAGAATAGTAATGCCGTTGAGTTCGCGTGCGAAAAAGCCCATGACAAAGGTCACCAGAAACCATAGCGCCAGCAATATGCCGGTGACTTTCAGGTTCCGGTTCCAATATTCGTGATGTTTTTGAGTAAGCTGCATATTTCCCCCCTGTAAAATTTTGACTGAAATAACGCCGGTTAATCTCGTTGAGAAAAGCCAATAGATGCACAACATTGAATGCCGGGCAGCGCATTCAATTATTCGTTAAACCTGATCCAAGGTGACGCTACAACAACATTTGCCAAATATAATTGCGGTTTTGACATTCTTCGTCGCCCAATTAAAATGGCTCTTCAAAAGGCGGTTGGTTGTAATATCCCGACCATCCCTTTTGCAACCTTACTGCCCAAACCTTACGCGAAACTTACAAATTTTATGCGCATCCTGATTGCCGAAGACGATGAAGTGCTGGCCGATGGTATATGCAGCTCCATGCGCCAGTCCGGTTATGCGGTAGATTGCGTCAACGACGGGCTGGATGCGGACACTATCCTCAAGGGAGACCAGCCTTTTGACCTGGTGATTCTCGATCTCGGGCTGCCGCGATTGGACGGTTTCAATGTGTTGCGTAACCTGCGCGAACGCAACCGCCAGGTTCCTGTCATTATTCTGACCGCACGGGACGGCGTGGGGGATCGTGTCAGGGGCCTCGATTTCGGCGCCGATGACTATCTGGTCAAACCGTTCAAACTGCCAGAACTGGAAGCCCGTGCGCGCGCGCTGTTAAGGCGCGGCCAGTGCGGCATAAACCCCGTATTTTCCTGCGGCACGTTGACTTTCGATAGTGCCGGGCGACGCGCATTCATTAATAGCGAGCCGCTGGAGCTGACCACGCGCGAGTTGAGTGTGCTGGAGGCGCTGATATCGCGCATCGGTTGGGTGGTCAGCAAAGATCAGCTTCTGGAGCGGTTATACAGCTATTCCGAAGAAGCAAGCGGTAACGCCATCGAAGTTTACATTCACCGCCTGCGTAAAAAAATCGAGGTTGCCGGCGTGACTATCCGCACTATTCGCGGCCTCGGCTACATTATTGATAAAGTGAGCAAAGGGAACCTCTAAAAAAATCATTGTTGCTGGGTGAAATGTAATTCCATTGATCTCTCAAAGCAGCAATAACCATGCAGGGTGCATTCCATGCACCATTGCCATTGGTGCATGGAATGCACCCTACGATATTTCACTTTTTATTTAGCAATGGAATTACATCAACCGCCCAATCCGGGCATAACATGGAATGACCATTATGGAAGATAACGTTCTTTCCCTGCGCAGCCACCTCATTGAACGGTTGCTGACATCGCTCTTCCTGCTGTGGTTGGCCAGTTCCAGCGTAGGTTATTTCGCCACGCTTAATTATGCAAACCAGCCCTATGACCTGGTATTGCTGGAGCGGGCGCGAATGGTGGCAGAACAGTTGAGGCTGGGAAGCGGGCAGGAACGGCTGGATTTCAAGCCAAAATTGCCGGATGGTAATGACCCCGGCATATCGGACCAGGTGGTCTATACCGTGAGCGATAGTGAAGGCGAGAAAATTGCCGGAGATGCAAATCTTTCCCGCCCGCTTTCCTATCGCAGGGGCAAAACCGGGCCGCTGTTCAGCAACGGCGAGCGTAACGGAGAAAAAACCCGCATGGTAAGCCTGGTTTACCCCGGCCCACCCGGCGGAAAACTGTTCCAGTTGCACCTGTCGGAAACCACTCATCAGCGCCAGGCATTGATTCGCGGTATTTTCGCCTATATTGTGATTCCCCAGTTGCTGTTGATCCTGATCGCAACGGGAGTAGTCTGGTATGGGTTGAAACAAGGCATGATGCCGCTGGAGCGCCTGCGGCGTGAAGTGGCAAAGCGGCAACGCGACGACCTGAGCAGGCTGGATGAAACCAGAGCACCCGCAGAGGTGCGCCCCCTGATAGATGCCGTGAACGATCTGCTAGAAAGATTGAAACAGGCAATGCAGGCGCAGAAACGCTTTATCGCCGATGCCGCACATCAATTGCGCACACCGCTTGCGGGACTAAAAACTCAAACTGAACTGGCATTGCGCGAAAATGACTCTGAACGAAAACAGCATGTTCTGGAGCAATTGCTTATCAGTGCCAGACGCAGCGCCCACCTGGCAAACCAGCTTCTGGCGCTGGCGCGCAACGAACCGGACGGTCAAGGAGTCAATGCATTTGCCCCGCTTGATCTCAATCAACTGGCTCAGGAATGCACCATGCTCTGGGTGCCTGTGGCGCTGGAGAAAAATATCGACCTGGGCTTTGAAGGAATTCCAATACATGTGCCGCTGCGCGGAGACGCAACCAGCCTGACCGAAATGCTCGGCAACCTGATCGACAACGCAATCCGCTATACGCAAGCGGAAGGGCATGTCACGGTCAAAGTAAATTACGGGCAGGATGTAGCCATGCTGTGTGTGGAGGATAGCGGCCCGGGAATAGAGCAGCAGCATCGCGAGCGGGTATTCGAACGCTTTTACCGTATCCTCGGCAGCGGGCAGAGCGGCAGCGGACTCGGCCTCGCCATCGTTGCCGAGGTGGCGAAACGGCACGGTGCGACGATCGCGTTAGACCATGGGCACGGCGGAGTCGGGACGCTGATCAGCATCCGTTTTTCCAGTCATGGCATGATCCGGAAGGAAACATTCGCTGTGGCTGGAAGAGCACAACTGGCAGGCTGACATGCATCTGCAGTGCGGTTATTCTCCAAGCATGGACAGACGAATCGCAGAGAAAAAGCGAGCAATTTTCCACATGCCCGCCACAACTACACTCCTTGCAATACCCACCACCACCCGCTCAGGGTGATAAAAGAAACCAGCAATCCAACCGCCACCATCAGCGTCGAAAGCTCCGGGTCGAGATCGTGTTCGGAAGCGATGATCGCGGCGGTAATCATCGGCGGCATCGCTGCCTCGAACAGCGTTACCTGTATCGCCTGCCCGTGCGCTCCGAACAGCGGCACATAGAGCAGATAAATCATGAGCGGCGCCAGCAGCAGTTTGAAACCGAGGCCGATGGCGAGATTGCGCTTATGCTCCGCGATATGCCCCAGGCGCAATTGCAAGCCCACCGACAGCAAGGCCAGCGGGGCCAGCGTGTCGCCCAGCCGTTTCAACAGCGAAGTAAACCACGGCGCATACTCCAGAGGGATAGACAGCAGCGCAATAGTCAGCGCGATAAACGGCGGGAATAGCGCGATGCGCCTGCCGATCTCCGCCGCAGTCGGGCGCCCCGACGAGTAGATGCCCGCGACAGTGATACCCAGGGTGGACAGCACGAGGAACGATCCCAACTGATCCACCACGATGCCGCTGACGATACCCTGATGGCCGTAGTACGCCTCGATCATCGGTAACCCGAAGAACGAGGTATTGCCCAGGCCGCCGGTCAGTATCAGCGCACCCACCGTAGCGTGCGGCAACTTGAGCCAGCGCCCGGCGAGCCAGAAAAATCCCGCCGCCAGCAGAAAACAAATCCACGCCATCAGCGCCATCAGCGCCACGTCGCCGCTGATTCTCAGCTCGTGTACATACAGAAGCGTCAGCGCAGGCAACGAGACATAAATGATGAAGCTGTTGAGCGTGGCCGGCGCATTGTCCGGCATCCGCCGCGCACGGCGCAGCAGCATGCCGCCGGCGAAGCAGAGGATGAGCAGGAGAAGGTTATTCATGCTTTAGGGCACCTCTAAAAATCCAGATTTCATCCCAACTGCTGCGTTACGGAAAAAATTTCTTGCTTACATATCATACATATGCGGCGCGGCAAAATTTCCCCCGCGCCTTGCATTTGGGCGAACTCTGAATTTTTAGAGGCGCCCTTTACCGTCATTTCCGCTTGTACGGAAATGACAAATAAACTCTGCACCACAATATCTCTTCCCACAAATACCGCCTCTCTGGATTTATCGATTCAATCAACTCTATTTTTCGCGCACGGCTCCATTGATCGCTAGCCGGCGCAGCGCTAGGCTTTATGCCATTCTCAATGGGCTTTCCGGTTGGCGTTGGCCGGCCACGCAAGGCACGGCTAATAAATTAGCGTGCCGCGTTCAGCCAACGCTGCGTTTTTTCCATATCTTGCAGGGACTTGAAGTCTGACGCCAGCCGCACCCGGGCGGCGCGCAACGCGATCAGGCCGAGTTGGGCCGTGGCAAGCGCGTCAGCCAGGGCGTTATGCCGCGCATCGTTGCCTATCGCAAAATATTTCAGCCAATCGTCCAACGGGCGGTATTTGCTTGCCAGCTCCGGATACAACTCCGGCATCACGTAAGCAAGGTCAGCCCATGTGTGGCGGAACTCAATGCCCAGGAATTTCAGGAATGCCTTGCGCAGCATGGTCGAATCGAAAACCACGTGATAGGCAAGCAATGGCGCGCCATCCAGATAATCAAGAAATGCCAGCAACGCTTCCTCGGGCGGCAGTCCGGCGCGTTGCGCGCTGCCCCCTATGCCATGCACCAGTATGTTCGCCTTGTCGCTCGCCACTTCCTGGCGCAACACCACCTCGAAGCTGTCGGCAAAAGCAATATGTCCGCTATTTATCGCAACCGCGCCGATGGCGATTAAATGATCATTGACCAGACTGAGGCCGGTGGTTTCCACATCCACCACTACTATCCTGCCGTTGGCAAGACCGGCTTTGACGCCGGTGGATATTTTCAGTTTGAGCGATTCAAGCTGTGCCTGATGCTCCGCTGTCAGGGTGACAGCAGGCCGCCTGAATCGCGCTAACAGTTTCTGTATCACAAGCGGTATTCCAAGGCCAGACGGCTTTGCAGCTTGCGTGACTGCCGGAATGCCTCTTTAAGAATGCGCCTGTCCAGGTCGTTGAGTTGCTTTGGGTCGATCTGGCTGTCCATTGCCGCGCCCCGTGCGCTGCATTCGTATTGATGCAGCAAGCGAATTGTTTGCAAAAAATAGAATGCTTCTATCCAGCCATCGACTTCCGCAGCGCTGATATGCAGTGGCCCGGCAATATCGCGCAAGCGCTGCACGGTATTGGTGGCGGTGCTGCCGCATGCCAGGCTGAGGATGCGCGCCGCATCGACAAAAGGGGTCGTGCCGTTCAGCTTGATGTCCAGCGTTTGTTGCTGCCCAACGACGAAGTCGCGTATTACACCCAATGGCGGGCGGTTTCGCAGCGCATTGGCGGCCATCTGATGCAGGAAACGCGGCACTCCTGAAATTTTCTTGCCCAGCCAAGCGCGCAACGCAGCAGCAAACGATGCATTGCCATACAGGCTGCGAAAATCGAAAAAGATCGAGGCGTTGAGCAAATCTTCCGGGCTGCCGTGATCTATCCATTCGGCAAAGGTATTCTGCCATTCCTCCCGGGATAAGCACCACTTGGGGTTGCTCGCCATGATGCCGCCGCTGCATAGCGGGAAGCCGCAACTGGCCAGTGCTTCATTGATACGCTTTGCCACCGGCAGCAAGCGCTGGCGCACCGCATCCGCTGTTTCGCCTTCGGGCACACTGAAAACAATCCCATTGTCCTGATCGGTATAGAAAGTCTGCTCCAGCCTGCCTTCCGACCCCAGCGCCAACCAGCATAGCTCGGCCTGACTTGAATTCGGATGCTGCAATCCCGAGGCGATGCATTCCAGCTCGATGATGCGCGTCGTCAGCAAATCATTCAACGTGGAAATAAGCTGGGTGATCTGCTCTGCCGCCACGCCTTGCGCCATCATGTTATGGGTCATACTATGGACATCTGCGGCAGCTTGTTGCAACTCTTCTATGTGCTGCGCATTGCGTATGGACGAGCCGATCTGGCGCAAGCCTACTCGCTGCAGGGCAAACAGGTCTTTTTCCGACACCAGCCCGACCAAGCGCTCGTTTTCGACGACCAACACATGTCTGAATCCTTGCTTGGCCATGGTCAACGCTGCCTCATAAGCCAATGCCTGTGGCGGCAGAAAGGTCAATTTTGTGGTCATTATGCCTATTACTGGTTGCGATAGATCGATCTGCGGTAGTGCGATGCGCGCCAGCACATCGGGCAACGTCAGGATGCCAAGCGGTCGTCCGATGTCGTCGACAGCCACCATTGAGCCGATGCGCGACTTATGCATCAGTTCCAACACTTCGCGCACGCTGCTTTGTGGCGAGCATGTGATGGGGGTACGGCGGATAATGCTTGACAGTGTGCTGGATAACGATTGCTGTTCGATGGATACCTGTGAGAGTTGCGCTTGCATTGCCTGGGTGGATTGTTCGAACAGCACTGCGATGCGACGTGTGCAAAAATCCTTGAACACCACCGACAGCTCGATCAGCTCAAGAAAATGCTGCGCCGATAATTCGAAACAGAACACATCTTCCTCGGCGCGGTATTCCGATGTCACCGCGCGGCGCGCCAGCAAAGCGCCTACCGGAAAACATTCGCCTTCATGGAGCTCCAGCACCGCTTCCTGGGGTGTGTTGGCAATGCGTGTGCCGCGCACCATACCCTGCTTGATCACGAAAAAACGCGTCGCATGGCCTTGTTGCGGTGATGCTATCACTTCATTCTTCGCATAATAGGCAAGCTGCATCCGCTCCAGCATCCAGAGCAGATGCTGGCGCTCCATGCGGTCGAATGGCGCATGTCTGGCAAAGAACACTAGCTGGGTAGCATGTGTCGCACTCAAGGCATCCCCTTTTTGTATCAAGCAATAGCTTATTATAGAGGCCATTGTAATCAATCGGGTCCAACACGTTCATCCCAAAAAGTTCATTAGCAAAAAACTGTGTCATTTCCGCGAAAGCGGAAATCCAGCAACAAAAACACTCCGCGAGTGCGTGGTTGTTGCCGATTTATCGGCTTTAGTGTCAATTCCACACGCAGCTTGCCGCGTAGTGGATTGCCTGCCTTTGGTGCAACCACGGCCTACCCTTTGCGGCTGCGCGGACAAAGCCATGTTGTTGTTTCGCTACGCGCAACATATTTAATCAACTGGATTCCCGTTTTCGCGGGAATGACGGTGCTAATGGATTATCCGGGTTCATTTGAAGGTCGCTCATGCCACAGCATAAAATCCGTCGTTTGCGTTGGATCGCGTTCATCCTGGTAGCACTCTGCTACATGCTGGCGTTCTTTCATCGTATGGCGCCCGCCGCAATTGCCGGCGAGTTGCAACGCGACTTTCAGGCCAGCGGTGCGGCGCTCGGCGGCTTGGCTGCCATGTATTTCTATATCTACACCTTGATGCAGATACCGGTCGGTGTGATGGTCGACACGTTGGGTGTGCGTCGCATCGTCAGCGCTGGCGCGTTGGTGGCGGGTGCCGGCTCACTCATGTTCGCGTGGGCGGATAGCCTGCCTATGGCGTACACCGCACGCTTATTGACCGGACTCGGGGTATCGGTATTCTTCATCGCGCTGATGAAAATCAACTCCGTGTGGTTCCACGACAGGCACTTCGGCGCGGCGGGAGGCCTTGCTATTTTGTTGGGGAACATCGGTGCGGTGTTGGCTGCTTCGCCGTTGGTGTGGCTGGTGGCACAGACTTCATGGCGCAACGTATTCGCCGGTATCGGATTGTTTTCCTTGCTGATGGCGCTGTTGGTATGGCTGTTGGTGCGTAATCACCCGCACGATGCGGGGTTGCCCAGTATGCGCGAACTGGAAGGCAAAGCACCTCATTCCAAACATCACGGGCATTGGTGGGGCAGCTTGGCGCAAGTAGTGAAGAATCATGCGACGTGGCCCAGCTTCTTTCCCAACTTTGGTATCGCCGGAACATTGTTCGCCTTCGCAGGATTATGGGCGGTGCCGTACCTGCACGATGCACACGGCATGAGTCGCGAGTTGGCCAGCCAGCACAACAGTCTGCTGTTGCTCGGATTCGCTATCGGTGCGATGTGCACCGGATTACTCTCCGATTTCATTGGGCGTCGCAAGCCGCTTATCGTTGGCGGCTCCATCTTGTACGTTTTATGCTGGATACCTATATTGTTGCTATGGCAGTTGCCCATGGCATGGAGTTATGTGCATTTTTTCCTGATGGGATTCTTTGCATCCGGTTTTACCCTCGGATGGGCAAGCGCGAAAGAAGTGAATCTGCCCGCGCTTTCCGGCATGGCGACAAGCCTGGTGAATACCGGCTCCTTCCTCGGGGCAGGCATTCTGCAACCACTGGTGGGTTGGGTGATGGATGGAGCCTGGGGCGGGCAGGTGATTGATGGTGTGCGCATCTATTCGCCGGAGAATTATCAAACCGGATTCATCGTGATGTTCGTGTTCGCGCTGGTTGGTTTGATCGGATCATGCTTTATCCGCGAGACCTATTGCCGCTACGCCAGTGATGTGAAATGACAATATCGCAGGGGGCGATAGTGTTGCCTAGCCCTTACCGGACTTTCGATCTTTGAAATAGAATTAGAATTACATCATGCCGAGCATGCGCGGGAGCCACAGTGATAGCCCCGGCCAATAAGTGACCACCAGAAGAAAGCCGAGCATGGAAAGCAGCCATGGCCAGACCGCGACGGTCAGTTCGGTAATCCCCATCCTGGTGATACCTGAAGCTACATAGAGGTTGAGGCCGACCGGTGGATGGCACATCCCGACTTCCATATTCACCACCATCATGATACCGAAGTGCACCGGATTGATCCCGAGTTTGACCGCCACCGGAAACAATATCGGCGCGAAGATCAGCACGATGGAGGAAGGCTCCATGAAGTTGCCGGCGAGGAGCAGGATGATGTTGCAGGCGAGCAGGAAGGTAATGACGCCCAGGCCGTGCCCCAGCATCCAGGATGCCAGCGCCTGCGGGATGTTCTCGTTGGTCATGATGAACGAGAACAGCATCGCGTTGGTGATGATGTAGAGCAGCATCGCCGACATGTTGGCCGAATTGAGCAGCACTCGCGGCACATCCTTGATGCTCAAATCCTTGTAAACAAAAACGGCGATAAAGAAGGCATAAACCGCGCTCATCGCCGCCGCTTCGGTCGGCGTGAACATGCCGGTGTAGATGCCGCCCATGACGATCACGATCAGCAGCAAACCCCATGCCGATTCGCGGAAAGTCTTCAGGCGCCCGGCAAAACTGGCCTTGGGCAGACGCGGATAGTCGAACTTCTTTGCCCGATGCCAGGTTACCGCGCCCAACAC
>Ga0315281_10004858_pt1 | contig 19391 bp, 17 predicted proteins | sample YL17G07_0_MG_FD_204540 | JGI IMG/M metagenome (GOLD analysis project Ga0315281, IMG submission 204540) | Sediment microbial communities from Yellowstone Lake, YNP, Wyoming, USA - YL17G07_0 | ecosystem: Environmental > Aquatic > Freshwater > Lake > Sediment | place: USA: Wyoming | collected... | reverse complement strand
GCCCATGCGCCGCATCCTGGACTGGCTGTCCGGTGGGTCGATCGATTTCCAATCCATGGGGCCGGTGTACGACATCGTGCGCCTCGCCGACGGATCGCGCTTCGAGTTCGCCCGGCCCAGGGCTGCTCTCGAAGCGAGCCTGCGCGAAGCTTTTCCCCACGCCGGCAAGGACATCCGCCGGTTCCTGGATGCGCTGGACAGCGCGCGCCGGACCTTCTCGGCACCCTTTCAGCGCCACGCGATGCCGCCCTGGCTCGGGCGCATGCTGGGGTGGGTGAAGCGCAATGAAATCGGGCGCTGGTGGGAGCGCACCACAGAGGAAGTACTGCGCGAAGCCGTGAGCGATCGGCGCCTGCGCGACGTGCTCTCCGCCCAGTGGGGCGACCACGGCGGCCGACCCTCAGAAGCGAGCTTCGCAATGCATGCAATCATCATCGATCACTACCTGGAGGGCGCCTGGTATCCGGTCGGCGGCGCCAGCGCCTTCGCCAAGGGGCTGGTGCCGGTGATCGAGAGCGCCGGCGGGTCTGTGCGCACCAGTGCACCGGTCGCGCGCGTCCTGCTGGAGAACGGCCGCGTTACCGGCGTGGAGCTCGAGGATGGCACGCGCGTCTGCGCCAAGGTCGTGATATCGGACGTGGGCATCCAGAATACGGTGCGCACGCTGCTGCCCGAAGCGCAGCGGGGCAGCGCCTGGGCGACCGAGGCGCTTTCGTTAGCGCCTTCAGTCTGCCATGTGTGTCTTTACCTGGGACTCGAGGGGGACGTGGAAGCGGCGGGCGCAACCCGCGCGAACCACTGGATCTTCGAGACCGACCGCATCGATGCAGTGTGGGACGACCCTTTCTCCCAGCCCGGTGCGCCCTCGTTGTTTGTCTCGTTTCCTTCGCTCAAGGACCCGGCCCGATCCGATGACGGGGCGTGGCGCCACACCGCTGAGATTGTCGCGTGGACAGACTGGAGCGTTTTCGATGCGTGGGAGGACAGCGTCTACGGTGCGCGCCCGGAGGACTACGCCGGGTTGAAACAGGCACTCGAGCGAGCGCTGCTCGACCAATTCGCGCGTCACTTTCCCGGCCTGGCGCCGATGATCAAGGTGCGCGAGCTGTCCACGCCCCTGTCCACGGTACACTTCACCGGGCATCATCGGGGCGCGATCTACGGTTTGAACACGACTCCGCGGCGCTTCGGTTCGCGCGCGCTCGATATCCGCACCCCGATCCCGGGCCTGCTGCTCACCGGGCAGGATGTGGTGACGCCAGGTGTGGCGGGCGCAATGATGGGCGGGGTCCTGGCTGCCGCAGTGCTGCAACCACGCGTCTTTGCGAGACTACCGCGCTAAAGCAATTCCAAGTTTACGTATCGAAACGCGCGTAGGGGGGGTTCCTCGACGCGCTCCTCATTCTGGAAGGGGTTCCGGGGCAAAGAGAGCAGGCGCGGCTTCTCTTCTGCGAAGACCGCTCGCCCGGTGCGGCCGAGGTCCTCCGGGCACGAGCGCTCGGTCGTGGCAGCAGGCCATGGAGTCGGGCAGGCCATGGGGTCGGGCAGGCCATGGGGTCGGGCAGGCTATGGGGTCGGGCTTGGTATAGTGCATTCGTAACGCACTTTGCCATGGCTGAGCAGCCATTACGGCTTTCGCTCTATCACCAAAGTGATAGTGCCTACCTCGGATGCGGCATTGCGATGCCCTCGGCGTGTTGGGATTATGCGGCCAGGAAGAGTGCCTTCTTCCAGGCATCGCGACAGATCGATCGACTGCGACAGCCGCGTTACATTTCTGCCGGCAGGCAACGGCAGACCAATGACATGACAACAGGAGAATTGCATGCGTACATTGATTCCCGCGCTGGCAGCAGCCAGCGTTCTTATGTTATCGCTTCCGAGCTACTCGGCCGACGACGTGAAATCAGGTGGCGTCTCGACCAAACCGGCCCGTGCTATCGAAGACAGTGCGGTGAAGTCCGGTGGCAACACGGGCAAACCGGCACGCGCCATTGAAGACAGCGCGGTGAAGTCAGCTGGAGCCTCGAACAAGCCCGGCCGTGCCATTGAAGACAGCACGGTGAAGTCCGGTGGCAACACGGGCAAGCCGGCACGCGCCATTGAAGACAGCACGGTGAAGTCCGGTGGCAACACGGGCAAGCCGGCACGCGCCATTGAAGACAGCACGGTGAAGTCCGGTGGAGCCTCGACCAAGCCCGGCCGTGCCGTGGAAGAAGGCGCGGTGAAGTCCGGTGGTGATACGACCAAGCCGGCCCGCGCTGGGAACGACAAGAAGTCCTCCAAGAAGACAAAGAAGGCGCCAGCACCCCAGCCGGCCCAGTAACGGAGTCCGAACTGAATCCGCATCAATCTGATTCAGGCAGGTAAACGACGAGAAGGCAGGGCAACCTGCCTTCTTTTTTTTTGGGGTCTATGTTCGCGGCGGTCGGACTTCATGGGCTTCGATTCATGCCCTATCCCTGCCCTTTCTTGCATTAGCGCCTTGTCGGTTGGCTGCGCTCGTGCGAAGCAAGCCCTACCCCTCGTAACGGCTAGCGCTTCTGACCGAGTTCTCCGCTTTTGACCAGGCGCTCGACATCTTCCGCCCCGCCAATCAGCACGCCTTTCACGAACACCATGGGAAAAGTCGGCCACCCGGACCACATCTTGAGCACGAGGCGGCGGCGCCATTCACTAAGATAGCTGCCGTACTCGAGGTACTTGTACGCGAGGCCGGCCGAATCAAGGTGCTTTCGCGCCTTTTTCGGAAACGGATTCTGCCGCATGCCGACGACAACGATGTCGTTCGCCGCCACGGCCGCCTGGACCTCCTTGACGATGTCCGTTCGGTAATTCGCGATCTTGTCGCGCACGGCGACATGGATTTGCGTTTCACTGAGGATGCTGCGTGGCATGCGATCTCCCCTTGTCGTGGGTTCGGTTTGCGAATAAGCGATTGAAGCGTCCATTGTAGTGTCCAAGCGCTCATGCGGCTGCCCCGGGGCAAAGATCATCGGGTCGTCCGGGTAAACAGCGTGCGGCAGCAACGAACCAAGATGGTTTATAGTCAGATGGTTCACTGAGAAAATCCACCTCCGTAGAGGCAGGCCAGTCGATACCCGACGCGGGTACCGCAGCAGGCCAGAAGGAGAAGATGATCAGCGATGCAAGGAACGTCCCGGCCTTGGCCTTGGCATGGCCATACAGTTCACACCGCGTCACCAGAAATGCCGGGGGAAGGGAAACGTAGACCCACGGTGACAGGTACAACGGCAGAGCCGCGAACTGCGCGGTTCGGCATACTGCGTTATTCATGCAAAAAGGCCTGGCCCGACGCGCTCGCCCTTCACATGGCTGCGGTTATCGAACCAGGGGGAAGGTAAAAGGCAGGACTTGACCCTACGCGCTCTGGCGCGTCAAGTACCGACCGCATTTTGCCTTCGCGACCCGGGTCAGTCTCAACGCCCGCTGCCGAACAGATTCACACCCAACTGGTCGGCAATGTACTCGATAGCCATCATGGACCGCACGCTGTTGCCCGCCTCGTTCACGCGCGGCGAAAAGCCGACGATGGCCATCTTGCCCGGCACGACAGCCACAATCCCGCCGCCCACGCCGGTCTTCGCCGGCAGCCCGGCGGTGAAGGCCCACATGCCCGACTCATTGTAGAAGCCCGCCAGCATCATGACCGCCAGCAGTTTGGGGACATACTTGGCATTGATAATTCGCGCTCCGGTGACGGGATTGACACCGCCATTGGCGAGCGTGGCGCCCATGACGCCCAGTTGCTTGGCCGTCACGCCGATGGAGCATTGCCGCGTATAAACGTCAACCGCTTCCATCGGGTCGGAGTAGATGCGCTCGGAGGCTGCCAGGATGTACGCGTGAGCGCGGTTGCGCTGATTGGTGGCGGCTTCCGATCGGTATACATCGTCGAGCACCGTGAGTTTGTCCGCCGCGAGAGCCTGGAAGAAATTAAGGATCTTGCTGAAGCGCTCTTGCGCGTCCGTGGCTTTGACCATGCTCACCGACGCGATCGCGCCGGAATTGACCAGCGGGTTGACCGACGTGGCTTTCAGGATCTGGGTGGCGAGGAGGGAGTTGAACGGCAACCCGGTGGGTTCCACGCCGATCTTCTCGGCGATGGCGTTGGCATTGCCTTGCTCCTGCATCACCAGCGCCGCAGTGAAGGGCTTGGACACGGACTGGATAGAGAAAGCGTAGTCAACGTCGCCGGCCGTGTATACATCACCTCGCGCGGTAACGATGACGACACCAAACAGTTCGGAAGGCACCTTCGCCAGCTCCGGGATATAGTCGGCATTGGCGCCGTCCCTGACATTCTTGAACCGGTCGTAGGACTCCTGCACCACGCGCTTGAGCACCTGCGCGCTGGGAGTGCTCTGTGCGCAGACCGCCATCGGCGCCGAGACGATCGCAGCGACTACCAGCAGCATGAGTCCGCGGCACCACATTTCATAGCCACGAATTTCTTGCATTACAGTTTCCTGTCTCGTTGACGAATTGAACCAGCGACGCGGATCAAGTTCCTTGCTTCCAATGAGCCCTCTACGCGGCTGCGCCTGGCAATCTCCACCACGGTGGAAAGCTCAGATCCATCTTGGAGCCATCCGCGAAGTGGATGACCATGCCGCGCTCTTCTGCCATGCCTTCCTCCTGATCGCTTAATGATCTTTCCCTGATTCACATCCATGAATGAGGTCTGTTGTCACCGGCCCACATCGCTCTTGGCCCTGGCAAAAGGCTCGCCCATTCATCGAAATGGCGCACACTTTTAATTGATTGTATTGCATTGTCCGCAACAAGGCTGGATCGCGCCACCAGATTGAGCAGCCGTCGCCGGTCGTGTGCACAACAAAGCTGCTGCAAGAAATTTCGAATGACACGACGCCCGCGCGAGACGCCTCCCGGATTCGACAAGCGGTATGCCGGCCTGTCACACTTACGCCGTTGGGCGGTCGCTGCAGCCTTTTTTCCAGTCATTTTTTTCGATGCCGATGCGTACGCCCGCACGCATTGAAGTTCGAGGGATCTCCATGAAGCATTTGATCGCGTCGCTCACCCTCACAGGGCGCTCGTTCGCGCTGGCGTTCATGCTGCCCCTGTCCGCGCTACTGGTCACCGCGTGCGGCAAGGAAGCGCCGCCACCGCCGCGTCCCGCGCCCCAGGTCAGCGTGATCACGATCACGCCGACGACCATTGCGTATACGCAGACGTTCGTCGCGCAGACCGAAAGCTCGCAGCAGGTCGATATCGTCGCTCGTGTCTCCGGCTTCCTGGACAAGATCGTTTACCGGGAGGGCGAGCTCGTCAAGGCGGGCCAGCTGTTGTTCCAGCTCGATGCCAAGCCCTTCCAGGCGCAACTGCAGGCTGCGCAGGGCGAGCTGCAGGCCCAGGAGGCGCGGCTCAGCACGGCACGCGCCAACCTCGGGCGCATCAAGCCGCTGGCGCAGCAAAACGCGCTGTCGCAAGCCGACCTGGATCGCGCCCAGGGCGAGTTCGACTCGGCCATGGCCGCGGTTTTCTCGGCGCAGGCCAAGGTCGATGAGGCCCGGCTCAACCTCGGCTACACCACGATCCGTTCGCCCGTGACCGGGCTCACCAGCCGCTCGCTGCAGCGTCAGGGGGCGTTCGTGAACTCAATGGCGGAGAGTGCCCAGCTTACCTACGTGGCCGCGATCGATCCGATCTGGGTGAACTTCAGCGTGTCGCAGAATCAGATGGCGGGCAGCAAGACGCTGGTGTCCTCTGGCCAGATTGTGCAGCCAAAGGACAAGAATTTCGAGGTGGAGCTGGTCATGTCCGACGGGTCAGTCTACCCCGCGATCGGCAGGATCAACTTCGCTGATCCGTCGTTCAGTCAAGACACCGGATCGTTCCTGGTGCGCGCAGTGATTCCCAACCCGAAGGGGGATCTGCGGCCCGGCATGTTCGTCACCGCCAATGTGAAGGGTAGTCTGCGCCCGAACGCGATCGTAGTCCCCCAGCTGGCGGTACAGCAGGGGCCCAACGGGCACCTTGTGTACGTGATCAAGCCGGATGGCATCGCCGAGGTGCGCCCGGTCGTTGTCGGCGAGTACTACGGGGAAAAGGACATTGTGATCGTCACCGGTCTGCAGGCGGGCGACAAAGTAGTGACGGACGGAGTGCTCAAGGTCGTGCCGGGCAAACCGGTGCAGATCGTTGCTGCGGGTGCCGCCGCTGCCGCGAGCGACGCCAGCGACGCACCGCCGAAGCCGGCGCAGGCCCCGAAGCCGTAGCGCGTCCTCGATGTTCACGCACTTCTTCATCGACCGCCCGATCCTCTCGTCGGTCATTTCGATCCTCATCGTGCTCGGCGGCGCCGTGGCGATGTGGGTCGCGCCGATCTCGCAGTACCCGGAACTCGCGCCCCCGCAGGTCACCGTCGAGGCGCGCTACCCCGGCGCAACCGCCGAGGTGATCGCAAACACCGTCGCCGCACCGCTCGAGACGCAGATCAATGGCGTCGACAACCTCCTCTACTTCAACTCGGTCAGCTCGTCGAGCGGCAATGTCACGATAACCGTGGTGTTCAAGCCGGGCAGCGATCCGGACATCAACCAGGTCAACGTCCAGAACCGGGTCAGCCAGGCGATGTCGACGCTGCCGCAGGTGGTGGTGCAGCAAGGCATTACGGTCGACAAGAAGTCGTCGACCCTGATGATGGTGCTCTCGGTCTTTTCCCCCGACGGGCGCTACGACTCGACTTACATCGACAACTACTCGAACCTGTACGTGCTGGAGGAACTCAAGCGCGTCCCTGGCGCGAATCGCGCGACGGTTTTCGGGCTGCCCGACATCGCGATGCGCGTATGGCTGCGGCCGGACCGCATGGCCCAGCTGGGTATCTCCGTGCAGGACGTGACGAGCGCGATCCAGAGCCAGAACCAGACCTTCGGCATCGGCCAAATCGGCGCGGAGCCGACCCCACAGGGCGTGCAGCAAACCTTCGTCGTTACCGCCCAGGGCCTGCTCCAGAAGCCGGAGGAGTTCGAGAACATCATCATCCGGACGGCGAAGGCAGGGGTCGCGATCGTCCGCGTGCGCGACATCGGCCGCGTCGAGCTTGCCAAGCGCGACTACTCGATCTCGAGCCGCATGAACGGCAAGACCGCCACCACCATCGGCATCTTCCAGCAGCCGGGCGCGAACGCAGTCGAGACGGCGAGCGGGGTGCGAAAGCGGCTCGAGGAGCTGAAAGCCCAGTTCCCGACCGGACTCGATTACAAGATGGCGCTCGACACCAGCCTTTTCACGCTGACCTCGATAGAAAAGGTCGTGCACACCTTCTTCGAGGCGGTGGTGCTGGTCATCGCGGTGGTGTTCCTGTTCCTCCAGTCGCTGCGCGCCACGATCATTCCGATCCTCGCGGTGCCGGTTTCGATCATCGGCACCTTCATCGGCATGCAACTGCTCGGCTTCTCGGTCAACATGCTGACGATGTTCGGCCTGATTCTCGCGATCGGGTTGGTCGTGGACGACGCGATCGTGGTGGTGGAGAACGTCGAAACCAACATAACGCAGCACGGCCTGTCGGCGCTCGAGGCCGCGAAGCGGGCGATGACCGAGATTGCCGGTGCGCTGATCTCGATCGTGCTGGTGCTGGTGGCGGTGTTCCTGCCGGTAGCCTTCCTGAGCGGCGTAACCGGCACCCTCTACAAGCAGTTTGCGATCACGATCGCCATTTCGGTGGTGATCTCCGGGGTCATGGCGCTGACGCTGTCCCCGGCGCTGGCCGCGATCATTATCAAGGCCCACCACGGCGAGAAGAAGGGGTTCTTCCGCTGGTTCGAGAATGGGTTCAATCGCCTCACGCAGGGCTACGCCGGCGGCGTCGCTCGCCTCATCCAGGGCTGGCCGATCGGGCTACTCGCGTTTGCCGCGGCAATCGTCGGAATCGTCGTTATGTTCCGCGTCCTGCCGGGGAGCTTCGTTCCGGACGAGGACCAGGGCTACTTCTTCGTTATCGTCGAAGCACCCGACACGGCGAGTCTGCGCTACGTGAGTGCGCTTACCGAGCAGGCGCAGCGGACGATCGCCGCCGATCCGGCAGTGCAGGACGTGGCGGTGGTGAACGGCTACAGCCTGGTGGACAGCCAGTACCGGAACAACGCGGCCGTCCTGTTCGTTTCTTTGAAGCCGTTCGACGAGCGCAAGGACGCGTCGCTGCTGAGCTTCGCCATTCTTCCGCGGCTGAACAAGCAGTTCGCCGGCATCAAGGAAGGGTTCGTCTTCGCGATCAACCCGCCTGCGATCCCGGGCCTCGGGACCACGGGCGGCTTCGAGTTCTACCTCCAGAACCGCGGCGCGGGCGATCCGCGCGCTACTGACCAGGCCCTTCAGGCCTACCTCGCCAAGGCGCGGCAGCGCCCCGAGCTTGCCGGCATCACCACGACATTCCGCGCGTCGACGCAGCAGCTCTTCGTCGATCTGGATCGCAACCGGGCCGAAGTGCTCGGTGTCCCGGTGCAGGAAGCGTTCCAGACGATGCAGAGCTTCTTCGGCTCGTCGATTGCCGGGCAGTTCAGCCAGTTCAGCCGCGTGTGGTGGGTGGTGCTGCAGGCCGACGCGGACTATCGTGCCAACCCTGACGACTTCAACAAGGTCTACGTCCGCTCCCGTGACGGGAAGATGGTTCCGCTGTCGGCGCTGATCAAGGTGCGCTACGTTGCCGCGCCCAAGCTCATGGAGCGTTTCAACGGGTTTCCCGCTGTGAAGATTACCGGCAATCCGGCGCAAGGGTACAGCTCGGGGCAGGCGATTGCGGCGATGGAAGCAGTCGCGGGCGAGACACTGCCCAGCGATTTCGCGTACACGTGGGCGGGCCAGGCGCTGCAGGAGAAGGGTTCGGGCGGCACCTCCTCGATCGCCTTCGTGGCTGGCTTGATCGTGGTGTTCCTGCTGCTCGCGGCACAGTTCGAGAAATGGACGCTGCCCATCGCGGTGGTGCTCACGGTGCCGATCGCGATCCTCGGTGCGCTCCTGCTCACCTGGGTGCGCGGGCTCGAAAACGACGTGTATTTCCAGGTAGGTCTGGTTACCCTCGTCGGTCTCTCGGCGAAGAATGCGATTCTCATCTGCGAGTTCGCCATCGAGCGCGTGCACCAGGGGATGGCCGTGAAGGAGGCGGCCATCGAGGCCGCACGCCTGAGGTTCCGCGCGATCCTCATGACGTCTCTCGCGTTCGGCCTCGGCTGCGTGCCCCTCGCCATCGCCTCCGGGCCCGGCGCGAACAGCTTGCGCGCGATCGGTACCGGAGTCATCGGTGGCATTATCGCCTCGACCGTGTTGGCGGTCTTCTTTGCGCCCCTGTTCTTCTGGCTGCTCGAATCGATGAGCGAGCGCTTCGCGGGCAAGCAGCAAGCAGGTCAGGGCGCAGCAGCGCCTGCGGTGGCCCATGCGAAGCGCGAAGGCGACTGAGATGCGAAGCGATCTCTTCTCGCGCCTGGCGCCTCGGGCCTCGTGCCTGATTCTTAGTGTCTCGTGTCTGGTCCTGCGCGCCGCCTGCCTCGTGGCGGCGATCGCTGTCGCTGGCTGCACCGTAGGTCCCAACTACACACGCCCCAAAATCGACAGCCCGGCTGCCTGGCGCGTCGAGTACCGGGAGGCCACCGAAGTGGCGAACGCGCGCTGGTGGCAGGCCTTCGGCGACCCTGCGCTCGACCAGCTGGTCGACTCCGCAGTGCGCGAGAACCTCGATGTGCAGATTGCCGCCGCGCGGGTCGACCAGTTCCTGGGGGCGCTGCGCACCACGCGCTCGCAGTTCTATCCGCAATTAGGCTACGGGGCGGAGGCGGGCACCAACCGCTCGAGCGCGGTGGGTCAGCCGCCGTTGCAGGCCGGAACCGACCGGGACTACAGTCTTTACACGGCGGCGCTGGGCGCCGCCTGGCAGATCGATCTGTTCGGCCGCGTGCGGCGGCAGTCCGAGGCCGCGCAGGCGCAGGTGTACGCGAGCGAGGAGGGCCGGCGTGGCGTGATCCTCTCGGTGGTCACCAGCGTCGCCACAAGTTACATCGGCCTGCGCGCATTCGACCGGCAACTGGCGATTGCGCGCGCCACGGCGGACAACTATGGGCAGACGCTGAAGCTGTTCGAACTGCGCTTCAAAGGCGGCGTGGTCTCGGAAGTGGAGCTGGCCCAGGTCCAGTCGCAGTACCAGCAGGCGCTCGCCGCTATTCCCTCCATCGAGCGCCAAGTCGCCGTGCAGGAGAACCTGCTGTCGATCCTGCTGGGACGCAACCCCGGGATGATTCCGCGCGGCAAGAGCATCGATCAGCTCTCCGAACCAGGCATTCCAGGTGCACTGCCTTCCACCCTGCTCGAGCGCCGGCCCGATGTTCTGCAGGCCGAGCAGCGGCTGCGCGCCAGCAATGCGCAGATCGGCGTGGCGAAGTCACTCTACTATCCGACTCTGTCGCTGACCGGTGTGCTGGGGCTGGCGAGCACCTCGCTCGGCGACTTCTTGTCCAGCGATGCCGCCACGGGGTCGCTCGTAGCGGGACTCGCCGGCCCGATCTTCACCTTCGGCAACATCGAGGGCCAGGTGAGTTCGGCGAACGCGGCGCAGCGCGAAAGCGTCGCCTTCTATCGACAGGTCGTACTCAACGCCTTCCGCGAGACCAACGACGCGCTGGTTGGCGTGCAGAAGAAGCGCGAGGAGTACGCGGCGCTCGCCAAGCGCGTCAATGCACTGCGCCACTACGCCGGATTGTCGCGCGTGCGGTTCGACAACGGGGCGGCCAGCTATCTCGAAGTCCTTTATGCCGAGAACGAGCTGTTCGGCGCCGAGCTCACCGCGGTACGGGCGCTGTCCGAGCGCTATGGCGAAGTGATCAACGTCTACAAAGCCGTGGGTGGCGGGTGGGTGGATCTGGCCGATCCGCTGGCCCGCCCCACCGTGTCGCCGCCCGCGCCGGCGGCATCAGCTTCGCCTGTTGCCGACCGTAAGGCGGTGGTGAAGTAAGGCGCTGTCTGTGTGCTGAACGTCTTCCGCGTAACCGTGCAGCCCGCCGGCGGTGATCTTGAAGTACAGCGGCTGAGTCGCCTGGAAGGGCCGCGCCAGCCAACCTCCATAGACATACTGCGACGGCTGGCCAAACGAGTTCTTGAACAGCGCGGCGCCGGCCAGCCATTGGCCAGCGGCCCAGAAGCGGTCAAAGCGCCAATCCAGGTTGAGCAGGTCCTGCGTGTTGACGTGATCGGGGCTCGGGTTGAAGTGCTCGGTCGCGATGCTCGTCTGAAAATAGAAGCGGTCGGTCCGCCACGGCTCGGGTGCCGACCAGGGTGAGGCATCGGCGGCCGGTGCGACCAGTTGCGCGGCTGCCGGTGCAGCAATGGCGGCCCCCAGCAGCAAAGACGTTGCGCACAGAGCAAGCCGGCCTGTTTGCAACACTGTGCGCCGCGGCCAGCCAGAGTGGCTCGCTTGGGGCCGCCATCCCCGTGCGCCTCGGCGTTTCGACGCGCTTGAGAATGCCGTTCTACCTGATCCCGGGTGATCTGTTGCTTCTTTCGCCACTCTACTTCGCCTCACCCAAGACTTACGCCAACATGGCGATCACGGCAGGCATATGCACCGCTCTGCCGCCGTTGCAGCCGAATCATCCTAAGTCCGACAGGCTCCTAGCGCTTGCCACAGACGAATTCCCACAGAGCTCTGCTCACGGTGCCCGGCGGGACTGGCTCCCATTTGCCGGGATCGGAGTCTGTAGAAGCGACTTCGCCCTCGCCCATATTTTCGGAGTAACGAAGCAGATCTATTTTTCGCGTCCGCTGTTCCTTGCAGTCGTATTCCTGCAGCGTCTTCTGCGACAAATACGGCGCGCCGTAGGGGCGTGATTGGGCCGCCTTGAAGTCGAGCAGATCCCACATTTTCACTGGGTTGTCTGCGTTGCGAATGCCGGCGGGATCGGCGTAGAAGGTACTGATCTCATTTGCGCCTACCTGAGCCCACTCTGCGGCCGCGCTACCGCTCACAACAACCAAAAACATCATCAAAATAGTTTTGGGCATTGCACGCCTCCGATAATTGCGACTGGTTTAAAAAGGGACAGGCCGCGATCTGCCGGCGCCGCGCTCGATTATGAGCCCTTCAGACTTTCAGGTCTTCCTGCTCGTAGCGCTTGCAGCAGGAAAGCGGGTCGGGGAAAGTGAGTCAAATTACTGCGTTATTGAACGACAACATCTCAAGCCCCGCGTCGCTGCTTCTCTTCCGGGCACGACCCTTTCATCGGCTATACTTTTTACCGTCGTCAAAGCGTCGGCGCTTGGTTCCACCCGACTTGGCGTTTATCGAGAAAGCACCAGGATCGAATCCGGATTGTCATTCGAGATGACTGAGGGAGGCGGAGTGAAGGCTTCAATGAAATTCGACATTATTGTGATAGTCGGGGCAGTGATGATCGGCTTGCCCGCCGTTGCGCTTGCCGCAACGGGACTCGACGATGCCAAACGCGACTACGAGGTGGCCTGCGCCTTCTGCCATGGTCTCACGGGAAAGGGCGAGGGACCATTGAATGATAAGTTGAAGAGCCGCGTGCCCGATCTGACGGTGCTGGCCAATAACAACAACGGCGTATTTCCCTTCAACCGGGTAGTTCAAGTCATCGACGGAAGGCAGCAAATCAAGGCGCACGGGCCTCGCGAGATGCCCGTGTGGGGCAACAGCTTGCGTCTGCATGACACCGGGCCAACCGCTGCCAGTCGCATCAAAAGGCTGGCCGAGTACCTCAAGCTTCTCCAAGAAAAGTAGGCGCGGCAATGGGGCTTGAGTAATCGTCCAGCTGTCGTTTCCCCTCGTTCGATCACTTGAAGCACGGGAAATCGGGTCGCTGAATTCCACCTCCACACTGGAAATCGGGACATCGCGGGAACTCGGGGGAACTCGGGTCAGGCATGTTATAGTGCGTCATTTATGCAACATACCAAGCCTGCCCTATAGCCACCCACCAATTGGTTTCGTCGCGGCGACGGTCAAAAGCGACTGGACAGGCCCAGCATCACTTCGCCCTGCGTGACGGTGTCGCCCTTGATGGAGATAACGCACCCGCCTGAGCAGAATACGCCGCCGCTGCTGTTTACGAGCGTGGCGTAACCGCGCGCCTCGACCCGCGCCGCAAGCTTGTCGCCCAGCGGCCACTGATAACCAAAACCGATGTTGATCGACGGGTAGAGCTCGCTGCTGTAACCCGACGCCGGATTGAACAGGGTCGCACCGAGGCCGCCTACGAAGTACGGTCCCCGGCCCACTGCGCCATCGTAGAAGTTGGTGCCGCCGATGTGCAGGTAGGTAATGTCCATCGCCAGCCGATTGCCGCCTGCGAATGATGTGCTGTCCAGCGACAGGTGGGTCCGTTGATGGCTGACGAAGATCTGGTACTGCCGGGAAGCGTCGAGCGGCAGGTCCAGCGCAAACGAAACGGCGCCGCTGGCGTCGATTGTCAGGCTTTGTTGCGTATCGGCATCGGTGAAGCTGCCGCCGCCCCGATAACCCGCGTACACCGTCACGGCATAGTCCTTTTCGGTCATTTCGGCGGCGATGGCCGGTAGCGCCGTCAACAGGGCGAGCGCGATGATCTTGCGGGCCGGCCTGGTGCGCTTCCGGGTCTTGCGGATCATCTGCGGACTTTCGAAACGGTATCCCGGCATAGTGTCAAAATTCACCGAGTCGGTCTCGAACTCGCCGGCGATTCTCAAGCATGCCCATGCCAGCGGTGCAATTGCGCTTCCATGAAGAGCTGAACGACTTTCTGCCGCCGCAACGGCGCAAAGTCGCCTTCACGCATGAGCTCACGCGGCGCACCTCGGTCAAGGACCTGATCGAATCCTTCGGCGTGCCGCACACGGAATCGGCGCCGGCAAATCTCCGGGTCCGGTGTTCTTGAGTCTTCACCGCCTGTCCGGCACGCAGGCCAGTATGCCTGCGGGCGCGCGGCAAGTTCCGGCGATTGCGTCGCCGCGAGGGGAAGTGAATCGGCATTGCGCGCCCGACGCGGCTCCGGCGCAGGCGTCGGTGGCTTCGGCGGGTGGCCGACGCTGCCCGGCGGGAGGTTCTCCGCCCCCGGGGCCCTGTCGCGGCTCGCTTTCCGGCCGGCCTGGCGGGCCTCCTTGTGTCTGACCGGCGCCGCGCAGCGGCATCCGCACCGCGCTGCCGCGGAAGCAACCCAGCGTATACGGGTACTCGCGCGTGAGCACGTAGTGATACAGCGTCACGTCCCTGCCATCCCACATGATGCGGCTCACGCGTCCATGGCATTCGTCCAGGTCGGCGTTGGTCAGCTCGCGGCCGCGCTCGTCGTAGGCGCTGTAGATGCCGAATCCGTCGAGCGCGTAGCCGATCAGTTTGTTGCTCGCGGTCGCGCCGGGAATGCAGTCGCTCGGGCCATGGTAGTGGTATTGCCCTTGCATCTGCGGATGCCCGTTGCACCGGTCCTGCACTTCGTGCGCGACCGCGTCGCGCCCACCGGCATCGAGCGCATTGAAAATTGGCACGCCACTCAGGGCGACCCCGATCATTCCCATCGGCACGCAGCCCGGCACGGGGGCTGACGCCGGCGAGAGCGGCAGCGAAACGTCCATTGGTTGGGCCGATATCGAATTGGGATTGCGGTCGATCTGAAAGGCAGGGTCGTCCCGCCGCACCGGAAAGTTGCCGGTCGTATGGTTGACCGGCAGGCTATTGCCGGTGATGTGGCGCTCGCCGTTCCGGATTGCGACCGAGAAAGTCGCGCTCGGCCACGCGACCTCTCCTTGAACGGCGATCTTCCTCGTGGCATCCCATGTCGTCCCGTGGATCCAGTCGCCGGCGTGCTGCGCTCCCCCACCGCGGAATTGTGTCTGGCATGAATACACGTGGCCACGCTTGGGCTGCGTGCTCACTTTGCCGTCGCCGAGCGGGAGCGCGTGCGCATCGAGTACATCCGTTCGACCGGATTGCGCATAGCCGTCGCTGGCGCCGGCCCCTGCCGCGAAGAGAATTGCCAATATGAACGTCCGCATCGCAGCAGGCGCGGCAGCGGCATGAAACAGCATCATCCTCCACTCCATCTTTCGCGTGCGCGACGCCGCCGCACCCGGGGAGGGGCGGGTGCCTGCTTCATATCCGGCAGTCGCCCTTCCCGAACTCCATCGGCCGGCGTACAGTGCCGGCTCTCGCCTTTTCACCCGGGGAAGCAATCGGGTAACGCTCGGCATGTGGCGTTTTTTATGCAATATACCAAGCCTGACCTGGTCTGCGGGTAGCCCCGGTCTGCTGTATTATTGCGTGACTGACGCCACATGGCTGCGTTCTCGCAAGCGCCAAAGCACGCTCAATTCCCGATCAGCTCTCCGAACCTGACCCACTGCTTGCCGTCGAAGCGCTGCAATTGCACTTGCCTGATGACGCGATAGTCCGCCGGACTGGTGTTGATCCGTATGCCCGGCAACAGCAGCGGGAGCTCGACGTTCTTGAGGCTCGCTGCCTGCTTCATCACGTTCTCGCGGGTCAGATCGTCCGCGCACTGCGTGAACACCTGGACCAGGGTCTGGGCGACGGCGTAGGCATAGACGTTGTACCAGTCGGTGAGGTCGCCATCCGGATAGTACTTCTTCATGAAGGCGCGCCATGCTCTCATCGCGGGATCGGGGTCCCACTGCGGATCGGTTGGGTCCTTGACGAACCCCATGGTAATGATGCCCACGCCCTTCTCCGGACCCGCCGGCACCATCACCTGGCCAACCGACGAGCCCACGATCGAGACGAACTGAAGCGGCTTCCAGCCGATGTCGTAGGCCTTGCGGATGGCCTGGGCGGCAAACTTGGCTGTGCCGATGTTGAAGAAGGTATCTGCGCCGGAGGCCTTGAGCGTCACGATCTGGGAATCGACGGTGGGGTCACTCAACTCGAAGCTCACTTCGGCGACGATCATGCTCTTTGCCTTGCTCCCCAGTTCGTCATGCAGCCCATTCAGATAATCCTTGCCGAAGTCGTCGTTCTGGTAGAGCACGCCGATCCTGGCGTCGGGACGATGCTTGAGCAGGTAGTGGGCATAGGCCCTGGCCTCGCTGTAATAAGTCGGCAGCCAACCCATGGTCCAGCGGAAGTTCCTCGGATCGGAGAACTTGCTCGCCCCCGATGACACGAACAGCTGGGGCACCTTCCTGGCATTGAGATATTTCTGCACTGCCGAGTTCGCGGCCGTGCCGTTGGAATTGAAGACCACCAGGACTTCCTCCTGCTCGACGAGCTTGCGCGTCTGCTCCACCGTTTTGGGCGGCGTGAAGGCGTCGTCCAGGGAAATCAGTTTGATCTTGCGACCGTTGACGCCGCCTTCCGAGTTGAGCTTCTCGAAGTAGCCCAGCTGCACCCTGCCCGCGGAGCTGTAGGCGGAAGCCGGGCCGCTATAGGGCTTGGTCTGTCCGATCCTGATCTCGGTATCGCTCGCGCCGGGGTCGTATATCTTCTGCGCAAAGGCCGGGAACAGCGCCCCCGCCAGGGCGAGACCGACGGCAACCTGAAGCAGCGGGTTGTGCCCGCGCATGGGCTTCACCGGTGTCGAGCCGCTTTCAGCGGCGATTCGCCGTACGGCGGCGCATAGATCACGAGGACCTTGGCCGGCTCCTCGCTGGTCACCGTAAATAGGTGCGGCGCGCCAGCCGGAAAGAAGCAGCAGTCTCCGGGACCCAGTTCCATGGTTTGTCCGGCCACCTCCGCGCGTGCGCGACCCTCGAGCAGGTAGCACACCTGCTCGATACCCGGATGCGAATGGGGTTGCGCGCCGTGGCCCTTTTCCACCACGCCGAGCACGACTTCGAGTTGCTGTGCCCCGACCGTCTCCGGGCCGATCAAACGACGGTTCACGGTACCGGTATGGTTGGCTGGGAAATACGGCGCCACGCTATCTGCCTTGACAAGAAATTTTCTCGGGGCGCTCATGGTGCCTGCCTTTATCGTCTCGAAAGTAATGCAGAAAATGTGGTCAGAGCGGCTCCACCTTCGCAAGCCCAAACCCCTGTGCAAAATCGATCTCGCAGCGGCGAAGATGATCCAGCACCTGGTTGTCTTCCACGTGCTCGGCGATCGTTTGCGCTCCCAAGTCATGGCACATGCGGTTGATCTCGGGCATCTTTGCCGGATCGACGGCGGTGGCGCTGATCTTGACGAAATCCGGCTCGAAGGCCCTCAACGCCGCCAGCGAGGCAGCACTGCCGTCGAAATCGGCCACCGCCAGGCTGCAGCCGTGCGGCCGCAGTTCTCCCATGAGTCGCAGCAGCGATTCCCGGTTGGAAAGGGCGCTGTCGCGGGCGATGTCGAAGCCGAGCACCCCGCCGGACAGGTAGGAGGTGTCGACATACCGGAGCACGTACGTGCCGAATTCCTGGTCGGCGAGAGTCTCGTCCGACAGGTTGACGATATAGCGCGGGACGTTCCAGTCCGGGTTGATCTCCAACCCGGCGCGGACAAAGCGAGCCAGGCGGTCGACCACCCAGCGGTCGAGATCAGGCAGCATGCCGGCCTCTTCGAGGACGGGAAAAAACGCGCCCGGGGGCAACAGCCGGTCGTCCTCTTCCTGGAAGCGGACGAAGATCTCGTTGAATGCCCGCGCGTCGGGTTGCGGATTGAACGCGACGATGGGCTGGCAATAGAGGACGAATTCGTCCCCCTGCAGCGCCGACAAGAGGCGCTCCGCAATGTCCTTCCTGGGTTCGGGTTCGCTATTCATCTGGCGAGTAGTCCGGAAATTTTGGTTCCCCTGGCATGTACGCGAAGCTCGCCGAGAAAACGGGTTCAGAGTAAATTCAATGCTCGGTCACGCAGTATAGTTGACTCGCGCAGTGTTTGTTTTCCGGACGACCATTGATTCGCGTGGCATACCGACCCTGCCGCCTCGCGACAGTGTCGCCTGTATGATGCAACGCATGAAGGCTTGGCTGCGGCGCCTGAACCCATTCCAGACCCCCGAAGCCCGGCGCCTCGCCGTCCTGTTCGCCGTGGTCTACTTCGCCCAAGGCATGTACGCGCTGCCCAACCAGGCGATTTCCATCTGGTTCAAGGAACAGAGCCTCACGGCCGGTCTGGTCGCGAACTTCTTTCTGCTGACATCGATCCCCTGGTTCATCAAACCGCTGTACGCATTGATCTCGGACTTCCTGCCGCTGTTTGGCCGGCGGCGCAAGAGCTATCTGCTGCTGACCTCGGCCCTGGCCTGCACCGCCGGGCTGATCGCCGGGCTGTCGACGCAGCACGGCTACTGGTGGCTTGCCATCCTCTATACGACGATGGGGTTCGGTCTGGCCTTCAACGATGTGCTTACCGACGCGCTGATGGTAGAGAACGGCAAGCGTCACCGGCTCACCGGCGCCTTTCAATCCGTGCAATGGGCGGCGCTCACCGGCGCCTCAATCCTGGTGGGGCTGCTCGGCGGATACTTCGCCGAGCATCGCGATCTGCACGGCGCCTTCACGGTTGCGGGCTTGTTCCCTCTGCTGGTGCTGCTTATGGCGACCTTCTTCGTGCGCGAAGCGCGCGCCGGCGCCGAGGGCGCGCAGTTTTTGCGAACCTGGGCAGCGGTGCGCGCGGGGTTGGGAGAACGCTCGGTGTGGCTGGTGGCCGCCTTCGTGTTTCTGTTCAACTTCAGTCCCTCGTTCGGGCCGGCGTTCCTCTACTACCAGACCGACGTGCTCGGCTTCAGCCAGCAGTACATCGGCGCCCTCGACTCGATCAGTTCGGCGACCAGCGTGGCCGGCGCATTCATCTACGCGCCGCTCTCGCGCCTGATGCCCTTACGCCGCCTCATCAACATCGTGATTGGCTTGTCGGTGCTGGCCACGCTCGCCTACCTGCTCTATCGGGGCTCGGGCTCCGCGCTGGCGATCCACATCATCTGGGGCGCCACCGGGATGATCACCACACTCGCGTTTCTGGACCTTGCGGCAAGAGCCTGCCCCCAGCGGGCCGAAGCGACCTTCTTCGCGCTGCTGATGTCCATCTTCAACCTCGGCACGCAGGCCGCGCAGAACGCAGGCGCACATCTGTACACCGCGCTCGGCGAGGGATCGCCGGCATACACCTGGCTGGTGCTAATCTCCACGACTGCGACGGCGGCGGTCTGGTTGCTGGTTCCTTTGGTACGCATCGAGCGCATCGAGGCGCATGCCGGTGAACAGGCTCCGCTGGCGATGAAATAGAGCTAACGCGAGAAAATGGTTGCAGCGGGTCGCGAAGCGACGCTCGCTCGATGGTCGCTCATCGGCCAGGGTCAGGAGTCGCGGCGGTACCTGTCATTGAAAACACCGAAATTACCTTGATCCAGTGGCGCTACCGGGATACGTCTCGCTGATCGGCAACTCAATGTGATGCCAGGCCAGCAGGAAATCGCACGCCGCCT
>Ga0315281_10004857_pt1 | contig 19396 bp, 19 predicted proteins | sample YL17G07_0_MG_FD_204540 | JGI IMG/M metagenome (GOLD analysis project Ga0315281, IMG submission 204540) | Sediment microbial communities from Yellowstone Lake, YNP, Wyoming, USA - YL17G07_0 | ecosystem: Environmental > Aquatic > Freshwater > Lake > Sediment | place: USA: Wyoming | collected... | reverse complement strand
CCCGAGGTGCTCAACTATCTGAACAAGGAGAACGCCTACACCGAAGCGATGATGAAATCGACGGAAGGGTTGCAAAAAACGATTTACGACGAGATCATCACGCGGACGAAGCAAACCGACCTCAGCGTGCCGTATCGTTATGGAAATTATTTCTACTACTCGCGCACCGAAGAAGGCAAACAATACTCCATCCAATGTCGCAAGCCGAAGTCGCTTGATGCGCCCGAAGAGGTAGTGCTCGACCTTAACAAGCTCGCCGAGGGACACAAGTTTCTTGGACTGGGATTGTATCAAGTGAGCGATGACGGGAATCTGCTCGCATACTCGCTCGACACGACAGGGTTCCGGCAATACCAGTCATACTTCAAGAATCTTGCAACTGGAGAAACCCTTCCAGACCAAGTTGGGCAGATCAATTCGGGTGAGTGGTGCGCAGACAACAAAACTTTCTACTATGTGAAGGAAGATGCCGCCAAACGACCTTTCCAGCTCTACAAGCACGTGCTCGGCTCGCCGAAGGACGAGCTTATCTTCGAGGAAAAGGATGAGTTGTTCAACATCTGGATCGACCGCTCGTCGGACAAAAAATATCTTTTCCTCGCCGCGGGGAGCAAAGTGGCGACCGAGTACAGGTTTCTACGCGCGGATCAACCCGGGCAAAAGTTTACATTGATGTATCGGCGCGACGGTGAACACGAATACTACCCCGACCATCGTGGAAATCTTTTCTATATCCGCACGAACAAGAACGCAAAGAATTTCAAGCTTGTCGTTGTGCCCGACGCTGACCTTGCCTTGACCGGCTGGAAAGAACTTTCCCCGTATCGCTCGGAAGTGAAATTGGAAAGCGTTCTGTTGTTCAAAGATTTTTTGGTCTACTATGAACGAGAGAACGCGCTCACTCGATTCCGGGTCGTACAGTTCGCTACGAACAACGAATCGGTGATCGCGTTTCCCGACCAAGTCTACACAGCCTCGCCGGGTGCGAACGCGGAGTTTGACGTGGCGAAATTTCGCTACAACTATCAATCGTTCATCACGCCCAGTTCCGTGTATGACTACGACATGACTTCCGGCAAGCAAGAATTGCTCAAGCGGACAGAAGTACTTGGCGGCTATGACCCTACGCAATACCTATCCGAGCGCCGATACGCAAAGTCCCGCGATGGTGTGCTGGTGCCGATTTCTCTTGTTTACAAAAAGGGAACAACGCTTGACGGCACTGCCCCGATGCTTTTGTACGGCTACGGTTCGTATGGGATACCGATGAACGCCTCCTTTTCCATTCCTCGGTTAAGCCTCATCGGCCGTGGCGTTATCTACGCCCTGGCGCATATTCGCGGCGGTGGCGATTTGGGCGAGCAATGGTACGACGACGGTAAAATGTTGAAGAAAAAAAATACGTTTAACGATTTCATCGACTGCGCGGATTATCTTGTAGCAGAAAAATATACCTCGCACAACCGACTCGCAATACAGGGGGGAAGTGCAGGCGGTTTGCTCATCGGCGCAGTGCTAAACATGCGTCCCGACTTGTGCAAGGCGGCGCATATGGCTGTTCCGTTCGTCGACGTAATCAATTCGATGTTGGACGAGACATTACCGTTGACGGTTGGTGAATTTCTCGAGTGGGGCAATCCGAAAGTCAAGGCAGAATACGACTATATGAAATCGTACTCGCCGTACGACAATCTTGATGCCAAAGCTTTTCCCGATCTTCTCGTCACCACTTCGCTGAACGATTCGCAGGTGATGTACTGGGAACCGGCTAAGTACACCGCAAGAATCCGTTCGATGAAAAGTGGAGGGAGTGTTTTTTTGCTGAAGTGCAACATGGGCGCAGGGCACGGCGGCTCTTCCGGTCGCTACGACGCCTTCAAAGAGACGGCTTTTCAGTATGCGTTCCTGTTAAGGTCTCTCGCTATCACAAAATAATCACAAACAATCCTCCACCGGAAGGGATTTCCCATTTATGTTTCTCGCAATGCTTCTTGCACTGCTCAACTTCGGAGATCAAGGCCTGAAATCCGGCGAAGAGCTTATTGCTGCCATGCGCGCGAGGTATAATGCCTCGTGGTATCGAACACTCAGCTTCGTCCAACTTACCACGAGTACCGATAAGGAGGGGAAGAAGAAGGTCAATACTTGGTACGAACGCATGATCGCCCCTGGCAACCTGCGCATCGACATCGCGCCCTACGATTCCGGCAACGGTTTCATGCACGCCAACGATTCTGCCTATTCGATCAAGCGTGGAAAGGTCGTCAGCTCGGATCGCGTCATCAACATCTTGCAGCTTCTCGGCTTCGATATTTATTTCTTCCCCGTTGAGAAGACAGTGAAAGAGCTGAGGAACGAGGAGGTTGATGTTTCTCTTCTTCACGAAGAATCATTCGAGGGCAGACCGGCATATGTCGTTGGTGCGAGGGCGGGGGATTTGCACGCACAACAGTTCTGGGTCGACAAGGAACGGCTCATCTTATTGAGATGGATGCAACGGAGTCCGCGAGACACATCGAAAATGATGGATATCCGATTCAACAAATACGAGCACGTTGCGGGCGGCGGATGGATAGAACGCGAGGTCATCATGCTTTTAGACGGGAAGGAAATCAGGCTTGAGGAGTACACTGAAGTGAAGACGAGAATTCCAATGAGCGCTGATGTTTTTGTTCCCGCGAATTGGATGAAGACACTGCCGAAATGAGTGTTACGCTCACTCAGATCAATCTCTATCCAATCAAATCTTGCGCGGGGGTCTCCGTGCATTCGGCTCGAGTAGAGAAGCGCGGACTCCAATTCGACCGTCGGTGGATGATTGTGGATGAATCGAAACGGTTTATCTCTCAGCGTTCGCATCCGCAGCTCGCGCTCGTAAAGACGGGGCTTGCCAACGAGAGCATCAGCATACAATTTGATGGAATGGAATTTGAAATCCCGCAGTCGACTTCGGGCCCCAGTACGGCGCCGGTAATCGTGTGGGAAGATGAAGTCGAGGGAATCCTCTTCGGCGGAAGAGTGAACGAAGCACTTTCAGATTTTCTCGGCCAGAAGGTCTCGCTTGTGTATTACCCCGATTCCTCTTCGCGGCAGGCCAACCTCAACTATGCGAGGCCGGGGGACCAAGTAAGTTTTGCGGATGCATATCCCTTTTTATTACTCTCCGAAGCGTCGCTTCAGGACTTGAACGCGCGTCTCGCCGAGCCGTTGCCGATGAACCGCTTCCGCCCAAATTTTGTCGTGCGTGGATGTAATCCGTACGCTGAAGATGATTGGGGACAATTCTCTATCGGTTCACAAAAATTTCGTGGAGTAAAACCGTGTGGACGATGTGAGATTACCACGGTCGACCAGCAAACCGGCATCCCGGCAAAGGAACCTCTCACCACATTCGCAACATATCGTAAACGAGGGAACAGCGTCTATTTGGGAGAGAACGTCATCGGCGAGACGGAAGGAGAGATTTTTGTGGGCGATGAACTGAAAATTCAAATATGACCCGCGAGCCAAACAACGAGAGCAATGCCAGACCTATCGGGGTCTTTGACTCCGGCATCGGAGGCCTCTCCGTCGTTCGAGCATTAACGGAAGCACTGCCGAACGAAAACATCGTGTACTTTGGCGACACGGCTCGTGTGCCTTACGGTCCCAAGTCGCCGCAAGTCGTGCGCGACTACGCACAGCAAGATGCGGATGTGCTGCTGAAATATGACGTGAAGTTGATTGTCGTTGCGTGCAACACGGTTTCCGCTGTTGCGCTTGATGTCGTGCAGAAGCGGACGAAGATTCCAGTACTCGGCGTGATCCTCCCGGGGGCGGAAGCGGCGGTGCGTGCGACAAAGAAGAAGCGCGTGGGGGTGATAGGAACTGTCGGCACGATTGCCAGCAATGCGTACGCAAATGCCATCCGGCAATTCGATCCGGAGGTGCGCGTGTTTGGAAAAGCATGCCCGCTGTTTGTGCCGCTCGCGGAAGAGGGTTGGATCGATCACAAAGCCACGGAGTTGATTGCAAAGGAATATCTTTTTCCGTTAACGCTGGAAAAAATCGATACGCTCGTCCTCGGCTGCACCCACTATCCGATACTGAGAGAAACGATCGACAAGGTGTTGCATCATACAGTCACGCTCGTTGATTCGGGTGAATCGAGCGCGCAGGCTGTGAAAGATTGGCTCACGGGCGGGGGCATGCTGAATACGAGCACGCTCAAGCCGAATCATCAGTTCTTTGTCAGTGATATTCCCGCAAAGTTTTCAGAAGTCGGTGAGCGGTTTCTTGGGAAGAAATTGGGACGCGTGCAGCGCATCGCCGGTTTCAATTGAAAGACTTTTGCTGAGACGAAATTCGTTCGCTATATTCAACCGAAAATAATGGCAATTCGTTCTATCCTCCTCCTCGGCAATCCTATCCTGAGGGCGAAATGTACGGCGGTAAAACGAGGGGAGATTTCGTCAAACTCCGACGTCTTTGAGGATTTACACGACACGCTATTAGATTTTCGACGCCGCAACGGATTCGGCCGCGGGATTGCGGCTCCGCAAATTGGTGCGACAAAGAAAATCATCTTCATCGATTTTGAGTTCAACGGAGCGATGATTAATCCAACGATCATCAATCGAAGTCGGAAAAAATTTCGACTCTGGGACGACTGCTTTTCGTTTCCTGATTTACTCGTGAAGGTAGAACGAAATTATGCCGTCACGGTCGAATTCTTGAATACCGAAGGAATGAAGTCGAAAGTTCACGCCGCAGGCGCTCTTTCGGAATTGCTGCAGCACGAGATCGATCACGTGAACGGTGTATTGGCCATCGACCGGGCGATCGATGTGAAACACATCGTCCTCCGGTCGGAATACGACAAACTGAAAACCGATAGCAGCAAAATTCTATAGGAGTCTCCCATGAGCCAGCAACCACAGTATGAATTCACCTCTGAAGAGAACCAAATCGTCAAATCGCTGGCGCGCAACATGAAATTTGTCGGGGTGCTGTATACTCTCCTCGGACTGCTTGTGGGCGTTCTCTGCGGACTTACCATTCTCGGTCAAACAATGCTCGGTGTTTCCTACTTGTTGCAAACCATCCTGCTTGTGCTTTTCGGAGTCTGGGTCAACAACGCATCGAACTCGTTCCGGAAGATTGTCGAGACGACGGGAGAGGATATTCCGCACCTCATGACCGCCATCGACTCACTCAGAAAACTCTATCGGCTTCAATTCGTTCTGTTGACAAGCATCGTTCTCCTTTTTCTTGCTACCCTTGGGTTGAGTTTGCTCGTCGGAATTACGTCAAACATCAAAGCAGTCAATGAAGCATTGACGAATTAGTACGTCCGTGTCCGCTCTTCTCTCTGATCAAGAAATTGCTGCCCGACTCGCACATTGCAAATTGTGGCGGCGAAGGGGCAACGAAATCTACCGTACCGTGGAGTGTAAAGATTTTGTGGGCGCGATGGCGTTCGTCAACGCGATTGCTTTGATTGCAGAACAAGCAGACCATCATCCCGATATCGACATCCGTTGGAACAAAGTGACGCTCACTCTTTGCACCCACAGCGCCGGCGGCTTGACAGAAAAAGATTTTGCGCTCGCAGAAGCGATTGACAATCTATGAACGGCGGCCGGGTGGCAAAATTGCAGGCGGCGCTTCTCCAAGATCCTGCTGATAGTTTCTCCCATTACGCGCTCGCACTTGAATTTGCGAGCGGCGGAAGACCGCAGGAGGCAATTCTCCAATTAGAAAAACTTCTTGAACGCGACTCGAGTTACATTCCGGCGCATCAACAACTCGGATACTTCTTGCAGAAAGAGAATCGACTTGAGGAAGCGCGAGCGACATTCTTGCGCGGCGTCGCGGAAGCTCAGCGCCAGTCGGATGGTCATTCCGCCGCTGAGATGCAACAAGCGTTGGATGAGATGGAATAGCAAGTCCTCTGCGTTGCACACTGCAGAACTTCTCTCTATCTTTTCTTCGTCAACCTTATCGCGTGAAACTATCGTCCGATGAAGCTTCCCAAAAACCAAGTCCTCGAAATATTCCGCGAAACCAAAGCCCTCCTGGAAGGACATTTTCAGCTTACCTCTGGATTGCACAGTCCTCACTACTTTCAGTGTGCGAAAGTCCTCCAATATCCAAAGTATCTCCATTTATTTGCGGGTGAAATCGCAAAGCATTTTTCGTATGCCGAAATTGAGGTGGTAATCTCGCCGGCGATCGGCGGCGTGGTCGTCGGAACGGAAGTGGGGCGCGTACTTAGGGCCAGAACGTTGTTCGCCGAGCGAAAAGAAGGTCGAATGGAACTCCGCCGCGGCTTTGAGCTGCGCGACGGTGAACGGGTGCTGGTGGTAGAAGACGTCGTCACCACCGGTGGCTCGGTAAAAGAGGTGATCGAAATTGTGAGTTCGGGGGGAGCCATCGTGAGCGGCGTTGGATGTATCGTCGACCGCAGCAACGGCAAAACACAGTTCGGCGCGAAGCAATTTTCCGTCTTACAAATGGATGCGGTAACCTACAAACCGCACGAATGCCCGCTCTGCAAAGAGGGGACAAAAGCCGTGAAACCGGGCAGCCGCGAACATTCATCGAATGCATTTCAAGACTCGTGATTGAGACAATGCAAGAAATCCTGAAGAGTTCGGTGGCGTTCCATCTGGTGCGAGCTGCAGGTCTGTTCTTCGTTGCGCTTGCGTTGGGATGGGTGCTCAAACGCCTGCTTGGATCCACCGTTCGGCGCTTCACTGCCCATACGCAGACGATACTCGACGAAACGCTTCTCGAGATCATCCTTCCGCGCATAAAATGGTTCTCGTGTGCCCTGGGCCTACATCTGGCGTCCAACGAAATCGCCCGAACGGTGTCGACCGAGAACGAGGTCGGGGCTGAACTGATCGGCTATGCAAAGGCAGGAATCTTCGTCGGCATCGTGGTTGCGATTTCTGTGTTGCTCGTGCGTGTGCTGGACGTAGTACTCAAGCACGAAATGGCTCGCCACGCGAAAAAACATGATTCGCGCGTGGATGAAGCTCTGTTTCTCCTCGTCAATCGCCTCGTCAAGATTCTGGTAACGACCTTCGCGACAATCACGGTGCTGGCTCAGTTTGGAATCCATATCGACAGCATCTTGGTCTTCCTCGGGGGCGGTTCGGTGGCAATTGCACTGGCGGCACAGGATACGCTGTCGAATATGCTGGCGGGATTTCTCATCATGATTGACCGCCCGTTTCGTGTAGGGGATCGGATCAAGCTGCCGAGCGGTGAAGTCGGAGACGTTTTTGAGATCGGTCTCCGCACTACGAGGATTCTTGACTTCGACAACAACCTCATCATCACTCCGAACGGCGACCTGGTTAAATCAAAGCTGGTGAACTATTCCTACCCGGCGCGAGAGATTAGGGTTTCTGTGGAGGTGAGTGTTGCGTACGGTACGAATCTAGAAAAAGCAAAATCGATTCTCCTTCACCTGGCAAAGAGAACCCCAGATATTCTTCAAGAACCCCAACCGGTAGTTCTCGTTTCAGCACTCACTGATTCGGCAGTAACGCTCCAGCTTGTAGCGCGGACGGATGATTTCATGAACAAGGGTGCCGCAGAAAATAGTCTGCGGGAACGAATCCACAATGAGTTTGTGCGCGAAGGAATTGAAATTCCTTTCCGCCGACGTCTGGTCCAGGTACATGACCCCAAACTTCAAAACACTCGCAAGCGAGCGAAAGTACGCCGGTAAGGTCTTCAACCTTGTCGTTGATCGGATCGAATACGCATCCGGCAATGCCGGTGTGCGCGAGATTGCCGAACATCCCGGCGGTGCAGTGGTCGTTCCGGTTCTCGATGATGGGCGGATCATACTGATCAAACAGTATCGCTACCCGATCAAGAAATTCATTTATGAACTTCCCGCGGGCAAATTGGAATCGAACGAAGACCCTCGACATTGCGCCGAAAGAGAATTAGCGGAAGAGACGGGATACTCTGCAAGTTCATTCGACCATCTGACCTCCATCTACACCACACCGGGATTTTGCACAGAGCAACTTCACATCTTTCTCGCACAAGGTTTAATGAAGCTCGAGGTCGGACAGAAACTGGAAGAGGGTGAGCAGGGTCTCTCGATGGAAGTTGTTCCGCTGCAGCAGGCTGTTCAGATGGTTGTCGACAAGGAGATTGTCGACGGCAAATCGATTGCAGGCATTTTTCTTGCAGAACGGCAGCTGCGTGGCTGAACAAATAGAAAATCCTGCTCGCGTGTTCAAAATTGCGTTCACGCAGTGTTTCACCGCCACGTGCGACGGACTCTTGAAGCAGCTAAGCTACTACGAGCGCAACAACTGGGTCACGGCAGAGTATCGTTGCGAGAAGTGCCGGAAGGAATTCACTGTCAAAGTAGAGTCGTAAGAATTGCGAACACCTATTCTCCAGCCCGCGAGAAAGACGCCGAATGGCTCTTCATTTTTACTTTTTCCTTTTAACTTTTGAGTTGACATGAACCCTGTTGAACTGATACGGAAGAAGCGCGAAGGCAACTCGTTGACGCGCGATGAAGTTTCGTATCTGATTTCATCGTACACGCGCGGAGAATTGCCCGACTATCAAATGTCGGCCTTTCTGATGGCCTGCTTCTTCCGCGGGATGAGCAAAGAAGAGACCCTCACGTTTACAAACGAGATGCTCCACTCTGGCGACGTGATCGACCTTTCCTCCATTCCCGGCATTAAGGTCGATAAGCATTCAACCGGAGGAGTTGGGGACAAAGTCTCGCTCATCCTCGCGCCGATTGTTGCGGCTTGCGGCGTGCCAGTGCCGATGATCTCCGGCCGAGGGCTTGGACACACAGGGGGCACGCTCGATAAACTCGAATCGATCCCCGGCTTTCGCACAGACCTCTCTGTCGATGAATACAAACGCGTCATCAAGCAAGCGGGGCTCGTGATGATGGGTCAGACGAAGGAGATCGCTCCTGCGGATAAACGGATGTACGCACTGCGGGACGTTACTGCCACCGTGGAATGCATTCCGCTAATCGCTGGCAGCATCATGAGCAAAAAACTTGCTGAGGGGATTGACGCGCTGGTGCTGGACGTGAAAACAGGGCGCGGTGCGTTTATGCAAACGCACGAGAAATCATTGGAACTCGCGCGAACATTGGTTGAGCTCGGTAACGGATTCGGAAAGAAAACAGTCGGGTATATAACAGACATGAATCAGCCGCTCGGAACGGCAATCGGCAATTGGCTCGAGGTGGTCGAGTCGGTTGAGTGCTTGCGTGGAACGAAGGGGGTGAACGACCATTCTGCTGACTTGATGGAGGTTACCTACGTGCTCTCTGGGACGATGGTCTCTCTCGGCGGCAAAGCCCGCTCTGTGGAGGAAGGAATTGACCGGTGCAAGGAAGTCGTGAGTTCAGGCAGCGCGTACAAAAAATTTGTGGAGCTAGTGCACCTTCAGCGCGGCGATGTTTCATTCATCGAAAGTCTCGAGCAGTACCCATTCTCGAAACACGCAATTGAAGTCAATTCGCCCTCAAAAGGCTTCGTGACGGGCATTGACTCATTCGAACTGGGCTTGACCGGCATCCAACTTGGCGCGGGTCGACAGAAAGTCGATGATGTCATCGACCCTAAGGCGGGAATTGTTGTGAAGAAGAAAGTCGGCGACGATGTAGAACTCGGCGAAGTGCTGGCAATTCTCTACACAGATCGAGAGGACGTGCTGCGCGCGTCGCACGACCGTATACAAGCCTCGTACGCATTCTCTTCTTCCGCACCTGCCGCAGTCAAAATGATTCACAGTGTGATTGACGCAGATGGAGTGCGAAAATGGGATTCCTAAAATCGTTTTGTTGCCTCGCGTGCTAATTCTCGCTATGTTTGTCCACCCAAAATTGAATCCACTAGGAGTTTTCTGAATGCCCGTTGTCCGATTCGAACGAGAAAACAAAGCTATTAACGTCTTGCCGGGAACAAATCTGCGTCAGGTTGCGCTGAAATCGGGGGTCGAACTTTATTCGCCCCTTCAACGCGTCGTGCACATCAGGGCAAACGTTGGCGATTTTCATATCCCGTGCGCTTCGGATGTTGTAGAGATCGAAGGCAAAGGGACAAATGCAAGGTCGGAAGAAGAAGAACTCCTCGTCGTCGGCCGCCTGCTGCCGAAATACAAAGTCCAGCCGAATCACCGACTCGCGTGCATGGTCAGCATCAACGGCGACATCACAGTCAAAACCTTGCCATTGCGCGAAGTCGATTCGGCAAACACGAGCCTTCACAGAAAATTCTATGCCTTTGCTGCCGCCTTCACACTCTTTATTCTGGCTCTGCTTGCGGTACTCGGATTAGACATGGCGGGAAAATTCTAGCAACCAATTCCTTCGTGGGAGAAATAAAGAAAGCCGTCCCGAAACATCGAGACGGCTTTTTTGATTTTACTAATCTTTACGTGCGATTAAGGGACAATAATTTACTTCTTCTCAAGTCCTCCAGCCCGCTCTCCGTTGCGTACCGCAGGCCACGGCCGAGGTAGGCCAGTCTTATCGTCTGTCGGCATGATGCGACGCTCGCGAGGAATGAATTGCGGGTCCTCAGACGCCAAATACACGAGGCACGCGACGAGTACCACGTTATTCTTTAAATCATCCCACACAAGTTTGTCGTACGTGTCGCGGTTCGTATGCCACGTGTAAATTCCGTAGTCCCACGAATTTGAGCCAATACCAAACCCTGGCGCACCCGGTGCAATGAACGAAGCGTTGTCGCTGCCCCCGCCGGCAGGTTGGCCAGGGAAACTCATCTTGATGTTTTCCGTGACCTCGGTGGGAATGCGCGAGAGCCAATTTGACAAGAAGCCCGTAGCGTTGATCAGTCCGCTGGCGGACATGTTGACGACACGCCCTGTGCCGTTATCTTGATTGAAAAGTGCCTGCAATTTTGCCACAGTATCCGGATGGTCCCACGCCCACGCGCGCGAACCGTTCAATCCCTGCTCTTCGCTTCCCCAATGGCCAACAAGAATCGTCCGCTTTGGATTCGGGTAATATTTCTTGAGAATCCGCATGGCCTCCATCATGGTAATCGAGCCTGTGCCATTGTCCGTCGCCCCCGATGAAGCATCCCACGAATCGAAGTGGGCAGACATCATCACGAACTCGTTTGCCTTCTCGCCGCCTTTGATTGATGCAATAGTATTGAACGTCGGCACCTCGCTGAGGAATTTCGATTCTGCGTTGACGCGCACGAGAGGGTTCTTACCGTTTTCCACTAACCGGTAGACAAGGTTATAATCTTCAACGCTGAGATCGACGACAGGAATACTCTTGTTCTTGGTGCCAAAGATTTTATCCACGCCCCAACCGATCGACCAACGGTTGGTCAGGACACCACTTGCACCGCGCAGTTCTAACACTTCGGCCAACGTATCGCTTTTGAATCCGGTTTTGCGAATGCGTGCCGCCCACGCGTCGGTGAGCCTCGTGCGTTGGGCCTTGAGACTGTCGAACGATTTGGTTACGGCAAACTCTTCCCAATTCTTATCCGGCCTGCCCGTAAGTGCGGGGGCCGAGATCATAACGAATTTTCCTTTCACATTCGGGAGCCACTTGAGGAATGCGATCGAATCTTCGGCGAGAGGAAGGATGATGACGTTGGCAGTGGTTCCGCCTTTTTTGCTCGGAGGGCTCCAGGCAAGCATGGTCCCTTCGAGCGTGCGTACACGAGGTTCGAGCAAATCAACGTGAGTCACCCCACGCTCCCAACCCTTCCATATTCCAAACTGTTCGTTCTTCGCCTCAATCTCCCAAGCTTTGTATTTATTGACGGCCCAGTCGTTCGCGGATTTCATTTGCGGCGTTCCCGTGAGCCGAGGCCCGACGACATCGAATAGCTCGTGAGCAAATTGCTGCAGCCGGGAGGAATCCATCGCTTCCTTCCAAATATTTTTGATAACCGCGTCGTCGCTGGGAAATGTTTGAGCACTCGTCAGCGAGAAGAAAAGGCAAGACGCAGACGCAATGAAAAGAACCTTTAAAAACTTCATGCGGATCTCCTTGTAGAGTGTAGGAAGTTGGTTGGCGGTGGATGTTGCTCCGTCTGTAGTACGAGACGCCGACTTTCAGGTTCGACAAGCAACGGCATAAGATAGAAAATGTTTCTCCGTCGCCAAAGTTTTTGCTTTACAATGTCCAGAAATTGTCCGAGAATCTTGACACATCATTCATCCATCGGAGTGAATCATGATATGTCCCAATACTGCGAAGTTAAACGGTTTTCTTGTACTTGCGGTCTCCTTTTGTCTTTCCCAACCGAAACCCCGCGCTCGCGACCTCGGGATTCCTTTCGACGGATCACCAGGAAAGTGGAATGCCATAACCGATGTTGCGGGCGTCGAAGTTGGTTACTCGACGATCATCAAGGGGAGCGGCAAGCTCGAAGTCGGCAAGGGTCCAGTGCGAACGGGCGTTACGGCGATTCTTCCCCGCGGAAAGCAATCTTCCGACCAATGTTTCGCGGCTTGGTTCACGCTTAACGGTAACGGCGAGATGACTGGCACGACGTGGGTGCAGGAATCCGGATTCTTAGAAGGGCCGGTGATGGTCACCAACACGCACAGCGTCGGGGTTGTGCGCGACGCAACGATTGCGTGGCAGATGAAGACACAGGGAAAAACATTCCAGCCCTGGTCGCTGCCTGTTGTGGCCGAAACGTGGGATGGATTCTTGAACGACATCAACGGATTTCATGTCAAGCCGGAACACACATTCGAAGCACTCGATGGGGCGAAGTCAGGGCCGATCACTGAAGGGAACGTCGGCGGCGGGACTGGGATGGTTGCCCACGGATTTAAGGGGGGCTCCGGTACTGCTTCGCGAGTTCTGGATGCACGGAACGGAGGATACACGGTTGGTGCGTTCGTACAGGCGAACTATGGACGCAGACCAAACTTGCGGATTGCAGGAGTTCCCGTAGGCGAAGAAATCAAAGAGCTCACACCTGAGCGAGGTAAACTCGATGAGGGAGGCGGTTCGATTATTGTCGTCGTTGCAACGGATGCGCCTCTGCTTCCACATCAATTGAAGCGGGTTGCGACTCGCATCGCCCTTGGCGTTGGAGTGGTTGGTGGCCGCGGTGAGAATTCTTCGGGCGATATTTTTATCGCCTTTTCGACCGCAAACCCAAAAGCGGCGCAAGACTCTGTTGCCACGGTGAAGATGGTCTCCAACGACCGCATCAATGGATTGTTTTACGCGACTGTCCAAGCAGTCGAGGAGGCCATCGTGAACGCAATGATCGCTGCCGAGACGCTGGACGGCGTGAATGGCAACAAGGTGTACGCCCTCCCGCACGACAGGCTCAAAGAAGTGCTCAAGAAGTATAACAGATTGAAGTAGTTTCACGGAATGCGTGTTGCATTACCCTCTCCGGAGTCGAATCGGCTTCGAGATGCGGCGAATTCTTGACTCTCCCCGAATAACTCCCTACCATTTTCGCACTTGCAGGCTCCATCGCTTGTTCATCCTGAAAAGATTCACACTTCAAAAGGAGTTGCCATGTCTCGCATCGTTCGCGCCGGATTGATCCAGTGCAAGCTCGCCCTCTCCACCGAACAGCCCATCGAAAAAATCAAGAAGGCGATGATTGAGAAGAACGTCTCCTTCATCGAGCAGGCCGCAAAAAAAGACGTGCAAATCTTGTGTATGCAGGAATTGTTCTATGGCCCTTATTTCTGCGCCGAGCAAACGACAAAATGGTACGCGATGGTCGAACGCATTCCCGACGGTGCAACGGTAAAGCTCATGCAAAAGCTTGCCAAGAAGCACCGGATGGCACTCGTCGTTCCCATCTACGAAGAAGAAATTACAGGCGTCTATTATAACACGGCGGCAGTGATTGATGCGGATGGGACGTATCTGGGAAAATATCGCAAACACCACATCCCCCAAGTCGCGCCAGGATTTTGGGAAAAATTCTATTTCAAGCCGGGAAATCTTGGGTATCCGATTTTTAAAACCAAGTATGCTGATATCGGTGTGTACATTTGTTACGACCGGCATTTTCCCGAAGGGGCACGCGTGCTTGGACTGAACGGAGCCGAAATTGTTTTCAATCCCTCCGCGACCGTCGCGGGGCTATCAGAATATCTCTGGCAATTGGAACAACCCGCACATGCCGTGGCGAACGGATATTTTGTCGGCGCAATTAATCGTGTTGGAACCGAGCCGCCGTGGAATATCGGCGAGTTTTACGGCCAGAGTTACTTCTGCAACCCGCGCGGAAAAATTATCGCCCAGGCAAGCCGCGACAAAGATGAACTCGTCGTTGCCGATTTGGATTTGAACATGATTCAGGAAGTACGACAGACGTGGCAGTTTTTCCGCGACCGCAGGCCGGACAGTTACGGCGCGTTGGTGGACAAAACGGATTGAGAAGAGGGGTTCCGGCTACTGGTTCGAGGATGAAATATGGGAAGAATCAAAGGGGGCTTTCGAGATGAATCAGCAAATGAATGCGTTTGACCATTTCATAACCGTTCTCGAATACTTTCGAGCATACGGAACATATGCAGTTACTCCACTTCAGATTGATATGTGGAACATGAAGGAAGTGGGCTCAGGAACTCACATAGGGTATTGTTGCTTTGAGGAAGGAACCGTAGGTCATCTTTCGGTGGGCAGATATGAGATGGGCACATCCTATCCAAGGAGGTTTGGCATGGATTTGAAGTTGCACGGTGATGCAAAACTCTTCTGGTTTGATTGGGATGAGCGTTTGGATATCAAACACTCAAACCCCCACATTCAATTTCAGAACTCGCAGAAAATACGATATAAGATTTTTGATTCGGCGGACTGGATAAAAATTAGAGATGGGATCGAATCAATTAAGCGGTCATACTGGACCACCCCAAAATGAAGCTTGGAAGATTATTTTTGCTCACAACTATGGCTCAGAGTCTATTTGCGGCTTCGTTCTTTTTGTCTCGTCCAATAAATATTCAACAAAAAGGAAATCGAGATACGCTGTACGAACGTCTTAAGAAAACAAATATCAACTCGATGACTCAACGTGAGTATGACTATTTCATGCTTATGAAGAAGAATGAGTCATCAAACGTGGACTCTCCAAGCCAACAACATGAGGAAATTAACGGAGTCGTGACATATTTTTTCAACGATAATTTTGGTTATCTACCAGATGTAGGTAGTGAAGTATATGTCCTCCCTGAAAAATTCAGGGCAAGATCAACAGACGTAAGTGTTTATTGTCTCCAAATTACTATGGGGGCCATTGCAAAAACAATTCCGGGAATTCAAGAAGCGATTCAATCAAAAATGATGACGAACGCAGATTTCGACAGCCTTTGTCTGCGAGTGAAACGATTTATTGAGGATTTGCGTTCCGAGCGATTTCCAGACATTCAAAAAACGGTCGCAAAGGGAGATGGCTCCTTCTCTGTGCGCGCCAAACCAGGGAAATATTTCTTGATTGTTCGTTCGGCGCACCTTGATTTCGTTTCAAGCAATGTCGAACGTATGGGCCAAATTGACATTGATGAGACTACAGTGAAGATCAATCAAGCTCGATCTGTTAATTTCAAATTTAAACCAAGATGATTCTTTTAGGATCCAATTCTATGGACTTTCCAATTTAACATATCTGATCATCTTCTAACTCAGAACCGTTATGTCTCTCTCCACCCAAGAAGTTACTGACATTACTGCGAAGTACACGTATGGCACTTGGAGATTCCAGAAGGGTTGGAAACCAGTACATATAGTAGACGCCGAAGGATGTTACATCGTGGATTCTTTCGGCAAGAAGTATCTCGATTTTTCCTCTCAACTGATGTGCGTTCAGCTTGGGCACAAAAACCAGGCCGTCATAAAGGCGATTGAGGAACAAGCGAGGAAGCTCGCGTACATTGCTCCCGGCTATGCCACGGACGTCCGCGCAGAGCTGAGCAAATTGTTGCTCGAAGTTTTGCCGAAGGGGTTGGAGAAATTCTTCTTCACTACCTCGGGCACTGAAGCGAACGAAGCGGCATTTAAGATCGCACGGATGTATACGGGGAAAACAAAAATTATCGCACGGTATCGATCGTACCACGGCTCGACGATGGGCTCGATTGCAGCGACGGGCGACCCAAGACGATGGGCGATGGAACCGGCCGGAAAAATTCCTGGCGTTATCTTCGCTCCCGAAGTGAACTGCTACGATTGTCCCATCGGCCATCACTATCCCGAATGTGAAATCGCGTGTGTCGAATACATTGACCATATGATCGAGAATGAAGGAGATGTCGCGGCTGTGATCGTCGAGCCGGTCGTTGGTACGAACGGCGTGCTGGTTCCGCCCAAAGAATATTTTCCTCGTCTACGCGAGATCTGCGATAAGCACAACGTGCTGCTGATCGCCGACGAAGTCATGAGTGGCTGGGGTCGCACGGGGAAATGGTTCGCCGTCGACCATTGGAATGTCAAGCCCGACATTCTTGTCACTGCAAAAGGAATCACAACCGCCTACGTCCCGCTTGGACTTTGCGCCACGACGATGAAGATTGCAGACTACTTTGACGACCACTTCTTCTCGCACGGCCACACGTACGAAGCACATCCACTGACGCTCGCTCCTGCCATCGCTGCGATTAACGAATACCATCGGCTCGATTTGATCAATAAGGCAGCGGAGATGGGCGAATATCTCGGCAAGAAACTTCACGCGCTCAAGGACAAGCATCCGTCTATCGGCGAAGTGCGCGGACTTGGATTGTTCTGGGCCGTAGAGTTGGTGAAGAATCAAAAAACAAAGGCATACTTCAACACGATGAAAGATAAAGTCAACGGAGTGCCGACGATGGTGGAGAAGATCGCCGGACAAATGATGAAGAATGGCGTGACGATCCAAGCGTGGGTGAGCCATTTTGTGATTGCCCCGCCGCTGATTATCACGAAAGAAGAAATCGACCTGGGAGTGCGTGTGCTTGATGAAGCATTAGTAATGGCGGATGGAGAAGTTGAGATGTAAGCATAACGCTCAAACTCCAAACCCCAAATTCCAAACCCCAAACCCGAAACCTTATACCTTAAACTTCAAACTCCAGCTTTCCGTGAACAATCTCGCCCCCAAACTCACTAACAAGCAGTACGCAGAAAATTTTGCAGAGCTCAAGCCTGCCCTATCCCCAAATGCAGCCACGGCAGAAGCGATCCGTTGTCTCTACTGTTTCGACTCGCCGTGCATGAAGGCGTGTCCGACGCACATCGACATTTCCACATTCATCAAGAAAATTGCAACGGGCAATCTCAAGGGCTCGGCAAAAACGATTCTCGAATCAAACTGGGTTCCGCTGACGTGCGCCAAAGCCTGCCCTGTTGACGTACTCTGCGAAGGGGCCTGTGTCTATAATGAAGGGGGTGAAAAACCGATTCAGATCGGACGCCTTCAGCGGTTTGCAATCGACAATTATTTTGAACAAGGGATGCCGCCACTCTTCACGCCGGCACCGAAGAACGGAAGATCGATTGGCGTGATCGGCGGAGGGCCCGCCGGGCTCGCGTGTGCGGCAGAGCTGGCTCTAATGGGCTATGAGGTAACGATCTACGAGGCAAAAGATAAAGCAGGCGGACTCGACACGTGGGGGATTGCGCCGTACAAAATGAAACATGAGGACAGCGCGAAGGAAGTTGCACTAGTCAAGAGTTTCGGCGTGAAGATCAAGACGGGCGTGAATGTCGGAAATGAGATCTCCATAGAAAAGCTGACGAAGATGCACGTTATCATCTTCATAGGCGTTGGGCTCGGGCGCGCGACCCGACTGAACATTCCCGGAGAAGACCTGGAGGGCGTGGTAGACGCACAAGACTTCATCGAAGATGTCACTACACGCAAGTGGAAATCCGTCAAAGTCGGCAAGCGCGTTGCGATCATTGGCGGCGGCAATACGGCTATCGACGCTGCGACCGAGGCCAAGAGATTGGGCGCTCAGCAAGTGATGATGATTTACCGGCGAAGTCGAGAGGAAATGTCCGCATACGAATTCGAACAGGAACTCGCGCTGACCGACAGCGTGGAATTCTTTTTTTCCGTGATGCCCAGAAAATTCATCGGGAAGAAATCAGTCGAAGCGATTGAATGCGTCCGCACGAAAGTCGTGAACGGAAAAGTAAAGCCTGTGCCGCGTTCGGAATTCAAAATCCCAATCGATATGGTCATTAAAGCCCTCGGTCAAACAGTCGAAGAATCATTCCTCTCCGAGATTCCCAACCTCAAAACGAATCAAGGAAACGTTTGGGTGAATCCCGAAACATATCAGACGAGCAATCCCAAATATTTTGCTGGAGGCGATTGCATCAACGGGGGAAAAGAGGTCGTCAATGCAGCGTACGATGGAAAATCCGCCGCGCACGGAATTGATGCGTATCTTTCGATCCGTTCATGACCGCAAACGGAAGCGTTACACGGAGATGCACTGAGAATAGAGGAAGATGCGCAGAGGAAAATCTTGAATGACAAATAACATTCATTTCATACCCTTCGTAAACCTTTGTGTCTTGGCGTCTTCGTGGCAATTTTAGTGAGAGGGTACTATGATTGATCTACGAACAAACTGCGGCGGAATCAAATCTCCCAACCCATTCTGGCTCGCATCGGCGCCTCCATCGAATTCAGGCTATCAGGTCTGCAAAGCCTTCGAAGCGGGGTGGGGCGGAGCCGTTTGGAAAACCATCGGCGAGCCGGTGATGAACGTGAGCAACCGCTACGGCGCGATCGACTATAACGGGCAGAAGATTCTGGGACTCAATAATATTGAGCTCATCAGCGACCGGCCGATTGAAACAAACCTCAGAGAAATCAAGGAGACAAAAAAACTCTGGCCCGACCGAGCAGTCGTCGCGTCGCTGATGGTCGAATCGAAACGCGAAACGTGGCACGACATCGTCAAGCGCACCGTCGACACAGGCTGCGATGGTATCGAACTCAACTACGGCTGCCCGCACGGAATGAGCGAGCGCGGCATGGGCGCTGCGGTGGGACAAGTGCCGGAATACTGTGCGATGATCACCGAGTGGGTCACTGAAGTTTCGACGATCCCCGTTCTCGTCAAGCTCACGCCTAACGTGACTGATATTCGTTATCCCGGTCGTGCGGCGAAGAAGGGAAGGGCAAGTGGCATTTCGCTTATCAATACCATCAACACAATTATGGGGATTGATCTCGATACGCTCGAACTCACGCCGTCGGTAGATGGCAAAGGGGGACACGGAGGCTACGCGGGTCCGGCAGTAAAACCCATTGCACTGAACATGCTTTCTGCCATCGCGAATGACCCGGAAATTAGTCTGCCCATTTCAGGGATGGGGGGCATCTCCACGTGGCGCGATGCGGCAGAATTCATTCTGCTTGGGGCGTCG
>Ga0315281_10004856_pt1 | contig 19398 bp, 22 predicted proteins | sample YL17G07_0_MG_FD_204540 | JGI IMG/M metagenome (GOLD analysis project Ga0315281, IMG submission 204540) | Sediment microbial communities from Yellowstone Lake, YNP, Wyoming, USA - YL17G07_0 | ecosystem: Environmental > Aquatic > Freshwater > Lake > Sediment | place: USA: Wyoming | collected... | reverse complement strand
TCTTGCACGTCGGCACACTTCAGCCTCGCAAAAATATCTCGCGGCTTATAGAAGTTTTCAGCCTTCAGCCTTCTTCCTTCAGCCTGGTCTTGGCCGGCAAACCCGGCTGGCTCTCCGCCCCGCTCCTCGCCGCCGCGCGTCAGCATCCGCATATCCGCGTCCTCGACTACGTTCCCGACGACGACCTGCAGGGCCTCTACTCCGGCGCGACGGCTTTTGTCTTTCCCTCTCTCTATGAAGGCTTCGGCTTTCCCATTCTCGAAGCCATGGCCTGCGGCGTGCCGGTCATCACCTCGAATACGTCCTCGTGCCCCGAAGTGGCCGGGGACGCCGCCCTCCTCGTGGATCCGACAGATACTTCCGCCCTCGCGTCCGCCCTGACCCGCTTGCTCTCCGACGCTGACCTGCGCGCGGCGCTCATCGCCAAAGGCTACGAGCAAATCAAAAAATTTTCGTGGACCAGAGCGGCGCGGGAGACGCTGAGTGTTTTAGAAAAAGTAGCGCGCGGCTAAATGTATTGCGTATGGGGTATTCCGTATTCTCGCAATACTCAATACGCAATACTCAAGACCATGACTTTTATTCCCTCCATCCGCCTCCTGGGCCTTCCCATTCAGGCCATCACCCTCGCCGAAACGCTGGCATGGATTGAAGCCGCCATCGCCGCGCGCGCGCCGAAACAAATTTGCACGGCCAACCCGGAATTCCTCATGGCCGCCCAGAGTGACCGCGAGTTTTTCGAGGTCCTCAATCGCGCCGATTTAGTTTTGCCCGATGGCGTGGGATTGTTGTGGGCCGCGCGCTGGCTGGGGCAACGACTCCCCGAGCGGGTAGCGGGGTCCGATTTGATTTACCGGATCCCCGAGCGAGCCGCGCACAACGGTTGGGGGATCTACTTCCTTGGGGCCGGGGAAGGGGTGGCCCTCAAAACGGCGGAGATTCTGCGAGAGCAGTATCCCGGTTTGGCGATCGCGGGAACCTTCAGGGGGAGTCCCAATCTCGAAGATGAAAACGCAATTGTGGCGCGCATCCAAGAAGCCCGCCCGGATATTTTGTTCGTGGCTTATGGCGCTCCGGCGCAGGATAAGTGGATTGCGCGCAACAAAACGCGCCTCGGCGTGCCGGTGTGTCTGGGCGTGGGCGGCGCGTTTGATTTTGTGGCGGGCGTGGCCGAGCGCGCGCCGAGGTGGATGCAGCGGGCGGGCCTGGAATGGCTCCACCGTTTAGCGCGCCAACCCTGGCGGGCGCGGAGGATTTTTACGGCGGTGGTATGCTTTCCCTTAGCGGTGTGGCGCTGGAAAGAAAAACCCGTTTTCTATGAAAAAACGGGTTTGTAGAAAAGCAGAGATTAAAAAACTCTCATCCCTGTTTCATGTGCTTTTCAGCCGGGGGAGGATAATGATAGTTGCATTCTCCTCTTCACGCCGCGCCACAGATATCCGAGATCTGTGGCGCGGTGTGTTTAAGGCGCTTCCGGCGTGGGGGTGGGCGGGTTGGCCTCGCGCCAGTCGGCGGCGTAGAAGAGCAGATATTCAGGGACGTGCTCGGCCCAATACTCTTCACTATGGTTGCCGGGTTGGCGGATATAGGTGTGTTCAATCTTGAACCACGTCAACACCTGGTCGAACCAGAACGCGCTCTGCGGTTGTCCGTCGTCCTCGCCGATGTCGAAGTAGAACACGGGGAAGATCTCCGGCGGCGAGGCGCGAAGCCATTCCAGGATATTTTCCTCGTCGCCGATGAAGATGGCGGGACTGTGCGCGCCGACGCGCCCGAATAGCTCGGGATAGTGCAGGCCAAAGTGGATGGCCCAGCCCGCGCCGCGCGAGAGGCCGCCAATCGCCCGGAAGCGGCGGTCCGCGAGGGTGCGGTAGTTTTCGTCAATGTAGGGGACGAGGTCGGTCACGAGGGCCGGGTCGAGCCGGTCGTCGCGCCGGTCGCTGGGCATTACGATGATGAGCGGGGCGATGTCGTGGCCGGCTATCAGAAAGTCGGCATAGTAGGGCATCCCTAAACGCACCCATTGGGTGTTGGTAAAGTTCAAGCCGTGAATGAGATAAAGCACCGGGTAGTGTTGGGTAAGGTCGTGCCCGTAGCACGGCGGCAAATAGATTTGCGCGTCTATCGGATAGTTGAGCGTCTCGGAGGGGATGCTCGCGCTGATGACGGTTCCTTGAGTTTCGACGCAGGGCGGCGGCACGGGCGTGGGGGTGAAGAGGGCTTCGGGGATGACCGCCCGCGTGGGCGGGATGACGGGCCGCGTGGGCGAGGGGATTTCTGTCGGAAACGGAAAAGGCGTGGGGGTATCGCGCGGGATGACGACGGGTGCGGCGTCCCCGGCGGCGTGCGCGATCCCGAAGTCGCGGGCGATGGCTTCGGCATTGAGGGAACACGCGGCGAGGGGAAGAGTCAAAAAGAAAGCGAGTAGGGCAAAGCGAGCAGAGGACATTGAGGAGGGAGATTAGAGAATTGGAGATTGAGCCGATTATAAATGAACCCGCTGGGCCGAGGCCGGTAGCCTCAACTCAGCGGGAGCGCCTGTTAGCAAAAGTGTAAGACGAGTTGCGAAGCAAGTCAATGGCTTTACCCAAACCTTCCCGTCACGTAATCCTCCGTGCGTTTGTCTTTGGGCTTGAGGAAAAGATCCTTGCCCGGGCCATATTCGATCAGTTGGCCTTGCAGGAAAAACGCGGCGCGGTCGGCGATGCGCGCGGCTTGTTGCACCGAGTGCGGGACGATGACGACGGTGTAGTCGCGCTTGATTTCTTGCAGGGAGACTTCGACTTTGGCGGTGGAGATGGGGTCGAGGCCGGAGGTCGGCTCGTCCAGCAAGACCACTTCGGGTTCGAGGGCGAGGGCGCGGGCGAGGCACAGGCGTTGTTGCTGGCCGCCGGAGAGCGCCACCGCCGGATCGTTGAGGCGGTCATGGACTTCATCCCACAACGCGGCGGCGCGCAGGGATTTTTCAACCGCCGTTTCGAGTTTGCCCGCGTGGCGCACGCCCGCGAGTTCGAGACCGTAGGTGACGTTTTGCCGGACGCTCAGCGGGAGGGGAATCGGTTGGGCAAACACCATCCCCACCCGGCGGCGCAGGGCCACCACGTCCACGCCCGGGTCGAGCAGGTTTTCCCCGTCGAGCAGAATCCGCCCGGTGACGCGCACCCCGTCCACTAAATCATTCAAGCGATTGAGCGCGCGGAGCAAAGTGCTTTTGCCCCCGCCCGCCGGGCCGAAGAGCACGGTAATCTCGTTGGCGGGAATCTCCAGCGAGATGCCGCGCAGAGACTCGGTGCCGTCGTCGTATTGGACGGAGAGATTTTCGATGATGATTTTAGCGTTCACCACTGCCTCCGGGCGCGGGCGCGCGAGCGAATGACGGTGGCGATGAGCATCATGCCGAGGACGAAGACGAGCAGGACGAGCGCCGTGCCGTATTGAATCTGGATGGGCATCCCCGGCACTTGCGTGGAGATGACGAAGAGGTGATAGGGCAGGGCCATCGTCGCGTCGAACGGCGAGTCGGGCAGGCGCGGGAGGAAGAATGCGGCGGCGGTGAAAAGGATAGGCGCAGTCTCTCCGGCGGCGCGCTCCAGCCCCAGGATGACTCCGGTGAGGATGCCGGGCAAGGCTTGCGGCAGGACGATGCGCCAGATGGTTTGCCATTTCGTCCCGCCGAGGCTGATGCTGACGACGCGGAAACTTTGCGGCACGGAGCGCAAGGCTTCTTCGGCAGTGGAGATGATAACGGGCAGAGTCATGATGGAGAGCGTGAGACAGCCCGCGACGATGGACGTGCCAAAGCGGAGGAACAGCACGAACAGCCCGAGGCCGAAGAGGCCGTACACGACCGAGGGGATGCCGGCGAGGTTGATGATGGCGATGCGGATGGCGCGGGTGAGCGAGTTGTCTTTGGCGTATTCCGAAAGATAGATGGCGGCGGCCACGCCTAGCGGAACGGCGATAACACCCGTGCCCAGCGTGAGATACAGCGTGCCGACGATGGCGGGCCAGATGCCGCCCGCGCGCATCCCGTCGCGGGGCACGGCGGATAAGAATTCCCACGACACGGCGGGCAGGCCCTTCCACGCAATGTAACCCACGACCAGCACGATGGGCGTGACGGTGGCGAGGGCGGCGAGGGTGATGAGGAGGAAGACGAGGCGCTCTTGGAATTGGCGGGACATTTAAGGAACCACAGATTACACGGACTTCACGGATTTTGATGGCTAGACGATACGGCGTTCATGTTGCAAAGACTTGGCACCGAAGTTGAATAAGAGGCCGACCCGCAGGCCAGTCGCTTTGAGATAGTTGATAAGTTGGGCCTCGTCTATGGAGGTCAATCCTTTTTGAGCTTTCAGCTCCAAGATGACACTTCCTTCAACTAAAAAATCCGCCTTATATTGGCCGATGACCATCCCCTTGTAATACACATCGAGAACCTTCTGTCTTTCAAATGTAAGACCAAGTTTTTGGAGTTCACAGGCGAGAGCGGCTTCGTAGACTGACTCTAAAAATCCTGATCCGAGTGTCTTGTGAACCTCCATCGCCGCCCCGATAATCTTGTAGGTTAACTCTGCAAATAAAAAAGCCTCAGCCATCTTCTCATCCTGCTAATCCGTGTAATCCGTGAAATCTGTGGTTGCTTTTCTTTGGTTTATGAAAGCAACCGCTCCGCCCGCTTCTTTTGCTGAAACACCACCGCGCTGGCCGTGAGGTTGACGATGAACGAAATCACGAACAGCACAATGCCAATCGTGAACAGCACGTGATAGTGCGTGCTACCGTTGGCGACTTCGCCCATTTCGGCGGCGATGGTGGCGGTCATGGTGCGGACGGGGAGGAACAAGGCATTGAGGCCGGTGGGCAGGCGCGCGGCGTTGCCCGTGACCATCATCACCGTCATCGTCTCGCCGATGGCGCGGCCAATGCCGAGCATGATGGCGGTGAGCACGCCGGAACGCGCGGCGGGGAGCGTGACGCGCCAAATCGTCTGCCACTTCGTCGCGCCGAGGGCCAGCGCGGCATCGCGGTAACTCCTGGGCACGGCGTCGAGCGCATCTTCGGCGACGGAAACCAGAGTCGGAATCACCATGCCCGCGAGGAGAATTGAGCCGGTGAAGGCGGTGAGGCCGGTCGGCGTGTTCAACGTGAGGCGCACGAGCGGGGCCAGGGTAATCATGCCGAGGAAGCCCAGTACCACCGAAGGCAGGCCGCCCAGCACTTCGACCAAGGGCTTGAGAATCTCGCGCGCCCAACGCGGCGCAATCTCGGCGATGAAGATCGCGGTGGCCAACCCAAACGGCACCGCGATGAGCGCGGCCCCCAGCGTGACGATGAGCGACCCGCTGATGAGCGGCAGTAGCCCGAAGTATCCTTCAATCGGATACCACCGCGCGCTGAGCAATACCTCCCACTTCACTTCGGTGAACGCCGGCAGGCCCTCGCGCAGAAGGAAGATGAAGATGAGCGCGACGAACAGGATGGCCGAATAGCCGGTAGCGCGGATGAGGGATTCAATGATGAGTTCGGGCCAATTGCGATTTTGATTCATGTGATGTGTAGGAACCACAAATTACGCTGATTGAGAAGGCCAGCAAAAATCCGCGTAATCTCTGAAATCAGTGATTACTGACCGGCACAAACCCCAACGCGGCCACAATCTTCTGCGCCTCGGCTCCCAGCACCCACTCCATATACGCCTGCACCGCGCCTTGCGGCTCGCCGCGCGTGTACATATACAAGTCGCGGGCAATCGGATAACTCTTGTCGTTCACGGTGGCAATGGTGGGCATGACGTAAGGCAAGCCCACGTCTTTAGCGACTGCGATCGTCTTCATGTCATTGGTCACGTAGCCGAGGCCGTCGTAGCCAATGGCGTTCGGGTTCTGCCGCACTTCCGCGCCGATGCCTTCGGAACTGGGCATGAGCAAAATGTCGGGCGAGAAGAGCGTTTTGTTTTTTGAGTCTCCCAAGCGCAAAACGTGCTCCAGAAAATAAACGTGCGTGCCGGAGTTCGTCTCGCGCGAGAGCAGGACAATCGGGCGGTCTTCGCCGCCCACCTCGCGCCAGTTGGTAATCTGGCCGCTGTAAATAGCGGAGAGTTGGGGCAGGGTGAGGGCGCTCACCGGGTTCTCCGGGTTCACGATGACCGCAATCGCATCGCGCGCCACGATGAATTCCACCGGCTCAATGCCATTGGCCTCCGCCTGCGCTTTCTCTTCCGGCTTGATGGCCCGCGAGGCGTTGGCAATGTCCACTGTGCCATTGATGAGCGCCGCGAGGCCCGTGCCGCTCCCGCCGCCCGTCACCGACAACCGCATTTCCGGATGCGCGCCGCCGTACGCCTCCGCCCACGCCAGCGCGAGGTTGACCATCGTATCGGAGCCTTTGTTTTCAATTGTCGTCTGCGCGGCGGGAATGGAAGTGGAAGCAGAAGAACAAGCAGCAAGGAGAAGAGCGGCGCTGAGAAACAGGGAACGTAAGCGGAAAGAAATCATTGGGGGAATTATAGCAAATTGCAAACCGCAACACTCCATCTTCCTCCCGATCGCTAAATTACAGATTACCAATTACTTTCAGTTGCGGTACAATCGCGCCCATGGTCAAAGTCAGCGTCCAAAACTTGGATTTCTACTACGGCCCCAAGCGCACGCTGGCGGGCGTGGCCATGGAGATCGCCGAGCGCGAGATCACTGCGCTCATCGGCCCCTCGGGGTGCGGCAAATCCACTTTTCTGCGCTGTCTCAACCGGATGAACGACACCATCGCGGACACGCGCGTGGTCGGGCAGATTATCCTCGACGGGGCCGACATTTACGCCCCGGCGGTGGACGTGGCCGACTTGCGCCGCCGGGTGGGCCTCGTGTTCCAGAAGCCCAACCCGTTCCCGCAATCCATCTTCGACAACGTGGCCTTCGGCCCGCGCGTGTTGGGGATGAATCACAACCTGCGGGAGCGCGTCGAACAATCCCTGCGGGGCGCGGCTCTGTGGGACGAGGTGAAAGGCCGGTTGGCCGACCCCGCCCTCGGGCTGTCGCTCGGCGAACAACAACGGTTGTGCATCGCCCGCGTCCTCGCCGTCGAGCCGGAAGTCATCCTCATGGACGAACCCTGCTCCGCGCTTGACCCGCTCGCCACGCTCAAGATTGAAGAGTTGATGCGCGAACTCAAACAGCGCTACACCATCGTCATCGTTACGCATAATATGCAACAAGCCGCGCGCGTCTCCGACCGCACCGGCCTGTTCTGGCTCGGCGAACTGGTGGAGTTCGATCTGACCGACAAAATTTTCACCCGCCCGGCCAACGCCGTGACGGAGAACTACATCACCGGACGGTTCGGATAACAGAGGCCGTATGACTACTTCCCCGCGTTCAGTCTTTGACCAAAAATTCACTTCCATCCGCGACAACCTCCTGCGGATGAGCCGCCTGCTGGACGAAGCGATTGACCGCTCGATGCTGGCGTTGAGGCAGCAGGACTTGGACCTCGCCCGGCAGATCATCGCCGACGACACGGCCATCAACGACCTGCGCTTCACCGTCGAGGAAGAGTGCCTCGCCCTCATCGCCACCCAGCAACCCGCCGCCTCCGACCTGCGCGCCGTCATCGCCGCGATGAACTTCGTCAACGACATGGAACGCATGGCCGACCACGCCACCGGCATCGCCAAGACCGTCCTGCGCCTGGGCGACGAGCCGCCCGTCAAACCGCTGGTGGACATCCCGCGCATGGCCGATTTCGCCCGCCAGATGCTCCGGCAAAGCATTGACGCTTTCCTCGCGCGCGATGTGGAGGCCGCCCGCGCCATTGCCCTGCAAGACGACGAGATTGACCGCCTCTACAAAGCCATCTTCGACGAACTCATCCAAATCATGATCAAAGACCAGGACCCGGCCATTGTCACCCGCGCCACCTATCTGCTGTGGTGCGCCCATAGTCTGGAGCGGATTGGTGACCGGGCGACCAACATTGCCGAGCGCGTCATCTTCATGACCACCGGGACGATGAAAGAGTTGAATGTCTGAAGCAAAAGCCCCGCGAGTTAGCGGGGCTTTTGTTATTTCAGAACAAACTCAACTGCTTATTCTCCGGCGACTCCGGCGCAAGCGGCGGTGCCTGATCGGCGTTGGCGATGATCTCCGGTAACTTTCTAAAATCGTCCACTACTGCTTGCTTGAGTGAGGGTTGATGGAGGGCGGCGGCGGGGTGATACATCGCCACCACTAAACGCTCCTCAATCCGCCGCGCCTGCCCATGAATGGCCGAGATCTTCGCGTTGGGGAAAAAGCGATTCATCGAATACCGCCCGAGGGTGACGATGACCTTCGGGTTAATCGCCGCGATCTGGCGGTCGAGGTAGGCCGCGCAGGCTTCCAACTCATCCGGCTCGGGGTCGCGATTCCCCGGCGGGCGGCACTTCACCACGTTGGCGATGAACACCTGCTCCCGCCGCAGTCCGATAGATTCCAGCAACTCCTCCAAAAATTTTCCCGCCACGCCGACAAACGGGCGACCCTGCTGGTCTTCGTGAAACCCCGGCCCCTCGCCGATGAACATGATTTCGGCGTTGGCGGGGCCTTCACCGGGCACGGCCTGAGTGCGCCCGCTGTGCAGTTTGCATTTCACGCAGGCGTTGACTTCGGAGGCGATGAGGTTGAGTTCAGCGGTGACAGACATGGGCTTCATCCAGTGGGCGGGTGACTACTGATAGCGTATCGCGTATATTGCCACTACTCCGGCGAATATGCAATTGGTTTCATCCAAACAATCCCTTATTCTCCAAAATCCACTGCCACAACTTCAACAATCCTTCCTCCGGCGTCACTTGCGGTTCCCAGCCAAAATCCGCTTTGGCTTTAGCGATGTCGCTCAAGTACACCAACTGGTCGCCGGGCCGCCAATCGCCGAAAGTCACCGTGAGGGCGCGGCCGGCCAACTCTTCAAGCAGGGGCTGAGTCTCCGTCCACACCGAAAGACTCCGGGCCACGCCGCCGCCGATGTTATAAACCTGGCCCGCCGTGCGCTCGATATTTTTCACCGCCAACTCAAACGCCCGCGCCAAGTCTTCGACGTACAACAAATCGCGCACCTGTTTGCCATCGCCGTAAATGTTGAACGGCCTCCCCAGCGCCGCGCAAATGGCAAAGTACGCAAGCCAGCCCTGATCTTCAATCCCAAATTGGCGCGGCCCGTAAATCGCGCTTTGCCGAAAGACCACGGTGGGCAGGCCATAGATGCGATGATAGTCGCGGGTGTATTGGTCGCCACAGCCTTTGCTATTGCCGTAGGGCGAATGGAAATCCAGCGGCCACGTCTCCGGCACGCCGTTGGGCAACTCGGCGAAGCCATAGCGTTCACCTAAATCCACAATTTTCGCCGCCTCCATGCCACCGTAGACTTTGTTCGTCGAGGTGTAGATGAAGATGGGATTCGTCCCGGAGAACCGCGCGGCCTCGAGCGTGTTGAACGTCCCGACGGCGTTATGCTCGAAATCGTTGCGCGGGTCGGCGACCGACGTGGTGACGGCGACTTGCCCCGCGAGGTGGAAGACGCCCGCGCGGCCTTGCGCGGCCCGGGCGATCGCATTCGCGTCCCGCACGTCGCCGCGTATCACGTCGAACCCGTCCCCAAAGGTTTCCCGCAACCACGCGAGATTGGCCTCCGACCCGCGCCGCGAGAAATTGTCGAACAGCGTGATGGCGTGCCCGGCGCGGATGAAATGCGCGGCCAGGTTGCACCCGATAAACCCCGCGCCGCCCGTGATCAGAATTTTCATGTGACTCTTTCCAGATCCTGCAAGGCGCTAAATTTTTCGCGGACGCGCTGACGATAAGCCTCGTCCATTTGCGCCGTCATTAAAAACGCATCCTCTTTATTGTCGCGGTAGTATTGCTTGCGCCGCCCCACAGCCTCAAAACCATATTTGCGATACAGGCTTTGCGCCACCGTGTTGCCCACGCGCACTTCGAGATGAACGGTGACCGCGCCGCGCTCGATCGCCCGCTGGAGCAGGGCGATGAGCAACTGTTCGCCCAGCCCGTGTCCGCGCCAGTGCGGGTGAATGGCAAGTGTGCCGATGTGCGCTTCGTCCAGCACCAGCCAGAAACCGGCGTAACCCACAATCGTGCGCGCGGGCGGGCGATGGAGCAAACGCGCCAGCCAGCCGCGTTGCTCACTGGCTGTATCCACCGCCACGATAAAATGCGCGGTCTGGTTTTGGGTTAACTCGTACCGGAACGAAATCTCGCCCCACGAGATGGGGAACGACTGCTCGTCAATCGCCACCACTTGCGGGAGGTCGGCTTCCACCATCGGGGCAAAGTAGAGGCGATGCCCGTTGACGCGACTCATGCCGACGCTCCTGCCAGTTGCCCGCCGTAAATCGGCGCGAGGATCTGCGGGTCGTCCACCCGTTGAGCGCGCAACCGCTCCCAGCCGATCTCGGCCAGCCAGCCTGCACGGCGCAGGGATTCCGCCGGGGGCGCGAGGGTCACGCGACCCTTGAGTTTTAGCAAGACCTCGTGGCCCGTCGCGTCTATCTCGCCGCACAGGTAAGCGGGTTCGCCGATGGTTTCCGCCAGGGCGTTCCAATCCGTGATGTGAATCTCGCCGACGGCTTCCCAGTCACTTAACAGCCACCGATACTCGGCGACGGAGATGCGCCCGCGCCCGGCTTGAATAACGGCGATGACTTGCCCCTCGCGTTTGGGTTGAGCGCGCATGAGAATCTCAAACGTGGGCACGCCGATGAGGGGCGTGTTGTGCGCGAGCGCGAGGCCTTTCGCGAACCCGAGGCCGATGCGCAACCCGGTGTAAGACCCCGGCCCCAGCGCGACGGCTAACCCGCGCAGTTGGCCCGGCTCGAGGTTGGCGCGTTTGAGCATGAGCGCGATGTTAGGAGCCAGTTCCACCGTGTGGTTCTCGGCGGTGAGCCATGAACTCTCCGCCACGAGGCCGAGGCCATCGTGCAGGGCGAGGGAGATGTGGCGGGTGGCGGTGTCCAGGGCTAATAGCATAGGGCGAATGGCAGATAACAAATGGCGAATGGCAAATAGCCGATAGCGAATGGCCTCTTCGCGTGGCGAATGGCGAATTACTATCAGCCAGCGGCTATCCGCCACTGAAGGCCGCGTGGCGAAATTCGTTCAGCAACTGCTCGTAGCGCGCGCCGCGGGCTTCGAGGCGCAGGTTGCGCTTGGTATCATCCATCCACTTCAGGGTCAGGTTTAACCGCTCGGGCGGAAGGGCTTCGAGAATCCGCTCGGGCCATTCCACCACCATCGGGGCCGTGTCGTCCAGCAGGTCGTCGAGGCCCAGCGCGAGCGCGTCGTTCCCGGAATTTAATCGGTAGCAATCCAAATGCCGCAAACGCAGACCATCGGCGCGGCGGTATTCATTGACGATGACGAAGGTGGGGCTGGTCACCGGGTCAAGCGCACCCCAGCCTTGCGCGAGGCCGGTGACGAAAGTAGTCTTGCCGGCGCCGAGTTCACCGTTGAGGCAAAGCAGATCGCCGCTCTGCAAGCGCTCGCCGAGCCGCACGCCGAAGCGGATGGTCTGTTCCGGCGAATGGCTGACGAAGTCGAGGGTGCGTTTATCCAGTATGGGCATGGTTTCGAGTATGCGCGGGCATTATACGTCGCGGAGGAGAGGGCAACAAGTAAGAGGTGAGGATATTTTTAGAAGCAGTCGTTAAATTAAACACTTTGTATCTAACGCTCATCAAGATGTGGGCGCGCTTGATTTTAGAAAGAACGGGATGTATACTATAAGTAACACTTCGGAGATTGAGATGGATCGCGTAGCCGTAAACAATCAGATACGCAAGCGAATGCAAGCAGTGAAACAAAAAAACACCGAGCCGGAAATGCTCGTCAAAAAAGCACTGCGGCAAGCGAAGATTCCCTATCTCTCAGGACAGGGAAAGCATAAGCCTAATAGCGCGGACATATTGCTTCCTCGACAACGATTAGCGATTTTTGTTCATGGATGCTTTTGGCATGGGCACCCTGGTTGTAGACGCGCCACGGTCCCAACTACTCGAACAAAATACTGGAAGCATAAAATCTTGACGAATCAAAAGAGGGATAAAAAAGCAATGAAGGCATTTGTTGGGCGCGGGTGGATACCTTTGGTAATATGGGAGTGTGAAATCCGCGACCAAGCGACTCTCAGCGGTATAATTCAGAAGTTGCAAAACGTAACATACGAGAGCCAACCATGAGTTTCTTACCTGCCGTAAGTTTGTTTTCCGGTTCCGGCATAGGCAATGTTGGGTTATGTGTTGCTGGGATCACTTTTGTAGTGGCTAATGAGCTTTTAGAAGATCGAGCTGCTCTGTTAGCGCTTAATTTGCCCGAGGCGGAAGTCATCCCTGGCGATATCTGGGAGAAATTGGATCAAATTATTGAGCGGACGGGGGCTAGGTTGCAAAAAGAAAAAGTATCCGAACTGTTTTTGCTTCTAGCAACGCCCCCCTGCCAAGGGATGTCGGCCAATGGCTTAGGCAAGTTGCTAAACAACGCTCGCAAAGGCTTACGCCCGAAGCTCGACCCGCGCAACCGATTAATCATCCCAGCGCTTAAGTTCGCTCAGGTGCATAGACCTCGCTGGGTCGTTTTTGAGAACGTCGTACAAATGAAAAATACTCTTATTGAAGATGAAGACCGTCAATTAACGAAAATCGTAGATTTAATTCCGCGTTATCTAGGAGACGAATATGTTGGCAGATATTATGAAGTTGAGTTTGCTGATTATGGCTTGCCCCAACGCCGTCAACGGCTGATTACGGTTTACACCCGCGACAACGAGGCCATTGAAAGCTACCGGAACAACGTTGAATTAATTCCTGAGCCGACGCATGACTCTAAAGGCAGGCTCGGGCGTCATCCATGGGTGACTGTGCGGAAAGCGCTCACCGAGTTCCCGCCCTTAGATGGGAAAGGGCCTGAATCGGCCTCTGATCTGGTGATGCCGTTTCACCGAGTTCCAGTTCTGGACCCCAAAAAATACGAGTGGATTAGCCATACCTCTGAAGGATGTTCGGCTTTTGATAATCAGTGTGTAAACCCGAAATGTAGATTCCAGAATAATCCAACTCACGGCGCAGTACGCGGTAAAGACGGAATAAACCGGGCCAAACAGAGTACCCCTTTGTATTGCGTAAAATGCGGGACCCTTTTGCCGAGGCCTTATGTGGCAGAGTCAAACGGAAAGTTGCGAATCATGTCAGGGTATACCAGTGCTTACAAACGTATGCCCTGGGATATGCCGGCTTCAACACTCACAAGGAATCTCAGTTATCCAAGCTCTGACCACACCTTACACCCATCAGAGAATCGCGTATTGTCAATCGCCGAAGCGCTAAAGCTACAAAGTATCAGTAATTATGAGTACAAATGGGGGCCAGTCAGGGTAAGAGGCAAGCAGTATGTAGTCGTGCCAGACACATTGATAACAGATTGTATTGGTGAAAGTGTGCCTCCGATATTTACGGAACTGCTAGGACGACATTTGTTGCAAGTTGCCACGAGTAAAGCGCATGACCTTTATCTGCAACCTAAGCAGCTAGCTTTTACCGTGATGAGGGAAGAAACTTAATTTTCTAAAATCTCGTCAACCTGCAGGGCCAGCAACGAGCGTTTGGCTAAAATTACCAAATAGTCTTTGGTCTTGGGGAGAACCAACCAACCTGCCCCCATATTTTTCACGCCCCGACGCTTCATCACGGAAACGCTGGTCGTATTGCCACCACCTTCACGGGGTTTAACGATTTTTCCCCAATCGTTAGGCGATAAGTCATTTCGGTAAAACGCGCCGACCACGGTCGGCAACCCATCAACGAAATCCCAATACAGGCCGAGCAATCGGTTGGTATTTCGGTGGTGAGACTTCCAATCCAAACCTCTCAACGAAGGGATGCGCGCCTCGCCGAGCCTTAATTTTCTGTGCTGTTTTGCTGGCGGTGTGCTTCCACAGGTGGCCTTAACTTCTATGCCGCCATATGGATATGGACTCCATAAGCTTTTGTCGCTTAGAGTTTCATCTTTTTCTGCCTTGAGATAATATATTTTGCCCTCATTGGTCATCGCTAATAAATCGGGATAACCATCCTGATTGGGATTAGATGTTAGAACGTCTGGCATCAGACTTTGAAGTTCGCGGGCAAATATTTCCCCCACAAAACTACTCAAGTTTCGCAATCCTAACAAAGCAAATATAGGCACAGAGTTCATTTCTGAAACGATGTGAGTTTTTTCTATCACATGGTTGGCATTTTGGACTGCCTCATGAACGATAGTCGGTTCAAGAAATAAGGGCTTCGACGATTTTTCCGAAAATCGCAATTGATCAAGGGGACGGTCTTTCCTAATTACATAGGTCATTGAGTCGCGGAGCGCCAAGTTTACGGTTTTCCGTTGTGCGATGAGAGCAGCTTCAGCCAACACCTTACCAGCGTCTAATGACATTCTCGTGATCGCATCACCGAGCAACGCCCATGAGATGGATTTCCGCATCCTTTTTGATTCATTAGGAGAAAGTTGTTGGACGGCTTCAAAAAGAGCGTCAAGGATTATGTCGTTGGGCATAATTCTTATCCGTTGGTGCTGAAAAATTCGTATAAAGAAATGCCGATGGCTGAAGCAATGGCACGCAGACTTGTAATGGTCGGGTTTCTGTGGCCCCGTTCCAATGAGCTAATGTAAGTGCGATGGAGGCCAGAATGCTCTGCTAGCTCTTCTTGGGTCCAGCCACGGGATTTCCTAAGTTGTGTAATGCGTTTGCCTAACTCATGCAAAAACTCAGCCTTTGACTTGTCCATGTTGGAAATTCTAGAACCATGTAGACGAGATGTAAACAGACTATAAGTAAACTTTTAAACGAACTTATAGATTAGCAGATTTGGAAAATGCATATAGAATAGCGTGAACTGAAACAAGTGTACTCACTCCCCGGCATGGCATCTCAATTTAACCCCAAACGATATGCTCATTGTCGTGTATTATGATTCGCCTCAGGTAAATTTCATGCGCGTTCTCATCATCTCCGACATTCACGCCAACTCCGTGGCGCTTGACACCGTGCTGGCTCACGCGGGCGAATACGAGGCCGTGTGGTGCCTCGGCGACCTCGTCGGCTACGGGCCGAACCCCAACGAGTGCGTCGAGCGCGTGCGCGCCCTCCCCAACCTCAAGTGTCTCATTGGCAATCACGACAAAGCCGTGCTCGGCGATTTTGACTTGACTATCTTCAACGCCGATGCGGGCTACGCCATTGAGTGGACTCAACGCGCGGCGACGGCGGAGACGCTGGCTTACCTGCGCGCTTTGCCGGAAACCGACCTGTTTGAAGATTTCACGCTGGTGCATGGCTCGCCCCGCCAACCAATATGGGAATACATCCTCGACCGCTTCATTGCCCGCGAAAACTTCCCGCTGTTCGCCACGCCGTATTGCCTCGTGGGTCATACGCATACGCCCATCATCTATCGGGAAGTGGACGCCTCGGGGGATTGCCGCGAAGAGCCGCCCAATTATTCGTCCCCGCGCCCGCTCAACGGTCAGCGGCTTATCATCAACCCCGGCAGTGTGGGCCAACCGCGCGACAGCAACCCCGCCGCCGCCTATGCCCTCCTCGACACCGAGGCGCTGACGTGGGAGTATCGCCGCATCCCCTACGATGTCGCTGAGACGCAAAAGCGGATGCGAGACGCGGGCCTCCCTGAAAGATTGGTCAACCGCCTCGCCATCGGCTGGTAATTTGAGAAACCCGGCTTCCACCAGAAGCCGGGTTTCTTTTTGGCGGAACTCCGCCCGCCGCGCCAGCGTCAATCCAGTAACACACGCTCAGCCGCTACCTGCCAGGGTATTGTGTTCGTCGCCCGAAACGGACTACACTACAGTAGCGGATAACGCTCTGGATTAGCGAGGAGAGAATCCCATGTTCAAGAAAATTACTGTATTGTTTATCATGTTGGCCGTGGCGCTCACGGCTTGTGGGGCCCCAGCCACGCCGCAACAAGGAGAAGTAGGCGGCGGCGGCGCGGCCACTGGTTTTGCCGAACCGGGCTTGCCCCCCGCCGCGACCTCTGCCCCCGCCGAGGCGCAACGCAGTGCGGCGTACGATGCGGCTACCGGCAACATCATCTCGGATGGTAGCGCCGCCGGGGAGCGACTGGTCATCAAGAACGTCAATCTTTCGCTGGTAGTCAAAGACCCGCAGGCCTCCGTGAACAACATCACCACGCTGGCCGAGGGCATGGGCGGGTTCGTCGTGACCTCGAATGTCTATCAGACCGCCACCGACGCCGAGGGCAACAAAATTATGCGCGCCACCATCTCGGTGCGCGTCCCGGCGGAGAAACTGCAGGACGCCCTCGCCCAACTCAAGAGCCTGGCGGTCTCGGTGACGAGTGAGAACACGACCGGCGAAGACGTGACCGCGCAATATACTGATCTCGAAAGCCACTTGAAGAATCTTGAAGCCGCCGAGGCGCAGTTGCAGAAGATCATGGACAGCGCGACGAAGACTGAGGACGTGCTAAACGTCTACAACCAACTCGTCTCCATCCGTGACCAGATCGAGCAAGTGAAAGGCCAGATGAAGTATTACAGTGAATCGGCGGCGATGTCGCTCATCGCAGTGGACTTGGTCCCCGATGCGTTGAGCCAGCCGATTGAGATTGGCGGGTGGAAGCCACAGGGCGTGGCGAAGCAAGCGGTGGAAGCGCTCATCGAGGCTTTGCAAGGTTTGGCGACGGCGGTGATTTGGGGCGCGGTCTTCTGTCTGCCGCTGGGCTTGCTATTCGGCCTGCCCGGGTTCTTCGGCGCGCGGTGGGCGTGGCGCAAGTGGGGCAAGCGCACCAAGCCTGCGCCGACGGCGTAGCCCGTTCACTCTTGAAACGAACAGCCGGTCACTTTTGTGATCGGCTGTTTTTTAATCTACCGAGTTGTAGGCCACGCGCTTGCCCCCTCGCATGGGGGTGGAGTGTGACGACTTTGGACGCTGATCACTCGTAACGGCGCAAGCCGGCCCATTGCAAGCCGAGATAAAAAAGAAACCGGGGATTGTTGAACAAGTAGCGTTTCCACAAACGGCGCGGCTCTGTCCCCAAACGATAAAGCCATTCCAGCCCGCTCCGTTGCATCCAGCGCGGCGCTTGCGGCTTGAGGCCGGCGTGGAAATCGAACGCCGCGCCCACGCCAATGAGCGCCGGGGCTGAGAGGCGACCCACGTGCGCGGCCATCCAGCGTTCCTGCTTGGGGGTGCTGAGTCCCACCCAGACAATATCCGGTTGCGCCTGATTGATTTGCTGGATGAGTTCGGCCTCTTCGGGTTCGGTGAGCGGGCGGAAAGGCGGGGAATACGCGCCGGCGATTTTAAGTGAAGGGAAGCGCTGGTGCAGGCGATCCGCCAGCAACTCAGGCACACCCGCCGCGCCACCATACAGATAATGACGGTAGCCGCGCGCCACCGACTGTTCACAGAGCGCGAGCATGAGATCGGGACCATAGACGCGCCCGACGCGCGCGAACCCGCGCAGGCGGCTGACCCACACCAGCGGCATCCCGTCGGGGGTCACGAGTCCCGCCGCGTTGTGAATCGCGCGGAGCGCCTCGTCTTGCTGGCACTCCATCACGCCATGCACGCCGGTCACGCAGACGTAGTGTGGCTCGCGTTGGACGATCCAGCCGTCAATAATCTCCAGCGCCTGCGCCATGTTAATAGCGCTGACGCCGACGCCCAAAACATTCACGCGCTTCGGCATGAGGCTTTATCGCTCGGTCAGCATCCGGTGGAGAATTTGCCGCACCTGCTCGCGGTCTTTGGCGGCGAAGTACCAGTCCACCGTGCGCTTCAATCCTTCGCGGAATAGGACTTGCGGCTCCCAGCCCAGCAAGCGCCGGGCCAGCGAGTTATCGGCCACGCGGTTGAGGGGGCCGGTGGGCATATCGGGCAGAAGTTTGATAGCGGCTTGGTGGCCGGTATAGTCCATCACCATCTGCACGGCGTCAATGACGCGGATGCGCTCCTGAGTGCCGAGGTTCACCGCCGTGCCGTCGTCAATTTTTTCGGCGGCGAGAATCGTCCCGCGCACGATGTCGTCAATGTAAGTCCAGTTGCGCACCTGAGTGCCGTCGCCCCAGACCTCGAACGGATTTTGCCCGGTGAAGGCTTTGGCAATCATGGCGATGACGGCGTGGTTCTCGACGCCGCGCGGGCCGTAGACGGTGAAGTAGCGGCACGAGGCCGTCTGGAGGCCGTATTCTTTGTGATAGGCCTGGAGGGTTAGCTCGCCCATTAACTTCGCCCAGCCGTACATATTATCGGCGTCGTGCGGGGGCTTCACGAGTTCTTCGGTCAGGTACAACACTTGGCCCGGATCGCTCTGCATATGGTTCGGATAGACACAGCCCGACGAGGCAAAGACCACTTTCTCCACTCCGGCGCGACGGGCTTCCCAAATGATGAGGCCGTCCAGAAATAAATTGGAGGCCGGCCCGGCCTGATGCAAATCCACGTAACCGCGCCCGCCGTGATCGGCGGCGAGATGGAAGACGCAGTCCATGCCCTGCATGGCTTCCCGCGTCACCCCCGGCTCGCGCAAGTCGGCGTGCTTGAACTCTACTGCGCCTCGCGCCAGATGCTCCTGGATGTTCTCGGTGTGGCCGCTGGTCAGATCGTCAACGATGCGGACGCTCGCGCCCCGCGTGAGCAGAGCATCCGTCAGGTGCGAGCCGATAAAAGATGCGCCGCCGGTAATTAAGACCTTGCGTTTTTCCCAGAAAGACATAGTAGACCTCGTGAATCATTAGCCAATGAAAACTGATAGCGACATTATACCGACGATTCACGGCGGCTTATCGGCGGAGGTTTAGGAAAATAGTCAGGGGCTTGCGTTGGGGGAGCCGGGCTTACCCGATGGCTCCGCGCACCTGCTGGGCCAGCGCGCCGAACTCGGGGCTGTATTCCATTTCCATGCGACGCGGGCGAGGCAGGGGCACGTCGAGCGCAAGCCGGATCTGGCCGGGGCGCGGGCTGAGGACGAGAACCCGGTCGGCAAGCAGGAGCGCTTCGGGGATGGAGTGGGTCACCATCACCACCGTCTTCTTGCGCGCTTCCCAGATGCGGAGCAGTTCCGCGCCCATGCGTTCCCGCGTTAAAGCATCGAGCGCGCCGAAAGGCTCGTCGAGCAGAAGCACGTCCGGGTTGTGCACTAGCGCGCGGGCGATGGCGACCCGTTGCTCCATGCCGCCGGAAAGATCGCGCGGCAAGTTCTGTTCAAAGCCGCGCAAGCCCACGAGGTCTATCAATTCTTGCGCGCGGCGTTTAGCTTCGGTGGCCGCGACATTTTGCAATTCCAACGGCAGGGTGATATTGGCCAGCACCGTC
>Ga0315281_10004855_pt1 | contig 19403 bp, 15 predicted proteins | sample YL17G07_0_MG_FD_204540 | JGI IMG/M metagenome (GOLD analysis project Ga0315281, IMG submission 204540) | Sediment microbial communities from Yellowstone Lake, YNP, Wyoming, USA - YL17G07_0 | ecosystem: Environmental > Aquatic > Freshwater > Lake > Sediment | place: USA: Wyoming | collected... | reverse complement strand
GGTCTTTTTTCGTGCTCTTCGTGGTGAGAGCCGCCTTTTAAATAAAACTGGGGAAACTCCAGAGGATTCCTCTATTGACTTCAGCTGCGGGATTCGCTAGCATTTCATGAAAATACGCAGTGCCCCCTTTCCCCCAAAGTGGAGTACTCCGCTTTTTCAACAGCAGAGCAGGTCACGTGAACAGCTCACTCATTCAAACGTTTTTCACCTCGGATATTTTCGGCCAGGTCATCACGCTCGCCATCGTCGGGCTCTCGATCCTGGCCTGGTTCGTCATACTGGATAAGATTCGGTACCTCAGGGCCGCCGAGAGAAACTCCCAGCTCTTCCTGCATCAGTACCACAGAGAACGCGAGCATATCTTTCAGTTGCATTTCGCCAGGGAGCAGGCCTCGCTCTGCCCGATGTACAAGATCTATGCCGCGGGCATGAAAGAGCTCAGGCGCCATCTGGGCGATGGCGACTCCCTTGAGCACGCAAACCCCGGCCTGACGGAGTACCATCTTGAGGAGGTGGAGGAAGCCATCCAGCGCACCATGGCGGGCGAAACAGCATCGATGGAGCGGTTGATGATCATTCTGGCGATCACTGCGGTGGTCGGCCCGCTCATGGGGCTCCTGGGGACGGTGTGGGGGATCATGAATGCGTTTAACGCGATGGCTGCTGCCGGAAGTCCCTCGCTCCTCATCGTGGCCCCGGGCATCGCCGGAGCGCTCATCACCACCGTCGTGGGCCTCCTCGTCGCCATACCCTCGGTCGCCGCCTACAACATTTTCCTGTCCCGGATCAGGCGGCTCGGCACAACGATGGACGATTTCGCCTCCGAATTCATCGCCGCAATCAGGAGAAGGCTCCTGGCGCATTGAGCGGGAGGCGGCCGCACCATGAGAAGGAGACATTCGGCACGCACACGGCTCAGCCCCCTGGCCGACATCAACCTCACGTCGATGATTGACGTGATTTTCTTCATGCTCATCCTCTTCCTCCTCGTCGCCCCGATCGTAGAGTACGGCATCAACGTGAACCTTCCCGCCGCCTCGGCGAAAAAGATGGAGGAGCCGCAGACCCTCACCGTGAATGTCAAGAACACCGAAACCGGTTTCCGCATCTACCTCGACCGCGATCGTCTCACGCTGGAGGAGCTCACCTCACGGCTCAAGTCCATCGCCGCCCGACAGCCCGACATCGCTCTCATTCTGCGCGCCGACAAGGAGCTCAACTACGAGAGTGTCATCCAAGTTATCGACTGCATCACCGAGGCGGGCATCACGAAATTGGGGATGGCGACTGTCGCAAAGCAGGAGACGCCGAAGAAGAAGCGGGAGAAATAGTGTGCGCCATGCAAGCCCCGGGCCTCAGGTTCACGCAGGTTCAAAATTTTCTCATCTCCCTCTCCGGCCACGCCCTCTGTTTCTTGCTCCTCGTCGGGATTCCCTCCTGCGGCCGCTTCGCCCGCTCGAAGAAGCCCGAGCACAAGATCTACACCTTCGACCTCATCGACCCCCGGCTGATCAGCATGAAGAAGACACAGGGCGCGCCGGTCTCTACGGAAAAGACCGCGGCTGCCCCGGCGCCGGCGGTAAAGGCGGCGCCCAAGAAAGAGGCCCCGAAGAAAGAAACCGCGCCAAAAGAGGAGCCGAAAAAGAAGACCCCGGAGAAGAAGGCCGTCGCCGCGAAGAAGAAAAAGGGAGAAAAGGCAAAGGAAAAGGCGCCGAGGGAGGGGTTCGCGCTCCCCAAAAAAACCATCGAGGAAAAGATAAAAGAGCAACTCAAGAAGATTGAGGAGAGCGGTGCGAAGGAGTGGGTCGAGGCGGACAAAGCGGACGCACTCACCAAACCCGCCTCGCAGGGCAAGGTGGCAGAACAGGGAATCGCGGGGCTGCTCAACACGGGAGACTTCACCAACATTTCCTACAACGATGCCGTCGCCTCCCTGATCTACCAGACATGGCAGCCGCCCAGCAAAACGCCCGCCGACAAAGAGGGGGCGACCGTGGTGATCAGATTCAGAATCGCAAGGGAGGGCAGGGTGATCAACCCGGTGGTCGAGAGGAAATCGGGGAGCGAGGTCCTCGACAGCTCCGCGCTCCAGGCGATCAAGGACGCCTCGCCGATGCCGCCGCTTCCGGACGACTATAAGGGTGATTCGCTCGAGGTGTGCATGACCTTCGTGCCCATCCTCGAAGAGAAGCCGTAATCTTCTTAGACATTACCGGAAGTTTATCAGCCGCGCTCCGCGATCCCCACAACACAACGCCGTAATCCCTCAGCTTAGTTGACTTTTTCCGGAAATAATCCACGGATTGCACAGATTTTCACCGATTATAAATGATGCGTAAATGGAATCCGTGCTAATCCGTGTGAATCCGTGGAGAGAAACGTTAATTTTCCCCCCTATAACTGACGCATTACAAAACACCGCTGATTTTATTTCATTATGCGCCGCCAAGGGTGTATAATACGGCACCTCAACACGTGAGAGATTCCATGAAAAGTGCCACGAGAATAATATTTCTCCTGCTGTCAGCAGTTATGGTCATCCCCGCGCACGCTGCGGAAGTTCGGATCACGGTCTCCAAAAAATTCGCGCGCAAGACGGTGATCGCCGTCCCCTCGTTTGAACAGAAGGGCGGAGACAACGCGCCACTATCCCCGACCCTCGCGACACTCCTCAGATCGGACCTGGATGCCTCCGGCTACTTCGAATCGGTGAAGAAGCAGAAATTCGTGGATGAACTGGAGCGGGATGATCGCGCCGCGGGCCGGATCAACCTGAAGGAGTGGGCGACGCTCAGAGCCGAAATGGTGCTCAAGGCGGATTACGCGGCGCGCGGGAATTCGCTCTCGGTCACCTGCCGTCTCTACTCGGTCACAGACGGCAAGAATATTTTCGCCAGGGCCTACAGCGGCGATACAGGCGCGCACGTCCAGATGATCCACACGATCGCCAACGACATCATCAAGGCGGTCACCGGCGAGGTCGGCCTCTGCGGCTCGCAAATCGCCTTCGTCTCGGATATGACCGGCCATAAGGAGATCTACATAATGGAGCTCGGCGGGACAAGCTACCGGCAGGTCACCAGCGGGAAGGATATCTCCCTCTTCCCCGACTGGACCCCCGACAGGAGGAGCCTCGTCTTCACCTCATACGTGCGCGGTTTCCCGGAGCTCTTCATCATGGATATCGCGTCGAGAAAGGCACGCGCGCTCTCCTCCTTCCCCGGCCTCAACGCGTTCGGCTCCGTCTCCCCCGATGGACGGGAGATGCTGCTCACGTTGAGCAAGTCGGGCAACCCCGAGATCTATCGCATGGATCTCTCCTCCGGGAATCTGACGCGCCTGACGCGGACGAGCTGGATCGAGTCATCGCCGTGCTGGTCTCCGGACGGGAGGCAGATCGCCTTTGTCTCGGACGCGACCGGATCGCCGCAGATATACATTATGGATTCATGGGGAAAAAGCGAGCCGAAGCGCATCACGTTCAAAGGGAGCTATAACACGAAACCCGATTGGTCGCACGAGGGCGATAAAATCACGTACTGCTCGCGGGCGGGCGGGTTTGAACTGCGGATGTTTGATCTGAAGACAAGAGAGGAGATCTCGCTCCCCAGGACCGGCAGCGACGAGGAACCTTCCTGGGCGCCCGACAGCCGCCACCTTGTCTACAGCTCTGAACGGGGACACAAGCGCGACCTCTGGATAATGGATGTCTATGAGCAGACGCCGACGCAGATCACCCACGGGAAAGCTAATTTTTCAGCCCCCGCCTGGTCACCGTAGGTCCGCACGCCCAGGTCACTCCACCACTATCCCACGTAGATCGGCCCTCGCTTCTTTCTACCGTGCGAATCTTCAATTCAGCGCGTGCCGACGGTAACCCCTCACCTATCCTCTCCAGGACATTCCCCATTTTTTCGCCGTCCCCTCTTGTAACATATCGGGTGAGTCAGTGTTAAAATATTTCACAACTGCATTATCGTTTTTTACCGCGAAGGACACGAAGGTCACGAAGATAGAGGAATAGGCTGATTAACTTGGTCTTTCTTCGTGCTCTTCGTGGTGAGAACCGCCTTTTAAATAAAACTGCGGAAACTCCAGGTCCTCTCCCCTTGCAAAGGGGAGAGGGAAGCCCCGACGTTCATCGGGGCGGGGGTGAGGGGTTATGCAAAAATTTCAGTGCTCCAGTGAGGCATTACTACTGACGCAAAAAAATCTTTGAGAAATATGCATCAGTATGCTATTATGTTTCAAAAGCGCACACGCGCATAACAGGTACATCCTTTATGCCTAAGAAGATAAAAAGGAAACGCATGGCCCAAAAGCCCGGGGGGAAATCCGGGATAAAAACCTCCAGGCTCAAAACACCGAGCGAGCTTGGGGAGAACGGAATGGAACTCCACCAGGAGGAGATCGCCTACCAGATGGCGCTCCGGCAGCGGGAGATCTCCGTCTCCGAATTCTTCAGCAAGAACAGGCATCTGCTCGGCTTCGACAATCCGAAGAAGGCCCTCCTGACCACGGTGAAAGAGGCCGTGGACAACAGCCTCGACGCCTGCGAAGAGGCGAAGATCATTCCTGAAATCAGGGTTGCCGTGCAGCAGATCAGCGAAGATCGGTTCAAGGTCATCGTTGAGGACAACGGGCCCGGCATAGTCAAGACGCAGATTCCCAAGATCTTCGGCAAGCTCCTCTACGGCTCAAAATTCCACACGCTCAAGCAGGCGCGCGGGCAGCAGGGGATCGGCATTTCCGCCGCGGGAATGTACGGCCAGCTCACGACCGGGCAGTCGGTCAGGATCACGTCAAAAATCGGGCCGAAGAAACCGGCCCACTATTTCGAGATCCGCGTGGACACGCAGAAGAACACACCCGAGGTTATCAAGGATGACGAGGTGCCGTGGGAATCCCCACACGGCACAAAGGTTGAGATCGAGCTCGAGGCCAAGTGCCAGAAGGGGCGCCAGTCGGTCGAGAATTACCTGGAGCAGGTTTCCCTCGCAAATCCCCACGTCCGCATCACCTACCAGGGCCCTGAGGGCGAGAAGATCGTCCTCGCGCGCGCGGCGAATTCCCTGCCCAGGGAGCCCAAGGAGATCAAGCCGCACCCATACGGCGTCGAGCTCGGCGTGCTCATGCAGATGCTCAAGACCACAAAGGCCAAGCGGCTCCGCTCGTTCCTCATGCAGGACTTTTCAAGGGTGGGGACAAAAGTGGCGCGGGAGGTCTGCACGAGGGCCAACCTTCCTGAAACCGCGTACCCCTCCAGGATCGCGCGAGAAGAGACGGATAAGCTCTACCAGGCCATTAACGCTACGAAGATCATGAGCCCGCCGACCGACTGCCTCTCCCCGATCGGCGAGGATCTTATCCTGGCGGCCCTGAAGAAACAGATCAAGGCGGACTTCTACACCGCCACCACACGATCCCCCTCGGTCTACCGCGGCAACCCATTCCACATCGAGGTGGGCCTCGCGTGGGGGGGACCACGCGCGGACGGCGAAGATGGCGAGGAGGAGCCTCTCGCAAACCTGCTCCGGTTCGCCAACCGCGTCCCGCTCCTCTACCAGCAGTCCTCATGCGCGATCACCAAGGCGGTGATCGGGACGAACTGGCGCGGCTACGGACTCCCGCAGGCGCGCAGCGCCCTGCCCTCCGGCCCGATGACGCTCATGGTGCACATGGTTTCGGTGTGGGTGCCATTCACCTCCGAGAGCAAAGAGTCGATCGCCCACTACCCGGAGATCATCAAGGAGATCAAGCTCGGCCTGCAGGAGGTGGGCAGGAAACTCCACGCGTATCTGAACCGCCGCGCGCGGATCGACGACGCGGAAAAGAAAAAAGCCTACATCGAGAAGTACCTGCCGCACATCGGGATCGCGCTCCGGGAAATCCTGAAGCTCAACAAGGCGCAGGAGGGAAAGGTCGTCAGAATACTGACGGAGATTCTGGAAAAATCGAGGAAGATGGATTAACTACAGCCCAAAGCCAAAAGCTGAAAGTTTAAAGATCACGAGGCGGCATTCCTCATACACATTGAATAAAGGGATGGAGAAATAAATGAACAAGGCGGCGGCGAAGATCAAGCAGACGGCTCAGGAAATCTATCGGACGATACTCAGGAAGCGCAAACCGTCCCTCGACCTTCCTATCCGCTCCCTCGACAACGTGCGCTACAACCCGAGGGTGGGCTACTTCGAAATCGGGAGGCGCAAGAAGGAGCGGACGCTCACCGTGACCACCGCCAAGACATTCGCCCAGTCCCTGAAGATGATGTCGCTCTCCAATGACCTCCTGCGCAGCGACGACATCGCCACCAAGCGGGAAGCCTACTACGTCTCCAAGAACTGGGGGGACGCCCGGTTCAGCGAGCAGCCGGAGTCGGACGCGGTGATGGACGACATCGAGGCGCTGTTTGCAGTCAACCGCGAGCAGCTCGGTTTCATCCCCGAGGAGAAGGGGGGAGAGGTGGCGGGGCGGCTGATCGTGATTGACCGCGATACCGACACGGGGCGCAAGATCAAAATCGACTGCACCCGCTTTGGTTCGGGAGCGTATTCAATCCCGATCTCCGTTGAGGATCTCCAGTTTCAGACAAACGCAGCGTTCATCCTCGCCATAGAGACGGCGGGTATGTTTCAGAGGCTCGTGAAGCATAACTTCTGGAAGCAGGCAAACTGCGTCCTCGTCTCCATGGGGGGCGTCCCCACGCGCGCCTGCCGCCGATTCATCAGACGCCTCGCGGACGAGAAGAAGATTCCCGTCTACGCCTTCGTGGACGGTGACCCCTACGGGATCACCAACATCTACCGCACCCTCAAGGTGGGCTCTGGAAACGCCGCTCACATCAATCAATTCTTCTGCGTCCCCCAGGCGCGTTACCTCGGCGTCACCCCGCAGGACATCATCGACTACAAGCTCAAGGACGCCACCCATCCCCTGAAAGAGGTGGATATCAAGCGCGCGAAGGACGCGCTCGCGAACGATCCGTTCATCAAGCACGAGAAGCGCTGGCAGCAGGCGATCGAGCAGATGATACAGATGGGGGTGAGAGTGGAGCAGCAGGCCTTCGCCACGCACGACCTCAACTATGTGATCGACGTCTACCTGCCGAAGAAGCTCAAGCACCCCGAGCTGTTTCTGCCGTAATGCACGGCTGCGGCACTCCGTCAGCCGCGATAGACCTCGTCATTCGTCCCTACGTCGAGCAGGATGACTTCTCGCTCGGTGAGCCTCAGGATAAGGACAATACGATAATCATACGTCAGACTGACGGCGTGCTTCCCTTGGTATCGCCCTCTCAAGGCATGGAGGCGCACGCGAGCAGCGCGGGGATCCTTTTCCAACTGTCGTATCACATCCTCGAATATCCCCGCCAGATCAGGATGACGCCGCAAAAACTTCCTGGCCGTCCGCACGAATGTCGCCGTCCAGACGAGCGTAAAAAGCGCCGGCATGGTTGGGTTATTCCTTCTTCAATTCCCTGATTAATCGGGATGCAGTACCTCGCCTGATACGCCCCTCTTTGAGATCCGCCTCTGATGCCGCAAGGCGCGCCTCGGCAAGGTCCGCCATGAGCGTTTCGTACTCATTCTCGCTCATGACCACGTAACGGGGGCGGTTGTTCTTCACGATGCGCACAGGTCCCTTCCCGATAAGGCCATCCACGGCCGTAATCCCCCGCCTCTTGATCTCCTGCGCTGCCAGCATATTCATGGGTCCTCCTTATGGTACTATTATCAGTACATATTATAGCACCGGATATGGGCTATGTCAATATCTTTTCCGGGATTCTCATTATGATCCGAACCTGCGCTCATCCGGGAGGTAATGGGTCACTTATGGGGGGCTATTTTCAGCGTCTTTAATGTTCTACCACAGAGGACACGGAGAAAAGAAGGAGCACACGGAGAAAGCAAGGCAATTGTTTTATGGAGAACGCGGATTTCGCAGATGTGCGCAGATGTACGCAGATATGAAAAACGGTTATGCGTTCCTGTAATAAATCTGCGTTTATCTGCGCCAATCTGCGGCCAACATCGCCTTTTAAACGCTTTATCCGCGCGTATCCGCGTTCATCCGCGGCGAAATCTTAAATCGGCGGTTATAAAAAGTGCGTCTGTGGTTCACCACACCATAACTGACGCATTTCTCCGGGATGTAATGGGTCACTTATGGGGAACAAATGTTATATTATTGTGGTGTAGGGGCGCGATTTATCGCGCCCGGGTTCGATAAATCGAACCCCTACAGATTTATACCACCCATAAGTAACCCCTTACTCCGGGAGCGCGACCGCTCTTTACCCATCGGTGAGATACATGGTAAACTATGTAAAAGAATCGCGCGCTGATGGGTCATCGCAGGATCACCAACTGCCTGTGGCCGCCCCACCTCGTGAAAGAAATGGCATTCCATGAAAAGCGCTGACATCACCCTGAGCTACGGCGATCAGGTCCTGAGCGGTTTTATACGCCAGGAGTGGATTGACGCGGGAAAGTATCTACCCCTCATGCCGCCGCCCAAAAATCGGGTCATCAAAGATGCCGCAGCGGCGCTCGCCCGCTCGCTCGAAAACCCCGTCGGCGATATCGCCCCCCTCGGCAAACTCGTCAAGAGATGCGTTCGCGGCGGCGATGTCGCCATTCTGGTTGATGACTACACCAGGCCCAATGACCACACGCGGTTGCTGCTTCCGCTCCTGGTGGACAGGCTTCAGCAGACCTACGGCATCCCCATCGAAAAAATTAAGGTCGTCGTATGTGGGGCAACGCACCGCGCCCCCACCCCTGCCGAAATGAAAAAGACCGTGGGGGAGGATATGGTTTCCCGGGTCAGCATCGTCGTCCATGACTGTCAGAAGGATTTAATCCAGGCGGGGACGGTGGACGGCCACCCCCTCATGATCAACCGCGTCGCCTTTAACGCCGACCTCGTCATACCCCTCACGGACGTTGATAACCACTACTTTGCCGGAGTCGCAGGCGGCCCCAAGTCGTTCTGCCCCGGGATCTGCAGCAGGGAGATCATCACCTGGGAGCACCTGCACATGTTCGGCGACCACGGCTTTGCCGACAATGTGGCCCTCGGGATCCTTGACGGCAATCCGGTGTATGAGTGCAAGAAGAAGATTGTCGGGGCCATTATCGACTCCATGAAAAAGCATGGACGGGAGGTGTACTGCCTGACCGCCATCGTTGATCCGGATGGAGACCTCGTCTACCTTGAAGGGGGCGAGATTTTTGCGGCGCACCGTGCCGCGGCGTCCAGGCTCAAGGATGTCTGGACGGTGAAGCTGAGCCGTCGTCCTGAAGTGGTCATCAGCAGCGCGGGCACGCTCGGCATAAATATCTATCAGGCGGGGAAAGTGATTCACGCCGCCTACACGGCCGTTGAGCGCGGGGGGATGATCCTCACCGCAGCCCCCTGCCGGGACGGCTTCGGCAACGAGGAATATAGAAAATTGATGACGATCGCCGCCGACACGATCTCCCTGCACGAGGACCATGACAAGGCAATCGAGCAGGCCACGCTCAAAGTGCTCGACGCCGTCCGCAGGGATTTCAAAATAGGCAAACAGAAGGCGGTGGATTTTTTCAGGATTCTCAAGTTTGTCGGCTGGGGACACCTCTTTATGATCCAGGATGGCTTGACTGCGGAAGACAGGGAAATTCTCCCGTTCGTTTTCTGGGGTGAGCCCGGGCAGCCCGCGGAGAAACGGCTCACGAGCTGGCTGGAGAAATACGGCAGCGGGAAAACAATCGCGGTCATCGACGATCCCGGATATGTGGTGACGACGCGATGACGCACCGCATTCACGCGGAAAAGGCCCGGGAGTTTCCGGGAGCGGGGCGGATGGCAGCGCTTGAAGGCGCGGAGAGAATTGCGGCAGATTACCCCGACTATCTTAAAGATGAGTCGCGCCTTTCGGGCGGAACGATCACCTCCCTGGTGTTCCCTCAGAGCGAATCCGATGTTTCCGCATTTCTCAGCACGATGAACCGCCGGGGGGTCCCCGTCACGGTGTCAGGAGGGCGGACGGGCATCGTCGGCGGCGCCGTCCCCATGGAGGGGGCGCTCCTCTCGCTGGAGAAGATGGACCGCATCCTCGATATCCGGAAAGGCGAAAACGGGGGCCGGTGGTTTGTCCGTGTCCAGCCGGGGATACCGGTGAAGGAACTTCACCGAAGGATCGAGCAGAAGGATCTCCGGGATCTCCTCGCCTCGCCGACGGTCTCCGATCCCGGGGCGGTCGAGGAGTTCCTGGGCCTCGCGAAAGAATTTTTTTACCCTATCGACCCCACCGAGACGAGCGCGACCCTCGGCGGGACGCTCGCCACCAACGCCTCGGGCGAGCGCAGTTTCCACTACGGGCCTACCCGCAACTACGTCAGGGAAATCAGGGTGGTGCTCGCGAGCGGGGATGTCCTGAAGATTCGACGGGGGGACGTCAGCGCCTCCAGCGGGCGAGCGTTCGAGGTCGTGCTCACCAGCGGCGAAACAATCTCCGTGGCACTCCCTGCGTACACCATGCCCTCTGTGAAGAGCGCCGCGGGGTACTATGTCAAGGAGGAGATGGATCTGATTGACCTCTTCATCGGATCGGAGGGGACCCTCGGGATTATCAGCGAAATAGAGGTCATGATTGTAGAACGTCCGAAGAATGTGCTCAGCCTCGTGCCGTTCTTCCCCTCCAATAGAGATGCGGTTCTGTTCTTCATGGGCGCGCGAAAAGATCTCCCGGGTGTCCTCGTATTCGAATATTTTGACTCGTGCGCGCTCACGGTGCTCAGGGCAAAGAAGCGCCGCGACGGAGCAGGCTCGGCAATCCCGGCCCTGCCCGAGAAGGGGCGGGCAGCTATCTTCCTGGAGCTGTCTTTCAGCGAGGAAGACCTGGATGCGCTCTATGCCTCTGTGGAGCGCTTACTGCGCGAGCACCACTCCTCGGTTGAGGAGACCTGGAGCGGCATAGAGCCCGAGGAACGGGAGAAGATACGCGCATTCCGCCACGCCATGCCGGAGTCGGTGAACGAGATCGTCGCGCTCAACAAACGCACCTGCCCGGCGGTTCACAAAATGGGCACGGATATGGCAGTGCCGGGAGATAAACTCGAGGAGATGATCGACTACTACGAGAGCCTCCTCATGCCCTCCGGCATGCAGTATGCTATTTTCGGCCACATCGGCGAGCACCATCTCCACGTCAATATTCTGCCGCGAACGGAAGAGGAGATCGAGCAGGCGAAACGCATCATCGGGGACTTCGCGCGGAAGGCCGTGGCATTCGGCGGGACCATCTCCGCCGAGCACGGCATCGGGAAGATCAAGCACCCCTATCTTGAGATCATGTATGGCCTGGAGGGTATGAAAGAGATGGCCAGGGTAAAGAACGCGCTCGATCCCCGAGGAATCCTCTGCAGGGGCAATATCTTCCCCCCCGATCTGCTTTAGCCTGAATTATTCATCCCCCTGTTGTAGGGGTTCGATTTATCGAACCCGCGTTGAAAACGGGCCACGCATTTTGCGTGGCAAGCTTGATACTTGCCCGCCGTAGGCGGGAATCAAGCCCCTACAATTCAATGAGTTAGCAAGTATGAAGATCATTCTGATCTCGAGTTGGTGAATAGATCAGGTTAGATACTGCGGCAGGCACCACTGAGCCGCATCGGGCTCAGGCCCTTGGCCCCTTCCGCTCCGGGCACCGGTCCCGCCATTCGCGCCCCACAAGCTGTTTGACCTTCTCGCGCACGCGGGGCAGGCTCCCCTCGACCACCGCCCCCGCGGCGAACCAGTGCCCGCCGCCCCCGAGGTCGCACGCGATCCCGTTGACCCTGAAAAAATTCTTGGAACGCAGGCTCACCTTGACCCTGCCCTCGGGGAGCTGGCGCAGCAGCGCCACGAGCTCCACCGTCTTGATCGATCGGACATAGTTGAGGAGGTAGTCTTCGCTCCCCTCCGGGTCCGCTCCTGAATAGGCGTACATTCTGCCGCTCACGGTCATCCAGGCAATCCGGCCGCCGTGCTCAAATCGAAGTGAGCTCAGCGCGCGGCCGAAGAGCTCGACCTCCGCTGCCGCGTGCGTCTGATACAACCTGTCAAACACGTCGTAGGGTCTGACCCCCGCCTCGATGAGCCCGGCGACAATCCGGTGCGTTTCGGCATCCGTCTTCGCGTAGACGAACCCGCCGCTGTCGGTATAGATCGCGGTGTAAAGCGCGAGGGCGATCTTCTTGTCCAGGCGGCATCCGAGCTCTACGCCGAGCTGATAGATGAGCTTTCCGGTGGCGACCGCTTTCTCATCGACGATAGTGATATCCGCGAAGGCCTCCTCGGGCGAGACGACGTGGTGGTCGATGACTATCTTCGGACAGGTGAGTCTGTGCGTGAGCTCACCCATCGAACCGATGCGGAGCAGCGCGCTCGTGTCCACGATAATCCAGGCATCACACGCGGCGAACGCTCGCCGCGCGCCCTCCGGTTCATAGGTCTCCACGACGCGCTCGGGATCGATGAAGCACAACCTCCTCTGCGGCTCGTCGCAGTTGATCGCGCGGACCCGTTTCCCCATCTGTCTGAGGAAATAGTACAGCGCAACCTGCGAACCGAGCGCATCGCCATCGGCGTGCTCATGCCCGGTGATCACAAACCGGGCGCCCTTCCTGATGATCGGGATGATGGGCGCCAACGGGGACGAACGGGTGTCGGACATGTGTGTGGGCCTTCGCCGCACCCTAACAGGACAATCCCCAAAAATGACAGGCGAAATCACAGAATATCCTTATCAGCAAGGAGATACAAAAATCCCCAACTGAAATTACCGATGTCTCATACAAAAGCCAGAAATAATATTTTACCACGGAGAACACGGAGATACACAGAGCGCACAGAGATCGGGTATCAGACCATAGATCAACAGGTTATGTATGCTGATCCTCTGTGTCCTCCGTGCTTCTCTGTGCCCTCTGTGGTGAAACATTGAAGGTTCGCAGCGAAAAATGGGGAAAGTCCAGGCACCCTAAAGGGTGCGCTACGAACTGTCTTTCTGATACGACTTCTTGATCCACTTGTTGAGCGTTTCCGCGGGGGAATTCACCGCCTCTCTGGTGATGACGAAGCGGTCCTGGCCCGTATTCCTGCGGATGAGGTTGAGCCCATGCTCATAATCCTTGAGGAGCAGCCGGCAAAACGCGGGCACGTCCATCTTCACCTCTTCCGCCTGCGCGACCGCGAGCTCCGCCGCCGCCCTGTTGAAGGCAACCGTGATGCGATGCCTCTCGTAAAACTCCTTCTCGAACTTCCTGACAAGCTCCGCGCCAAACGCGCGCTCCACGAGCTCCGGGCTGGCGATGATTTTCTTGAGCTCGCCCCGGGGGTCGTTGACGATCTCCCGGGTCACCACAATATGCCGTATCTCCGTCGAGGGCAGCTCGAATTTGAAATCCCTCAGCGTCCGCTCGCACACCGTCATCAGGCCGCGCGCGCCGGTCTCCTCCTGACATGCCTTCCGCGCGATCTCCTTCAGCCCCTCGTCTGAAAAGACGACCTTTATGCCGAAGGCGGCAAACGCATCCTCGTACTGCCTCACGATCGACCCCTCGGACGACGTGAGGATCTGATAGAGATCCTCCTCGTTCAGCTCCTCGCAGACCACCCGGACCGGCAGGCGACCTATGAACTCTGGTTCGAAGCCGAATTGAATAAAATCCTTCGACCTGGCTTCGTGGAGGTACTCGAAGAGCTTCCTCTTCTCATCGAGGCTCGCGGCAAAACCGATCTCGCCCGTGCGCAACCGCTTCTGGACAATCACCGCGAGCTGCTCGAACGCGCCTGAGACGATGAAGAGGATGTGCCGGGTGTTGATCGTCTTCTTTTTGACCTTCCCCTTTTTCTGATACTCCATCATCGTCTGGATCTGCCCGGTGATATCCATGGGGCTGCGGAGCGGCACCTCGGTCTCCTCCATGAGCTTGAGCAGGCCGGTCTGCACGCCGCGTCCGCTCACATCACGCCCGACGAGTTCCCGCGCTGAGGCGATCTTGTCTACCTCGTCTATGTAGATGATGCCGTACTGGGCGAGGGCGATGTCGCCATCCGCCTCATGCACGAGGTCGCGCACGAGGTCCTCGACGTCGCCGCCCACGTAGCCGGTCTCGCTGAACTTTGTCGCGTCCCCCTTGACAAACGGCACGCCGATCAATCGCGCGATGCACTTGATGAGATAGGTCTTGCCCACGCCGGTCGGGCCGATGAGGATCACGTTCTGCTTGGCGTAATCCCCGCAGCCGCCCCTCCCCCGGCACCGCGCGGCATGGTGGTAGTGGTCGCACACGGCAATGGACAGCACCTTCTTCGCCTCCTCCTGCTTGATGACGAAGCGGTCCAGGTACTCCTTGACCTCCTTCGGCTTGAGGTCAAACTTCAGTTCGGGGAGCTTCTCCTCAGCCTCTTCTCCCGCCTCGTCCCCGCCAGCCGCCTCAGCCTGGGGAAAAATGCTGATCAGCGCCTTGTCGCCGAACTTCTTCTTGAAAAAGTCCGCGAGCTCCCGCTGGAGCTCGTCGGGAGTGGGTACTGTGTCGTCTTTTGATCCGGATATCATGGTGTCACCTTTTCCACACAGTGTGCTATTATAACACATCTTAACCTGAATCATTCGCGAACAAACAGGTAAGTAACCGGGGATTCTCCGGATTGAGCGGATTTTAACAAAAAAGGCTGTATCCACGGATTGCACTGATTTTCACGGATGTAAAAACAGCCCAAAGTTTAAAGCTGAAAGCCAAAGGAGGCAGTTACACTTTAAACTTTATACTTTCAACTTTTTGCTGTGGTTACAATCCGTGCAATCCGTGGATAGAAAACGTTGAAGGCAGGTTGGCACATTATCAGCGGCTGGTGAATAGATCGGGCTAAGGCCCAACGAAAAAAACCGGAACGGCAGGCCATGACCGACAGCACCCGTGACTCCCTTCTGCTCGCGCTCATCTGCGGCCTCTTCCTCATCCCCGCCGCCGCATTCCGCGGGCCGACCGGCCTGGAATTCAGGACGGCCTTCTTCGTCAGGGACATTCTCCAGAACGGCCCCTCGCTCATACCGCGGCTTGACGGCGCGCCGTATTTCGATTACCCCCCGCTCTATTTTCTCGCGGCTGCTCTCGCCACGCGCGCGACCGGCACAATCAATCCGCTCTCCCTCGCGTTGCCGGGCATACTCTCCGCCATGGGGACGGTGTATCTCACCTGCCTTCTGGCGGGGAGGGCACGCCGCGCCCTCGGCGTTATGGCGGGTGCCGCGCTGATCGTCACGCCGATCTTCAGCGCAAGTTCATCGCAGGCCACGGTGGACCCGATGCTCACCTTCTTTATCTCCCTCGCGCTCGTTGCCTACTACCGCTATCTCTCGTCAGGCGCGCCATGCCTCTTCCTGCTCGCCTGTGCGGGGCTGGCGGGGGGCACGCTCACCAAGGGCCCCATCGGCGTTGCCATTCCGGTCTCGGTGGTGCTCATGTATCTGCTCACGCAGAAAATGTGGCGCGCCTTCGCGATAAACCTCATACGGCTCGGCGTGTTCCTCCTGCTCTTCTCGGCGCTCTGTTTCACCGTGGTGGCGCTCGCGGAGGGAAGGGCCGCGTTCAGAGAGCTCATCGATGCCCAGCTCCTTGACCGGGTCAGGGACGAACCCAACGCTGCCCGCGCCTTTTACCTCGGCGTCTTCTTTACCGGGTTCGCTCCCTGGTCTCTCTTCGCATCCATTCAGCTCTTTCGCCGCGGCGATGGGGAGGCGACCCCGCGCCATGACATCCTGGTCTTTTCAAAAGTCTGGCTGCTCATGAGCGTCATCCTGCTCACCCTCGCCAGCATCAAACACGCTCGCTACCTGCTCCCCGCTGCGCCTCCGACCGCCCTCCTCTGCGCGGCATTCTGGGACGGCGCCCATGGCAGGCGGGCCGCGAAATATTTCAATGCCGTCCGCCCATGGATCAGGGGTATCTGCATCGCGTCGATTGCGGCGGGAACGCTCTTTGCGATCGCCGCCCCGGTATGGCTGCCATTCGCATCCTTCTCGCTTATCCTTGCTATCCCCGCAGCCGGCCTGCTCGCGCTCGCAACCGTGGGACGCAGGCAGGCCGGAGACAGCCGTGCCGTGTTTTATCTCCTGGTCTGGACGCTCGCCGTGGGGTTTCTCATCTTCTGCCAGTGTATCCTCCCGCGAACGAGCGCGAGAGAGGACGCAGCCCCGTTTGTGGAGGCGGTCGAGCGCGAGGCAAAGGGCCGGCCGGTGCTCTTCTTCGGCATTAAGAAAGAATACGACGGTTTAAAATACCTCTACTGGCGCAGGGGGAAAAATGAGCTCAGGTTTACTGCAACGGTTGATGAGATGGGATCCCTGCTCGCGTCGAGAGCGCCCGCCCTGCTTATTGCGCCCGCGGGGATGAGGGCACTGCTCGAATCGATCCGCGGCGGCACGCTGAGTTTCCTCTTCGAGGGGAAGCTGGGGAAACGGAGGTGCGCCGTATTCAGGGCAGGGGCGACCACCCTCATCCCACCGCACCCCGACGCTACGCGTACGCGCTCCCTCCAATGAATTCCCTCAAGAGAGACGTGGCGGGAATCACCGAGTCATCTTCAAGGAGATCAACTTCCTCGAGGTGTTTGAGGCAGCGGGATGCCCTCCGATACGCGTCCTCCCTCCCCGTGCCCTTTCCGAAACTCTCAACCGCCTCTCTCAGACTGTGGGAGAGGTATTTTTTGTGGACGGGCAATTCATACGGCAGGTAACCGTTCACCACCACCTCGGCGCTTTTGATGAACGGCACAATGTGCTTTTTTTCCGCCGCGCGCACATAGTGCCAGTGCCCCAGCGTCTTGAGGGGGGTGTAGTTGCGGTGGAGGTTGTCACGGACCATCCTTCGCAGGAGCCGGATGTCAGTCCAGGGGACGAAATTGCCCTCCCCGTCCTTCAACTGGCAGATGGCCTCGATATACACCCTGAACTGCAGTGTCCGGGGAATACCGGCGGTCATATCGCGGTGGAAGGCATGGAGCCCCTCGATGACGAGGAGCTGCCCGCGGTCGAGCCGCATCCTGACCCTCTCTTTTTCGCGCATGCCCGTTTTGAAGTTATACACCGGGGTGAACGCCTCCCTCCCCGCGATAAGATGGGTGAGGTTTTGATTGATGGTTGTGCGATCCAGGGCATCGGGGGTCTCGAAGTTGTAGTCCCCCAGTTCATCCTGTGGCTGATCGTTGAGGTTCCAGAAATAGTTATCGAGCGCGAGCATCTGGGGGCCGAGCCCCATCCTCCGGAGCGCCTCGCAGAGCTTGATGGTGGTGGTGGTTTTTCCTGACGAACTGGGTCCCGCCACGATCACCAGGCGAACGGTATCCCGCCTCTCCGCAATCGCTTCCGCGGTGTGCCGGATCACCTCCTCGTACGCCCTGTCGGCATCGCGGATCAGCGACTCGTACCCCCCGAATTTCATCCGGCGGTTGATCCCCGCAATGGTGTCCGCATCCCGCATCTGGTTCCATTTCCTCGCCTTTTTCACGATCTCCATCTCGTAGAGATCTCTCCAGGCCATCCGATTACGCGTTTTCATTGTGACGCCCCTTGTGCTGACTCTTGCGCTCATGCGCGCTCACGCGGGAGAAGGCGCGGGGGGCGCGGGACAAGCCCGAGGCCCCGAAGACCATATCCGCGCGCGCTCTCCACTTCCTGTTCACAAGCCGCCGGTTTCCGGGCTTGACGATGCTCTCCTGCGTGTGCGGGTCTCTCTCTGTAATGAGTCAGTTATGAGAGGCGGAGGTGATATTATTGTGGTGTAGGGGCTCGATTTATCAAGCCCGTAACGCGGGTCGGATGAATCCGACCCCTACAAAAAATGCCGAGAGCCAATTTCTTCACACCTTCTCAGTTATGAGAGGCGAATGTGATATTATTGTGGTGTAGGAGCGCGATTTATCGCGCCCGGGTTCGATCAATCGAACCCCTACAGATTTATACCTCCCATAACTGACTCATTACCCCTCTATGCTCCGTGTTCTCCGTGCCTCCGTGGTAATAAAAGCTGCGCCATATAAAGATGCCGGGGATCGTCCCCGGCCATGAGAACCGCGGGCTACCGTGGAGAGCGCCATTGCCCGTGGCAGGTCACACCTTCGCCGCTGCTTTTTTCCGTCCTGCCTTTTTACCACTCGCGGGAGCGATTTTTTTCGCCTTCTTCTCTCTCTTCATGCCGGCCTTCTTCCCCTTCACCGCTTGGGGAACCTCGGCCTTTCTCAGGCGTGCCGCCCTGATCTCCTCGACGACGGTCTTCCCCTCCACCTTCGTCTCAACGAGGGCTATGCCCCCGGGGAGGATCTCCTTGATGACCCCCGTCCTGATATGCGAGGTTGATGGGGTATTTCCGGCTCTCCACTCCACCTTGTCCTTCGGCTGTAGATCGATCATTTCATACCCTCCTTTCAGGGGCGCTCACGCGAGACTGATTTCCCGGCCGCTGCGGAGCACATTACCTTACTATAGCGCCATGCGCGCTGTCAATCGGCCTTTTCCCGGAGTTTCCCCGTCTTTTATAAACTACGGTGATTTTTCACCACGGAGACACAGAGAGCACGGAGGAAAAGATTTTTTCACAAAGAGTGGAAAAGCATACGACAGCCCGGATTATCTCTTTGTGAGAGCCAGAAGCATCATCCTCTTTGTCCTTCCTGTTCCTCTCTCCGTGTCCTCCGTGCCTCCGTGGTAGAATTCCGTTTCTACTCCTTAACTTTCTCCGCATAGGGGAATGTCCTCGCCTTTTCCTCGGGATGCGTGGACGGGACCCGCTTCAATCGAGCGGGTAGAGCAGCTCCAGGCATCGCCCGATCCTCTTGCGCCAGAAGACCTCGTTGTGGAAATGCCCCTGCGCGACAACGCCGAGGAAGTTCTTGCCGGGGATCATTCCCCTCTCCTGCGCGAGTGCGATCAGATCCCTCGTGACCTCCGTATGATCATCACGGTGCGGCTCATCGTATGCCCACCTCGTGCCACAGTCGGTATACCACCTCCTGATCGGCAGCACCCGCAGCGAACGGATCGACTTCCTCACCGGATCCTCAGGCACGTACGCGTATGAGAGGCTCCCCACCAGCCCGAAGCTGTCCGGCCGTCTCATGCCGGCATAGACGGCGCAGTTGGCGCCATACGAAGCGCCGATGATCCCTATCTCGCCAGGGTCACTAGAGATCCGGATCGCTTTTCTCAGCTCGGGGAGCACCTCGTCGGCGACGAAGTCAACATAGCGGTCGGCCCTTCCCATGGGCGGGGAGATGTAGGCGGAATCTCTCCGCGGGGGCGACACGATTGCCACAAGCACCACGTCAGCGCAGCGGCCGCGGCGGGCGCCGTCCAGCGCGATCGCATTGGT
>Ga0315281_10004854_pt1 | contig 19405 bp, 15 predicted proteins | sample YL17G07_0_MG_FD_204540 | JGI IMG/M metagenome (GOLD analysis project Ga0315281, IMG submission 204540) | Sediment microbial communities from Yellowstone Lake, YNP, Wyoming, USA - YL17G07_0 | ecosystem: Environmental > Aquatic > Freshwater > Lake > Sediment | place: USA: Wyoming | collected... | reverse complement strand
CTTGCTGAGCCAGTCGCCCGCCTCGTACCCATAGATCTTGTTGTTGACGGTGTTACCGACGGCGGGACTTACTCCCTGGGATCCATACCATATCGAGCCGACGGAGTTGGCGTGGCTGCTGTATGCAGTGGTCGTTCCGGTCTCGTCCACAAAATTGTCGCTGGTGAAATACGAAAGCGATGGATTGGGCATATAGGCACGGCCCGGGAGGGCGAGTGTAGAGGCTTCAACCTGTTGCGCCGATATTCCGGTGCCGTTCGGCATGTTTGGGCCTAACTCAGCCGCGAGTCTGCCCCAGCCGATCTGGTCGTTAAAGGCAACGGCGAGCGCCGGAAAGAGGAGCAGTGTAACGAAAAAAACCGCTACAAGCGAAACGCGCGAGACCTTCGTCAAACCGTTTCCTTCCTTTCTCCTGTCTGGCCTGTCGGCCCAGCCCTGTAATTCCAGTATAACAGGAATCCCCATCAGGGTCAATGTGAGCGGTTGACTGCCGAGCGATTTGTCCGAACGTCCGGTGATACAACGACTTGCCGACACTTGATGTCAAGCAAGTGAAAAAGACGGACGATCTCGCTTGACAGGCCCTGAGCGCCGGACTAAATTGAAGTGTTTGGGAAAATGGTGAAAATGTGAGCGCAAGTTACGCTCGCGCCGGCAGCACCGGCGCAACGTTCACAAAGAATTGATTTGTCAGGAGGCGAGCAACGTGGGTTATGATTGCGTCGTAACCGTAAAGCAGGTGCCTGATACCAAAGCCGTCACGGCGAAAGCGATGAAAGATGACGGCACGGTGAATCGGGCGGCCTTGCCGGCGATATTCAATCCGGAAGATCTTCACGCCCTGGAAACAGCCTTGGAGATTAAAGACACTCATGGCGGAACGGTCACCGTGATAACGATGGGGCCGCCCAACGCCTGTCAGGTTCTTCGCGAAGCACTTTATCGCGGTGCCGATCGGGCTATCTTGATTACTGATCGTCGCGCAGCGGCCAGTGATACCCTGGCGACATCGTATATCCTCAGTTGCGCCATTCGGAAACTGTCGAAGGTGGATATCGTTCTTTGCGGGCGACAGGCGATCGACGGCGACACCGCGCAGGTGGGGCCGCAGTTGGCAGAGAAACTCAGCCTGACCCAGGTGACGTACCTCGAAGAGCTGGTCGGGCTTACCAATCAACAGGTTTCTGTTCGTCGAAATCTGGGCAATGGGTGGGAAATCGTTGAAAGTAAGTTGCCCGTGTTGATTACTGTTCTCGGAACCGCGAACGAGCCTCGGCCGGCGGGAGCGAAGCGGATCATGAAATACAAGAAAGCCCGCTGCCCCGTTGAAATCGTCAAGGAAATCGCTGGAGACAATGATCCGAAGGATCCAAAGATCGCCAAGCAAATCGACGCGAAGATCGCTGAGTTGAAGGCAAAAGGGTTGCTGATCGAACATTGGGATCTGGACACCATTGAGGCGGACCTGGCCTGGTGCGGCCGTGACGGCTCGCCGACCAAGGTCCATCGCATTCAGTCTGTTGTGCTTAAAGGCACAGGGCATAAACAGTTTGAACCTACTGATTCCGGGGTTCGTGATCTTGTCCACGAGCTGCTTGAGGATCGCACGTTGGGTTAATGTCGCGGCAGAACGTTGCGACAACCATTGTGCTTGATTTTTCAATCTATGATGAAAACCGGGCGTTGATTTTACTGAGGTAGACGCATGATCAGATGCAATCGAGAAGGAGCGGTATGGATTTTCGCCGAGCAGGAAGCCGGTGAGCTGTCGGACGTGCCGCTTGAACTGCTCAGCAAAGGGCGTGAATTGGCCGACAAACTGAATGTCCAGCTGATTTCGGTGCTGGGGGGTGGGTCAAACGTCGAGCCACTTTGTGAGAAACTCATCCGTCACGGCAGCGATGAGGTCCTGCTGGTCGAACATCCGATGCTCAAGGATTATCAGACGAACAGTTACGCAAAGGTCGTCTGTCAGCTTATCGAAAAATACGAGCCTCAGATCGTCCTCTACGGGGCCACGGCAATGGGCCGGGACCTGGCGCCCCGCGTGGCGTCGAAAATGAGGGCAGGATTGACTGCCGATTGCACCGACCTTCAGATCGGTGATCATCAGGAACGTCAGGGACCGCTCCACAAGAATCTGCTGCTTCAGATCCGCCCCGCGTTTGGCGGCAACATTATTGCGACCATTATCAATTACGACCGCTGGCCTCAGATGGCGACGGTTCGCGAAGGCGTAATGCGAATGCCCGAACCCGACCCAAAACGCAAGGGCAAGGTTATTCGCGAGACCGTTCACATTACCCCGGAAGACCTGGCGGTGAGCATCCTGAAAAGACACCGTGAGGTCAAGAAGGTCAATCTCAAGGCTGCGAGAATTATCGTCGCCGGCGGAGCGGGTGTAGGCAGTAAGGAGAATTTCAAGGGGGTCTGGGATCTGGCCAATGCCCTTGGGGCCGCTGTCGGCGCGTCGCGTGCGGCGGTTGACCTCGGCTTTTGTGATCGCGATCACCAGGTCGGCCAGACCGGCACGACAGTTCGACCAGCTCTGTATATTGCCGTCGGCATTTCCGGCGCCGTTCAACATCGGACGGGCATGCAGGATGCCGCCCGGATCGTAGCGATCAATAAGGATCCGAATGCCCCCATTTTCCAAATCGCCCATTACGGGATTGTCGGCGAGATCAGAGACGTGATCCCGAAAATGATAAAAGCGGTCAGGGAGAGGGGTTAATCAGGTTTCTCTCGAAAAGGACCGGCTGTCAAGATCAATAATGAGGTAAACGCGATGCCGAATTTTTTTACCGACAATAAGGACATTGTCTTTAATTTTGAGACGATGGATCTGAGCAAATTAGCTGTTTTTGTGGAAGAGAACTTCAAATTTGCCGACGAATGTGATCATGCCCCGGTCAATGCTGAAGAAGCGGCAGACAATTATCGACAGATCCTCGAAATGCTGGGGCAACTCAGCGGAGATTTCATTGCCGCGAATGCCGAAGCGGTTGATCGCGAAGGCAGTCTTCTTTGCGAGGATGGAAGCGTAAAATATGCCGAAGGAATCCGCAAAGATCTCGACATGCTGTCCAAGGCTCAGGTGATGGGCTTCACGTTGCCTTATCGGTTCGGCGGGTTAAACTGCCCGAATCTCATTTACACGATGGCTACGGAGATGGTTTCGCGAGCCGACGCCTCGTTGATGAACATCTTCGGTCTGCAGGGCATTGCCGAAACGATCAACGCCTATGCCTCGGAGGAATTGAAACAGCAGTATTTGCCCGGTTTTTCGGAGGGCAGATTTACGGGGGCCATGGTGCTCACCGAGCCGGACGCAGGATCCGACCTGCAAGCGGTCAAGACCAGAGCGTATACCGACGCGAACGGCAATTGGTATCTTAACGGAGTAAAGCGATTCATCACAAACGGCTGTGGAGAAATTCTTCTGGTGCTGGCCCGCAGCGAAGACGACCGGTCGGGCGGACTGGGACTGAGCCTTTTCCTGTGCGAGCGGGGACCGACGGTGAAGATCCGCCGCCTGGAAGACAAGCTGGGCATTCACGGTTCGCCCACGTGCGAGATCTTCTTCGACGATACGCCCTGTTATCTTGTCGGCGAGCGTCAGCGCGGACTCGTGACGTACGTAATGAGTCTGATGAATGGAGCCCGCATTGGCATTGCCGCTCAGTCGCTGGGCATTGCAGAGGCGGCGTATAATGTCGCCCGCGACTATGCTCATACCCGTCGGCAGTTTGAGGTGGCCATCGAAGATCTTCCGGCCGTCCGTAATTTGCTCATGGATATGAAAATAGCCATCGAGGCCGCACGGGCACTCACCTACGATTGTGCGAGGATTGTCGACACGGAACGATGGTATCTCTGGCAGACGGAAACGGATATCGTCACCGACAAGGAAAAACGCAAACAACTCAAGGAAGATGCTCGCAGGTATAAGCGTCTGGCGGCAATGCTCACCCCAATGTGCAAGTATCTCGCCTCGGAGATGTGTAATCAGGTGGCCTATGACGCCATGCAGATCCTCGGCGGCAGCGGATACATGCGTGATTATCCGGTGGAACGGCATTACCGGGACGCCAGGATCACGAGCATTTACGAAGGCACATCGCAGTTGCAGGTGGTCGCCGCTGTCAGGGGCGTCGCTTCGGGTACGGCGAACAAGGCCTTTCAGGAATTAGCCGGTCAGAATTGGCCGGCCGAGCTGGCCGATCTGAATGACGTCCTCAAGAAATCGTCAGAACAGCTTGCCGAGGTGCTCAGCGTTGTCAAGGAACAGGGCACGGATTACATGGACCTTCACGGCCAGAAGATCGTCGATATCGCCATTGATATCTACGTTGGCTACCTCTTTATGCAGCAGGCCCGGCACAGCGACCGCAAGAAGGCAGTGGCAAAACGCTTCATAACAATTGCGGCGGCGCGAATCGCGGCAAATGCACAACTGATCCGTTCCGGTGACCGCTCAGCAACGACCGATTTTAATCTGGTGGTCGGCAAGGCAGTCGATCATCAGGAATAATTCCCCCGCGGGGCGCATGGCGGAAATGTGACCCGGCTGACGCTTGGTTTATGCTCACTCAGGCTCGCAGCGGGCATGCAGGACATGCAGCGAAAGAAGAACACATTCAATCGGTGCATCCTGAACGTGAACCATGCGGTCCGAACACGCGATGAGAATGTTTGCCATCGGCCTTTCGAATCGCTCGATTGGCAACCGCTGGACCAGTGTTCCCAATGATGCAGTCGCTTGCCGCAGGTCATACTTCGCAAACTGTTGAGCGGTTGCGTCGACAATCGCCGGCAGTTCCTGGTTTGCCGGATCGAGTTGGCCTATGCCCTTTTTTATCGCAAACAGAGCCTGAGCGATGGTCGTACCGATATCCGATCGCGTCCGCTGCCAGAGGCGGATGTAATATCGCTCCTGGCCGACGATACAGGCCAGCGCCAACGCAAGTTCCCCCCGTGCTGTCTTGTCGTCTGTCCGTTTCAAGAATGCGAGCAGTTCATCGGTGGCTTCTCTGGCTCGCAGTAACCCCAATGATGAAACATACGCCAGGCGGACGCCGTCGTTGTCTTCGTGATTAAGCCAGTTCAGCAGGAACGGAATACTCTCGACGTCACCGAGGGTCGCCAGCGCCCTGGCGCTTCGGGCTCGAAGCAGCGGGTATTCGGAAAGCAACGTCTCGCGAAGTGGGATGATCGCGCTCTTTTCGCCGAGTTTGCCCAACGCCCAGGCGGCAGCAACGCTCAATTCAGGCTGATTACCGCCCAATACCAGAACCAACTCATCGACCAATCGAGGCTCCGGAGGCATACGCGCGATCGAAATAATCGCCTCGTAGCGAACATTAAAACTCGGATCGGACAGCGCTTCGATCAGTTCGTTGATACTCAGAGGGTTCTTGGATTCTCCAAGCCGCTCGGTGATTGACACCCTGTCTGTTTCGTCTCTTGCCAACCTGTATCGTACGAGCGAACCAAGGGCGGTAAGGGGGTTGCCCTGGAAAAACATACCGAGAAATCTCACCATCGGAAGGGCGCCGTCGCCCCTTATTCTTCTTAGAACGAACATACCTCCGACCAACAGAAGCACGTAAATTATGAATGGTGGGGTGTATGTGTCTATCGTGAAGGTAAGAAACTTGCCTTCTATCGCCCGGCCGGCATCGAGGAGGCGACCGCCGAGTAATGGGGCGGTCCCGGCGACCAGCCCTGTCCATGCACTGAAGACAGCCATATAGGCCATTTTCTTTTCCGTCGGCACCGCGCTTACAAAAAGATAGCGGCCGGAGCCGATCCCCCAGCCGGCACCGGCGGTGCCGCCAAGAAAGGCAATTCCCATCGCTATCGGGAGGCTCAAAGAACTGTTTCTGGGCATGACAAACCACAGAATCGGCAGTAAAGCCAGAATGCTCAAGCCCGTCATCATGATCGGCTTGCTGCCGTATCGATCAGAAGTCCAGCCCCACAGATAGCAGGAAAGCAGCGTGCCGGTCAATCCACCGATATCCAAAAAGACAACCTGCCCAGCTGGAAGGCCTATCCGCTCTTTCATGAACAGTGGAATAAATGGGAACAATGAAGCCGTTCCCAGTGTCACCATGGCCAACCCGCAGAGGAAGTACCGGTAATTGGCGTCCAGAAACGTCTGCCGAATGGCGATGAAACGCTCCCCAATGGGCGAGCCGTCGGAAGACGGTAATCCCCCAGGAACAAAAACTTTGCATGCCGTACTGAGAAATCCCGCCACGGTTCCAGCAGCAATCAACCACATAAACCTGCCGATGCCTTCAAAATGGCCTATGACATGAGCCGCTATTGCCACGGAGAGCATTCCGCACAGACCACTGACGATTGTGCTGACGGCCGAGAACTTGCCACGGATCGAATTTGGAATTACCTCTTGTGACCAGGGATTTTCCGCCGTCATGGCGATCGCCCGGCTGAGGGCAAAGAGGGACATTATCACGGCGATCCAGGCAAATGCCGCGTTTGGACCAAGACGCATCAGGAGAGGCGTAAAGAGGATCAGCGACATAAGAAAGTTTCTGATCCCGAAGAAAATGAGAAATGTTCGCTTCAGGCCAAGCCGCATCACAAAGCCAGTCAGAAACAACGAAACGATCCCGGAATAGGGCACCAGCGAAAGCAGAAAGCCAATCTGCGTCTTATCAAGATTCAGTTCATTGAGAAAGAGAATGAATGCCGATCCGAAAACGGTCAGCGTACAAAATATCGTGTTCAGCGCAGAAGAGCCAAGCAGCCAGGGCAATCGGCGAAGCTTGTCCACTTTCGTCAGTTCGTTACTCATTGTATTCCACATTCTGTATAGCGTGCAACGCAACGGTAGCAACAGTCACGTCAGATTGGTATTATAATCACCTTGGCCGCGGCGTATAGATCATAATTGACGGTTGACGTTGAACTGCGAAATGGAGTCCGATATGCTGGGCAATCCGTTTGACATTCCGGGTCGATGGTATAAGGCGGCACTGCACGTCCACACAACAGACTCTGACGGAAATTCATCGCCCCGGGACACGGTCAAACTCTATGCGGATATGGGGTACGACCTGGTGTGTTTGACCGATCACGACGGAACCGAGCACGTGCCGGAATCACAATCGGACGTGCTGGTCATTCCTGGGGCTGAATTGGGTCTGTCTGGTCGATGCGACTATCACCTCGTCATACTGGGCCTGGAAAAGCCCCGCAGGTACAGACCTGACGATTTCGGTTCCCTGCTGCAACTCGGACGCGACGAGAAGGTCGCAATACTCCTGGCCCATCCGTCATGGTCACACCTGACACTGCCCGACATAATGGCTATCGACGGCCTATCGGCGGTGGAGGTGTATAACAGTGGATGCGACCGCGAGGTAGCGAGGGGATTTTCAGACAGCCACTGGGACGAACTTTTGGACGCCGGGCGATGCCTCTGGGGAGTTGCCGTCGACGACGGGCATGTTGCCATTGACGATATCGGGCGTGGCTGGGCTATGCTGAAGCTCCGTGAACGAACGCGGGAATCGCTTGTGGAGTCGCTGCGCAACGGCTGGTTCTATTCAAGTACGGGCGTTGCGATTCGTAAACTATCCGTCGACCAGCGGCGCATTTCCATACTGTGCGACCCGGTAGCAAGGATCGATTTTGTCGCCGGACCTAAACCAGGACAGGGCAAGGTAGTTTGCAGCGGATCAGGCATTAGTCTGATTGAAGCTGCTTTTGAGATCCGTGCAGATTTCACCGGATGGGTGCGTGTCCAGTGTCTCGGCGCCGATGGGCGAAGGGCCTGGACCAATCCATTGTATTGTGAGAAGGGCACCATAGTCCAATGGTCATATCGGCCTTATGAATGGCAACGCGGACCTCAATCTGAAATCTGTTGGTGAATGCGAGTGGATCGAAAACGAATTACGAAATTGATTTGGCTCGTTCTTGCCGCTGCGGCACTTTACGGAGTCTACCTTTATGCCGAGCAGGCGTTCTTTATTATCGGGTGGAATTCACTATTTGCAGGGATGATTTTTCTCAGCAGCTTTGCGCTCGGATGCCTGCCGGCGACCTATCTGGCTCGTAAGTTTACACTGGCGGAACAACTGATCAGTGCCTGGGCGGTCGGCGCGGGGCTATTATCTGTCGTCGTACTGGTTACGGGCCTTATGGGTTGGATGAACTGGCTTGTCTGGTGGGCAGGGATGCTTGTGCTTGCGATTGTCGGAGCTGCCATACTTCATTCACGCATTACCGATCGCGAGCGTGAACAGGTGGTCTTTGAGGCAAGGCGAGGGTGGTCCTTATTGATCGTCGTGCTCATTCCCTTTGTTCTTCTTGCCGTATATTGGACGACCCTTTCTCCAGGCCAACTCTGGTCACCCGAAGGGGCGGATTGTGGCGTATTGATCAACGGTCTTCAAATACCCAAAGAATGGTATCAGGCCGGCAGAATAAGTTACTTGCCGCACAACATCTTTGGCAACCTGCCCAGCGGCGCTCAGATGTTTTACCTTTTGGCAATGATTTTGCGCCGTGATCCGCACGCGGCGGCGACGTTGTGTCAGTTTCTGCACCTGGGATTTATCGCGGGAGCCGTGGCAGCAGTGTGGATTTTTGCGAGGCGTTGGGGCCTTCTTCCGGCTGCCTTTGCCGCGGTCGCGATGGGCACGTCTGGATGGCTGTTGTATCTTGCCCCGTTGGCGTATACAGCCGGACCGATGCTTTTTTCGGCGACGGTTTGCGTGGGTCTCCTGGTCCGATCGGTTGAAACATCTCAATTGACGTGGAAGACCTCGATCCTCATCGGCGTGCTTGCAGGCCTGACGGGGGGGTACGGCTATCTTGGCCTGGCCATATTGGCACCCGGCGTATTTCTGGCGGTCTTGCTCGCAGCGGGAGCAACGAGGCGAATACGTACCGTCTTGTGGTGTCCTGCTGTAATGCTGCTCTCAATGGCAGCGGCAATGAGTCCGTGGTTGATCCGCAATGTCTGTTGGACCGGCAACCCGGTTTTCCCGTGGGGCTATGCCCACCTTGGGGGGCGCGATTGGGACGATCCTCTCGCCGAACGATGGCAGCGGGTCTACGGGCCAAAAGCCGCCGATGAAACACCTCAGAAGATGCTCGCCGCGTTGTATTGGGGAGGCTTCAGGAACATCATCGGCGACTACGTCGTCGCTGAAAGCTATCGTTCAGCAGGTCAGACCGACCGGGCGTTTCGGCTGCTCAATCCGCTTGCGGAACATGATCTGCCGACATTTGGTCTGGCCATGCTTGCGCTGCCGTGGCTCATTTTTTTCACTCGTCGACAAAAACTCATTGATTGGTTGCTCCTGCTCGTTTTTGCGGCACAGACCTGCGTGTGGCTTTTTCTGACAAACCAGCAGGGCGTGCTTCTGGCGCCTTGGCTGGCGGTATTGCCGTTCATGGTCGGACGTTCGGCATTCGCCTTGAGCTGTCAGCAGCAGATCGTAAAGCCGATCATCCTGGCGATCATCCTGATGGCTTCAGCCGCACTGAGTTTCTGGAACGGTCACGACAGGGATATTCGATACCGAAGAGATATCGGGAACGCAGATGTTGAATATTTGAACGTTGTGAATGCCGGCCCGATGAACCGGGTTGTGCTCATCGGCGAGGCCAGGCCCTTTCTGGTCAAAGGGACGGCCATCTACTGGACCGTGTTTAATCGTAATGAATTTACCCGTCTGACCGGCACGGCCAAAGACCGCCGAGACCTCCGCGATTATCTGGCAGCGATCAGGCCGGACTACCTTTATGTCGATTGGGACGAAATTGAACGGCTGAAAAAGGAATATGGCTTCGACGACCCTGTCGCGCCGATGGCGTTTCGTTACCTGAGTTCCGCGCCTCACTCTCTGGTCAAACGTATCGGTGGCTGGGGAAAATATCAAAAGGCCGGCGGCCCGGCCAGAGTGCTTCACAGCATCATCTATTCCCAGTCTGGAGAACCCGGACGCGTGCCGCCATGGACAGGCCGCAGCCGGTGAGCGATGCCAACATTTCGCCTAGTGAGCCACCAGTTCGCCGAGCATCGGAGCGATTTCCGCAAACTTGCTTTCGAGTACGCTCTTTGTTTTCGCTTCCAGGTTCAATCGCAGCAGCGGCTCGGTGTTGCTCTTGCGGATATTGCACCACCAGTCGGGATATTCAATGGTAATGCCGTCGAGATAATCAATCTTGGCGTCGCCGTATTTTTCAGCCAGACGCTTGATGCGCCCGTCCTTATCTTCGCATTTGAAGTTCCGTTCGCCCGACGCAGGGTAACGTCGCAGCGGATTGATCAGTTTAGACACGGGCTTTGCCTGCTGATCCAACACGTTGAGCAGTGCCACCACCGCCAGGAATGCCGAATCGCAGTACCAGTTGTCCTTGAAATAATAATGGCCCGAAAGCTCGCCTCCAAAGACCGCGTCGCTCTCCGCCATAGCTCGCTTGATAAACGAATGTCCGACCCGCTCCCGTTTGGGCTTTCCGCCTGCTTTTTCGATTTCCTCCCGCAATACCCAACTGCTTCGCAAATCGTAGACGACCGCCGAGCCGGGGCTCCAGGTCAGAAAGGCCTTGGCCAGAAGAGCGGTGAGCAAGTCGTTCGGAACGATCTGGGCATATTCGTCGATAATCACACAGCGATCGGCGTCGCCGTCGAAACAAATGCCGAAGTTGGCGCCGTTTTGTTTTACAGCCTCCTGACATTGTTTGAGATTGCCGGGGACCAGCGGGTTTGGATCGTGGACAAAGTCGCCGTTATGTTCAAAATTAAGCGGAATTGTCGTCAGTTGAGCGATGTCGCCGAAAACGATCGGCCAGTATTTACCGGCCATGCCGTTTGAAGCATCGACTACGATTTTCAGCTTGCGGCTGGGACCGCGCAGAAATTTACGAACGAAAGACTTGTAGGCGAGGGTGATATCCTGTTTGGTGCGATTTCCCTGAACGGTAACCGATCGAGGCGGCACAGCCAGGGCAATTCGCTTGATTTCACCCAATCCGGTGTCCTGTCCGATCGGTTTGCCGGCCTGGCCGGAGATCTTGAATCCGTTGTACTGGGCGGGGTTGTGGCTTGCCGTGGTCTGCACGCCGCCGCAGGTCTTCAGATAATTAACCGCAAAATACATCTGGGCCGTATCGATCATTCCCACATCGATGCAGTTCGCCCCGCCGGCGAGAACACCTTCAATAAATGCTTCAGACAAGGTCGGACTGCTTTTTCGCATATCCCGGCCGACAGCGATGCTCTTGGTTTGCGCAACCGTGCGATTATATCCGGACAATTGGCCCCGAAGAAACTGGGCTGTTCCGTAACCGATACACCAGGCGAGATCCTCGTTCAATTGATCGGGATAGATTCCCCGGATGTCGTAGGCTTTGAATACTGCGTCCATGAGTTGTCCCCGTCGTATGTTCCTGTTGAATTCCGTTTCCTTTGGCGCTGTTGACTGGGGGGGCGTGTCTTGAAACGCACAGCCCGGGCACAAAGAATAGTTACGAACCTGACGCGTTCGACAGACGGCATCGCTGATCCGGTAGTTGCTGCCCGGACATTGCCGTGTGTATTTATCAGGTTTCTGGGCTCCAGCCATAAGTCGCATTATATTCATAATCGGCTGACAATCAACCAGGAAGAGCAACTGCCTTCGCAAGGGTCTGATCGTCGGGCCTGCGACCCTCTGAAAGGTGAGTCGGGCGGTCAGGTCATCGGTGACTCATAACGAAACCAGGTAAAGGTCATCGTTCCGTAGGTGCGCGTTCGCTCCGGTCGAAGCCTCGCCACCGGGCGATCGAAATCTGTTTTGACCGGATGCCTCAAAATGACCAGTGCCTCATCCGCCAGCAAGCCGGATTCAGACAATCCTGTCAACAGATTTGGTATGGAGTACAAATCCACGTGGACCTGAGACATCACATAGGGCGGATCGGCAAAAACCAACTGCCACCTCTGCTTTTCCGGAGCCTCCGGCAAATCGCACGTGAACGCATCGCCGTTGATGATCCAACACTGGCCCTGCAGGCCAAGCCGCTCGATGTTCTGCCGAAGGGTACTCAGTGCCGACCGGGCCTTTTCCACAAAGCAGCACAGCTTCGCTCCCCGTGAAAGGGCTTCCAACCCAAACGAGCCGGTACCCGCAAACAGGTCCAGTACATGCAGATCGGGCAATTCGCCGGGCGTTCCATACTCGCTGCCCAGCGAGGAAAACAACGATTCCCGCATCCGGTCCGGCATGGGGCGCGTCTGCTTGCCATGCGGGACCTCAATTCTCATGCCACGACACCTTCCCGCAATAATTCGCATAACTGCCTCATTCGATCAATTGTGTCAACGGTTGCGATCCTATTGTAAACTCCGGCGAAGATGAGTTAAACCAAATCAGCCTGTTTCTTCTTGAAAGAATGGCTTGTCTGGGAAACACGTGAAACGACCCGGCGATCTCGGTACCATGCATAAGTTGGCAAAGCCCATAGCCAAAGAGAGTATGGTTGACAAGATTGACCGGCGACCTGTGTCAGTGCAAGACTTGGAGTATTACCGATGCTTATTGTTCGTTTCGAAGGCTCAGACGGCGACATCCACGCGGGAATTCTTCCCAACGGGCCTGCTGCCGACGGGAGGGTTGACGAAGCAGAATTGATCGAGGGGAGCGTTTTCGACCCATTCCGTCCGAGCGGCAAGGTAATGTCGGTGAAGAAACTCCTCGCCCCGGTCGATCCACCTAACGTGATCGCGATCGGCTTGAATTACCGTGATCACGCAAAAGAATCCGGTATGGCGGTGCCGCCCGAACCGGTTATCTTCTTCAAGGTAACGACGTCGGTTATCGGACCCAATCAGCCGATCATCCTGCCAAAAGAGGCCCCAAACGAGGTGGATTATGAAGCTGAATTGGCGATCATTATCGGCAAACGTGCGAAGGATATCCTGATTGACGAAGTCGGTGACTACGTTTTGGGATATACGTGTGCCAATGATGTGTCGGCCCGCGATTGTCAATTGCGACGAGACAAGCAGTGGGCCCGGGCGAAGAGTTTTGATACGTTCTGCCCGCTGGGCCCGTGGATCGTAACGACTGACGAACTCGACCCCTCGAACCTTGCGATAAGGACAATTCTCAGCGGACAAGTGAAGCAGGATTCCCGCACCTCGCAGATGGTATTTTCTGCACCCTGTCTGGTAAGCTTTTTGAGTCGGCAGTTCACCCTGTTGCCCGGAACCGTAATTTTGACCGGTACGCCTCCGGGGGTTGGCATGGGCCGAAAGCCTCCGCAATACATGCGATCCGGCGACGAGGTCATCGTCGAAATTGAGGGTATTGGACAGCTCGTCAATCCGATTGTCCAAAGCGATTGAGAATCGCCTGTGCGATTTTCTCAAACGAATGATGTTCAATCAGATATTCTCGTGCCCGCATCGCCGACTTTTCCAATTGCTGTCGGCGACGCCGAATATCCTCGATCTGCTCGACAAGATTCCGATCGGACGACAACGGCAACATCGCCTCGCGAATCGGCGCACTTTCGATCGCTCCATCGCCTGCAAGTATCTGCACGACCACGGGCTTACCCGCGCATAACGCAGAAAGGACAATTGGCCGCCAATTTGTTTCGTAATCAAGGCAGAGGACTATATCAGCCGAATTGAGCAGGCGGTTGAGTTTGGGCAAATCTCTCGATGCGGATGCGATCCTGGCGGCCAAGTCGTTGTGATTTTCCCAGCCGCTTCCGTAAATGCCGACAACATAGCCGGCGCTGATCAGCGTTCGGGCAATGCTTAATGCGCCGGCGGAGGGCAGAAGCCGACGGCGCAACAGATCGGCGAACTCATCGAACAACGAAGCGTCATCCAACTCAACGTGCGTCTCACGTCCGGCACGGCGAAGCAGGCGGTCAGCGTCGTTTGCACTGAATCGCAGGGGCGTCCGGGTCACCTGGGAAACCAGATGGCGCCAAAGAGTCTGGTGTGATTGTTGAGTTACACCATATTTTCTGCAGTCGAGGTCGGCAATGTCCGCGACCAGCAAAATGTTACATCGGTTGGTGCTGTCCAGATCCTCCGGATCGAGTGGCTTAAAGGTGTCCGGATTGACGGCCAGATCCATCTCGATGAACTTATCTTTGGGTATTTTGTCGGCAATGGCGTCAAGGTCGGCGCCGGGTGTTGCCAGAATAATCTCATTTTTTGCCATCTTTGCGGGTTCGATGGTTTTTGGGGTCAGTTTCAAGCCCGGCAGAGAGAGGACTGAGGCGCAGGGCAAAGTCTCCGGAAGTTTTATTGGCCAATCGAACATGCCCATGCCCACCGAAATCACCAGTTGAGGCTTACATTGCGTAACCGCGCTCGCCAAAACGAGGGCCGAACCGTGTTCAGGCCGATCGAGCAAGAATTCGTTGCAGGTCTGTCCGAGCTTCGAAAACGCCCCTGTCATATCTGCGGCAAACTGGTGTGCACAGGTGTGTTGAGAAAGCGAAACGACGAGAACCCGCACCAATGCTCCCGGCACTATCGGCGAGACCTCCAACCGGGCCGTCCTGTCGCGAGCTTCACGGAGCTTCTCGGCAAGCGGGCCGCTGATACGGCGAAGTGCCGCTTCAACTTGCCGTGACAGCTCTTGCGTTTTATCCTGCAAGAGCCGGGGCCAGGCCAACATCTTTGACGGAGGAGTGAGGAACGGATGTTCGGCGAAGAAATCGACAAGCGCGTCACACAGATCAGGTCGCGTCAGCAATACGAGACGGCGCCTCGTCATCGCCTCCGAAAAATCGTATAACCGCAGCAGCAGGGCCAGGTGAAGTACCTCCGACTCCCAGACGTAAACGGTCTGATGTTCAGCGATTTTACCCAGTATCAGCGAAAGCCCATAGCCCTGACCACTGCCGGGCAGGAGAGGATTGGCCCCGTCCAGTCTGAATTGATCGATTACGACCTGCTCGCAAATCGTAGGCATGCCGGTGGATGCAAACCAGCCGGATCGACTCAATTTCGATGACCGAAAAGATCGGACGCCGTCAAACGTCTCCAGCAGTTCGACGCTTTCGTCCGGTACGTATTCCTCAAGCCGCCGTGCCAGCGCCGGATCGATCTGGTTCAATGCACGCAGATTACGCTGAAACGTCGCGTCCAACGGTGCTGTCATCTGCCTGACTTCTCCCGCCCATCGCTTGCGACTTTCCGCAGTTTGGTGACGAATTCCTCGATCAGATTGTCGGGGGTCGACGCGCCGGCGGTAATGCCGACGGTTTGCACCGATTTGACCATTTCCGGCTGAAACTGATCAAAACTTTCAAGGTGGTACGTTCGCACGCCCGCATGTTGGCAAAGCTCCGCCAGATGACGGGTGTTTGCTGAATGAAGCCCACCCAAAACGAACATGACGTCGACCTTGCGGGCAAGAGTGATGGCTGACTGCTGTCGGCCGATGACCTGATCGCATAACGTATTGACCAGTCTGATCTCGCCGAAGCCGTGATGAATGAGTCGGCTGACCATCTCGACCACATAATCCGGGCTTATCGTCGTCTGGGCAACAACCCCCAAACGCGCCGATTTTGGAAGCTGGTTGATATCCTCCGCCTTGCTGATGACCGTGACGCAGTTCCCATATCCGATCAGGCCGCGGACCTCCGGATGATCTGCGTCGCCGATGACGACGACGTGATACGACTGTTCGGAAAGCTCAGCTACGATTTTTTGAGCTCGCCGGACGAGGCCGCACGTTGCATCGATGATCGTAAGTCCACGTTCCCTGGCTTGGGCAAACACGGCAGGACTGACGCCGTGTGAGCGAATGAGCAGGACTCCGTCTTCCGGCACCTGCGAAATATCGTCGATAACCTTCAATCCCTGCCGGCCAAGCTCGTCGACCACCAGGCGATTGTGGATCAGATCCCCCAAGCTGTAAACCGTGCCGTGTTTCTTCAGCGTCTTGAGTGCCTTCTGGACGGCCTGACGGACGCCTGGGCAAAAGCCATGATTGTCAGCGAGAACGATTTCCATTTTCGTTTACCGAATAATCGTAGGGTTTTCTGCCGACCTGCAATCGCACACGGTTCTGTAATTCTATCATGCGACCATGAATTAACCGGACAAACTCTTCCGGTGGATATTGCATAAATTCGTCCGGATAGAAGGGTTGGCCAAAGGCCGCACAGATCGGAACCATCGGGCGCGGCAGGATGGCATTTCTTGGCCAGCATTCAAACGCCCCGTCGACGACTACCGGTACTACCGGCACTTTGGCTTTTCGAGCGAGCAGGGCGATGCCAGGCTTGAATTCCCGTATTTTGCCGTCAAACGTCCGTGTCGCCTCAGGAAACAGCAGCACCAGCCGTCCCGCTTTCAGCCGCCGAAACGTCTCCTTGATGGCGGCGATATCAATCTCGTCTCGCTTTACCGGAAACGCATTCACCGAGCTGATCAACCGGCCGAACAGGGCGTTGCGAAACAGAGTGTCACGCGCCATGTAATCGACCTCTCGACTCAGGCCGTATCCGACGATCATCGTGTCAAAAAAACTTTGATGATTGCTGACCAGCAGGGCGGGGCCAGTTAACGGAACATGATGTCGATGGAAAACTCTCCCGACGTGAATGCTGCACAGCGTCAACTGACAGAAGCCCTTGCAGAATCTGTACCAAAGTCGCATCGCCTACTTGCTCCCAACCTGTCGAATAAGCTCCAGAACGCGCGAAACCATCTGGTCGATGGTCAGATCGGTCGTATCGAGCCGGATAGCCCCATCCGGCACCACGAGAGGGGCCGCAGCTCGGGATTCATCTTGTCGATCACGATTCTTGATACCGAGAAGAATCTGATCCTTGTCGGCCGGCTGACCTTCCAGATGTAACTGCCGGTATCGCCGATGGGCTCGTTCTTCGACGGAGGCATCCAGGAAAATCTTCAGGTCCGCATCCGGGAATACCACCGACCCCTGATCCCGGCCTTCAGTGATGACATTGGCGAACCTTTTCGCCAGGGTCCGCTGCAGTGACACCATCGCCTGACGCACCTGCGGCACCATGGCCACGGCGCTGGCCAGTTCCGAAATCCCTTCGTCGCGCAACTGATGGGTGACCTCCTGTCCGTCCACGTCAACCTGCAGGATGCCCGCCGACCAACGACAATCGATTTGAATCGTCCGACAGAGTTCGTTCAGCCTGCCGCTGTCTCTCGGCTCGATCGCCGAACGGCGCGCCTTCCACGCAACGGCGCGGTACATCGCCCCGGTGTCGAGATAAATCCAACCAAGCCGCTTAGCTGTCAGTTGGGCAAGGGTAGACTTGCCGCTGCCTGCGGGACCATCGATCGTCACAATCACCGGACCACCTGCCTGAACCTTCGGATCATTTTGCGTAAGAGATCGTACATGATATCTATATAATGTTTCTTCTCACGAGAAGAAATCATAACCTTTTCATATTTCGAACCTGAAGAATCAATGGTGCCGCTGAGGACAAGCCGTAAAAAAAGACGCTGCCAGAAGGCGTTGGCCTCCTGGCAGCGTTATCTTCTGCCGGCTCGGGCGCTGTGCGATGACCATCGTTCGTCGCAGACCGTCACCGATCCAGGCCCTATAGACCGGCAACCGCGTGCCGACCGGGACTACGTCGTCCACGGAAAAATTCGGACTAATCTGCGATGTCTCAATGACCACCACTCAGATGTCAAACCGCCCCAAGCCAGCCTTCGCCGGCTCGTCTGCCCAAGGGTTACGTCGCCGTATTTCCCTGATTCAAGAATTCCTCGATGCGATCAAAAGTCTCCCGAGCTCTTGTGCGGCCTCCCGCGACCAGCACGAACGACACCATCGCCCCAAACAACACTTTCTTTAACGTTTTCATGGCTCGAACCTCGTCACATCGAGGCCTTACAGCGTTTCTGTATGACGTAGTGCAAGGGCCATGCCAAAGACATGATGATCTTGCAGAGAAGTATGCACGTAACCTACTGCACGGCATGATGTTATGCCGCTGCCAGCAGGACGTCCGTCTGGAGCTATTCAGCCGGGCCAGGAGACCCAAGTCGGATGACATCCACTGGGGCAAATGGCGCAGCAGAGCTGCCCTTGACACCCTCTGAGCCATCGCTATAGTGGTACGAGTGTTTCTGCGTTGCCGACGCTGACGGCAGCGATGGACCCCCGACTGATTAAGGAGAGACTGGATGGAATCTGGCCCACGACAGCGCTTGTTGGCTGGCCTGAGGCGCGAAACCGCCGGCAAGCCTGCATTCACTTCGTACGAATGTTTTTTGCCGCGGTCGGCTGTCGAACGGCGTTTGCGGAATATGGGAATGTGCATCGTCGATCGGACAGTCAATGTATTCGTTACCCACACTCCCGATGTCAAGGTGGTCACCACCAAATATGCTGAAAACGCCGTCGAGCTCGTACGTACCGATTACGAGACGCCGTTTGGCAATTTACATACCTTACATCAGCCGGCGGGATTCACATTCTGGCGGAAGAAATATATTTTCAGCGGTCCGGAGGATTATAAGAAGCTGATCTTCCTGATCGATAATGAGCGATATGAGCCGAATTACAAAGCGCACATCCGAGCCCAGGAGCTTCTTGGCGATGATGGCCTCGCACGTGGAACCATCGGCAGCGAACCCTTGCAGGTTTTGTACCGCGACTTGATGGGGGCGGAGCAGTTTGGCTTGGAATGGATGGACCACAGGGATGATTGCATCAAACTCTATGAGGCCTGCGTGCGTGCCGTTCGACGTCGATACCCCGTTTTGGCTAATTCCTCGGCTGAGGTCTTCAATTATGGCGGCAACTTTACCGTGGAAATGATGGGACCGAAGGTGTTCAAAGAATACTATATGCCCCATTATGCGGAGGCGGCTGAACTCTTGCACAGGACCGGCAAGCTCATCGGCAGCCATTTCGACGGCAACTGTAAGCTGATCGCGCAACTCCTGGCTGAGTCGTCGCTCGATTATATCGAGGCGTTCACTCCGGCTCCGGATACCGATATGACCCTGGCTGACGCCGTTGCCGCCTGGCCCAACAAAGCCATCTGGATAAACTACCCCTCATCGGTGCACTTGCGTTCGCTGGATCAGATTGCCAAGACGACCCGCGATTTGCTGGAGGCAGCCAAGAATCATCCCGGCTTTGTCGTTGGGATTACCGAAGATATGCCGGAAGACCGCTGGGAGCAAAACCTCTTGACGATCATGGAAACGATGGGCGCATATTGTGAAAGAGAAGACACCTGATGTAAGTCATTATACAACAACGGCGTCCATCATTTTTTGTGTGAACGGGGGGGGGCTGAGGACTAGCTACGCCCGCAACGGCTCAGGCCTGCCTCTCGTGACTCAGCGAGGAGGCCGCCTGGGCTGAAGCAGCTTGGCAATCAACCCGGTCCA